>ENA-OQIO01001414-OQIO01001414.1-human-gut-metagenome-genome-assembly--contig:-NODE-1414-length-11714-cov-2.119962_pt1 | contig 11714 bp, 18 predicted proteins | sample MGYA00242573_ERZ504737 | MGnify/ENA primary metagenome ERZ504737 (study PRJEB26092, sample SAMD00036203) | human gut metagenome | host: Homo sapiens | study: EMG produced TPA metagenomics assembly of... | reverse complement strand
ACAGCATAATATAAAACACAACTGTCACGACCAATTGTTACATCTCCCACAATTACTGACTGTTTCGCAATCCTCGCATCTTGTGATATTTTTACATTCCTGTAATTCATTTCATATTCCTCATATATGATTCTTCACCTGATCATCAAATTCAGACAATTCATGGATGCCACATAATGGTAATCTATTTTCTCTGAAATCCCCCTGATAATAGCAAGTCCATATTGTGTATCCCTGTTTCTGTATTCCAGGGGATTAAATTTCACCCCATTGTCACGCAGTGACAGGCACCCGCTTCCATCTTTTTCCAATGTCAGCCGAAGATCAATAAAATGTTTTCCTTTTTACCTGTAAATCCATGTTCTACAATGTTTCCTGCAATTTCTTCCACTGCCAGGCAGATCCGGAAAGATTTGCCCGCCCCCAAATGTTAATAAGGTAATCATCCGTATCTGTTTTCTCACAGTTTATCATCTCTTGCGTCAATCCATATTTTTTTAAATCCACCGTTCCATTGACAACCTCAATTCCATCTGCTTCCAGTAGCTTTTTCTGTACATCTTTACCGCCGAGGCAAAAGCCCCTGACAGTTCTCCTCTGAAATTCACTACCCGATAACAGGGAATATGCTCGGATCCGGATTCTTATGGAGGGCATTCCCTACCGCTCTCGACATTCTCGGATTCCCTGCCATTTCGGCAACCTGACCATAAGTTGCAACGCATCCTTTCGGAATTTGCTTCACTGCCTCATAAATCTTCTTTGTCGGGCTGTATGTTATGAGATCATAGCTTTCGGATATCATTCTTTTAATATCTTTATCCGGTACCATCCCATTTAGAATAATGGTATTCCAATGTTCCTTATTCTGATGATAACCAGCCTGTACAGATTCATAGGCACTTCGCCAAAAATCACGCCACTCCGGATCTGCTTTTACATTCAGATTAACATAACCGTTTCGTTCATAGATCCATAAAAAAAATTTTTTGTTTTCCCTCGCTCTTACCACTTGCCAGTTCTGATCACGGAAAGGTCTTTCCGTATATGTATTCTGAAATGATAAACCGAATTCCAACGCTGCTTCTCGTGTAATCATGCAATTTTGATTCATTTATTTCACCCTTATTCCCTGAAATTATTTCTGGCATCTTCATAATCTCTTGGAAGTCCCTCAAACAAAATTATTGCCTTATCATACTGTTCCTCTTCCATACATGATATAGCTTTCCTATACTGTTCCTGCTTCCTGATTTCTTTTAATTCCCTGTCCCGCATCTCGGCTGTTTTCTCACTCTGATCACATTCTTTTAAAAAGCCCTATCCTCACACGGAAAAAGTCAAGCTGTTTATTACATCTATTTTTCCCCTTCATTCGCTTCCTCTATTGTCACACTCTCCTGTACCTGCATATCCGTATACTGAACACGAATAACTGCCTGCGGCCAGTTTATGCTGACCATTGCTGTTTTGTCTTTCTCATCTCCTGCTTTCCGGATAAGCTCCAGCAATTCCTTCAGTACTTCCTTTGTCAGATAACCGCCTCTCCAGTGAAAAATAAGTACCCTGCCTTTCTTCGCCGCCTGCAAAGAACGTTTATACACATCCTCTTTCTTAGTAAAAGAAAGCTTCTTCTCCTTATAGTAAAAGTGCTCATGATCACCGCAGTGAGGCGCCGGCGCAATAAGAGGCTCATGATCCCTGAAAATCTGTGAATCATCCAGATTGAAATAATCATAGCGGATTTCAGAAGTCTCACGATCTTTCCCCAGAGTATTATCAAAGGTCGCATCCAGATGATAATATGTACCTCCTATTTTTACGATATTCCATGTGTGGCGATACTTAATCCCCTTCTCAGGATTATTTCCACAGATTGCAATCACACACCAGACTCCCAGTGCATCTAACAAAACCTTTACTGCTTTTGCGATTCCCTCACAAACACCAACGCCTTGCCCCAACGGTCCGATAATTTCATGGGAATATGATTTTTTCAGTTTGTCATAGCGGATATTTTCACAGATAAAATCATGCACATACTTCTCTTTCTCCCATTCAGACAGCTTCTGAGCCGGGCGAATCAGCTTCTCAACTCTGGCAGTCATAGCCTTTTGATGTTCGCAAATCTTCTTTTTATCAAAAAGATACTCCGGAATAAAAATCAGATTCGGAGAGTTTTTATAATACCGGTATTTATAACTGCTCACCCAAAATATCTCCGGATGATCCAGACGCATCTGAAAAAAAACATTATAAAGTTCTTCTCCCTCTAATGCCGGAATCTGAAATTCATCCGCCAGGTTTTTCACACCGCTAAGAATGCTGTGATATGCAGCCTGCTGCGCCTTATTCATATGGTTGTAATAATATTGCTCCATTGTTATCTTATCTCCAAGTTCTTCGTCACTTAAAATCGCCAGCATCACATATGACTATTCAAAAAATGGTTTTCTTTTTCTGGTGAATTAATTTATACCACTGCCTCCACTATCGTTTTCCCATTCACTATAATTTTCCGGATTCCCGACTGTTTTTTCCTGTTAAAATTAAAGCTAAGCATATATCCTTTATCCACATGATAATCTTCCAGATATCCAAAAAGCTGCTGTTCTCCCCGCTTATTATACTCGTCACCGTGCCATATCTTTAATTCAATTATATATTGCCGTCCATGGTAATCTACAATTACATCTGTCTTCGAAGATCTCTTGTTCTGGATTCGATATAATAATTTCCTGTCCCGTTAATAATCGGTTTCAAATATAGTAAAAAGAACTTCCTCCCCTGCTCTTCCAGAAATTTTTCATCAGATTCCCCGTAAATATCTTGGAAATGAACAACAAAACGTTCCAATATCCTTTCCATATCCAGATATCCATTAACTATAAACTGACTCTTGTCCTGCAGGGCTGCCTTATATATCTCTGTCTGCTGCATCTTTGCTTCTGTAAGATAATAATTATATAATCTCGTTTCAAAAATTCTGTTTGCAATAACCACATTCCCATTTTGATTTTTAATAAAGCCAAACATCTGAGCCATATCAATCGAGGTTTCATCCGGATTATACGCGATATTTCTTCCTGTAAAAAGTAATGTTTTCAGCATAACACTTAACTCCGGATAATCGCATATTTTTCCAACTAATGATTCAAATAAAGGATTCTTCTCCGCAAGCAGAATACGCACTGCTTCATTAAAACCATTTTCCGTCCATACCAATTTCAGATTTTCATATTCGTCCCGTACCCTTTCATCCATCAGCTGGCAGATTCTTGAAACCAGAAACGGATATCCCGCTGTATACGCATATAGCAATTCTGACATTTTTGATATATTCATCCCTGTACGATGATCAATTTCGTACTCCTGCAACATCCCTGCTATCTCTGATTCAGAAAAACTCATTTCGATGCTGAAATCTGCGGCAATATTCCATGGACTGTTATATCTATGTCCTTCCTCTGGTCTGAGTTTTCTCTTCAAATTCTTAATATCATACACTCCTGCCAGAATCACCGACTGAAATCCCGGATAAAATTCTCTGTCCAGGTACTGTGCCCTAAGCTGTGCCAGAAAATCAATAAAAACCTGATTATTCGCTGCACTGTCTACTTCATCAATCATAAGAACTATTTTTCTGTCTGCCGCTTCACATATATCACTTAATCCCTCAAATAGCTCTTTCAGAGAAAAGTATCTGTTAGCATAATCGGCATCCTTTCTCATCTCGTCTATAACTGAGGCCATTTCGTTATTCATAGTCTTACAGTTTCTGCGAAATACACGCAAAAAAGAACCAGCAAATGCTACTGAAAACACATTTCCATTACTAAATTTCTCATTGTCAAATGTCTGAAAATCAAGTAATACAACATAATATTCATCCCGAAGCATTTCTGCCAGTGCGCGCAAAGTTGTAGTTTTACCATATTGTCTGGCCCTGTTAATGGTAAAATATTTTCCCTCATCCACAAGCACTTTAATCTGTTGTAAACGACCATTAATATTTACCATATAATGCTTCTCCGGAATACACACACCCGTTGTATTAAAAACTCTCCCCATTCATTACACCTCACAATCAAAAATGGCTTCCTGTCATCAAAATTTTCAACTAAAATAATGATAACATGAAACCATTTTAGCGTAAAGCAACATTCCAAAGGTTTTATATAACTTTCAGACAATGACTTACTCTCTCAACACCTCATAATGAGAAAACATCTCCCCGCTACATGAATCCAGAAACTTCATAATCTTATCTAAATACATTTCCATCGTCCTGTCACCGCTGCAGTAGGTCTCATGTCTGGTTCCCGGCAGGTAAACATATTCACAGGAAGTGATTCCTCTGTGATTGATTTTCTCTGCAAATTTTCTCAATGCGTTTACAGATACAAAATCATCTTTTTCTGCCTGAAATAGCAAAACAGGTGCTGACAGTTTCTTCCATCCGCAATATTTTATGTACCAGCTCATTTTTACAGACGCCAGAAGCCATCCATAAGAAGCTGCACTAACCTGGAATTTTTTATTCTCTTTACGCAGCTCATTATATTTTTCAAATCTCGGTCTGGAAGTACATCCACTGGTTTCGAAAGTCTCACTACCATCATAAGGCTTCTGACCAGCCACATAGTCTTCCTTTTTTCCCAAAAGGCACTTCGTCTGTGCAATAGCGATCACCAATGGCCAGGGAACATTTCCGGTAAGCGGGCGGAGCATAGGAGAATTCAATATAATCTTCTGAAACAGTTGCGGTTCCCATGCAGCTGCGATTGTACCAATTGCCCCACCCATGGAATGAGCAAAAAGAACCAGCGGTAATTCAGGGTATGTTTTTTTATCACATGGCATATTTTCAAAAAATCCCTCACATATCGCTTCCAGGTATCTATATGTACAAGAGATGGATCTGATGTCAGGCGATAACTTTGTCCATGTCCCATATGTTCCGGCATATACACATGATATCCAGCCTTCAGAAAATAATAAATCATCTCATCATATTTCGGCGCTGCTTCTGTAAAACCATGACTGATTATAATCACGCCTTTCGGTTTCTCTGCCAGGTAACGCTGTACATGAATTTTCCCCACTATCCCCGTGTCTTTTTGGTGCAGATGATCCTCTGCACCAGGAACGTACCCCTCCTGACGGTGCGTTGCAAGATATGGTTCTATTTCATCATTCATTTTATACAAATATTCATTCTCATGTATTATTTCCATTCGTATGTACTCCTGTTACTTTTTCATAATTCTGTTGCTATCTGCTTTTCACCATTCGATACATGCCTGTATTATAATCTTTACTGGTGCCTATTAATAATCCCATTAATCTTTTTCTCATTATAAAATACCAGTATAATTCCGCCTATACAACAGAATACTGCTGCCCCAAAAGCAGCAACTCTATAACCAGTTCCCTCTGCTGCCCCTATCGTCGAGACTGCTGTAAATATCAACATAGAAATACTCTGCCCAAGTTTAAACGCAAATGTTCTCGCCGCATAAAACATTCCTTCACGATTGCTTCCTGATGTAATCGAGTCGCTCTGCGAAATATCTGCCACAACAGCCTGCGGAAGAATTCCGAAAATCGCCATAGGAAGGGCCGCCACGACTGTCAGGATCAGTCCCTGCACCGATGCCGGAATAAAACTCATTTTTCCCATAAATCCGGTATAAAAATAAGCAAGGCTAAATACTGCAAATGCAAACAAGATCATCTTTTTCTTTCCAAGTTTAGGAGTAAGCTTATTTACCGGAATATAAAATACAAGAGACAACGCTGTCATTCCCACAAAATACAAAGTTGTCATTGTTTCCGGAAGTTTCAAAAGACTGGTGACAAAAAATGGAAGACCTGTCTGAAACATGGTAAGTGCAATCCAGTAGAAAATATCAGATGCCACAAACTTGCGAAATTCTCCATTCTTAAAAGTAGCTGCAAGAGATCCAAAAGCTGACTCTTTTGCAGGAACCGTATCTACATAGTCTTTTTCACGGATACAAAATACCGGCACAAGCATACAGATAAACGCTATAGCCGCCATCAAAGTAAAGGTCATACGGATAGCACCAACTCTGCCAAAAGCAGGAATAAACATCCCCCATATCGTAGGTGCCAGATACGCCACTGCAGTTCCGGCAATAAATGTAAAGGAAATGACTGTGGAAATATTAAGTCTTTCCTGCTGGGTATGTCCAAGTTCCGGAATCAGCGCATTATATGGTGTACAGTACGCAGTAATGGAAAGATAGTACGCCAGAATCATAATCAGCAAAAACACTCCATTGATCCAGCTGTTTTTATTAACCGGTGACCAGAAAACCAGTACTGTAGAAAGCGCCAGCGGTAAAGATGCCCATTTCAGGAACGGAATTCTTCGCCCATTCTTTGACGTACATCTGTCAGATAAAGAGGCGATCATTGGATCTGTAAAAGCATCAAAAATCCTTCCGAAAGCTGTAATTCCGCCAATAATAGTAAATATGCCAAAGACCACCAGCCCTGTGGAATGAACACTGTCTGTCCCTGACTGATGGCTGTCTTATCCGGCTGATAAAAATATACAAGCCAGTTAGAAATAATCCCGGACAACATCGCCCATCCAAACTGTCCGGCTGCAAACTGCCATATTTTCCCTGTTGTTAACTTTTTCATCGTGCACCTCCAGATTTCAGAACTACTGCTTATTTCTTGCAAGAATCGAACTCTTTTCCAGGCATGGAAGTTCTTCTCCTTCAACAGTCGTCACAATTCCGCCTGCTTCTTCAACAATAAGTGCACCTGCCGCAAAGTCCCATGGAGATAAAATAAGCTCGAAATAAATTTCCGCTCTTCCTGATGCTATGGCACATAAATCAAGTGCTGCAGATCCGCTTCGTCGGATATCAAGGCATTTTTGAAAATATTCGTAAGCTAATTCAAAGGATGCCTTCGCAAGCTCCGTATTATACGGTGATGAACCAAACAAAACAATGCTGTTTGCCAGATCATCCTTCGATACATGAATCGCATTTCCATTCATATATGCACCCTCACCGGAAATCGCATAGAAGTTTCATTAAGATACGGATTATGCACGACTCCCATATATCTCTTTCCATTTCGAATCAATCCAATAGATACACAGCTCATATGATAATCTTTAATAAAATTGGTAGTTCCATCAATCGGATCCACCACAAAAATATATTCTGCATTTCTGTTAATCTGGCAATCCTCTTCTTCCCCCAAAAACTCCGCTTCCGGAAGAATCTCAGACAACTTTTTCTCCAGCATTTTCTGAATTTTGCAATCATACTTCGTAACAAAATTTGCTTTTCCTGCCTTATCCTTAATGCCAAAATTTTCCCTGTCCGCCTGAAGCATAACCTGTCCGCATTTTTTTGCCGCTTCAATTATTTCATTTAATATCGTATGTGGAGTTTTCTCCTTTAGTTCCATATTATCTGTCACCTCTCAATAGAAAATGGTTTCCGTTTTATCAATACTTTTATAATTTCTCATACTTTTCAATCAGACACTGATGTTCTTTTGTCTTCTTGTCATAGTTTATCCCAACCAGCAAAATGTCTCCGGTATAATCCAGAACTGAATCCGGATATTGTTTTTCCTTAATCTGCTGTAATGCTGTCTTGACATTCTTATTCCATTTAAGTTCTACGACAAGCGCCGGATAACTGGAAACGTATTCTGGTTTTGGAATAAATACAAAGTCTGCAAACCCACGTCCTGTCGGCAGTTCACGAACTGGTTTAAAATAATATTCCATTGAACTCAGATATGCAATTGCAAGTACACTGCTCAAAGAATTCTCATTATTATACTGAATATTCGAAACATACTCTGTATGGATTTTCTCAATTCCCGCTTCAACCGCTTCTTCATCCATGTCCAGCGTAGCCTCCAGTAAATGTTCTGATTCCTGCTGAAAAGTAATCATCTCATTCCATTTTCTACTCTCAACCGCCGTAGTCAGCTCCTGCCGGATTTCTTCATTTGGAACAAATGCAGTTCTTCTGTTCTGGTTATATCCCAGATAGCCAAGATGGATCAAATACGTAAGCACATCATCTTTGCTTTGTATATTCACCGTATCATTTTTGAAAGCAGATGTATTTACTTTAATCGAAGCACCGGAAAGTATTTCAATTATAGCATTTTTCAAACCATTATAATTCATATTGATAAAAGGAACAATTGCTTCATAAGAAGCAGTCTCAGACCAGTAACTTCTAAACCTGCCCCGCACACAAACACTTACTACTGCTTTAGGATTATATACCTGATAGTCCTCCAACAAATAACCATCATACCAATATTTTACTTTCTCAAAATCTCTGTGATATCTTTCGCAAAGATCCTTCACTTCAGTTTCTGTAAATCCAATATATGGCGCCATCACTCCTGCATCAAGCATTGTAAACTCATCAAAATTATTTAATGCAGACTGCGTTTTTTCTTTCTTTATCGGCAAAATACCTGTAAGATACGCCAACTGAATATATTTTGTCGGTTCCGTTCCCTTGAACATTGCCCGCAAAAAATTAATGTACTTTTCCTGTACTTTTTTATTTGCCGCTTCATCTCTGATCAGAACATCCCACTCATCAATAATTATAATAAATTTCTGTCCAACAATATTTTTAATACGCGAAAGACTTTCCGACAAACTTATCTCTTCTTCAGGCAGAACACCAGGGTAAATCTCTCTCAATTCAGCCTGTACGGATTTCGTAATAAACGCTACAACATTATCCACATTATCACAATTTGCCAGAAACCACTGAATATCAAGATGAATCACATCATGCTTATTAAGGTGAGTCCTGAAATCCGATTCCCTGCTTATATCCAGCCCTGAAAACATTTCTTCGGAATTACAGCCTTTACTATAATAAGCGGCCAGCATATTTGCAGCATATGATTTTCCAAACCTGCGTGGTCTGCTGTTACAGATATAAGCTTCTGTTGTATTAAGTACGCTGTTTGTATATTCCAACAATCCGGTTTTATCCACATATATCGGAGAATTCAGTGCCACCTGAAATGCACTGTTATCAGGATTTACAAATCTACCCATTCCTTACACCCCACAATCAAAAAACAGCTTCACGTTATCAAAATTTTTAATAAAATAATGATAGCATGAAACTATTTTAACGTAAAGCTGAAAAAAGCTGTTATATATCCAGACACCCGAGCTATATTAGGGATTCTATAAAATAATTTCAGTTATTTTGCATAAATAGAACCAACAATCTTTCCCCGTAATGTACACGGCAGAATTTTACATAAGAATCTCAGAATCTTATACTTCACACCCGCCACACAAATTGGTGCACAGTTCTTTTTCTGTGCAATCCGCGCAATATATGTACCAATAACCTCCGGTGACATCCCACTCAGTTCATCTTTCTCCATCTGACTGACGCTGCGTGAAATGCGGCCGCCATATTCATCATCGCCTAAAGCTGTCTTTTGTCTGGCTTGTGTAAAACCGGTATGAATATCTCCAAGTTCTACCACTGTTACCCTGACACCATAAGGACTTACCTCATTGTCAAGCGCACAGGAATAAGAAGACACTGCTGCTTTACTGGCTGAATAAAACGCCTGAAACGGAATGTGTGCCACTGCTGCCACAGAACTGATATTGACAATACGCCCTCTGTGCTGTCTGCGCATAGAAGGAAGAACAGCTCTGCTTACATTAACAGTTCCGAAAAATTCACATTAAACTGCGCTTTACGCCTGTTCTGATTCTGTAAATTCCACCGCACCGGAGATACCAAAGCCTGCACAGTTTACAAGAATCTCGATACTTCCTCTTTCCAAAAGGATCTGCCCAACAGCTTCCTGCACGGAAGCCTCATCTATCACATCTACACACATATGCTTCACGCCTTCTACAGGAACATCCCGGCGACTGACTCATAGACTATATAGCCTGCCTTACTCAATGCTACTGCAGTACATCGTCCGATTCCGGAACTTCCACCTGTGACAAGAGCTGTTCTTTTCTGTTTTGATTCCATATTGTTACTTACCTCATTCCATTTTTCTTCTTACCACACGGGTAAGTTCCTGTCGTATTTCCTCATTCTTGAATAACTGCCTGCACCATTCGTCCTGCGCCATAACATCACCACAAATCATATTGTTTCATAGTTTCTGTGTTTCGATATTCATGTTTTTCATAATATCCTATCAGTCTTCCCTCTTCTCTGAGTGCAACCATATAAACATCTTTATTCTGCTTCTCATTATGGAAAGTATAAACAAGATTATGGCTCTCATCTGCCCCAAACCAGTCCACTACCTTCTGTATTTTATCCCTGGATTCCTGATTATGACAATCTAACAGACTTCTTCCAATAAGTTTATCGCCGCCTCGCTTCGCATAGCTGATAACAGCTGCCGGATTCATGTAGATAATCTCATGCTTAAGATTGCATATAACAATCGAAGCCCTGTCCTGGTCAACAATACTCTTATAAAAACTAATCATATATTTTTTTTATGTCCTTTCATTTTTTTCTTTCGTCTAATAGTTTACTATCCACATCAAATATCTTTAAATATCTGTTGGCATACATACGGACACCATCAATGGTATTTGTAATAAATCATTACAAAATTTTCGAAATAAAATAATCTGCCTCAATAATATGCCTTACATTCTTCTCCCTGGAGTCAACAATACTCACACGTCCATTCTCCGCTGTCAAAGTCACACTGGAACCATCATTCCGATAAACAGTCATATGTTCCACTGGGCGTTCCAATGTCTCTATTGGATCCTTCATCTTTTTTAATCGCCGATACTCATATTTCGGAATAGAAAATTCAAGTTTTGAAATAGCTCTTTTTTTCTTTAATGGTGTTTTCTTAATGAACCATTTTTATTCATAAAACGATCCGCAAATTCAACATTTTCCGTCATTTTATCAATTACATCCGAAATCCCTTCAATCTGCTCAATCGGTCTTTCCTGTAATACTCCTGTTATAATTTTCTTATAGTCTTCTTTTGAAATTTCTACTGACAGCTCATTTCTTCGTCTGTCATAAGTTTCCCCTGATTCATAAGTAATTTTATAGCAATAGTTAAAGTTCAAATCTTCCATGCCTCCAATCAAAAATAGCTTCATGCCATCAAAATTTTCAACTAAAATAATGATAGCATGAAACCATTTTAGCGTAAAGCAACATTCTCCATAAAGAATTCAATAATTTTTTCAGCCAATTTATTATGAAGACTATTGCCAAATTCATCAATGATCAGCATTCCGGCATTTTCTATTACCCTGATCAGATGAGACAGCAAATCGGCAAATACCTGGTTTCCCTGCGATTCGCCCTTGTTGCCATAGAGCAATTCCACTTCTTCGTTTCAGGATTAATCCTTAATAACTGACAACTTCTAATATTAATATATTTATGAAAGAATTCTTCCAACAATTCAAGCGATCCACAATATTCAAACTCTATTGCGCTAAACTCCAATGTCACATTACATTTTATAGACTTTTTCATCAACTTTTTTACTAATTCATTATTTTTATTTATCGGTTAGTTAGATGGTCAGACCCCCAATGTGGTCAACCTAGCATCCATTGTTCATACCCCTCATTTGGTACTGCTCGGGGTCTCCGATACCTGCATTTTCTTTTTGTAAAGTATACAAGTACTGGA
>ENA-OQIO01001413-OQIO01001413.1-human-gut-metagenome-genome-assembly--contig:-NODE-1413-length-11715-cov-3.960304_pt1 | contig 11715 bp, 13 predicted proteins | sample MGYA00242573_ERZ504737 | MGnify/ENA primary metagenome ERZ504737 (study PRJEB26092, sample SAMD00036203) | human gut metagenome | host: Homo sapiens | study: EMG produced TPA metagenomics assembly of... | reverse complement strand
CAGGTTATCGGTGCAGCAGCTGGGCACCTCCTGCCCGGCCTGTTCCGCTGCCGCCAGTGGGTGGCGCAGCTGAACGCTTATTTTGAGGCCCTGTGCGCAGACGGCCACCCGCTCCACCTCGTCAGCAGAGTTGATCCAGCCCTCGGTCAGCAGGCGGCCCAGCGCCAGCTGCGGCAGCAGCTCCGGCGTGCAGACCACCCGGAAGGCTGGCTGTTCGTTGACCAGAATGGCCGCGGCGTGCTCTGCCGCCAGTGTCCGCTCAGTGCCATCGGGCATCCGGACGCTCTCTGCCCCCGGTGCTGCACCGAATTGATCCATGATCTGCATTGGGTGTTCCTCCCCTGTCTGTTTTACTCTGCCCCTATTGTAACACGCTTTTGCCCCGCTGAAAAGCGCCTGTGCCCTCTGGAACAAACTGTCGATCCGTGTCGTTTCCATTTTATCCGGCTTTGTGGTATACTACTGTAAATTGACAGAACCATATCCCAGTACCGAGGTGGAATCCAAATTGAAGCATCTCTTCCGCTCCCTCACGCGGGCACGCCGGGCCTACAAGGACACCCGGAACCATGCCCTGACCCTGCTGCACCGGGCCTCCGCTGCCGTTCTGACAGCCGTGCTGGTGTATAAAGCCCTGACCTATCTTTTGTTTCTGCCCGCCATGAATGGCATCTGGTCGCTGACACTGCGCTGCTCGCCGGTGAACTACCTGACCAACAACGCGCATCAGATCTTTACTTCACCGACCATTTCAGGCGGGATCGTGCTCATCGTCCTTCTGGCGGCGTTCTGGAACCTGTACGGCTTTTCCATCCTCCTGCACGGGTTTGCGTTGGCCCGCCGGGGCGAAACACTGCGTCCTGTTTCCCTGTTCGTCCGGTCGCTGGGGGATATCCGCCACGTCCTGCTCCCCAAGAACTGGCCCATCCTGCTTTACTGCGCCCTGCTCATCCCCTTTACAGATGTATTCGTGACCTACAACTATATCTCTCAGCTGGCCGTGCCGGAGTACATCCTTGGGCTTGTCCGGGCAAAGCCGCTCTATCTGGTGCTTTTTCTTCTCATTTTGGGTGCGGCGTTCCTGTTTGCCCTGTTCTGGGTCCTGGTGCTCCCCCTCTTTACGCTGGAACGCAAAAGCCTGTGGGAAGCCGTTCAGGAGAGCGCAGCCCATGTCAAAACACAGCTGCCCCGGCTGGCCGGTGTGCTGCTGCGGTGGAGCCTCAGTGCGCTGGTCCGGTCTGTTCTGGTCTTTTTCGGAGCCTCCCTGCTGGTTTACAGTGTGGCGGCGCTGATCGGACTGCGGAGCACCCGCGCCATGCTGCTGCTCGCCCGTGCGCTGTATCTGTTGGAGATTCCCTTCTTCGGCTTTTTGCTGGATTGCAAGGTCACCACGGCCCAGTGCACCATCATCGCATTCCTCTACGATCGCTGCCGTGACTGCCTGCCGGAAGCGCTGCCGGAGGGCAAGCCGCACCGCTTTGGCGGCTGGCCCCTGCTCACCGCTGCGGTGGCCGGTGTCACGCTGGCCACCGGCTGATGGCAGTCTACCTCTATGCCCTGCCCCAGGACGATGCCCTGCTCACCGCCGTGGGCGGCGTGACCCCGCTGGTCACCTTCCACCGGGGCGACTGCACCGTGGCCCCGGAAAACACCCTTCCCGCCTTCCGGTCGGCCATCCTCAAGGGCGGCGACCGCATCGAGCTGGATGTGCAGATGACCAGCGACGGCGTGGTCGTGGTGACCCACGATTCGAACCTGAAACGCTGCACCGGCAAAAACGCAAAAGTCTATGATCTGACCTACGCCGAAGTGGCACAGCTGGACGCGGGCCGCTGGTTCAGCAGCCGCTTTGCCGACACCCGGATCCCCACCCTGGAACAGGTGCTGCAGCTCTGCCGGGGCCGCATCGGCCTGAACGTGGAGATCAAGCCCAGCGCCGCCACCCCTGCTCTGGAGGCTGAGACCGTACGCCTGCTGCGGGAATACGGCTTCGACAGCTCCAACTGCGTCATCACCTCCCAGAGTTACGAGACCCTGCACAAGGTCAAGGCGCTGGCCTCTGAGTACCCCACCGGCTACATTCTGGCTCTGGGCGTAGGCAACTACTACGACCTGCCCGATGCCGACTTTTTCAGCGTGGAGACCACCTTTATCACCTCCGGCATGGTCAACGCCGTCCATCTACGGGGCAAGACTGTGTCTGCCTGGACCATCGACCGCGAAAAGGTCGCCACCCACATGCTGGAGCTGGGTGTGGACGACCTCATCACCGACAAGCCCGACATGGTGCAGGACCTGCTGGCCCGGAATCAGCAGGTGGATGACAGCCTGATCGACTTCCGTGACCTGCTCAACGCCCTGCTCCACCCGGAGCAGCCTGCCGACTCCTCCGATGATGCGGAGGAGACCATCACCGATGCCGTGGAGGACCCGGAGGAGTTCGTGGACGCGGCGTAACACAGCCCCTTTCTCTTGCGGCATCATTGATCCAACGGTCTGTAAAAGCAAAACATCCCCGCACGGCCTGCCGAAACAGGAAGTGTGGGGATGCCTTTTTGTTCAGAGGAATGGGTTATAGAATCTTCCAAAGCGGATGGTCACGGTCAGGCTGATGAGCAGCAGGGCCGCGCCCACGCCCAGGGCAATGAAGTCCCGCCGGGCAAAGGGGCGCTGGGTATACCAGGTGCGCTTGCTGTTCTTGCCGAAGCCGCGCAGCTCCATCGCGTTGGAGATGGTGTCGATGCGGTTCAGGCTGGTCAGGATGAGCGGCAGCAGGATGTTGACAGAGTTCTTCATCCGCTTGAAGAAGGGCTCCTTTTTGCCCAGCTCCACGCCGCGGGCCTGCTGGGCCTGGCTGATGCTGTGGTAGTCGCGCTGGATATCGGGGATGTAGCGCAGGGCAATGGCCACCGAATATCCGACCTTATACGAGATGCCGATGCTGTTCAGGCTGGCAGCAAACTCGCTGGGGTCGGTGGCAGAGATGAAGAGGATGGCCACCGGCAGGGCCACAAAATATTTCAGGCTGATGTTGACCATGTAGAACAGCTGTTCCGCTGTCAGGTCATACCGCCAGAACAGGTGGCAGAGCACCGTGCGGGTGCCGTACAGGGTGGTCCCCTGATTGGGATCGAACAGGAAGATGAACAGGTTGTTCAGCAGCAGGAACACCAGCATGAAAGTCATCATAAACCGGACTTCCCGGAATTTGATCCGGCTCAGCCTGAAGGCCAGCAGGCTGACCACCAACAGGCCCAGCAGCACCCAGGTGTTGTAGGTGATCATGCTGGCAAAGGTAAACAGCAGGAAGAACGCCAGCTTGGTGGTTCCGGTCATCTTGTGGACGACGCTCTCCCGGGGGAGATAATTCAAAACAGTCTTAGCGGCCACCCTCTCTCACCTCCCGGTCCTGCTCAATAAATCTCTCTACAAATTCCTGCGCGGGCGCAATGCCGCAGCGGTTGGCCAGCGTGTACAGGCTGGTCTCCTTCAGGGCCGCCTGTTCCACCAGCGCGGGGTCACACAGAACGGCGGCCGCGGTGCGGTCGGCAATGAGCCGTCCGTCGCAGAACACCAGTGCGCGGCGGGTGTATTCCAGCATCAGGTGCATGTCATGGGTGATCATCACCACCGTCACACCCCGGGCATTCAGGCCCCGCAGGAACTCCATGATGTCGGTATAGTGCCGGAAATCCTGCCCGGCAGTGGCTCATCCAGAAGGATAAGTTCCGGGTCAAGCACCAGCACGCTGGCAATGGTCACCCGCTTTTTCTGGCCGAAGCTCAGTGCCGAGATTGGCCAGTTCCGGAAAGGATACAGGCCGCAGACCCTGAGGGTCGCCTCCACCTTTTCCCGGATCTGTTCCTCGGTCAGGCCGGAGCGCTGCAGACCCAGAGCCACCTCCTCGTAGATCATGGTCTTGGAGATCATCTGGTTGGGGTTCTGCATCACATAGCCGATGTGCTGGGCGCGGCGGCGGATGTTCTCCTCAGCCAGCGGCTTGCCGTTCAGGAAGATCTCGCCCGCATCCGGGGTCTCGAAGCCGCAGATGAGCTTGGAGAGGGTGGATTTGCCCGCGCCGTTCCGGCCCACGATGCTCACCATCTCCCCCTTGCCGATCGAGAAGCTGACATCCCGCAGGGTCTGCTGGCCCTTCTGATAACCAAAGCTCAGGCCCTTTACCTCCAGCAGCGACTCCCGTTCCGGCTGCGCGGCGGGCCGGGGCCGGGCCGTGAACCAGTCCCGGAGCTTTTGGGTGTCGGTATCGTCCAGCACAAGGCTGTCCACATGGGCGGGGTGCTTGTCCGGAGTGATATCCACCCCGGCATAGCGCAGAGCCGTGACATACAGCGCTCCCGGATGCCGTTTTCCGCCAGCAGGCTGCCCGAGAGCAGCTCGTCCGGGCGCAGGTCTGCCAGAATGGTGCCGCCGTTCACCAGCACGATGCGGTCCACGTTCCGCCAGAGCACATCCTCCAGCCGATGCTCGATGATGAGCACTGTGGTGTCAGTCTTTTTCTGGATCTCGTCGATCAGCTCAATGGCCTGCTTGCCGGTAGCGGGGTCGAGGTTGGCCAGCGGCTCATCGAAGAGCAGGATCTTGACCTGATCCACCATCACGCCCGCCAGGCTCACCCGCTGCTTCTGCCCGCCCGAAAGCTCGTGCGGTGCATAGCCGAGGTGGTTCTCGATGCCCACCAGCTCGGCGGCATGGCGGGTGATGGCGTGCATCTCATCCTGCGGGGTACAGCTGTTTTCCAGTGCAAAGGCAATGTCCTCGCCCACGGTCAGCCCGATGAACTGGCCGTCCGGGTCCTGCAGCACCGTGCCCACATGGGCCGAAAGCTCGAAGAGGCTGCTGTGGGGCGCATCCACACCGTCCACGGTCAGGGTGCCGGTGCACGCGCCGGGGTTGGAAAACGGGTTCAGCCGTTGATGCACCCCGCCAGCGTGCTCTTTCCGCTGCCGGAGGGGCCCGCAATGAGCACCCGTTCACCCGGGTAGATTTCCAGATCGATATCGGTCAGGGTGGGGCGCTTCTGGGCGCGGTACTGGAAGGAAAAGTTGCGAAATGAGATGATGGGTTTACGTTCTGCCATGGGTATGGTACCTCAGCTGTTCATCAAAAAAGCTTTCCAACGGGCCGGACGGCGCAGATGGAAAGGCCGGGTTTCATGCGGGGATCACTCCTGATCCAGAGAGCCCTTCTTGGCGATGGTTCTGGTGTAAGCCAGCACCAGCAGGCCGCCCACCACCACAGCGGTGATACTGTTGGACACTGCGGCAAATGCACCCTGTGCAAACACCTTCTTGACGGGCTCGGCGTAGATGGCAATATCCAGCACGGGGGCCACCAGGATCCAGGCCAGCAGATGGGCCGCGATATTGGCCAGCGCAAACAAAGCTGCCTGCTTCTTGCTGAACTCGCCTTCCTGCAGGTTCAGCTTCTTGGAGAACAGGCCCACCACAACGCCCACAAAGGCGGAGGCGATGACCCAGCTCCACCAGGGGCTGCCGCCCCAGGACAGGTCGATGAGGGTGTGGCCGATGAAGCCGATCAGGCCGCCGGCCACGGGGCCGTACATGGCAGCCAGCAGGGCCAGAACGGCGTACTGCAGGCTGATGTTGGTGTTGGGCACCGGCTGGGAATGGCCACAAAACGCCCCAGAACAAAGAACAATGCCGCGCCGATACCGACAGCGACAACGGTCTTGATGCTGCTGTTGTTATTTTTCATATTCTCTCTCCTCTTTTATTCCGCGGATGCGGGGTTTCTTGCAAGGCATCGTTAGTATACGACACCCTCTTGAGCCTTGTCAATGGACAATCCGCCCGCTTTGCAGAAAAAAGGCTGCTTTCCTGCATTTGGGGGCGAATGCTTCCCGCCCTGTGCAGCAAAAAAGAGCACCCGCGCCTGCCGGAGCGGATGCCCTGTGAATGCTGATTCGGTTTTGGCCCAAACCTTAGTTCTTAGCGGTCAGGCTGAAGGTGCTCAGGGTCTGGAAGGTGGTCACGATAACATTGATGTTGTTGACGATGGAGCTGCCTGCGGAGAACACGCGGGCGATGTAGTTGAACAGCTTGCCAACGTTCAGGAACACGTCCCAAGCGGTAGCCTCGGTGGCTGCACCACCCTGCAGGTACACCATTTCGTTCTCATCGATCGCAGCAAAGTTAGCGGGCATTTTGATCTCATTGTTCATCATAAAGGGGATTCCTCTCTTTCAATTCAATCTATACTTACCGTCTGCACCAAACCAAGTGCACCGGCACCAGAACCAGACCGTGGTTCCTCCGACAGGAACGGACAGGGGCACGAGTTCCGCATTCCCTCCGGAATTGTTCCCATATATAGGTTATACGATAAATATTCAGATTTGTCAATCGAATTTCCGGAATTTTTACCATTCTGAGCCAAAAGTGGATACCCACAACACAGAACACCTGCCATTTCGACAGCTTTCCACAAAATATCCGCTACCGCACGATCCCCGGGCACGAAAAGCTCCTTCGTCTGCACGTCAGCACACAGATTTGTTCCACCCTGCGGCATTTCCCGGGCAAAAATCCGGCAAAAAATGCCCCCGCGCCCCCTACACAAACCGGAATGGTTGTGCTATGATAAGGCTGAAAAATCGGTTTGGCAAAGCCAACCGCAAGGAGATGTCTTGGATGTCTGATCTGATGGAAACATTACGGCAGGAGGGCATCAGCCCCGACCTGCTGCGCGCTGTGGAAGAATACCGCGCCGCCCACGCTCTGCCCGAGGCCCTGCGCCCCCGCATCCCAGCTTCCGGCTTTACCTATTATGGCCGGGAGGTCTGGGAGCAGGCACTGGCGGCCCTGCTCTGCGGCGAAAACCTGCTGCTGGCCGGCGGCAAGGCCACCGGCAAAAATGTGCTGGCCGAGAATCTGGCCGCCGCTTTTGGCCGCCCCGCATGGGACATCTCGTTCCATGTGAACATGGATGCAGCCTCCCTCATCGGCATGGACACTTTTGTGGATGGGGCGGTCACCTTCCGGCCCGGGCCGGTCTACCGCTGTGCCCAGTGCGGCGGCTTCGGCGTGCTGGACGAGATCAACATGGCCAAAAACGAGGCCCTGGCCGTCCTCCACGCCGTGCTGGACTTCCGCCGCGCCATTGATGTGCCCGGCTACGAGCGCATCCCGCTGGCCGAAGAGACCCGCTTCATCGCCACCATGAACTATGGCTACGCGGCACCCGGGAGCTGAACGAGGCCCTGACTTCCCGCTTTGCAGTCATCCAGATGCCCACCATCACGGAGGAAAACCTTGAAAAGCTGCTGCGGGCCCAGTTTGCCGACCTGACGGACAAATATGTGCACCAGTTTGCTCTGCTCTTCCTTGACCTGCAAAAGAAATGCGACAGCGCCGAAATTTCCACCAAAGCGCTGGATCTGCGCGGAATGCTGGACGCTCTGCGCCTGATGCGCCGGGGCGTGGCTGCGGGGCCTGCGCTGGACATGGGCATCACCAACAAGGCCTTTGATTCCTACGAGCAGGGCTGATCCGGGACGTGATCGCCGCCCGCATCCCGGCCAGCCTGACGGCTGAAAAGCTGTTTCGCTGATGGATGCCCGGAGTTATACCGCCGATGAGCGGCGGGCCGCCAATCAGGTGTGGGCGGCGGCGGGAGCTACGGCTTTGAGCCGCTTTTCCTGGCCCGCAACACCGACGGCACGATCGATTTTTATATGAACTGTGTCGTGGGGCTGGTGCACAAATACTATGGCGACGACCTGCTCCGCGACCTTTTTGCCACATGGGACGGCGATCTCCGGGAGAGTCAGCTGGACGATCTGACATGGCTCTACCTCGAAAGCGCGGTCTATCTGCTGGAACTGCCCCGCCGCCCGGTCCTTTCCGAGCTGCGCCGGGCCCACGCGGACTATTTCTTCGGCATCCAGTACAAGCTTTCGCGGCAGGAGTGGATGGCAAAAAATCAGCTGGTCTACACCATGCAGGCTGACCGCTGGCGCACCGTACAGGGCAGGCATCCCCCTGTGATGACCCCCTACGAGAGCCGGCTGGCAGAGGCACTTTCTCCCTCCCAACCGCCCCAGCCCGGCCAGCTCAAGGGTGAGCTGCTGGGCCTGTTTGCAAGGTTTGCCCTGTTTGACGGCAGGATCCGGCACAAAGTGGGGCTTCATCTGCATCTGGAGGGGCTGATGGCCTCTCTTGCCACCAAAACGCTGCCCACTCAGATGATCAAGACCGACCGGCTGACCGTGGAGCACTCCGGTTCTGTGGAAGCGGGCGGCTCCGGCCCCACGGCAGACAATCGGCTGGCCCACATCACCCTGCGGCAGAATGCCGCCGAGGACCGCGCCTATATTGAAAGCTGCTTTGGCCGTTCCCTCTATCCGCCCGAGCGCCTGCGCAAGGCCGAGCAGGCGCTCTGCACCGGGGCGCACCTCGGGTGCCGCCTCTGGTTTGCCTCCGGCGTGCCCAGCCCGGAACAGGCCCCCACACCGGAGGCAAAGCACCTGGCCGAGCAGGCTCAGCTGCAGGCCGACCGCAACCGCGCCTACTACGCCAAAAACCGGGCGCTTCACCGCAGCGTGGTGCTCCGGCTCACCGAGCAGATCCGCAACTGCATTCTGGTCCACCAGCAGCCCAATGCCCGGATCGCCCGCAGCGGCAATCTGGACCCGGAGCGGGTCTGGCGCGCTCCCCTTCTGAACGACAGCCGGGTGTTCCGCTGTGCCGAGGAGGAGAATCAGCCCTCCTTCACCGTGGACCTGCTGCTGGACGCTTCGGCTTCCCGGCTCCACTGTCAGGAGGTCATTGCGGCGCAGGGCACGATCCTGGCCCAAAGCCTTGCCGCCTGCGGCATCCCGGTGCGGGTCAGCAGCTTCTGCAGCCTGCGGGGCTATACGGTTCTGCGGGTGCTCAAGGGCTTTGCGGACAAAAGCCTGCAGGGGATCGACCAGTATTTTGCATCGGGCTGGAACCGCGACGGCCTTGCCCTGCGGGCGGCAGGCGATCTGGTCAGCTTTGACCCCGGTCCCGCGCCCCGGCATCTGCTCATCCTGCTGACGGATGCTTCCCCCAACGACAGCCGCCGCGTACCGCCCAGCCCGGAACAACCGCTGGGTTGTGATTACGGCGGCTCCTACGGCGTGGACGATGCCGCTGCTGAGGTACGCGACCTGCAGCGCAAGGGTCTGCGTGTCTCTGCCGTGTTCATGGGCGAGGACAGCTCCAGCCACGATGCAGAACGCATCTACGGCAAAAATCTCGCCCGCATCCGGGGCATGGATCAGCTGGCACGCGCCGCCGGGCGGCTCATCCAGAATGAGATCCGGGAGCTGGGCGATTGAATCCTGCCACCACAAAAGGCTTCTCCGACGGGAGAAGCCTTTTCCATTTACAACCAATCCGTTTGTCAGCATCCCCGAATTTCCAAAATATTTTGGTTTTTGTCAAACTTATAGTTGTATTTTTTTGTCACATGTGCTATAATGCAGGCATAGAACAACCGATGGATGGTTTCCGACACATCATCCAAAACCAGAGAGGAGACCCGCTATGGATGCCAGCCGCTATTTTGAAGAGATGCACCGTGCCATGTCCGCACAAAAAAACAATTCTTCCCTGCTCCTGACCGTCAAGGTACAGGACCTGGGCGGCGCTGATGCCTATCTGGAGCTGCGGCAGTCTCCCAATGGCCGCGCCCGGGTGTTTTACTCCACCATGGGCCGCCGCAACCTGAACTTCCAGCTGTTCCGCAAAGGCTGGCAGCTCTGCCATAACGCATCCGGCGAGATGACAGGGCAATTCCCCACCCGGGCCGAAAACCTGCTGGACAGCGCGGACTTTTCCGCCTGCATCCGGGATGACACTCTGGACGCGGGCCGTACCGAGATCATTCTGCGGGAGCTGCGCCGTGCGGCAGGCACCTCCTGCTCCTGCCTGCCTCAGTCTGCCCGGGAAGGTGCCATGATCACCGTGGAGAGCTTTGTGGGCCGGGGTGGCGAGTGGAACTACTGGTCCACCCGTGCCGCCGACTGCCTGCCCATTGCGGCAATCCTCTGTTGGCTGGGCGATTTTCTGGCCGGAACGGAGCGGCGCACCCTGCAATCCAGCCCTGAAGCCATGGCACTGGCCGCCCGTTGGCAGGCCGAACTCGTCTCCCCCTTTGCGCAGCCGGCTGACTGCGTCCAGCGTCCTGCCCGCACGGTTTCACCTTCCGCACCCCGCCGTGCCGCACAGCAGGTGCAGAACCCCCGCTGGCAGAGCATCCTTGCCGTGCTTGCAACCGTATGAGAACAACAGGCGGTGCCGAAAATCTCCGGCACCGCCTGTTGTTTTCTGTTTTACTGTGCGGATGCGGCATCCACCACATGGCCCACCAGCACAGAGGTGGTCACTGTGCCCACACCGCCGGGCACCGGGGTGACAGCCTCCACGATGGGTTCTGCCTCATCAAAGCGGACATCGCCGCAGAGCTTGCCCTCTTCATTGACGTGGATGCCCACATCCACCACGACCTGACCTTCCCGCAGGCAATCGGCCCCGATGGCTCCCCGCCTTCCCATGGCGACCACCAGCACATCGGCCTCCCGGCAGAGGGCGGGCAGGTCCCGGGTGCGGGAATTGCAGAGGGTCACGGTGGCGTTCTCCCGGTCCAGCATCATGCAGCGGGCTTGCCCACCACCAGACTGCGGCCCACGACCACGGCCCGTTTGCCGGACAGCGGCACGTTGTAATGTTTCAGGATCTCAAGGCAGGCCTGCGCCGTGCAGGGCGGATAACCGATGGGCATGTTGGTAAACACACCGGCCATCGAGCCGTCCGTGATGCCATCCACGTCCTTTTCCGGGGCAAGCGCCTCCTGGACCCTGCGGTCATCGAACCGCTTTGGCAGGGGCCGGAAGATCAGGCACCCGTGAACCGATGCATCCCCATTGATCTGCCGGATCACATCCAGCAGTTCCTCCTGCGTAACATCTTCCGCCAGATGGAACTGCCGCACCTCCACGCCAACCTTACCGCACCGGGTAACGATCCCCTTTTCATAAGAAATGTCATCCTCCCGCGCGCCGACCCGTACCACAGCCAGTGTGGGCACGATACCCTTTTCCTTCAGCGCGGCACAGCGCGCGGCGTTTGCTTCGTTCATGGCGGCCACCACGGGCGCACCCTTCAAGATCTGAGCCATTTTCTTCTCCCCTCACTCATTTGATACAGTCCGATAGACCCTGTCAGCCTGCGGCACAAACTCGGCCAGCAGCTGTTCCGCTCTGGCTCCAGCGCATCCGCATGGGCCTTGTCTGCCATCAGGCGGGTGTTGACCTTCACGTTCAGCCCCGCCGCCTGCATGGCTGCCTTGCAGAACAGCGCCGCGCATCCGGCATCGGAACGAGCCAGCACGCTGCCCTTTTCGGCGTACTCTGCGGCCAGTGCAATGCCCTCACCACAGGCAGCCATCACCTCCAGCGGCACGGCGCAGGCTCTGTCCAGTGCCTTTTCCAGCACCGCGGCCTTGTGGGCCTGCTGTTCCGGGGTCTCTTTCGGCAGCTTGTAGGCCGCCGCAACAGGCAGAAAGGCCTCCGCGTCGGCCTGTACCAGCGCTTCCAGCCGCTTGCGCAGGGCCTCGGCCCGGACATTCAGGGCAGCGATGTCCGCTTCCACGGCAGCATATTTCTTTTTGCCCACGGTCAGGCTGCCCACCATGCTGCCCAGCGCCACA
>ENA-OQIO01001412-OQIO01001412.1-human-gut-metagenome-genome-assembly--contig:-NODE-1412-length-11718-cov-1.582780_pt1 | contig 11718 bp, 10 predicted proteins | sample MGYA00242573_ERZ504737 | MGnify/ENA primary metagenome ERZ504737 (study PRJEB26092, sample SAMD00036203) | human gut metagenome | host: Homo sapiens | study: EMG produced TPA metagenomics assembly of... | reverse complement strand
AACGCCCAGGTCCGGCTCTGGCTGGCCAAGTGGCCGAGGACCACCACATCACCCTCGTGCACGTGAGTTCGGATTATGTGTTCGACGGCACCGCCAAGGAACACATGGAGACGGAGGCGTTCGCCCCGCTCGGTGTGTACGGCCAGACCAAGGCCGCTGGCGACATCGCCGTGGCCAACGCACCCGAGCATTACATCCTGCGTTCCAGCTGGGTGATCGGCGAGGGGCACAACTTCGTGAAGACCATGATGATGCTGTCCAACAAGGTCGCCGACCCGGCCGACAAGCTGGAACAGGTCACCGTGGTGGACGACCAGTACGGTCGCCTGACCTTCACTAAGGACATGGCCGAGGCGATTTTCCACCTGCTCGACAGCCACGCCCCCTACGGCACCTACAACTTGACCGGTTCCGGCGCAGTGAAGTCCTGGGCTGACATCGCGGCCGAGGTGTTCGACCTGGCGAACGGCAACGGCAGCAAAGTCAAGCCCATCAGCACCGCCGAGTACTTCGCGAACGCGACCAACCCGGTATCTCCGCGTCCGGTCAACTCCGCACTGGATCTTGCCAAGATCGGTGAAGCCGGATACGTGCCGCTGACTGGGAAGAGACCCTCAAGACCTACGTGCAGAAGGAACTCGGCTGATAGCTGTTCATAACAGTTGACTTCAAGTGATAAAACCGCGCAGGCTCTCTGTGCGGTTTTTCATTTTGAATAAGAGTTAGCTAAGCTGAATATGTTTGTAGACGAATAATGAGTAAAACGTTGTGGAAAGCAGGTTTTTCATGAAAGGCATTATTCTCGCTGGAGGTTCGGGCACGAGACTGTACCCTCTGACCACGGTGACCTCGAAGCAGCTGCTTCCCGTGTATGACAAGCCGATGATCTACTACCCGTTGAGCGTGCTGATGATGGCGGGCATCCGTGACATTCTGATCATCTCCACGCCGAAGGATCTGCCGAACTTCGAGCGTTTGTTGGGAGACGGCTCCCAGTATGGCGTGAGCTTCTCTTACAAGGTGCAGCCTTCCCCGGATGCCTGGCCCAGGCATTCATCCTCGGCGAGGAGTTCATCGATGGTGAGCCGTGCGCGCTGGTGCTCGGCGACAACATCTTCTACGGCAACGGTTTGGGCAGGACACTGCGCAAGGCCGCCACGGTGGAACATGGTGCCACAGTGTTCGGCTACTACGTCGACGATCCTGAGCGATACGGCGTGGTCGAATTCGATGAGAACAAGAAGGCCATCTCCATCGTTGAGAAGCCGGAGCACCCGGCCAGCAACTATGCGGTGACCGGCCTGTACTTCTACGACGAACGCGTCACCGAGTTCGCCAAGCAGGTCAGGCCGTCCCCCCGTGGCGAGCTGGAGATTACCGATCTGAACAAGATGTATCTGGAAGACGGCACCCTCAACGTGCAGACGCTTGGCCGCGGCTATGCCTGGCTGGATACCGGCACCATGGACTCCCTGTATGAGGCAGGCGAATTCGTGCGCACCGTGCAGCGTGCTCAGGGCCTGCCGATCGCCGTTGCCGAAGAAATCGCTTTTGAGAACGGTTGGATTACTCGTGATGAGCTGATGGAGGCCGCTGTGAAGTATGGCAAGAGCCCGTATGGCAAGCATCTGAAGGATGTGGCGGATAATAAGTTCATCGTCAAACCGATGGATCGATAGACCTTCACTGAAAACCCGCATAGATTGTTAGTCCGCGCTGATAAAATATGCGGGTTTGTTGTATTTGAGGAGCAATTTTGAACATCACGGAAATTTTCACCAGGAAGAACCGCCTATTACTGAAGGCGATGGTTAGCACCGACTTCAAACTTCGCTACCAGCAGTCCTTCTTGGGATACATCTGGTCTGTGCTCAAGCCACTGATGCTGTTCACCATCATGTATCTCGTGTTCGTCCGGTTCCTGAAGTTCGGTGCTGATGTGCCTCACTTCTCCGTGGCGCTTTTGCTGGGCATCATCATGTGGAATTTCTTCAACGAAACCACTACCGGCGGCATGATGTCGATTGTGGGGCATGGTGATCTGCTGCGCAAGATTCACTTCTCGAAGTATGTGATTGTCATTGCCTCATCCATGAGCGCCATGATTAACTTCGGCATCAACTTTGTTGTGGTGGTGGTATTTGCTCTGATTAACGGCGTCAGTCTTACCTGGTCGTGGTTGCTGATGGTTCCTCTGGTGCTTGAGCTGTATATGCTGTCGTTGGGAATCGCTTTCTTCCTCAGTGCCGTGTATGTCAATCTGCGTGACTTGAACCCCATCTGGGAAGTGGTAATGCAGGCTGGATTCTATGCCACGCCTATTATCTACCCTATTTCCCTTATCACTTCAAAGGCGGGCGAATATGGTCCGATATTTGCCCGGCTCGATCTGATTCTCAACCCGGTGGCGCAAATCGTTCAGGATGCGCGTCATGTGATGATTAGCCTGCAAATCAGACCATTTGGCAGTGGGTGGATAACCCATTCCTGCAGTGCTGGCCGATTATTCTTTCTGTACTGATCTTCTTGGGTGGTTTGAAGTATTTCACCGTTAAATCCCAGTACTTCGCGGAGTTGGTGTGACGATGAACAAGATGGACAAAGCGATGGAACAGAAAAACGCTGACCGACCGGTGGCGCTCAAGGTGGAGCACGTATCCAAGAACTTCAAACTTCCGGTTGAACGTGCTGGCAGCCTGAAGAACATGCTGTTCAATTGGCTCCGTGGCATTCGCGGGTACCGTACGCAGGAAGTGCTGAAAGACATCACCTTTGATATCAAACAAGGTGAGTTTTTCGGCATTGTCGGTAAGAACGGCTCTGGTAAATCCACTCTGCTGAAACTGATTTCCCAGATTTACACGCCGAATACAGGCACAATCGAGGTGGACGGCAAACTCGTGCCCTTTATTGAGTTAGGTGTTGGATTCAATCCTGAACTGACTGGCCGCGAGAACGTATATCTCAATGGTGCCATGCTTGGTTTCTCCAACGACGAGATTGATGCCATGTATGACGACATCGTGGAGTTCGCCGAACTCGGCGACTTCATGGAACAGAAGCTGAAAAACTACTCCAGCGGTATGCAAGTGCGTCTGGCATTCTCTGTGGCAATTAAATCGCAGGGCGACATCCTCGTTCTTGATGAGGTGCTTGCCGTGGGCGATGAAGCTTTCCAGAAGAAGTGCCAGAACTATTTCTTTGAGGCGAAGCGCAACAAGAAGACGGTTATTCTGGTCACCCACTCCATGCCGGATGTGCGCAGGTATTGCGATCGGGCAATGCTCATTCAGGACGGCTATATTGCGAAGATCGGCGACCCTGACGAGATTGCCGATGCTTACTCGGATTCGTTCCTTCCCCCGCGCGAAGTAGTGGAGGCACGGCAAAAGGAAGCGGCTATTCGCAATGCCGTGACCGTGAATGCCGTAAACGTTGCCGTCGATGGCGAGACGCAGAAATTCCTGGATACGCGCGAGGACTTCACCATGAATGTTGACTTCGAATGCGATCGTCCGGTTCCTGCAAACCAGCTGTTCATCGATGTGTTTGATGGCCGCAATGTTCCCGTGCTTTCCATGCCGTTTGGCTCCGAGGACGATAAGATTTCAGCCGGTAAGCATACGGCCGAATTTGCGGTGAAGAATGTGCTCGCATTTGGCGATTTCCGCATCTGTATTGCTCTGCAGACGGACTCTGAGCGTTTGCAGTTGGCAGAGAATGCCTGCAGATTCCACATCAAGGGATCCGCCGCGGAAGTGATGTCAGTGGTGAACCCGGACAATACGGTGCAAGCGACAGTCGATTAATTCGTCTGCTGAGATGATAAGGACAGAACAAGCATGCTGACGCTGTTGTATGATCGTACATATCAGGTAACAGTCGAAAAAGTAGAGAACGTCAAGGTTGGGGAACAGTCTCGGACTATAGTGACCGGCTGGGCGGTTGACAAGATGAGGCAGACCGCCCTACCACTGGCTGTAGCCGGCACGGGTATGACGGTATCGCGGAATACTCGTGTTGATCTGGAAAAGACGTATGGATTGGATCCCAGCGATCAAGCAGGCTTCACGATTGTTATTCCTCAGGGAGTGCAGAATTTCGACTTGATGTGTCAGGCGCCTGGCAGACCATGACAAGGCACATCAATGTTCAGCGTTTGATGAGTCGATTCCGCATGCAATACATCAGCACCCGCGTGCACAGGCTCATGTTTTATGCCGCGCACCTCGGCAATCGCGAGGCGATGAAGGATTTGCGAGACGCGGTAAGGCGTCGTGTTGTTGGTGAGACGGATTTTTACGATTCCTGGATTCAGCGTCATGAAACGATGACTCAGCAGGAAGCTGAGCCCGTCATTGCCGCATTTTCTAAGACTCCGCTCATCTCTGTGGTGACACCTGTGTACAACGTGGACGAGGTCTGGCTGCGCAAATGCGTTGAATCCATGCAAAACCAGTGGTACACCAACTGGGAATTGTGCCTGGCTGATGACCATTCGCCTTCTGCGCACGTCAAGCCGCTGCTGGAAGAGCTTGCCGCGAGCGATTCCCGTATCAAGATTGTCTTTCGTGACAGCAACGGACGTATTGCGGCGGCGACGAATTCTGCCATAGAACTCGCTACTGGTGATTACGTCGGCTTCATGGACAATGACGATGAACTGGCACCGCAGGCGTTGTTTGAAGTCGTCCGAGCGTCGAATGACCAGCCCGATACGGATTTCGTGTATTCCGATGAAGACAAGATTAACGAGCAGGGCAAGCGCTTTGACCCGTTCTTCAAGCCGAATTATTCGCCAAACCTATTGCTCGGTCATAACTACATCACTCATTTCGTCGTAGTGAGCCGTGCGCTGTTGGACAAGGTTGGCGCATTGCGCAGCGAATACGACGGCAGCCAGGATTATGACTTCGTGCTGCGTGCCACCGAGCAGGCACATCACGTTCATCATATTCCGCAGATGCTGTACCACTGGCGCACCCTTGCAAGCTCCGTGGCCGGAGACCCCCGAAGCAAGATGTATGCCTATGAGGCTGGTCGCAAGGCGATTGAAGCGGCCTTGGAGCGTCGAGGAATAGCCGGTGACGTGCGAATGCTCGACAATCTCGGTACGTATAAGATTGACTATGCCGATTACACTCCGACAGTTGCGGTGGTTGCTTCTTCTCTGGCTGATGCGCAAGTGAAGCAGCTACGAGAGATGACGGATTATCCGTCGTTCACTGTGATTGCTGCTGCAGCAGATTCCGTCAATGATGTGGCAAAACGTCGTTCTGAAGATGTGATTGTGCTGTTGAACGGCATGAAGCGACCGATGGCACATGGCTACGCGAAATGGTGAATTATGCGCGTCCCTCTTCTGTTGGCGTTGTGGGCGGTAAGGTGTTTGATACCAAGAAGCGTGTGCTCAATGTGGGCGTCACTCTTCGGGCGTTGAAGCAAGGTGAGCCTTTTGAAATGCGCGGTTCCTGGGATGAAGGAATCGGTTACTACTTCAGAGATCTGCTTCCTCGTGACATGTTCGCGGCCACGGAAGATTGCATGCTGGTGCGTCGCAAGGAATTCGTGGAAATAGGCGGACTCAATACGCGCCTGGCAGAGGGACTGCGCGGTATTGACTATTGCGCTCGCATGTATCAGCAGTCCGGTCATACTGTGCTTTGGGAGCCGTATTCGGTTTTCACGGATTGCAAGCGTACTCACTTGTCAATCAATAAGGATGACGTTGCAGAATATCTGGAGATGCATCGCGAGATCGTTGATCCGTTTGCGGCTGCATGCTTCCCGCCTGCTTCCGAGGAACAGCGGGGCATTGTATACAACCTTGATCAAGTGGATGCTAAGCAAGATGGATCCACTGTGCTCGTCAACGGATGGGCTGCCGATATACACGGTGGTGAACAGGTTGATATCTCTTTGGCGGAATCTCCTGTGGCGAGTTTGCGCAGCCTGAGCCGTTACGGTCGTCCTGACGTGAATGCAATAACTACGGTTCCCCCAGATTCTATTCTTGGCTTCCGTGCAGAAATATCGGTGCCGGGTGGACGCAAGCAATTGGCGAACGACAAGCTGCGTCTGCGTATGAGGACCTCCACAGATAGTCAGGAAGTCGTCATCCCGGTTCAGTCGTCGCCTGTTCTTGCGGGATTGTTGAACTTCCTGCGCAAGGTTGCACTACTGGGACATCCGCGTCGTACCACGAGGCGTCTGCTGGATAAGTATTGGGGCCCTCGTTGGCAGAAGCACGTGTACCATAACCTCATTCGTCGAACAGAGCGCTACGACGAGACGGCAGTGCGCAATGAGATTTCCTTGTTTGCATATCAGCCGTTGATTTCACTGCTGGTGCCGGTATATAACGTGGAGCCGAAGTGGCTGGAAAAGTGTGTGGATTCGGTTCGTAACCAGTCATACCCCAACTGGGAGTTGTGCCTGGCTGATGATCATTCGTCCGAGCCGCATGTGCGTCCGCTGCTTGAACGGTATGCACAGCAGGATTCTCGCATCAAAGTGGTGTTCCGCCCTGAAAACGGGCACATTTCCAGAGCAACGAATTCGGCTTTGGAAGAGGCCTCAGGAGAGTTCGTCGGTCTGCTTGACAATGACGATGAACTGGCTCCCCAGGCACTGTTTGAGGTAGTGAAGACCCTCAATGAGCATCCGGACACGGATCTTATCTACAGTGACGAAGACAAAGAGGACGAAGAGGGGAACCGCTTCGACCCGCATTTCAAGCCGAACTATTCTCCCGATTTGCTGATGAGTACTAACTACATCAGTCATTTCGGTGTGTATCGAAAGAGCATCGTAGATGAAATCGGTGGTTTCCGGGTCGGCTATGAGGGCTCGCAGGACTATGATCTGGTGCTTCGCTTCGTAGAAAAAACCACTCCTGATCACATCCAGCACATCGCGAAGGTGCTCTATCATTGGCGCACTTTGGCAACTTCTACCGCGTCTAGCGGCGGTGCCAAGAGCTACACATCCGACGCTGGTTTGCGCGCATTGCAGTCGGCGGTTGACAGACGCGGTATTCAGGCTGAAGTGGTTTCCGCCGGTCCGAATGGCATTTATAACGTGCATTACGATGTCTCCGGCGACGAGCTGGTGTCGGTAATCATCCCGACGAAGAACGGGTACGACAATATCGAACGTTGTGTCAGCTCAATTATTGACAAGACGGACTACCCCAATTATGAGATCATCATTGCTGATAACGGCAGCGACAACCCGCATATGCAGGATTTGTATCAGCGTTTTGCAAGAAGCTTGGTGATCGTTTCCGTGTGGAAGAGATTGACATTCCGTTCAACTTCTCGCGGATTAACAATATAGCTGCTCAAAAAGCTTCCGGTCGTTACTTGCTGTTCCTCAACGACGATACTGAAGTCATCAGCCATCTTGGATGACCAGAATGGTGTCGTTCGCGCAGCTGGATCGAATCGGCGTCGTGGGAGCAAAGCTGTACTATCCCACTGAGACCATTCAGCATGCAGGTATCGTGCTCGGCCTCGGCGGGGCTGCTGGGCATATTCAGGTTGGCTTCCCCCGTGGAGATTTTGGCTACTTTGGCCGACTCATCGAGAATGTCAATTACTCTGCCGTCACGGCAGCATGCTGCATGGTGAAAGCTGATGACTTCCGTGCGGTACATGGCTTTGATGAGGCTTTGGCGGTTGCATATAACGATGTCGACTTGTGCATTCGGATTCACGAACAGCTTGGACGTGACATCGTGTGGGCGCATGAGGTGGAGCTATACCACTACGAGTCCGTCACGCGTGGATACGATATTGAAAGCAAGAAAAAGAAGGCTCGACTAGATCGGGAATCTGCGAAATTCCGTAAGAAGTATGCCGAAATCGTAGATAACGATCCGTATTACAATCCAAACCTGTCTCGTACATCAGGCAACTATTGGGTTCGAGAGAAGTAAGCGATTCGTGGGGCATTGGACAACCGTCTGATGCCCCTTTTGCTTACTTAACTGCAAAGAATCCATCGTCGTTAAGGTAGCCCTTGCCCTTACTCATATCGTATTGCACGAGACGGTAATCATTTAGTAGTTGATTGGCTTCCTTGGAGAGATCCTTACGCTTGATGCGGTTCCCTTCAGCATCCAGATAGGCGGTGCTGCCATCGCCCCAGGAATCGTTGGAGCTGATCAGTCGGCTGATTGCCGGAATCTGCGCTTGCACCTGCGTCAGCATTTCCAGATAAGGTGACACCTTGGCATTCATATGTTTAGCAGCCAAAGCCATGAAAGAGTTCGATGAGACATAGCCGGCGGTCTGCGGGTCGAGTTTGACACCGGCAGACGCGGACGCCTGATTTGACCATATAAAGTAATCGGTCTCATGCATGACAAGAGTATTGTTCTTGTCTTTGGTCGCGGTGCTGTAGATGCCGGGCAGATGATCGCCGTAGAAGATAACGGTGACTGGTTTATCAACTGCATTGAGCTGGTTCAAAAAGTCCGCAGTCTCCTGATCGGTGAGGCTGATGCCCTTGGCGTAATTATCGATAGACTGTTTCTCTTCGTCGGAGAATTGGGAAACATCGGCTTCTTTGAACTGGTTGTCCGCGTAGAAATCATTGTAGGGCGCATGATTCTGCATGGTAACCAGCTGAATGAACTGGGTGTGATCATTGCTGTTGATTGAATCAAGAACGTTCTGGTACGAGGCGGCATCGCTCACATAGGGAGAACTATCGATGTGATCTTGATGTGTGATGGGAGGTTTGCTATCAAGCGAATACAACTTGCTGAAACCAATTTCTTGTAGTTGCTATCGCGCAGATACATGTTCTTGAAGTATGGGTGGAACGCCACGGAACCATTCTTGCCGTAAGCATCATTCCATATTTGGTTGAACGTATAAGGCGTTTTCTGGTGCGGGACAAGCTCCTGATAAGGCGATTGCATGGAATTGTCGAACAACGCCAGGCTAAGGCCTGTTAATGCCTGATGTTCGATATTGGCTGTGCCTCCACCGATGCCCGGCGAGAGCATCAGCCTGAAGTGGTAGTGCCTTCAAGGGCGTGAATATTCGGCATTGGATCTTCAGTGAGTTCAACTCCCGGCGCGCGAGTTGGGTCGGAGAATGATTCCGAAAGAATCATGACTACGGTACTGTCGGTGAGGTTATTGGCACGTGTCTCGTTAGTGGCTTGGGCGCTTTCCTTATAACGTTTAGCCAAAACCTCCATGGTCTCTTTGTTGTAATCCTTGGGCTTATCCATGGTTTTTGCGTGTGCCAGCCGCAGAAAGTCCATGGTTGGGCCGTTATAGGTGGCGTCGACAACCGTGCTCCATAGCAGGGGATCATCGCCTAGACTCTTTGCCCACTTGTAAGACCATGAGCCGTTGACTCCCAGATTCCAAGTGAACGACCAGAGCAGAGTAACGCTGAGTACCGCGCAATGATGCGTGTGCAATTGCCGATGATGGTCTTGGTATTGCGGAATGGGCGCCACCAGTGAAATGGAATCACGCAGCGGCGGCCATCGATAAGCTGCAATGCCAAGCAGATAATAGTCAGCCAGATAAGCATGGTAATGGTGCCGTCGACCAGTGGCTGGCTGTCTTTAGGGATGAATGATGTGATTTCCCCACCGTTGCCGCTGGAGAGGAATCCCAAATCAGAAGGAATGATGGGTTCGTTGCGCAGATCGACCTTAATGCTATTCGCCACAGCGTAGGTTGACGTGATGATGGCAAATACCGCTGTTGCCACCCAGAACCGGTTCAAGACAAATATCAGTACGAGGTATACCATGCCTAGTACTAGGAAGTTGAGCAGCCAGACGTAGTTGTGTTCCATCCACATCTGGGCAACGAATTTCGTCAGCTGCCCAGCCACGCTATTGAACATTTTGGTGGTGTCATCTACTGCATCCGGATCGGCATATGTGGGTTCCTCGTACATGCTCCATTGGATGAACAGCACTGCTGCGGCGTCAACCATTACCATGACCACTACGTACAACGTGTAGGGGGCAGCGGGGCGCTTCTTCAATAGTGTGCGCAAGAAAGATATGGCTTTGGCCAGCATGACCATGGGCTGTGAAACCATCAATATGCTAAAGTTCAACGCGAAAGGCAGCGGCAATTTGTTGCTCTGCTGGTCGTCATTCTGTTTTGAGGGAACAGCTGGGACTTCGGTTTTTTCCATATCCGTGTCAGACTCTTGCGCTGAAGGTCCTGGTCGTTTTGGATGTCGTCCACTCTGCTCGCTCATTTCTATAAACAACGTACTTGAGTATTGTAATAAGAAGCCCAAGATAAAGTCATCCCAAAATGTGCTGTGGCGAATTATGTTGGGATTGACCAGGTATTGGTAGGCCCTTGCGGTGTGCGTGTGCGGTAGACTGTGGACGAATGACCGGAGGGTAGGGCGTTATGAAGCATGTGGCACATGTCTTGAAGGGGACTGCGTGCAATATTTTATCTTCCTGGTGTTGTTCGCGCTGCAGGCCTGTATGTTCATCGTCCAGGTTGGCCCTCTTACTATTCCAGATCCTGATATGCATCCGTTGTCCACGTACGCATTGGCCACAGGACAATCGTTGAATCCTGTTGCAAAGGGAAAGGATGCGCACGGCAACACCGTCAAGCAACAGTCCATTGAGGGTGATTCGCGTTTGCTGACGATTCCAGGATCCGCGAACGTTCTGATTGTTGAGTCAATCAGTAGGGCGACGCAGGGCGACTCGTCGCGGGAAACGCAGCAAAGTGCTGATGATGTGATGGCTGATCACATCGTTGTGCCGGATGGGACATGCACCAATCGCTCTAACGCGTATTTTCCGCTTGATTACTTGCCCCAAGCCATTGGCCTGAAAATCGCCATGCTGGTGAATTTGCCGCCGTACGCGCAGTGGCAGGCGGCGCGAATATCCAACAGCATTCTGTATGCGATTATGGGGTGCTTTGCCATTGCGCTGTTGCCGCGTTGGAAATCGCTGATGGCGTTGCTATTAGTTATTCCACCGGTGGCGTTTGTGGCATCGAGCCTGATGATTGATGGCATGATTGTGCACTTTCGGCTTGCATGGTGGCGGCTATTGCGGCGGCTGCTGAGGGCAAACGTTTGATTTCTCTTCCGCACACTGCGGTTTTTGGGGGTGCTGGCGTGGGCTTGGCGTGTGAAAAACTTCCTTATGCGTTTGTGGCGGTTGCTGTGCTGTTCCTACCTTCTGCGGTGATGACCGTGCGCCGCAAGCTAGAATTTGTGGGGATTGCGGCGGTTCTGACAGGAGCGCTGTATCTTCCGTGGAGCGTACTGTTCGGTAGCTCGTTGGCGCAGGTGGACGTATCACATAATGTGAGTGTTGCATTGTCTCATCCGATACTCACTATTGGCAAAATAGTGCATTCCATGCTGTTCCTCGGGACTTTTGCTTATCTGCCGACTTGGTATGTCGCAATGGCGGCTGTTTTGGGGTTGGTCTGGTTGGCAGCAGTGCCTATACGGTGAAGCAGCACTGGACGGGTCAGGTGACACTGGCCTCATGGGCAGGAAGACATCGATTCCTGGTCTTAGGTCTCGTAATAGCGGCTGCTGAGATAGCAGCGTTTGTGCTCTTCGTGGGGCTTACCTGGAATGACCTGGCGTCTATGAGTAGGTTTGAGGTCTTTGAGGGAATCCAAGGCCGTTATGCGCTCCCGATATTCCGGTATTCCTGTTGGGACTAGTCGTAGTTGACAATAGG
>ENA-OQIO01001410-OQIO01001410.1-human-gut-metagenome-genome-assembly--contig:-NODE-1410-length-11747-cov-2.443029_pt1 | contig 11747 bp, 18 predicted proteins | sample MGYA00242573_ERZ504737 | MGnify/ENA primary metagenome ERZ504737 (study PRJEB26092, sample SAMD00036203) | human gut metagenome | host: Homo sapiens | study: EMG produced TPA metagenomics assembly of... | reverse complement strand
CGATGATGCTCAGACGTACGTAGCTGTACATCGATCGATGCTCAGACGTACGTAGCTGTACATCGATCGATGCTCAGACGTACGTAGCTGTACATCGATCGATGCTCAGACGTACGTAGCTGTACATGATCGGAACCAGTGAATGTATGATGACCGGCAAAAGCATGGTACATACAGAAACTGGCCGGTCATCTTCGTTACAACAACTCAGGAAAAGCAGTCTTCAGATAGACTGCAGGATGCAAAAGGAGGAAATGGATCATGGCAAGTCGTTCATCTAACAAAGCAGCAGTGCCTGAAGCAAAAGGCGCACTCGACAAGTTCAAGTACGAGGTAGCAACAGAGCTGGGAGTACCGTTGACAGACGGATACAACGGCGACCTGACATCCAAACAGAACGGATCTGTCGGTGGATATATGGTAAAGAAAATGATCGAGCAGCAGGAAAAGCAGATGGCAGGAAAATAACCTGAAACCATCTTCCCGCTTCTGCGGTCAGTGCAGTCGTAGCCGCGACAGACCAAATGTACGTCAAAAAATACAGCAGAAGCCAAAAGAGAAAAGCACTCGGCATTGACCCGGGTGCTTTTTTCTGCTAAAATTCAGCATAGTTAATGATTGGAGGTGTCGATGAATGAGAGTAATTGCCGGCAGTGCCAGAAGTCTGAAACTGAAGACTCTGGAAGGAATAGATACAAGACCAACCACCGACAGGATCAAGGAGACCCTGTTCAATATGATCGCTCCTTATCTGTATGACTGCGAATTTCTGGATCTGTTTGCGGGAAGCGGAGGGATTGGGATCGAGCTCTCAGCCGCGGAGCAAAAGAAGCCGTCTTTGTAGAAAAAAAATCCCAAAGCAATGGAGTGTATCAAAGAAAATTTGAAGTTTACCAGGCTGGAGAAAAAGGGGATCACACTGACCAAAGATGTGCTGAATGCACTGTACCAGTTAGAAGGAGATAAGGTTTTTGATTATATTTTTATGGATCCGCCTTATGATCAGGAACTGGAAAAGCAGGTACTGAAATATCTCGCCGGTTCCTCACTCGTCTATGAAGATACCGTGATCATCGTAGAAGCCTCACTGAATACTGATTTCTCGTATATCGGGGAACTTGGCTTTTCTCTCATCAAAGAAAAAAGATATAAGACGAACAAGCACGTCTTTTTGGAAAAAGCCGGAAAGGAAGAAATATGTTAAGAGCGATTTATCCGGGAAGCTTTGACCCGGTTACATACGGACATTATGATATCATCTGCAGATCCTGTAAAATCGTGGACGAACTCATTGTCGGAGTATTGAATAATAAAGCGAAAATGCCGTTGTTTTCTGTTGAAGAACGTGTTAAAATGTTAAAGGAAGTGACAAAGGATCTGCCAAATGTCAGGATCATTCCGTTTGACGGACTTCTGGTGGATTTTGCCGAACGAATGGACGCAGACATGGTAATAAGGGGACTTCGTGCAATTACGGATTTTGAGTATGAACTTCAGATGTCTCAGACGAATCATAAACTCAGTCCGAATGTTGAAACCATGTTTCTGACGACCAGTATTGAATATTCTTACCTCAGTTCAACTACTGTACGGGAGATTGCAGCCTTTGGCGGAGATGTTACTCAGTTCGTACCACAGGCCGTTGCAGTTGAGCTTGAAAAGAAGATGAAAGAAAAAGGAGAGTGTAACTGATGAGTAGCCGCATTGAACAGATCATTGAAGAGATTGAAGAATATATTGACAGAGACTGTAAATTTCAGCCCCTGTCCCAGACCAAGATCATTGTAAATAAAGAGCATATGGATGAGTTGCTCCGTGAGCTTCGCATGAAGACTCCTGATGAGATCAAGCGTTATCAGAAGATCATCGCGAACCGGGATGCGATTTTGGCAGATGCAAAAGCAAAAGCAGATGCTATGATTGAAGAAGCACAGGTACAGACCACCGAACTGGTCAGTGAGCATGAGATCATGCAGCAGGCTTATGCACAGGCAAATGAGATTGTTACTCAGGCAACTGCCCAGGCACAGGAGATCATCGACAATGCAACCATGGATGCCAATGAAATCCGGATTGGTGCGATCCAGTATACAGATGACCTTCTTGCAAATGCGGAAAGCATCATCGGTCATACACTGGACAGCTATACAACCAAGTATGACGGTCTGATCAATTCCCTGCAGGAGTGTTATGATACAGTCCGCTCCAATCGTGCAGAACTGGATGTTCCTGAGGCTGACTCTTCTGATTATAATTATGATTCTCAGAATGGCTCAGACCAATAGGAAACAGGTATCTACTGACATCTGATTAAATGAATTTAAAAATTAAATTTCGCATACAGTATTGCGAATCCACTGGCTGCCATTGCGGTAGCCAGTTTTTGTATGATATAATCTGAAAGTTTCAGTCCTGTTCCACGGATCACCGACTGCGTCTGTGCCATAGAACAGATGCCTCCCATAGAAGTCAGCCCGATCAGCAACGGATAGGCTGTGCTTATTTCCGGGAATTTTTTCGCAATCATAAGAATCCCATTCGTAACTTCCAGTGTTGAAAGCAGGAGAGTTGCAGCGATATTTTTCTGCCGGTCTGCTCTGCCAGTTTCAGTAATACAGAAAAAATAATCAAATATCCCCCGACTTCACGATTGTCTCAAAGCTGTCCATCATACAACTTTCTACACTTTTCTTTTTCATAATATAATTTCTCTGCATTCCCAATGTATTTCTGCCCTCACCTCTTTTTCTGCCACTTTTGTAAATTTTCCTGAAAGGGAAGCTCATAACAACCGGTGTTCCTAAAAGAATCACCAGGCTCGGAAGCAGAAGCTCTTTTCTGTCCAGCGTTTTCCATACAAGAAAATTCATGATGAAAATCGGACTTGTATTATTGCAGAAAGAAAGAAGATAGGTTCCTTCTTCGACACTTATGGACTGATTTCTGATCAGATCTGCCGTTATTTTTGCTCCCATGGGATACCCGCAGAGAAATCCTGCAACCACTGCAAACGAGCCTTCCCCGGAAACTCGGAATAAAATTCCGAAAGGAACAGACAGTACTTTCGAGATCATCCTGATCCCGCCGGTTGCCATCAGAAGATCTGTGATCAGCAGGAACGGGAACAGTGTCGGGAATAAGATCTGAAACCATAAAAGGAGTCCTTCACTTGCCCCGTTGAATACTTCTTTCGGGCAGCAGAGCATCAGCAGAAAAACTCCGATCATACCAATTCCTGCCAGGCTCTTTTTGGAAAGTTTCTGCTTCATACTCCACCCATTCTGTCATTCCTGTTCTTCTTTCACTATTTTATGATTTTCCTGAAAAAGTATGCAGTTATTCGGCTCCTTTGGCATATGCATTATTAACTTCTTCACTGCAAAGGAATTGAACCAATGACTGCTGTTCTTTCTTCTTTTCGGTCACATTTTCTGAAAAGGCCATGGATCCTCCTCTGTTCTGTTGTATTTTTCTGTGGACTGTTGATTCCCAGACTTTCATTTCTCGCCAGAAAGAATCTTTTAAACCCGACTACCGTTGAAAGCGATGAATTTCGAAGTCAGCCGGTATCTGAAGAGCTTTTTCCGATCCTCGCATCCTCTGATGATCCCGGCAGGTTTCTTGGTCTCTACTGGCTTGAGACTCGGTTTCAGGCAGATTCTCACGCTCTTCGTACCTGTCTTACCTCTTTGAATCATTCGGATGAACCGACCGCTTTTTCTGTAAAGAAATACGAACCACACTGGGAAAACCTTCCTGACTGGAACGAATACCTGAAACTCTGCCGTGCCATATGGAATGATCTCCGGTATTTTCCGGTTGCTACATCCTCCGATTGTCCTGACTACACCGTCACCTTTGAAAATTCCTGGCAATACGAAAGAACCTATGGAGGGAAACGCCGCCATGAAGGTATCGACATCATGGCCTCCGTTAACCAAAGAGGGATCTATCCCATCGTAAGTATGACCGATGGAACGATTCAGAATCTTGGATGGCTGGAACTTGGCGGTTACCGGATTGGAATCCTTGCTCCCGGAGGTGCTTATTTTTATTATGCACATCTTGATTCCTATGCTCCTCTTACAGAAGGGCAGCAGGTTCATGCCGGAGATCTCCTTGGGTATATGGGCGATACCGGATACAGTAAAACTGAAGGAACAACCGGCAGGTTTCCGGTCCATTTACACCTCGGGATTTACCTGACCGTTAATGGAAGAGAAGTCAGTGTCAATTCCTATCCGGCACTTCGTCTGACAGAACAATGGAAAGTGAATGCAGTCTATGAATAACTCTTTTCTGAATATCGGTTTCGTGGTATACTGAATGTTATGGAAAATTTACTTTGTAAAGGAGTTACAATGAACTTACCAAAAGAATTTGAAGAAAAGATGAAGACTCTGCTCGGGTCTGAATATGAAGAATATACCGCCTGCTATGATGAGCCAAGATTATGGTCTGCGTGTCAATACAGCCAAGATCTCTGTTGAAGATTTTTTAAAGATCGCACCCTGGCCGCTGGAGCCGGTTCCGTGGATCGAGAATGGATTTTACTATGACGGAGATCATATCCAGCCTTCTAAGCACCCATATTATTTTGCAGGACTTTACTATCTGCAGGAACCAAGTGCCATGACCCCTGCCAGCCGTCTGCCGGTGGAGCCGGGAGACCGGGTACTGGATGTCTGTGCCGCACCGGGTGGAAAAGCAACGGAACTGGGAGCAAAATTACAGGGGACAGGTGTTCTTGCAGCCAACGACTTAAGCAGTTCCCGTGCCAAAGGGCTTTTAAAGAATCTGGAGCTTTTCGGTATTGGCAATGTTCTCGTATTAAGCGAAGAACCCGGTAAATTAGTTTCTTATTTTGAAGGTTATTTTGACAAGATCCTGATTGATGCTCCCTGCTCCGGTGAAGGAATGTTCCGTAAGGATAAGAAAATGGTAAAAGCATGGGAAGAGCATGGACCGTCTTTCTTTTCCAAAATCCAGAAAAGCATCATCACCCAGCTGCACAGATGCTCCGCCCGGGAGGCATGCTGCTTTATTCAACCTGCACTTTTTCACCGGAAGAGAATGAGCAGACGATCGAATATCTGCTGCAGGAATATCCCGAATTTCAGATCTGTGAGATGGAAGGGTATGAAGGATTTGTCAATGGAATGCCACAGGTGACCGAGAACAGAAATGACGAGCTGAAAAAGACCGTCCGTATTTTTCCTCACCGGATGAAGGGGGAGGGGCATTTTCTTGCCCTTCTTCAGAAGGGAGAAGCACATCCGGCTCTTCCTTCCGGGATCGATACCGGAAAGCAAAAAAGGCTGCCCGAAGAACTTACTTCATTTTTAAGTCATGTACACCGGGAGTTTCTTCCTTCCAGAATGGAACTGCATGGCGATAAAGTATACTATATGCCAGCCGGTCTTCCTTCCATCCGGGGGATCCGTTTTCTACGTACCGGACTGCTGCTTGGAGAACTGAAAAAGAACCGTTTTGAACCGAGTCAGGCTTTTGCATGAATCTGAAAATGGAAGAGTACGATCAGATTCTCAATCTTCCTGTCAGTGATGAGCGGGTGATCAAATATCTCAAGGGTGATACGCTCGATGTGGAAGATCTGGTATCTCCGAAAGAGAAAGGCTGGTATCTTGTCTGTGTAGACGGATACCCGCTTGGTTTCGGTAAACTGGTCGATCAGATGCTGAAAAATAAATATCTTCCCGGATGGCGGTGGAACGGATGAAATTAAGACTGGATAAATATCTTGCGGATATGGGACTCGGGACAAGATCCCAGATAAAAAAGGACATTTCCAAAGGGCAGGTGCTTGTCAACGGAACCGTCAGCAAAGATGCCGGAACCAGGATTGATACAGAAAAGGATCAGGTCTCTTATCTTGGACAGGCTGTTACCTATGCAGAGTATGAATACTATATGCTGAACAAACCGGCAGGTGTTGTTTCTGCGACAGAAGACCGGCATGACCGGACCGTTTTAGACCTCATCGATACAAAGCAGCGGAAGGATCTTTTCCCGGTCGGAAGACTAGACAAAGATACCGAGGGTCTTCTGCTCATCACGAATGATGGTGCGTTGGCTCACCGGCTTCTTTCTCCTAAGAGCCACGTCGACAAAGTCTACTTTGCCCGGATTGAGGGAAAGGTTACTGCAGAAGATGTGCTTCTTTTTCAGAAAGGTGTAGACATCGGAGAGCAGGCACTTACGCTTCCCGCACGGCTTGAAATTTTAAGCAGTGATACCGTCTCAGAGATCCGGCTGACGATCTGCGAGGGAAAGTTTCATCAGTCAAACGGATGTTCGAGTCAGTTGGCAAGAAAGTCCTGTATCTGAAAAGGCTTTCCATGGGAACACTTATTTTGGATGACTTACTGCCACCGGGAGCTTACCGTACACTGACTGCCGGGGAGATCAGAAGCTTACAGACAATATCAAAAAAAGAAACAGGAGATAAAGAATGAATGGTGGATTTTTACCTGTCAGCAGAAAAGAAATGAAAGAACGTGGATGGGATCAGGTCGATTTTGTCTATATTTCCGGAGATGCTTATGTAGACCATCCTCCTTTGGTCATGCCATCATCACAAGGCTGCTGGAATCCCGTGGCTACAGAGTGGGAATCATTGCACAGCCGGACTGGAAGACACCTGACAGCGTCACGGTTTTTGGCGAACCACGTCTTGGATTTCTTGTATCCGCAGGAAATATGGATTCCATGGTTAACCATTATTCCGTATCCAAAAAGCGACGGAAGACCGATGCTTACACACCCGGAGGTGTTATGGGAAAGCGGCCGGATTATGCCTGTGTTGTCTACGGGAATCTGATCCGGCAGACTTATAAGAAAACTCCGGTCATTCTGGGTGGCATCGAAGCCAGTCTGCGAAGGATGGCACATTATGATTACTGGTCTGACAAACTAAAGCGTTCCATTCTTTTAGATTCCGGTGCAGATATTCTGTCCTATGGAATGGGAGAACATTCGATCATTGAGATTGCAGAGGCACTGGATGCCGGCATTCCGGTGGAAGAGATTACCTATATCAACGGAACTGTCGTCAAAGCAAAGAATCTCGACAGCGTCTACGATGCAGAGATCCTTCCCTCTTTTGAAGAGTTGAAAGCAGACCGGCTGACTTATGCCAGAAGCTTTTATACCCAGTATCTTAATACGGATGCTTTCAACGGAAAACGACTGGTAGAGCCTTATTCTGACTACCTCTATGTGGTACAGAATCCACCTGCACTTCCACTGACCGAGATAGAAATGGATGATATCTATTCTCTGCCTTATATGAGAACGTATCATCTTCCTACGAGCACTTGGCGGAGTTCCTGCTATCTCCGAGATCCGATTCAGCCTCATCAGCAACCGGGGCTGTTTTGGCGGATGCAGTTTCTGTGCATTGACCTTTCATCAGGGACGGATCATCCAGACCCGCAGCCACCAGTCACTTTTAGATGAAGCCAGACAGATCACACAAGAAAAAGATTTTAAAGGATACATTCATGACGTAGGAGGACCGACTGCCAATTTCCGGCATCCTTCCTGTAAAAAGCAGTTAAAGTACGGTGTCTGCAAGAACCGCCAGTGTCTGTTCCCGGCACCCTGTAAAAATCTGAATGCAGACCACAGTGATTATGTCCGGCTTTTAAAAGAACTACGTGCGATTCCGAAAGTTAAAAAAGTCTTTATCCGCTCGGGAATCCGATTCGATTATCTTTTAAAAGAAGAGGACAGAACTTTTTTACGGGAACTTTGTGAATATCATGTCAGCGGGCAGTTGAAGGTTGCACCGGAACATGTTGCAGCACCGGTTCTCTCCCTGATGGGAAAACCAGAACATAAAGTATATGAGCAGTTTACCGAAGAATTTTATAAAATGAACAAAAAGATCGGAAAAGAACAGTATCTTGTTCCGTACCTGATGTCATCCCATCCCGGTTCAACGCTGAAAGAAGCAGTAGACTGGCAGAATATTGCAGGGATCTCGGTTATATGCCGGAGCAGGTGCAGGATTTTTATCCGACTCCGTCCACACTTTCCACCTGTATGTATTATACCGGTGTTGACCCCCGTACCATGAAGCCGGTCTATGTACCGAAGAGTCCACATGAGAAGGCCATGCAGCGTGCATTGATCCAGTATCGCAACCCGGAACTGTACGATCTTGTATCAGAAGCACTCCACAAGGCAGGAAGAACCGATCTCATCGGTTTCGGTCCAAAGTGTCTGATCCGGCCACGGAAATTTGCCGATCAGAAGAAAAATGAAAGAGAAAAGAACAGCAGTCAGAAGAAAAAATCCATTCGGAATGTACACCGAAAGAAATGAGGTCAGAATGAGAGTAGCGATTGTCACCGGAGCATCTTCCGGTATGGGACGTGAATTCGTCCTTCAGATCGGAGCTTTATATAAAAACCTGGACGAAATCTGGGTGATCGCAAGGAGAAAAGGAAATTTAGAGAGAGTGGCAGAGCAGTCCCGTCTGCCTTTGCGTATCTTTGACGGAGATCTTCTGAAAAAGCCTGTCTATAAAGCTTTTTGCGAGGCACTCTGTGAAGACACTCCTGATATCCGTATGCTTGTCAACGCAGCCGGATTCGGAAGATCCGGTTCTGTAGAAGAGATCAATATGCAGCGGAGACGGATCCAGACAGACATGGTTGGCTTAAATTGCCAAGCTTTAACAAGAATGACCCTTCTCTGCCTTCCTTACATGCATCCTGGAAGCCGGATCGTCAATCTGGCATCGGCAGCAGCCTTTTGTCCACAACCGTATTTTGCGGTTTATGCGGCAACGAAATCCTATGTGCTGAGCTTTTCCCGTTCGCTCAGAGAAGAGCTTAAGACCCGCGGTATCATCGTCACAGCGGTCTGTCCCGGTCCGGTTGACACTCCCTTTTTTGATGTCAGTGGAAAGCCTCAGAACTTCTTGAAAGAACTGACTATGGCACAGCCAGGACCGGTGGTACATCAGGCACTGAAAGACAGCCGGAAAAGGAAGGAGCTGTCTATTTACGGACTTCCGATGAAACTGACCTATGCCGGCACGAAGCTGCTGCCACATAAATTGCTCCTGCGTATACAGAACCTGTAGATAATCGATCTTTTAAATGAAAAGGAAATCAATCATATGAAGAAAGTTGAAAAGGGGAAACCCGGTTATTTAAATTATAAAAAGAAAGCAGAGATTCTCCGTACAGTCATTTATTTTGCCATTGTCGCAGCCATCTTTCTGCTTGGATACACCCAGACGCATACCCGGCTCAATCTGATGACGGTCGTGGCAGTTCTCGGCTGCTCCCGGCATCCAAAGCACTGGTTGGTGTCATCGCCCGCTTTCCGTACCCGTCCATTGATCCTGACAGGGCAAAGGAGATTGCAAAAATTTCCCGCCACCTGACGGTCTGCTACGATACAGTTATCACCAGCCGGGAAAAGATCATGCCGGCAGACTGCTTTGTTATTTCCGGGCATAATCTTTACGGCTATACCCACTATGAGAAAGTGAATCCTGAGGAACTTGCAAAGCACATCCGCTCGATTCTTTCCCAGAACGGTTACACCGGACTGACAGTCAAGATTTTAAACCAGTATGCACCTTTTCTTGCAAGAGTAGAGGGGTTGATAATATTGCAGCAGTAGAACAAGAAGATACAAAGCAGACCGAACAGGAGATCCGGCAGCTTCTGCTGAATATCTCCATGTAAACCGGTTCTGAATTTTGGAGAAGATACAATGAAAGAAATCACGATTCAAAAAAATGAAGCCGGACAACGGTTTGACAAATTTCTTGCGAAATATATGAACCAGGCTCCCAAAAGCTTTTTTTATAAAATGCTCCGCAAGAAAAATATCACCCTGAACGGGAAAAAAGCAGCAGGAAATGAAATTCTCAAATTGAATGATACCGTCCGTCTGTTCCTTTCCGACGAGACCATTCAGAAATTTTCAGGCACCATACAGCAGTCCCCCGGAGATCCCGACTGGATCCTGGCTCATGCCGGAAAAGAGCTTTCCATTATTTATGAGGATGAATCCACCATTTTCCTGAACAAGCCCGCAGGGATGTTGTCCCAGAAGGCAAAACCGGACGACATCTCCATGGTGGAACACCTGATCGCTTATCTGCTGAACAGCGGTCAGATTTCCAAAGAAGAACTGCGGACATTTCATCCTTCTGTCTGCAACCGTCTTGACCGCAATACCAGCGGACTGATCGCTGCCGGCAAGACCCTGCAGGCACTCCAGCAGTTAAGTGAAATGTTCCGTGACCGCAGCCTGAAAAAATATTATCTCTGTCTTGTCCGTGGAAAAGTTTCTTCCGACAGTCATATCAGCGGCTATCTGAAAAAAGATCCCCGGACGAACCGGGTCACGGTCAGCCGGACTCCCTCCGGATCAGCCTCCCCGATTGAGACAGAATATCATATAATAAAGCAAGAAGAAGATGTCACGCTCTTAGAGGTTCATCTGATCACTGGAAAGACGCATCAGATCCGTGCTCATCTTGCATCCATCGGTCATCCCATTGCAGGAGATTATAAATATGGGAACCGGGCTTTCAATGACACTCTGAAAAAAGAATATGGTCTTTCTTCTCAGCTTCTCCACGCATACCGCCTTAATTTTCCTGAATGTGACGGAGATCTTTCCCGCCTTTCGGGAAAGGAACTTCAGGCACCACTGCCGCCTCTTTTTCAGAAAATCTGTCAGGAAAAGGGTGTGATTTAAAATGGCAACCTGGAATTCGAGAGGACTTCGTGGTTCGACTCTGGAAGAATTTATCAATCATACCAATACCCGCTACAGCGAAATGGGGCTTGCACTGATCCAGAAGATTCCGACCCCCATCACTCCGGTAAGGATTGATAAAGAGCATCGGCATATTACCCTCGCCTATTTTGATAAGATCAGTACCGTAGATTATATCGGTGCTGTGCAGGGCATTCCGGTCTGCTTTGATGCAAAAGAATGTAATGCTGATACATTTCCACTTCAGAATGTCCATGAACATCAGATCCATTTTATGGAAAAATTTGAGCAACAGGGAGGAATCTCCTTTCTCCTGATCTATTTTACAGCCCGGGAGGAACTTTACTATATGCAATACCGGCAGATCCGCCGATTCTGGGACAGGGCAGAGGACGGCGGAAGAAAAAGCTTCCGGCTGGATGAGTTGGAACCGGGCTGGTTTATGAAACTTCAGAATGGCTTTTTTATTCCTTATCTTGATTACATCCAGAAGGATTTGGACACGAGGGATTGACAGAAGCAGAGAAAATCCGTATAATTACAGACGGGTTTTAGCGTATTAGCAGACTAAAGTGCTTAAGAAAGGTGAATCTATATGGAACAGAAACTGCATACACCGGAAGGCGTCCGGGATATTTATAATAAAGAATGTGAAATTAAACTGACATTGCAGAAAAAGCTCAGCACCGTACTTCATTCCTATGGTTATCAGGATATTCAGACTCCGACATTTGAATATTTTGACGTATTTCGTAAAGAGATCGGTTCTACTTCTGCAAGAGAAATGTACAAATTTTTTGACCGGGAGGGAAATATCCTTGCATTACGCCCGGATATCACTCCTTCCATTGCCAGGGCAGTTGCAACGCTTTTTGAGACGGAGGATTTTCCAATCCGCCTGTGCTATGCCGGCAATACTTTTATCAACCATTCCAGTTATCAGGGACGGCTGAAAGAGAACACCCAGCTTGGTG
>ENA-OQIO01001409-OQIO01001409.1-human-gut-metagenome-genome-assembly--contig:-NODE-1409-length-11748-cov-2.291455_pt1 | contig 11748 bp, 9 predicted proteins | sample MGYA00242573_ERZ504737 | MGnify/ENA primary metagenome ERZ504737 (study PRJEB26092, sample SAMD00036203) | human gut metagenome | host: Homo sapiens | study: EMG produced TPA metagenomics assembly of... | reverse complement strand
ACATTCGATCGATGCTCAGACGTACGTAGCTGTACATCGATCGATGCTCAGACGTACGTAGCTGTACATCGATCGATGCTCAGACGTACGTACTTTAATTCCATTTCCATGCTATCTGCCAACCTTTTTAACAAATCCAGTCTCGGGTCTCCAGTTGCAGATTCTAGCATCTTAATATCAGAAAGAGGGATTCCTGATTTCTCTGCAAATTGTTCCTGCGTCAGATTATTTGATAATCGATAGTTTTGTAATACTTTCATAATCTCACGTAGCAGTTGTAAATCAGATGAAGCTTGTTCATAGGCAATATCCTCTTCAATTCCAGAAGCTTGGAATAAAGCACTGTGGCTGTAGAACTTAATCCTAAAGCAAAGAGGTCATTCGGAAGGACTGAGTAATTGGTAAGCCTGGTAGACTTAGATAACTACTGATATGTCATCACTTGTCCTCCTTCGCCAATTTCTTAAGCCAATTGCAAAAGTAAAAATCAATTCGATGCCCCATAAATCTCCAGATATTCCAATCTTCAAGCACCATGTTTAACTCTGCCTTGACCCTTATCAGATTTTCTTCTGTATTCAGCAGTTCTATCTTTGTGTCCTCATGCTCACTCCGAAGTCTACCTAAACAAACTTCTAAATCAGAAATTTCATTCTCATACTTTTTCTTTGCCCGTTTTAAATTGATATCTGCCTTAGTGAGGTCATCTTTTAGATTCTCAATCTCAAGTTCCGCCAGTTTTAAATTTGCCAAGCATTCATCATGCTTCTTGCGGCGAGAATCAAATTCATTCCAATCGAATAGCGTTTCTAGTCTGTCCTCAAGCTCCTCTATCTCGGCTTCTTCTGTGTATACAATGTCTTCATCCATGTGAAGAAGACCTGCTTTCTCATCTGCAATTGCATTGATGTAAGACCTTGCTGTAGATTCTGGCAGATGATATTCCTCCATCAAACGTTTCTTCAAATCACTGGTATTAATTGGTCCATCCCAAAGAATCTGATGAACGCTGTAATACTTGGCAACAAGTCTTAAGATATCTTCTGTGTCCATTTGATAAATCATATTTTCTATTCTCCTTTCTTAAGTACCGGGAGCTTTCAAAGCTGGTTTTTGAAAATGGCGTCTTATTCTCAAATCACTTTCTGCTCCTTCAACATTTATTTGGGTTGAAAAATGCTAATTGCTAAATTAACAGCTAATTTTTTACCCTTTCGATATACATTTGGGTTGAAAAAATCCGTATTACTAAATGGCAGTCAAACTTCTTGTAGATTTTTTCTAGTCCTTACACTATGTACATGGAGCCTAGAAATCGTGATTACAGAAATTATGAAAATAATTTGAAAACGCAGGATGTCTGCGGTGAATTTCAAAGTCTTTGAAATTATAGAAATGCATAAAGATAGGGCGACGAATTTGCGTCCGCCGCTCTAATGATTGAAAATCATATTTAACTGTGCTTAAGCCCAGTAAATACAAGGCTTGCAAGGATTCTGCGACATTTCATTCAGAATGAATGAACAATTGAAACATCGACAAATCTGTAAAAACCGGTTTTTGACCACTTTTCAGATAAAATGAAATGAAAAAGCCAGTAAAATCATAGACTGCAGAGTTCTTGCTAAAATTAAACTCCTTAAAATGAACTAGGATATTTACAATAACAGGATACGCCTAAAGTTGCATACTTTTAGGCCGTAGAAACAGACTCCCATGTCGTCTGCGTAGCTTGATTTCACTTTATTTGAAATGCTTCTGTCCCAAAGCTGGCAGAGCTGCTGATATTGCTACAGACATGTTTACCACAAAAAATGGCATAGAAGAAGACCACTTCTGGTCCATTGGACCAAAAGTGATCTCCGTAATCTTTTCCTATATGAACTTCTGGTCAAGTTGACCAGAGATTATATTTTTTAATATACCTTTTTACAAAAGAAATCTTAATTATACGTCCTTGCCGAAATCTTAGAAATCTTTTTTCCATTGGCTTCCTTTTAACTCATTCTTTTTTGCACGCTTTTCTGCCAAGCTCATTGATCTTATGTCTTGGATTGTTTTTGCCATTTCCATTCGTTCATTTTTTCTTGCTTCAATTACTTCTTGCAAATTAATAGTTCCAATAATAATACTGTCATTATCCCCACCTTTAATTTGAACGATATTTCTATAGTTTCTACCATACGGACCCGTTATGCGCGAATCTCCGTATATCGATGTATTGGCTTGAACCATAAATGCGTGCAAATCACGTGACATTGTTTCAATAATATTAGAAAAATATGTCGTATCACTATTATTTTCAGGAGTAAATATTATGTCCACCTCATTTTTCAGCAAAGCCCTTGCACATATATCTGTAAACTCATAGCATAAAAAAATTCCAAATTTAACTCCCCATCATCATACACCATGTAAATTGGCAAATTGTTATCTAGAACTGTACAGCATTCTGTTTCAACTAACAGTTTTTCTAGAGGAGCATAATTATTCTTCTCTCTCACAAATAAAACTGCAGAATTATATCTGCCTGATTTAATTTGCGAAAAAACTGTTATTACGTTATGTGCATTACCATTTTGGGAAATATACTGCAATCCACTAATCACAGTTATTCCTGTTTTTCTTGTAAATGTTAAGACATCTTGAATCCATGAGATTGGCAAATAAAATTCCGGGAATACAAGATAGTCCACTGTATTTTTTCCTTCATTATATGCCGCTTCTAAAAAAGAGACAAAGTCCGCTCTATTTCGAACTACTACGGTTCCATTCAAGCCCATACAGCATGAATCAATATCCAATTTTATATTTGCAACCGCAATTCTAATATTCTGTAGCTTTCTTCTAGCACCTCCAATTCGAATTTTTTGAAGAATGTAGGGTTGTCTTGTTTGATCTTCATCTATCGTAATGTCAAGAGGTTTTGCCCAATCTGCATTTATGTTATTCACCTCTAGAAAAATAGTTCTAATACGTTCTATATCTTTATCATTTGTTTTCCATCCATTTTCTAAAGTTAACTTTCTTATAAAATCTAATTGAAATAATTCATCAAATTTATAAATCTTGGAGATAATTTCAATTTACGATTAAGTTCCAAAGTAAGCAAACTTGAATCCATTTTATCAATCGCTATATTAGACAAATCAATATCTTTGGTAACACCATTTAAATAATTGACTAGCGGAATGGAAACAAGTAATTGATTAAACAAATTGGCTTTTCTGATTTTGTAGCATAACTCCAATATTTCATGTTTTTCCTTTTTGGAGAAGAGTGGATTCAATGCTAATACCGTCGAAATACAAATATCAAATTGATGCTGTAAGTCTTTCTTCATTTTTGACTTAACTCTTGCAACTCTATTTCTTTTTACCTCTTCAAGATTTAAGATCTTTACTTCCTTTATTGATCCACGAACATTATCTTCAAAACGATTCCATTCCTTTAAACTCTTTCCAGAGCTCATTAATATAAAGTACATTGCATTCATCCAATTGCAATTATACTCAATAGCATTACTTCCCTTAAAAAAGTCAATTATCTTGTCCTTTTCTAATTGTCTCTGCACCTTTTCCTCTCTAGGTGATTCTATTGTCAAACGGTCTCTGCTATTTAGAGCTAATCCAGACATAAATAATGATAGTTTTAATTTGTTTATTTCAAGTTTTCCTAAATCGCGTAATTTCGTATCACTTGTAAAATTATGTATTGCATAAGCAGCTTCCTCAAAATCAGTAATTTGAATATCATTTCTTGGGACCATATTCATTTGACTTGGTATAATTTCTGTTTTCTTTAGTTGCTTGATTAGACTATTACTTTTTCCATTTTCAAAAAATATTATTTTAAGTTTATTTTTTTGAATAATCAAATTTTCTATGCCAGCTAAAGCATACTTATTTGTATCTTTTTTTTTTGTCAAAAAATCAAGCTCCGACACTAAAATTCTTTCTAAATCATTGTCTGTAATATCAAATCTTAATTGGCTGACGTTAATAAGAATTAGCATATCGTCAACATATCTACCATAGTAAAGCACATTTGAATTTTTTCTCACTTTTGAATCAAATTGAGAGAGATAGATATTGGCAAGAAGCATTGAACTAAACAACCCTATTGGTAATACAAACTCATCTTTTTGAGGATTTTGAATTATTTCTTTTACCTCTGATATCTCAAATGTATATTTTCTAAATATTTTTATATATTTACATTTGTTAATCCTTGAAGTTCCTTCAATTTATCATCTGAAACTATTTTTTCTAAATCATCAAAATTCCATTTAACAGAATAAAAGAACCCTTTTATATCAAGTGAAACCAATAAAGTATTCTTATCCTTTTTATTTCTTTCAACTTCTTTAATAGCATTATTTCTCCATTCACAATACTGAGAAAAATATATTTTAAAGATTTTTCTTTTTTCATGATTAACAGACTTTTCAAAATCATATGAATCATTAAAAACTACTTTTTCATCAATGACATTTCCATAAGAATCTTCTGATATAATCTTTTTATCACTTGCCAATTTGCCCACATAAAGCATCCAAACAGTTTCTAAAATATGTAATTCCATTGGCATATCAATAAAAAAATTCACTTTGTTGATGGTTTTATTCGGCACTGTACTAGAAACAAATCTATCCTCAATTGATTTATCCTCTTCGAAACCTTTAGGCAAAACATAATATGAAATTTCCTCAATCCAAGCATTTATCTGCCTGTTGTAATTATGTGGATTCTTTAGTATCAGTGCCAATTTATGTAAAGACTTATCCATTTCATTTTGATCATTTTCATATATTGCTATTTTTTCTCTCATAAATAGAAAGTTTTTATTGTAGTAATAATATGACTTTATTTTTTTATATGCCCCCAAAACCATTTCATAATTTATTTCTTCCGCATCAAACATCTTTTATCCCTTCTCCATGTACTCTTCAAAAAGCCCTGACACACGCCAGGGCATCCATAAACATCTGTTCTTTTTTATTAGTATATTATTTTATTTCGCTATCAGCCTCATCGACTCTCTCGGCTTCCTTATGAAAGACTCAATCGATATCTGCTCTATCTTTGTTCCATTCTTTAGAACGACAATATCACCATTCTCCATGATTATCGTTTTATCATCATACTTAAATCCTGGCTCAGCATCCGTCTCATTAACAGATGCATCATTTGCCAATCTTCGTACTTCCGTATAAAGACGATACTCTTCTTCTGAACTAATATGAAGATCCGGCACATCTGGGCAATGCTGTAACAAGAATATATTTGTAAAGAATGGAAAATCCCTAACTTCTTTCGCTACAATCGGGATATTTAATTCCTTCCATTCTTTAATTTCAAATCGATAATATTCCTCGTCAGAATTCTTTGGAATTTCTCGAATATCCCTACGCTTTACAACGCTTGTCTTCGTTACCTCACCATAATATTTGATGCCTGCTTCTCTTCCAAAAATATTGATAGATTGATAAATTGCCACGTAATGAATTGGCAAATCTGCATCCTTAATCTTTGAAGCTGGAATATGATAAAACTTATGCTTTAAGCATGTTTGCAACTGTACTCTATTTCTTAAAGCTCCAACCAGCACATCGCGTTGATTCCAATCAATCTTGGCAAGCTTGTCCTCAATACCTCTTGGCAATGTTGCTCTTTCAAATGCCGAATCTGGAGAATCAGCTATCAGAGCATCAAGCATATCCTGTACCATAGAAGTCTCTGAAGGAAGAAATGGCAAACCGCCTATGTTCACTTTCTCAATACTTTCGAAGAATTTGTGATTTCTATATTCTTCCTTATTTGCATAAGGGAATAACACATATGCCCCAAACATTGTTCTCTCATATGGATCTGCACCATTATGATAAACAATCGCATCTCTGTAACGATGCATTGTATTTATATCATCCGTTTCAGGACCAGGTGTATGTGAAATAGTATTGTAATAATCACTGCCTTCCAACGCAGGATTTACGCGATACTTTGCATCAAATACATATTCATATTTAACCTTTTTTCCAACCTGATTTACCGTCTTTTTCTCAAGTGAAAGAACATTATCGGGCTTTTGCGCCACGGTCGGAACTTGTCCTGACTTAGGATTGTACGATAGTATAATCACTTCTCCATTCTCTGGATTACGATACTTAACCTTTGATAAGGAGCCCTTTACCAAAGATACAAACAACCCATTTCCCTGAACCTTAACTATATCTTGAGAAATCAATTCATATCGATCCTTCATCATGCTATTGAGCTTGATAAAACACCAATATTCATATAATAATGCCAAATCTTTTACAGAGATATTGAATACATCTCCTGTAATAGACAAACCTCTCAAAAGCATTAAATAGTATTTATATAAATCTCTATATCCTGGAGCCATTGAAAAAACCAATGACATACCGGAAGAAATTTCTTTTGCATCAACATCAGCTAAGAAAGTAGTATTACAACGTCGGTTAATTCCCTTAACCATTCCATCAATCTTTGCTATTACAGCCTTATCCTCTTTACGTTGTAATTTAAGATAATTTTTCTTAAATGATTCCAGCTTCCTAGACGTTGAAAGCAATATGTATTTTGTGAGCTGGTTTTCTTTTGTATCATATGAAACTTGTTTTCTTACAGCCAGTGCACGCTCAATTCGAATATCACCATTTATTCTCTTTGCCTGATCCGGGTGCTTTTCAATCCATCTCAAAGTTCTGCTATCAGTCTTCTTTACTTTATGACTTGGTAAAACCTGATGCGTTGTCTCAAGCACATGATGAGGCTGTAACATAATGATATCAACGGCTTTAATAAAATCTTTGTATATCTTATTTATAACCGCAAAGAATTCAACAGGACTACTATTCACCTTATCGCTCTGTTGATAACCCAAATATGTCTTCTTAAGAAAATCAAAGACAACATTATATACTTCCTTAGTTACGTCTTCGACAATCTGCTTATAGTCATTTTGATAATCGATTTTGGTAGGAAAAACCTCTATAACAAAGCGCAAATAGTTTACCCCATCAATTTGGATCACTAAATCAGAAAAACCAATTTCATTTCCAAAATTGATGACGCCAGATAAAATCTCATGATTTCTACTTGCACGTGTCACCTTGTTACGCACATTAAGATTATCATGCCAAAATGCAACCTTATGACCATCCTCAGCCTCGATTACGATTTCGTATTGCTGTTGCTCATAAAACATCGGATATATTGAATATATACCAGTCGAGATTTCTCCATTTCTTGAAGAAAACTGTGGAACATCTCCATCCCTTAAGGTCATTTGAAATCATCAACACAATAAACCTTAATTGATGAATCACCATTTTATACTCAATCCCTTGAAAGTTAGGATGTGCTGCCTTTCCTTTGATAGTGACACTTACTTTTTCAGTTTGAACATATAACAGCTCATTAGAGCCAGTAAGCTGTGAATCCATCCTCTTCAAATCTCCTTACCATGAAAGCGATCTTCTTTGCACTTTCTTTGTATTTGCAAGTTTCCTTATTTGCTGCAGCCATCATCTTCGCACTTACATCATCACTCTCAGTCTGATAGCTTTCATAATCTCCTGCACAATACTTGAACAACTCACATAACATAGTTTTTACAGATGCACTACTTCCCTGAATTCTAGGAAGAATCTTCTGCATTATTTCACGATCAAATGCCTGATTTCTTGTTAAAAGATCATCTGCATTCTTATTGTTAAGCATATAGAACACAATCTCATCTCTTACACGATAACCAACATGAGCATTTGCTTTTTCCAATATCTTGTTAATATCCTGAAGTTCACTACAAACTTCTTCAACGAAATCTTTGTCAGAGGCACATTGATTAAAGAAAACATAATCAGCTTTCATAAATGCATTGTCTGCGTAAATAGCTTTTGCCTCTCCCTGCGCAGAATCAAAATCAGCAAGCAACTTAACCGTTGAGAATTCAATGGTATTTGCTCTATCAAGTACTTTTCTACTGAATGGGAAGGTTGTCTCATCCATATTTACAGTTCCAATTATGTATAAGTTCTCTGGTATTCTTACAACACCATATTTTCCTCTTGCAATAGTATCTGCTCCATAATAATTTTCTGTAATAAGCGGATCTGTTGTAACTTTTCCATCCACATATTCTCTTGTTTCTATGATTGATAAAATATCACTTAAATAATATTCTACACGCGCTAGGTTCATCTCATCCAAGCACAAGAAATAAGGATTTTTACAATCCAATTCTGCCTGTTTAACAAAATCAATGATTGCTCCTGGAATAAACTTATCATTAAGGTTCACATGACCAAATAAATCTGATGAATCTGACCAATCCGGTCTTACAGAAACCAATTTGTAACGTCCATTCTGACTTGTAGCTCCAATTGCTTCTGCAAAAAGTCTTACAAGACGAGTTTTACCTGTACCACTAGTTCCTGCAAGAATTACAAATGGTTTTGATTTAAGGCTGAGGTAATAATTCTCAACAAGACACTCATCAAAAGTAAATCCCTTCGCTGCAATGTAGTTTTTAATTGATGCTAATGTTTCCTTCGTTGACAATTGTTCCTCACCTTCTTTCACTTCTATAATCTCTGTATTCTCAGCTTTACCATTAACATATTCTTTGTAAATATCCATCATGCGTTTTAAGTCATTCTGTAACTCTGATTCACCAGGAACATTCCCTTTTTTGTATTCCTTATAGAAAATCATTCCTTCCTGATATAATTCACCCAACTCAGTCAAACCATCCCCAAGTTTTGCGTTGTTATCAGCATTAAATCCTCGAGAATCAATTCGTTTTCTTATGTCTTCAGCTTTCTCATGCATGATTCGAATAGTATCTTTCTTCGAATTATTTTTCCTTATATCTGTACATCCCTGATTAAATGAAAGATATAAAGAATTACCATCCTTAGAAGTAGATATACAATGTAAATGCCCTTTGTGGCTGTGGTCGTAATCTTGCGGTCGAATATACAAACCCATGGAATCATAGCCCAATTTCCCTGGCCTACACTTCCTGTTATCAAATACGGATCTGATTCTACAATTCCGGTTCCATATATTGCTAATGGTATATCCGTCCTGAAAAATGATCCCATCTGATGTCCCGCAAATGTTTCTTTTTTTGAAGGGACATAATCACTCAGAATTTTTGTTACCACTGTATTTAGATTCATAACACCTGTGGTTGAAACAGCACTATCTTCATTTATTGTGTTCACGGTTACAACGGGCAAACATTTAAATATTAGTTCGCCAACTTTCCCAGAGTATACTTCTAGCTTTCCGCCTACTGCATCATAATTATCTGAGTTAGATGAGAAAATCTTTCGTAATTCTGATACCAAATTTCCTGAATATCTAACTTGAAATACAGTTCTTCCTGCATTCTCTCCAGTCAAATTAACATTTGTATATGTGGCTGAACACTTTAACTGGCCAAGCCATACAACTATTTCCTTACGTTCGCCTTTTTGTAAATTAGTCCCTAAACATTTTGCAAAAGTATCCCATTTATCTACGGGAATAGTGAATCCCGATGTCAAAATGGATTTATTGATATTATTTGAATATATACATTCTGCCATCTACCTTTTCTCCTCCACATGCTCTAAGAATATCTTCTCTTTAAATCCACCACGATCATAAGCTTTCTTAGCTCTCATCGCCTCAAGCTCGTCCAGGCTATACCCTATCGCCACACAAATTGCCTGAAGCACTTCCAGAACATCTGCCATCTCTTCAAGGTTTTTATCCACTTGATACTCCGCAACTTCTTCATTTAGCTTCGCTTCAAGTGCAGCTATATATTCATCATCTGGTAAAACGTGTGTCTTACAAACCTTGTCGTCTGCTTCGATTATTTCTGGTATTTTATCACGTACTAACTTGTTATATACCTTCATTATGTCGCCCCCTATGATACATTCCAAATGTCATATCCTTGCCTTCTTGCCGAGGCATACACAGGATGCATGTTTTTATCCAGGATGCACTTAAATTCATCCAGTGTATTTCCTTTTCGATATAATTCCTGCACAGCCCAAATTGAACGCAAATTATCTTTATAACATTGCTTATATAGTTTTAATAATCATAGCTTTTCATAAATCAGTTCATACATAATAAACTGATTATTTGCAAACTGACCAAAATAATCTTCCCATATTGGGAGCTTCTTATTTTTCTGCATATTCTGGATTGGATCCATCGGCATCAAATTCCAAAGCTCATCATTCATAACAAAATTTCGTGGAATAAAATGATCTACTGCATAACTTTCCTTGTTTATATCACCATCCATAAATACATTCTTTACTGATCGTATTTCCAAAATTGCATTCCACAGTTTTCTTACACATTCCAGCTTTCTAGCTTTTTCATCTTCTTGAGCTAATTTATATACTATTCCTGGGACTTCCGGATTGTTATTCTGTAACCACTTAATCTTCTCATACTTTATCCATCCCAGAATTGCAACCATATTATCTTGAATCATCTGAATCCAACCATCGTTGAAATAAACAACTTTTTTCAAGCTTTTATCATCATTAAATGTATAAGGAAGCAAGATTTCTGCCTCACTTAATCTATTATAATAAGCAATCATCCTTCCTGCGCTGCTATTTAGGTTAATCTTTTCCGTTCCTTTATTGGCAAATCCAGATAAAGCTTTATGAGGCACATTTTTAGTAAGCTCTGTTTTATAAAAGTGCAGTTCCTTGTCTTCTGAAAATTCATTTAGTTTGTTAACAATCTGAATTTCATCTGCGTTACTTGAAAGATCAGATAGTTTGAATAATCTTGATACAGCCTTTTCAAGATTATCCTTCACTTCGCCTTCCCCATATATACCACTTAGATGAATATGATATTCCTGAACCGGAAACCATGCATTTGCAATCATTTTATTAATTATCTCATCGTAAGTAGCTTCTGTTCTATTAGCAGATATCAGCTGAACAATAGCTTCAAGCCAATAAAACTTGTAACAATATGAAGCGAACTCATCATTTTAGAAAATCCTTCTATATCAAGTTTATTATAATAATTCTTATCCATTATTAGTTCAGCCAACATCTCACCTTACCTCTATCACGTTACTTTGCTATATGTTCTTTTTTGCTTTTCTAGGGTCCTCTGGTTTCTTTGCTTCTTTTGGAATCATCCACATTCTTCCCATCATAATAGCGCCTTCAATACGTCTTTCTTTGCAATAAATTGCTACTCTTCTCTGAGAAACATTCCATTTTTTAGCACAATCTGCTGATGTTAAATATTCCATTCTATGTCCTCCATATAAAACAACAACATGTCATATTAATTATATTCGAATACGCGAACACTTTCAATAAAATATTCCATGTTGCGAATACTTTTTTCAAAATTTAGGATAATTTTCCTGTATTTTTTTCATCAGAATTCACCCTAAATTTTGGTATAAAATCTTTTTCTATATGTTGACAGCATGAACCCGCAGCTGTGCTAGAAGGCAATAGAAAAGGCCCTGACTATAGGATTTTTGCTACAATCAGAACCTTCTGCAGAACAGCTTAGCACAGCCGCCCCTGCTGTAAACATATTTATTTAACTAATACAATTCAAAATTACACTAATCATCATTTCCTTCTCATCAGGTTTAGATTCTGCAATCATGATTGTTAATACTGCAAGGGTATGATCTTCTGTCAATTTCTTACCATCGCAAAATAAC
>ENA-OQIO01001408-OQIO01001408.1-human-gut-metagenome-genome-assembly--contig:-NODE-1408-length-11757-cov-2.979536_pt1 | contig 11757 bp, 10 predicted proteins | sample MGYA00242573_ERZ504737 | MGnify/ENA primary metagenome ERZ504737 (study PRJEB26092, sample SAMD00036203) | human gut metagenome | host: Homo sapiens | study: EMG produced TPA metagenomics assembly of... | reverse complement strand
CCTTCCGTAGATGTGGAATACGCCGGAGTATATACTTCAAATGCCGGCAATCAGTTTTACGAGTTCAGATGTCACAGATAATAAAAAACGAATAGAAGCAGAGAGAAGAAAGATGTAAGCCATAAACTTATGTCTTTCTTTTTTATGCGTAAATTGAGGAGGTAAAGAGCACATGAAACAGAAATTAAAGCGTTTTATGGCAGGATTTATGGCTGTGCTTACAATGGTCATGACTCTTTTTGCAAACGAGAGTACGGCATTTGCAGCCAGTCCGCAGGCAAATATTGCGTTCTGGTACGCATCGACCAAGAACTCTGGTGAAGTAAGCGAGTTAAAGGCTGGATATAATCATGGGAAAATCCTTTATTCTATACTGGATGGAAATTCAGCTTACTGTATGAATTTCGGTCTGAAGGCTGATGGAGGTCAGCTCATGAACAGTTATGATGAAACAAGCACATCCATGTCAACAGAACAGAGAAAGCTGCTTAGTTACTGTTTGTACTATGGATTTAACAGTACACAGAAAGCAGCACCAAGCAACAGCCAATGTGATGAATATATCGCAACACAGGCAATGGTATGGGTAATTGTAGCAGATATTTTTGGAACCGGAAGCGGTGATTCGGCAGCGAGAAAGCTCTGTAACACAGCACCAAGTCCTGATTCTTCATACAGCTATTATGAGAGGCTCAGAGACAATATCAGCAGCTCATACAATGCAACGATTCCTAGCTTTGCATCAAGAAAAGGTACGGGAGCACCAACCTATGAACTGAAATGGAATGAGACAAACCAGAGATTTGAAACAACACTTTCAGATTCCAATGGTGTCTTAGGAGAGTTTGATTTCTCTATTGATGGTTATTCTGTAAGTAAGAATGGAAATTCCATCACAATCGCATCTGCAAATGTGAATACAAATGCCACAACAGGTAAATTTGTATCCAATGCCGGCAAGGTTGAGACAACATCAAGCTGTGTATTCTGGCTTACAGGAAAGAGCGGATATCAGGAATTTATTTCTGAAAGACCGACAGCAGATCCTATCAAAGCCTATATCAAGGTCAAGACAGAGAACATCGGTTATGGTGAGCTTACAAAGACAGACGAGTCAAGCGGAGTGAAGCTTTCCGGTGCAGTCTATGGAATCTATTCTGACAGCGGATGCACAAACAGAGTACAGACCATGACAACAGATGGAAACGGATATGCAAAGTCAGCTGCACTTGTTGCAGGCACTTATTATGTAAAAGAGATTACCGCACCAAAGGGATATGTCCTTTCCGGTAAAGTTCATACACTTACTGTAAAAGCGGGACAGACAACGGGAATCTCTGCAACAGATAAGGAACAGCTTGGAGCAATCACAATCTATAAAGAGGGTGAGGTGCTTAGCTCATGGAATGGAAGCAATTTCACTTATGAGAAAAAGAAACTTCCTGGAGCAGCATTTAAGGTAACTGCCGGGGCAGATATCTACAAGGCAGATGGTACAAAGGTGTATAGTGCCGGCGATGTTGTGGCAGAAAGCCTTACAACGGGAACTGACGGACAGGTGGTATTATCTGACCTTCATCTTGGAACTTATGTGGTTACTGAGATTAAGAGCATTGACGGATATACAATCAATACCACACCTCAGACAGTAGCAGTTGAGTATAAGGACCAGACTGTGACAGTACAGTATGAATCAACCACGATTGAGAATACAAGACAGAAAGCGGATGTATCTGTCGTAAAGAAGGACTCTGACACAGAGAACCCTCTTGATGGCGGCAAGTACACACTTTATGCCGGAAATGACATCAAAAACTATGCCGGACAGGTTATTGTGACAAAGGGTACAGCTCTTGAGACAGTAACTACAGGTGAGGACGGAAAGGCAGGCTACAGCGTGGATCTGCCAATCTCTAACGGATATTATGTCTCAGAGACACAGGCTCCATATGCGTATATCAGAAACAGTAAAGATGTTTACAGCTTCAATTTCAATGTATTACCTGAAACACAGGCAAAGGCATCATTCAGCCACACATTTGTAAATGATAGAACTACAGCAAAGATTCATATCTACAAGGTAGACAAGGAATCAGGCAAGGCAGTTGCCCAGGGAGATGCAAGCCTTGAAGGTGCAGTTTATGGTCTTTATGCAAGAAACGATATCGTGCATCCGGACGGAGCAACAGGAGCTGTATTCAAAGCAGGTGACCTTGTAGCAACACTTACAACAGATAAGAATGGCGAAGCTGAGGTCAATAACCTTTACCTTGGAAACTATTATGTGAAAGAAATCACTCCATCAGAGGGGTATCTCTTAGACGAAGAGGAGCACGATGTAGTATGTGACTATGAGGGAGACCTTGTAGCAGAGGTGTCAAGAAGCGCAACCTCAGCAGAGCAGGTCATCAAGCAGCCATTCCAGCTTATCAAGGTATCTGACAATGGCGATGATACTGAAGCAGGACTGCTTGCAGGTGCAGAGTTCACAGCATACTTAAAATCTTCTTTATCCGTAAAGGCAGATGGAAGTTATGACTATGACAAGGCAACTCCGGTAGTAATCGGGGAAAACGGAGCAACAACAATCACATCCGATGACAAGGGACATGCAGTTTCCATTGCAATTCCTTATGGAACTTATGTGGTAGTTGAGTCAAAGACTCCGCATAACATGAAGACAATCAAGCCATTTGAGGTAAAAATCAGCGAGAATCATCCTGACAAGCCTCAGACATGGAGAGTGTTCCTTGACAGGGAGTTTACAGCAAAGCTTCGTGTAATCAAGAAGGATTCCGATACAAAGCAGACAGTGCTTGTGCCAAATGCAGAGTTTAAGATCTTCAATATTGATAAGAACGAATATGTGAAGCAGTACACAACTTATCCGTCAAAGGTAGAGCATACTTCATTCTTTACTGATGAGGATGGAGATTTGATCTTACCGGAGGCACTTAAAATCGGTAATTATCGCGTTGAAGAGGTCAAAGCACCATTCGGATATGTTGTAAATGATAAGTATGTCAACATCTCTGTTGATACTGACACAGCATTTGAAACAGATGGTGATACAAATGATGCGATCATCACCGTGGAATATTCCGATGCCCCTGCAGTCGGAGAGCTGACTGTAGAAAAGAAGGGAGAGGTACTTGACGGATTCAGGGGTGGACTTCTTGCAAGCTCATATGAGAAAGAGTTTGTTTATAAGGAAGGCTCACTTGCCGGAGCAAAATTCAAAGTTTATGCTGCCGAGGATATTTACACAGCAGACAACCAGAAGGATGCAGACGGAAACCGCATTAAGTATTACAGCAAGGGAGACCTTGTGACAACTCTTACAACTGGCAAGGATGGAAAGGCAACAGCTAAGAATCTTCCTCTTGGACAGTACAGGGTTGTGGAAGTGGAAGCTCCATACGGATATGTATTAAATCCGAATGAGCAGAAAGTGACATTCACATATGTGGATGATAAGACACCTGTTATCAAGGAAAGCCTTACTTTCTCAGATGACAGACAGAAGCTTGATATTTCAGTGACTAAGCTTGATGCAGAGGATAACACACCGATTGCTGGTGCAGTATTTGGTCTTTATGCAGACGATGATATCAAGAATGTCGATGGCAGGGTTATTATCGAGAAAGGCACATTCTTGAGAAGGCAACATCTGATGAGAATGGAAAGATTGCTTTTGTTAAGGATTATCCATTTGCAAAATATGTTGCAAAGGAGCTTGTAAAGCCTGCCGGATATGTGACAAATGAGGAAGTAGTAAGCTTTGATACAAAATATCAGGGACAGGATGTTAAGACTGCTGTATATAACAGCGAGTATAAAAACACTCCTACAACCTTTGAGTTTACAAAGACAGATATCACAAGCGGTGCAGAGCTTACAGGTGCAACACTTACTGTACTTGATAAGGATGGAAATGTGGTAGACACATGGACATCTGATGCTAAGGAAGCACATGTGATCAAGAGACTTGTAGTTGGAGAGACTTACACACTTCGTGAGGAGTTTGCTCCTTACGGATACCTTAAAGCAACAGATATCCAGTTTACAGTAGAGGACACAGGCAAAGTGCAGCATGTAGAGATGAAGGATGAAGTACCTACAGGTTCCATCGTTATCAATAAGGATGGCGAATTTGTAACAGACACTACTCTTATGAAGGGTTACTGGTATGACTTTATCTTCAATTTCTTCAAGGACAGCCTTGCAGGAGTAACTTTTGATGTATATGCAAAAGAGGATATCGTAAGTGCTGACGGACTTGACACTGTATATCATAAGGCAGGAGACAAGGTGGCAACCATTGTGACAAATGATAAGGGTATTGCAAGAGTTGATGACCTTCCACTTGGCAAGTATTATCTTGTTGAGACAAAGACTATTGATGGATTTGTATTAGATGATACACCGATTGAGGCAGACCTTTCCTATATCGACCAGAACACAAAGGTTGTGTTTGCAGGAATGGATGTGACAAATGAACGTCAGAAAGTGCAGATTGTTGTAACCAAGACTGATTCAGAGACTAAGGAAGCACTTGAAGGAGCAGTATTTGGTTTATTTGCGAAAGAAGACATTGTGAACAAAGATGGCAAGGTAATCGTAAAAGCTGATACACAGATTGAGAGAACCGTAACAGGCAAGGACGGAAAGGCAGCATTTACCTCTGACCTTCCACTTGGACAGTATTATATCAAAGAGATTGAGGCACCAAAGGGTTATGTGAAGTCTGATAAGATTTTTGATGTGGATGCTTCATATCAGGGAGATAAGGTAAAGGTTATCGAGTTTGAGGCAGCATTTGAAAATGCACCGATTAAGGTAGAGATTTCAAAGACTGATATCACAGGCGAGAAAGAATTACCCGGAGCAAAGCTTTCAGTTATTGATGCTGATGGAAAGCTTGTTGAGAGCTGGACATCAGAGGCAGGAAAGACTCATATGATTGAGAAACTTCCTGTTGGAAAGTACACACTCAGAGAGGAATCTGCACCATATGGATATAAGGTGGCAAGTGATGTAACCTTTGAAGTAAAGGAGACAGCAGAAATCCAGAAGGTATCCATGAAGGATGAGCAGGCAGTCGGAAAGATTGTCATTGAGAAAACTGACAAAGTAACTGGAAAGCCGATCGAGGGTGTTGTATTTGAAGTAAGGGATAAGGACGGAAAGGTGCTTGATATACTTACTACTGACAAGAATGGTCATGCAGAGAGCAAGGAGCTTCCTATCTGCACTTACAACGAGGATGGAACATTTAAGGAAGATATCCATTATACAGTGGTTGAGACAAAAGCAGCTGACGGATATATCCTCGATGAAACAGCTCATGATGTAACTCTTCGATATGATGACAATGCACCGGATGTTGTTGTAACAACTCTTAAGCTTGTTAATATACCGACAGAGCCTAAGCTTCCACAGACAGGCGACAATGCAAATCCGCTTCTTTATTTTGGAATCGGTGCACTTGCACTTATTACAGGTGTTGGAGTAGGACTTCGTGGAAGAAAGAAAAAGAATAAACAGTAACAATCAACCTTGCGGGGAATGTAAGCCAGTGACTTATGTTCCCTGCTTTTTAGATTAAGGAGGAACATCAATATGATGAATTATGAGATTTTTAAGGAAGTAGTAAAGGAAAAGTTTCTGGATTATATGCCGGAGAAGTACAAAGGGATGGAGGTTGTGACTGCACCTGTTGAAAAGGTAAATATGACTCTTGATGGGTTAAGCCTCAGAGAAGAGGGCAAGCATATCTCACCTACCATTTATATCAACGACATGTATAAGAGATATCAGAACTGTGAGGACTTGGAACAGACAATTATGGGAGCCTGTGATGTTATGATGAAAGCATTTGAAGAGATTCCACCGGTTAGTGTGGATAGCATCTTAAAAGATGCCAGTGAAAGGGTTGTGTTTCAGCTTATCAATACACAGCAGAATAAGTCGTTTTTGGAGAAGGTTCCGCACAGGGAGTTCCAGGATCTCTCTATTGTGTACAGAGTAGTGATTAATGAAGATAAGAATGGTATTCAGAGTACAAAAGTTACCAATGAACTTGCTGGCAGACTCGGAATGAATGAGGAACAGCTGTTTAAGTGTGCTGCGGAGAATACCAGAAGACTTTTCCCGCCTACAGTAAGAAGTATGTATGATGTGATGAAGGATATGTTTTAAAGGATGGCATGCCGGAAGAGATTGCAGAGATGATGATTGGAGAGATTCCACCTGAGCAGACATTGTGGGTGATTTCCAACAGTAAAGGTATTAATGGTGCGGTAAATATGCTCTATGAGAATGAACTGCATGATTTGGCAGAAAACCTTGGCAGTGATCTTTATATCTTACCTTCAAGTGTGCATGAGGTGCTTGCCGTATCCTCAGAAATGGGAAGTCCGGAGGAACTTGCAGAAATGGTTGTACAGGTCAACATGGAAGCTGTAGACCTCGATGAGAGACTTTCCAATCAGGTATATCACTATGATAAGGATTTAAGAAAGCTCACACTTGCTACAGACACTCCGAATAAGAGACTCGATGGCATTGTGCAGAACCACCGCTTGTATATGACTCTAAGGAAAAGTGAGATAGGAGGCAGTTATGGAGCAGGAACTTACAATGGAAGAATTCATTGCTCTCATAAACAGTCAGGAAGGTGACTTTATTATCAGTGTTAAGTTTGGAGAGGAGGCGGATTGCGATGCCAGCAAAGAAAGACTTCAAACTTGATGTTGTGCAGGTGAGACTTGTGAAGGATGCTCCGATTTATTCGGAGCATTCATTTAACAATCCGGCAGATATTGCGGCAACGATGGGAGACTGTATGTGCCAGTTCGACAGGGAAGTGGTGTGTGTGGTAAATCTTCGCTCAGATCTAAAACCTATCAATGTGCATTTTGCAAGTGTTGGCTCTTTAAATGAGGCAATGGCACATCCGAGAGAACTGTTTAAATCAAGTATCTTAAGCAATGCCGCAAGCATGATGTTAATCCATTGTCATCCATCCGGGAATGTATTCCCAAGCAAGGCAGACACGATGATGACAGACCGCATGAACAAGCTGTGTGAACTGATGGGAATACCGCTCATTGACCATATCATAGTCGGTGGAGACAATCGTGAATTTTTCAGTTTCAGGGAAAAAGGCATGATTGATAATCCTAAGATTACCCTGAGCACAGATTACCGGACACTTGATATCAAGTCACCGCTTGTAGCAGAGCAGGGAAAGGCAAGGTGAAAGCATGGATGGAAGATTTACGGATGAAGAGCTTGCCATAGCAAAGAGTGTTGACCTGTGTGCAGTAGCAGAAAGCCTTGGATATACAGTAAAGAGGATTGGCAAATACCACACTTTAAAGGAGATGGATTCCATCCGTATCTATAACAGAAGCCATTGGTACAGATGGTCAAGGCAGTTTGACAAAGGCAACAATGGCGGCTCACAGATAGATTTCTTACGGGTATTTTGTGGAATGAGTGTAAAAGAGGCTGTGTTCTGGCTTTTAGATTTTGCAGGATACAGAAGAATCGAGAATACTGTAAAGCAGCCACTTGTTCATCAGGTATCGCAGAAGCAGGCAGAGGAGAGAAAGCCATTTGTCCTACCGGAACCGGCAGGAGATAATTCCTATCTTATTTCCTATCTGAATCAGGAGAGAGGAATCAGCAGAGCAGTCATAGATCTGTTTTTAAAAGAAGGACTTATTTATGAGAGCAGGCATTACCACAATGTTGTTTTCAAGGGAAATGATAAAAATGGAGTGACAAGATTTGCCAGTATGCGGGGAGTATTTGATAAGCAGGGTAAGCCATTCAAGTGTGATGTCACAGGCAATGATAAGAACTATGGATTTAATGTGGTAAATGTTAACAGTACAGAGCTTGTGGTATTTGAGGCTGCAATCGACCTTATGAGTTATGTGGATATCTTCACGGATTATGAATCAAATAAGCTGGCACTTGGGATGCTTGCAGATGCACCACTTGAGACTTTTCTTCGGGAACATCCGCAGATTACTTCCATCCGGTTCTGTCTTGATGGAGATGAGCCGGGTAGAAAAGCAGCAGCTGAACTTATGAGAAAGTATTATGAGCTTGGATATGAGGTAGAAGACTGTCCGCCTCCAGCCGGATATAAGGATTATAATGAATGGCTTGTTGCTACAAAATTAAGTCTGTTTGCATCGGCTAATCGCACAAGTGAGATTATTAGAGCATGAAAATTTGAAAATAAGAGTATGGTGGCAAAAAGCGCCATCAAAACTACGAATGGTGGCAGAAAACGCCACCAAAATATCAAAATGGTGGCAAAAAGCGCCGCCATAGTATAAAACAGAGGGTTTTAGGGAGATTTTCTCCCTAACTAGATGGCATTAGGACAGAGATGTCTCTAATGCGTATCTAGCCGTAAACCTAAGAGATTCAGACAGGCGTGTGGGTGGAAGAGATATACAAAACACGGATAAGGGAGGTGCAGGAAAGCAATGGATAAAGAACTTACAATAATCACAGAACCGGAAGAACTTATTGTCTGGGCAGACACATTTGATATCTTACTAAACCCTTCGATAGAAGATGCTGCAATTCTGCTTAACTATATGGAAGGTCATGATTATGCCATTGGCATAGATTCTGATGGGAAGATGTACAGACAGGATGTAGCTGAGGAGAATGGTGAAATAGAGCCATACCCGATAGATGATGTTATAGATACTGTTTGTGAATGGAACTATGACTGATACTTGATGCGGATGCACACAGGAGTGATCCAAAGGATTTTAATGACTATAACGAGTATCAGAGCAGGTATGAAGTCTGAAAGCAGACGAAAAGAGACTGGACAGATTGTTCGACAAGACCAGTTATGGCAAGGAGCTTATAGCAGTTGCCACAGAGCTTGCAGACAGGGTTATTGCTCAGCTTGGTAATAAAGAGCTTGAAAAAGCTGCCGTAACAGTAGCAGAAGGAGTAAGAGAATACAGTACTGGTAAGAGAGGAAGGTGATTCTATGGCGGATAAAGTTCATTGTATAAGGAAAACTCTAAGACTTATGCCGCAGGAAGCGAAGGTGCTTTCTGATAAGGCAAAGGCTAATGGAATGAATGAAGCCGAATATATCAGGCTTCTAATCAGTCAGAAACCGAATGATTATCCGGAAGTAAGAAAACTTCTTAAAGAGCTTATCAACGAGGTAAACCGCATCGGCATTAACATCAATCAGATTGTATTTAACAGCAATGCACAGCTGTATTCCAAGAAAGATAAGGAACAGCTTGTGGCATATATGAAAAAGCTGAATCAGTCTGTCAGCGAGGCGGTGGTAAAGATTGGCAATCAGTAAGATACTTCACATGAAGGACAGTGGGAATTCTTTTCATGCAAGGCATTTAAAGCGGGCACTGGATTATGTAATGAATCCTGAGAAAACGCAGGGAGGAAGACTTGTGGGAGCTGTTAACTGCCAGGCAGATATGGCTTTTGAACAGATGATGGATACAAAGAAGCAGTTTGGAAAAACAGACAAGCGACAGGGGTATCATATCATTCTTTCTTTCAAAGAGGATGAGGTGGAACCGGACAGGGCTTTTGAGATAACACAGAAGTTTGTAGCAGAATATCTTGGTGATGCCTATGAAGCGGTATTTGTGGTTCATGATAATACAGACCATGTTCATTCACACATTGTATTTAACAGTGTAAGCTTTGTGGATGGGAAAAAGTATCGCTATGAGAAAGGTGACTGGGCAAAGTATATCCAGCCGATTACCAATAAGCTGTGTCAGGAGTATGGTCTTTCCATTATAGATGTGGAGGATGGCAATAAAGAGAAACAGCACGAGAATTATAAGGATTGGAGCGAATATCGTGAAGGCAGCTTTGTGTGGGCAGATATGATAAAAAGAGATCTTGATGCCTGCATTTTACAGGCAAATGATTTTAGTGGATTTCTGGAGCTGCTGTCGGAAAAAGGATATGAGGTCAAGCAGGGAAAGTATCTGGCAGTCAGACCACAGGGGATGACAAGATTCAGAAGATGTAAGACTCTTGGCGAGAATTATTCGCAGGAAGCCATAATGGAGCGTATTGCTAAGGAAGATTTATCTTTTTACCAGTCACAGAATGAGGAAAAACAGGCAGCGATAGTAAAGTGCTATGTCAAAAGATACCGCCGGGCGAAGATGTCAGGCTTGCAGAAAAGATACTATGCAAAGCTTTACCGGATTGGAAAGCTGAAAAAGAAGCCGTATAGTCAGGCATGGAAGTATAAGGATGATATCCGAAAGATGCATAAGCTGCAGGAGCAGTATCTTTTTCTGGTAAGGCATAAGATTGAGAGTGCGGAAGAACTTGTGTCGGTACTTGATAATCTGACGGATAAGAAGAAAGAAGCATCAAAGGAAAAGAGCAAGACTTATAAGGCTAAGGAAAGATTCAAAGATATTTTTGAGAAGGCTGAACAGATCCGGGAGCTTGATGATGCGGAATCGTGTTATCAGAGTGGGGATACCTTCTTTGAAGATGAGCATAATGCATGGAAAAGGCTTAACACAGAGCTTTTAGCACAGGGATACAGTGTGGAAGAGGTCGAGAGTCTTAGAAAAAAATATGAGAGCAAGTATGCACAGGACTGTAAGGCAGAACGGGCGGTATCAAAGGAACTTAATCTTGGAAAATCAATATGGAAGGAACTTACTGTATCAGCTTCGGCAGAAGAGAAGCAGTATGACAAAGAAACAATACGAGACAGAAAAGAACAGCCGGTACGTTAGGCTGTTTTTTAGTGGTTAGGAGGCATATATGGAAGAAAAAAGAGAGCCATTAAGTGAAATGGCGATTGAGAGAAAGATACAGATTCTTCGTAATAAGCATATGGACAGTGAGGTCATTGCTCTTGTCAAAAGCGATTATGAATATGGGCTGACTGATGATGAAATTGGTCTGTATCTTAACAAAAGTTATGACATTGAGCAGATGAAGGTGTTATCAAAATGTCTGCATAAAGGTGTATCAGAAGAGTTGTTAACGCTGTTGAAAGAAAACAGGATGGCAGCACCTAAGATGCAGACAGCATTGGATTACTATGAAAAAGGTGTGCCGATTGATGCAATCAGAGAGGTAATCCAAAAAGATGATACAGCTGTAAACATGCGCAGGATGTTTGATGTGGTATTAGAAAATCTTAGTAAAGCGAAAGAACAGAAACCGGAGGATTCGGAATATGTGAAAGCTCTTGTCGCACAGATGGATGAAGTGGTCGCAAAGATCAATCACCAGAACGAGAGGTATGATGCCCTGAATAAGAAGCTTTCTGAAATCGAGACTTCCAAAGATGATGAGGAAGTAAGGGAGCGGCTGGTTAAAGATAATCAGGAGAAGGATGAGCTGATTAATGACCAGCAGAATGAACTTAACAAGGCTAATGGCACGATTGCCAGACTTAGGGATGATATTGAGAAAAAAGATAAGGAGATGAAGCGTATGAGTGAACGTATTGAATCGCTGGAAGATAAGATTATGGGAGTAGCTGTAGATAATAAGAAAGCAGCTGAGGAAAAACCAAAACAGGAGGAGACAAAGCCTAAAGATAATGTAGCCGAGACAACAGCAGGTAAGGAAATGGTGGATACCATAGCAGTACCACAAGCAGCACCAGTTATTCAGAATGGAATACCAGTATATTACCAGCTTCCGGTTGTGGATGCGTCAGGTCATGTGTGCAGAGACTTCCGA
>ENA-OQIO01001407-OQIO01001407.1-human-gut-metagenome-genome-assembly--contig:-NODE-1407-length-11764-cov-2.376042_pt1 | contig 11764 bp, 15 predicted proteins | sample MGYA00242573_ERZ504737 | MGnify/ENA primary metagenome ERZ504737 (study PRJEB26092, sample SAMD00036203) | human gut metagenome | host: Homo sapiens | study: EMG produced TPA metagenomics assembly of... | reverse complement strand
GACCCGACGGGTTGCGCTCGAGATCGCGCGCCGCTCGCGCGGCACGCCGCGTATCGCGAACCGCATGCTGCGCCGCGTGCGCGATTTTGCGGATGTGCGGGCCGACGGCGTCATCACGAAGGAGGTCGCGGACGAAGCGCTCCGCGCGCTCGAGATCGACGACCTCGGATTAGACCCCATCGACCACAGGATGATGCACGCCATCATCGAAAACTACGGCGGCGGCCCTGTTGGCATCGAGACGCTGGCGGCGACCATCGGCGAGGAAGCCGTCACGCTGCTGGATGTTTACGAGCCGTATCTCATGCAGCTCGGCTTTTTGCAGCGCACGCCTCGCGGGCGCTGCGTCACGCGCAAGGCATATGAGCACTTAGGCCTCTCCGTGCCGAAGAGCATGGACGAAGTGCCGGAACAGCTTAGCCTATAAATGCAAACTACTTTACGGCAAAACTTCAAATCTTTTTGAGAAGAGGAATCAAAATCATGGGAAAACTGTTTGGCACCGACGGCATTCGCGGCGTTGTGGGAGAAAATCTCACGGCTGATCTTGCGTTCCGCACGGGCAAGGCCATCGCGGCCGTTTTGAAGGAAGAAAAGGGCAGAAAGCCGGTCATCACCATCGGCAAGGACACGCGCATTTCGTCCGATATGCTCGAAAGCGCTCTGATCGCGGGCATCTGCTCCGTCGGCGGCGACGTGATGCCGTTCGGTGTGCTGCCGACTCCGGCGGTCGCGTACCTGACCGTGCTCAAAGGCGCGGATGCGGGCATCGTGATCTCCGCCTCGCACAACCCCTACGAGCACAACGGCATTAAGGTCTTCAACGAAAAGGGCTACAAGCTGCCCGACGCGATCGAAGAGCAGGTCGAAGAAAAAATTCTCACCGACATCTATCCCGCCGCGACGCACGGCGAGATCGGCGTCCTGCGCCACGGTCTGCGGCAGTCGCGCGAGGCGTATATCGACCATTTAGCTGGCACGATCGAAGGAGACCTGTCCGGCCTGCGCGTGCTGGTCGATTGCTCGAACGGCGCGTCGTCCGCGACGGCACCGGAGCTCTTTGGCCGCTTCCGCTGCTTCTGTGACTTCATCCACCGCGAGCCGGACGGCGTGAACATCAACGACCACTGCGGTTCGACGCATCTCGACGACCTTGCACAAAAGGTCGTCGCGGGCGGCTATGACATCGGCGTCGCGTTCGATGGCGACGCGGACCGCTGCCTGCTCGTCGACGAGCAGGGCGGCGTTATCGACGGCGACAAGGTGCTTGCCGTCTGCGGCTCGGACATGAAGCGCCGCGGGAAGCTCTCGGGCGGCACGATCGTTGCGACGGTGATGTCGAACCTCGGCCTTCACGAGTTCTGCCGCGAAAACGGCGTCGGCCTCGTCTGCACGAGCGTGGGCGACCGCAACGTGCTCGAAAAGATGAATGAGTGCGGCTACAAGATTGGCGGCGAGCAGTCGGGCCACACGATCTTCACCGACTACGCCACGACCGGCGACGGTCAGCTGACGGCGCTTCAGTTCCTCGACGTGCTCGCGCGCAGCGGGAAGAAGGCCTCTGAGCTTGCGTCCGTCTGCCCGCAGTATCCGCAGGTGTTGCTCAACGTCGCCGTTTCGCATGAACGCGGCATCAAGGATGCCATCATGCGTCCGATGCACTCTCCGCGGCCATCGCGGAGGAGGAGGGGAAGCTCTCCGGCGAGGGACGCGTGCTCGTCCGCCCGAGCGGCACGGAAGCGCTCATCCGCGTCATGGTTGAGGCAAAAACAGAACAAATCGCCCTTCTTGCGGCCGAGAATTTGGTCAATGTGATAAAAATGCTGTAAAATCGTTAGCGCTAATACTGAATTTTCGTAAATACTTGACAAAACCTGAGCACAGAAGGTATAATACATGCAGTATCATCAGAGTGAGAGCCATCATAAAGAGCTTGCAGCCTGCACGGATGAGCAGCTGTGCGCCATGGCCGCCGCGGGCGACAGGGAAGCAGAAGAGCTTCTTGTCACGCGCTATTACGGAATGGTGCGCGCGTGTGCGCGTCCGCTTTTCCTCGCCGGCGGCGACGGGGAGGATCTGATTCAGGAGGGCATGTTCGGTCTCATTCAGGCAATACGGGAGTATGACGCTGACAAGCGGCGTCGTTTCACACCTATGCAGAGATCTGCATTCGCAACCGCCTGTTCTCCGCGCTCCGTGCCGCCTCCCGCGGCAAGCATTATCCGCTGAACGAATCCATATCCCTTGATACCCCTTCCTTTGACAGTTCTTCTTACACCGCCGGTACTTTAGACCCCAGCCACACAGACCCCGAGCTCCTCATCGCGGAGCGGGACCACGTGGAGAGTCTACTCGAAAGTACCCGCAAGCACTTGTCCGAGTTCGAGGCGAAGATCTTAGGGTACTATTTGGAAGGCCTTTCCTGTCACGAGATCGCAAAGGCCGTGGGCAAGTCTCCGAAGTCGGTGGACAACGCCGTGCAGCGCGTTCGCCGCAAGGCTGCGCAGCACATTTTTTCCGGCGATATCAGCAAACGCTGAACGCATATATTTTTTTCTGATTCAAAGAGAGGGTAAAATCATGTACGAAGACAAGACTTTAGTTTGCAAAGAGTGCGGCAAAGAGTTCGTGTTCACTGCCGGTGAGCAGGAGTTCTACGCGGAGCGCGGCTTCCAGAACGAGCCCCAGCGCTGCAAGGCCTGCCGCGACGCTCGCAAGAACGCCGCTCGTGGCCCCCGTGAGTACTTCACCGCAGTCTGCGCAGCTTGCGGCGGCGAGGCCAAGGTTCCTTTCGAGCCCAAGTCCGACCGTCCGGTCTACTGCAGCGAGTGCTTCGCCAAGATGCGCGCTGAGCAGTAATTCTTGTAAACGTTTTGATCGAAAGACGTCCGCTAATGCGGGCGTCTTTCTTTTTTGGCTTTATGGCAGCTTCTTTTTTCATATTTCCTATTGAAAAAGTGCGAAAAATGGGATAAACTATTTTCAGCTATTTTCACGGAGGTGAATCAAACATGATCGAAATTAAGCGCGACACTATCATCGGTGACATTCTGGACGTTGCGCCGCAGACCGCGCCGATCTTCCTGTCGATCGGCATGCACTGCCTGGGCTGCCCCAGCTCCCGCGGTGAGACGGTGGAAGAGGCCTGCATGGTCCACGGGATCGACGTGGAGAAGCTGCTGGCCCTCGTGAACGAAGAGGCCAACAAGCCTGTCAAGGAATAAGAAAAGGACGCATACGGGTCTTCCGTATGCGTCTTATTCGCTCAGCGAAAGGAGGGCGGCGGTGGAAAAGGAATTACAGCTTCAGCCGCGGCTGCAATGCATTGCAAGCCTTGTGCCGCAGGGCGCGAGACTGGCCGACGTCGGCACCGACCATGGGTATCTTCCGTGTGGCTTTTGCAGCACGGGCGCATTGAAAGCGCCATTGCGTCTGACATCAACGCGCTGCCGCTTGACCACGCGCGCGCGACGGCGCGAGAATACGGCGTGACGGAGCGCATGGATTTTCGCCTCTGCCCGGGCCTTGCGAAGATCAAAGCAGAGGAGTGCGACGCCATCGCTATCGCCGGCATGGGCGGCGAGACGATCCTCGGTATTCTCGAGGCCGCGCCCTGGACGCATGAGGACGTGCATACGCTCATTTTGCAGCCGCAGACAAAGATCGACCTTCTGCGCTGCTGGCTCTGCGGGCACGGCTACCGCTTTTTGAGCGAGACGCTCGTGCGCGACAAGGAGCAGCTTTACGTCGTCTTCCGTGTGAGAGCGGGGATGGGGCAGGAGCTGAGCGAAGCGGACGCGCTGACAGGCTTATTGCTGCGGTCCGACCCGCTGTACGGCGAATACCTGTCGCAGCATCTTATAAAGCTCAATCGGGCGAGAGACGGCCTCGCCGTCTCGTCGCTCGCAGATAAGGAGGCGCGTATCGCGCATCTTGAAAATCTCATCGAAGAGATCGAGAGAAGAAAAGGGGAGTGGGAACATGGCAACGGTACATGAGATCGAACAGAGGCTTTTTTCCTGGGCGCCGCGCGAGAGCGCGATGGACTGGGACAATGTCGGCCACCTCGTCGGCGATCCCGAGCAGGAGGTCGAGCGCATTTTAGTCGCGCTCGATATCACCGAGCGCGTGGTGCAGGAGCCATCGACTGCGGCGCGCAGCTCATCGTGTCCCACCATCCGGTGATGAACGTGCGCTGGCACGAGCGCGAGATGCAGACCCTTCGGCCCGACACGCGTCTCGGCGGCGTCTTGACCACACTCGTCAAAAATGACATTTCCACCATCTGCATGCACACGAATCTGGATGCTGCGGACGGCGGCGTGAACGACTGTCTGGCGAAAAAACTGGGCCTTAACGATGTTTTTTTGCTCAACGACGAAAAAATCGGGCGTATTGGCACACTTTCCTGCGAAAAAGGGCTTGAAGAGTTCCTGCGGGATGTGATAGAATTACTCGGCTGCGGCGGCTTGCGCTATTGCCGCGGCAGCGGGCGGGTGCACCGCGTAGCCGTCGGCGGCGGCGCGTGCGGCGAATACATCCCGCAGGCCATTGCGCAGGGCTGCGATACGTTCGTGACGAGCGATCTGCGCTACAACGATTTCTGGATACGCGGGGACTCAACCTGATCGACGCAGGCATTTTCCGACGGAGAACGTCGTCTGTCCGACGGTCAAGGCGTATTTGGAGGAGCATTTCCCCGAGGTGAAAACCGTAATATCGACGTCGCACAGAGACGTCATTCAATACTATCTGTAAGGAGAGATCACATCATGTCCGGACATTCCAAGTGGCACAATATTCAAAAGACAAAGGGCGCAGCTGACGCCAAGCGCAGCGCTGCCTTCACCAAGATCGCCAAGGAGATCATCGTCGCCGTCAAGCAGGGCGGCTCGGGCGATCCGAATAACAACTCCCGTCTCGCGACCGTCATCGCCAAGGCGAAGGCTGCCAACATGCCCAACGACAACATCAAACGCACCATCGACAAGGCGCTCGGCTCGGGCAACACCGACAACTACGAGTCCGTCACCTACGAGGGCTACGGCCCCGGCGGCGTGGCCGTCATCGTCGAGGCACTGACCGACAACCGCCAGCGCACCGCGCCGGAGGTCCGCCACTACTTCGATAAGTACGGCAAGGGCATGGGCGCGCAGGGCTGCGTCAGCTGGTCGTTCGACCGCAAGGGCGTCATCATCATCGACAACGAGGACGGAGACTACGACGAGGACGCCGTCATGATGGATGCGCTCGATGCCGGTGCCGACGATTTCAATGCCGAGGATAACGTCTTCGAGATCACGACCGACCCCGACGCGTTCAACGATGTCGTCAAGGCCCTCGAGGAGAAGAACTACGCCTTCGTCAGCGCGGACATCAGCCTTGTCCCGCAGACTACGTGAAGCTCGAGAGCGACGAGGACATCAAGAACATGGAAAAGCTGCTCGACATGCTCGACGACAACGAGGACGTGCAAAATACCTACCACAACTGGGACCAGGACTAAATCCCTTGCAAATGCTGACTTTTTCAGCAGTGTGATACCCGCAGTTGTGACATATCTTTGTCCTGCTATGGCGTACACGGCGGCTTCTGTTGTGACATACATCATGGAGATTAAAAAGAGCTTGAGAAGATTTTCTCAAGCTCTTTTTTGCCGCCTGACTTATATGGATATCCTATAAAAATATATAAATATTCCACTTGAAATTGTCACCGTTGTTTGGTATTATATCTCGGCACGTCGGACGTCCAGTTTCGGCAGAAAAACAAGGTGCGCTGTGAGGAGGAGCTTTTTCCGCGGCGCGCTCCTGCTGTAACACCTGTATAGCCCCCCCTTGCACGGAGGCCGGGTGAAAGGAGAAACATATGAGTAAGAACAACAACACGCAGAAGATCGTTGGTCTCGGTCTGTTCACCGCTATTGTGATCGTTCTGCAGCTGATGGGCAGCTTTATCCGGTTTGGCACGTTCAGCATTTCTCTGGTGCTGGTGCCGGTCGTTATCGGTGCGGCGCTCTACGGCGCAGGTGCTGGCGCGTGGCTCGGCTTTGTGTTCGGCGTGGTCGTGCTGCTCAGCGGCGACGCGGCGGCGTTCCTCGGCGTCAACGCGCTTGGCACGATCCTGACGGTGCTTGTCAAGGGTACGCTGGCGGGCCTTCTCTCCGGCCTTGTCTACAAGGCGCTTGAGAACAAGAACCGCACGCTTGCCGTGGCGGTGGCCGCAGTGGTCTGTCCGGTGGTCAATACCGGCGTGTTCCTGATCGGCTGCCTGCTCTTCTTCATGGAGACCATCGGCGGCTGGGCAGATGCGATGGGCTTTGGTGCAAACATCGGCCAGTATATGATCGTTGGCCTTGTCGGCGCGAATTTTATCTTTGAGCTCCTCTTCAACGTGGTGCTGAGCCTGTGGTCGTGCGTCTCATCCGCATCGGCAAGAAGGAAGTTTGATTCATAAAAAAGAAAAGCGGCGGGAGCTCCCGCCGCTTTTTCTGCATTTTGGACAGTTTATGTCAGAAAAGAAAAAACGGGAGGGACGGCGATTTCCGCCGTCCCTCTCATATTTTGCACGAGCATGACTGTAAGCCGGGTTCTGTATTTGACAGTCATCTATCTACGCGCCGCGTTGCCGCGGTACTCCAGCCACCCCGGGAGCGGTCGGGCCAACCTATATGCTCCCATACCGGTGTTGCTCCGGATAGAGTTTACAGCATCGGACACTCTCGAGCCGACGGGTGCGCTCTTACCGCACCTTTCCATCCTTACCTGAGATACTTGCATACCTCGGGCGGTCTATTTCTGTTGCACTTTTCCTCAGATCGCTCTGGGCGGGCGTTACCCGTTATCCTTGCCCTGTGGAGCCCGGACTTTCCTCACAGCGGGCCTTTCGGCCTCGCCGCGCGACTGTCTGTCATACTCGCACAACTATTTTAGCCCATGGCGCGGGGCTTGTCAACGGAAAATGCATTGCTATTTTGGCGTTCCTGCGCTATACTATATATTGAATTTGTATGTGCAGACGAAAGGATGAACGTCTATGACGATACAGGAATATCTATCCTCCCTGCGGGGAAAAACAGCGGCAGTGCTCGGCATCGGCGTGAGCAACACGCCGCTCATCGAGCTTTTGTGCCGAAACGGTGTGCAGGTCATCGCCTGCGACAAAAAGAGCCGCGAGGACTTAGGCGAGCGCGCGAAGCAGCTTGAAGCGCTGGGCGCGCACTTGCAGCTTGGCGAAGGCTACCTCGATGATCTGCGCGCGGACGTCGTTTTCCGCACGCCGGGCATGCGGCCGGACGTTCCGGCGCTGCTCGAGGCGAAAGCGCGCGGCAGCGTTGTGACGTCGGAAATGGAGATCTTTTTCGAGGTCTGCCCATGTACGATCATCGGCGTGACGGGCAGCGACGGCAAGACCACCACGACGAGCATCATGCCGAAATGCTGCGCGCGGCGGGGAAGACCGTCCACGTCGGCGGCAACATCGGCCACCCGCTGCTGTGCGACGCGGAGAAGATGCAGCCTGAGGACTTCGCGGTCGTAGAGCTCTCGTCGTTCCAGCTGCTTGATATGAAGCGCTCGCCGCACATCGCGGTGATGACGAACCTTGCGCCGAACCATCTGGATGTGCACAAGGATATGGACGAGTACATCGCGGCGAAGGAGAATATCTATCTCCATCAGCACGAGGCGACATCGCCATTTTCAACGAAGACAACGACATCACGCGCTCTCTTTCGGAAAAGGTATCCGCGCGGATGCGGCTCTTCAGCCGCCGCGAGGAAGTCACGGACGGCGCGTTCCTTCGCGGAGATACCATCGTCCTGCGCCATGACGGATGCGAGGAAGCGGTCATGCAGATCTCTGACATCCGTCTGCCGGGGATGCACAATGTCGAAAACTACCTCGCCGCCGTGACGACGCTCGACGGTTTGGTGCCCTACGAGGTCATGCGCGAGACTGCGCGTACCTTTGTCGGCGTCGAGCACCGCATCGAGCCGGTGCGGACGATCCGCGGCGTGCAGTGGTACAACGATTCCATCGCGTCGAGCCCGACGCGTACCATCGCGGGGCTCAACGCGTTCAACGAAAAGGTCATTCTGCTCGCGGGCGGATATGACAAGCATATTCCCTTTGCACCCCTTGCACCCGAGGTGGTAAAGCACGTCAAGCTGCTTATTTTGTGCGGCGCGACAGCGGACGCCATCGAAAAGGCCGTGCGCGAGTGCCCGGACTATCACGGCAGCCCCGAGATCGTGCGCTGCGAGAGTCTGGAGGACTGCGTGAAGACCGCCTACGAGCGCGCAGTGTGCGGCGACATCGTGACGCTCTCGCCCGCGTGCGCGGCGTTCGACCAGTTCGCGAACTTCATGGAGCGCGGCAAGGCGTTCAAGAAGCTCGTCATGGGGCTTGGCGAATAGGGAAAAGCCCGCGCGGCATAGGCTTCACTGGAATCGGGGTGAGGCTCTGTGCCGAAATGGAGACACAGAAGACTTTCAGGAAAGAAGCGGGCGCTGCTGCTTGTGCTGTTTTTGCTCGCGGCGCTGCTGGCGCTCGCCATCGTGGCAATGACGCACCTAAAACCCGTGCTCACGTCGCTCGCAACGGCGCGCGTGTCAAATACGGTCAACGGCATCGTGACCGCCGCCGTGAACGAGACGATCTACAGCGGCGGCGTGGACTACGACCAGCTCATCTCCTTTGAAAAGGACAACGAGGGAAAGATCACGGCGGTCAAGAGCAACATGGCGGAGTTCAACCGTTTGCAGTCCGCCATCATCGACGAGGTGCTCGAAAAGCTCTCCGAGGTGACGACCAAGGAGCTTTCCGTGCCGGTCGGCACACTGCTCGGCTCGCCGTTTTTGGCGGGGCGCGGGCCGCTGATCCGCGTGCGGATGCAGTCGGTCGGCTCGTCGAGCGCGCATTTTGAAAATGCGTTCACGTCGGCGGGTATCAACCAGACGAAGCACCAAATTTATCTTGTGGTGGACGTCTACGTCAGCATTCTCCTGCCGGGCTTTTCCACAACGACAAAATTCAGCAACACCTATTCCGTGGCGGAGACCGTTATCGTCGGCTCCGTGCCGGACAATTACACCTATTTCAGCAATGGCGAGGACATGGAGCAGAACGCGGAAGATTACATCATGAACAACGGCTGACTGCCTTTTGCGCACCGCCGGAGAGAGGGAACGCACTATGGACAAAAATATCCGGATCGACGAGATCGTAACACGGCTGAATGCCGCCTCCGACGCTTACTACGGCGGGCAGGAGGAGCAGATGACGAACTACGAGTGGGACGCTCTGTTTGACGAGCTGACCGCTCTGGAAAAAGAGACCGGCTATGTCCGGCCCGACAGTCCCACGCAGGTGACGAGCCATTCCGGAAACGAAATGGACGGCGAGGGGGAGAAGGAAGCGCACGAGTACCCCGCGCTCTCGCTCGCCAAGACGAAAAAGGCCGAGGAATTGCAGGACTGGGCGGGCGAGCGCGACATTTGGCTCTCGTGGAAGCTCGACGGCTCGACGCTTGTGGCGACGTATGACGGCGGCGCGCTCACGCGCGTTTTGACGCGCGGCAACGGCACCGTCGGCACGAACATCACGTATATGGCCTCCGCCATCCGCGGTATTCCCGCGAAAATCAGCGACAAGGGCCACCTCGTCGTGCGCGGCGAGGCGACCATCTCCTATGCAGATTTCGAGGCCATCAACGACACGCTCGAGGACGCGGACGACCGCTACGCAAACCCCCGCAACCTCGCCGCCGGCACGCTGCGCTCGACAAGACGAATCTCGACAAGGTGAAAGAGCGCAACGTGACGTTCAACGCCTTTACGCTCGTCCACACGGATGAAGTGATCCGCTCCTGGGGCGCGCGGATGGACTATCTTGACCAAATGGGCTTTACAACTGTCGAGCGCGAGCGCACGAGCGCGAAGGACCTGCCCGACGCATCGCGCGCTGGACGAAAAAGGTCGACTCCGGCGAGATGGGCATTCCCGTGGACGGCCTTGTCATCACCTACGACGACACGGACTACGCCGCGACCGGCAGCGTGACGGGTCATCACGCCACGCGCGCGGGTCTTGCCTACAAGTGGGCGGACGTTTCCGCCGACACGGTGCTCGATCACATCGAATGGTCGTGCGCGGCCTCGACCATCACGCCGGTCGCGGTCTTTGACCCTGTGCAGCTCGAGGGCACGACTGTCACGCGCGCAAGCCTCTGCAACGTCAGCGAGCTCGAGCGCCTCGGCATCGGCAAGGACCGCAAGACCGAGCTTCGCATCATCAAGGCCAACAAGATCATCCCGAAGTGCATCGCGGTCGTCAGGGCCGAGGGCAGCTATGAAGTCCCGACGGCCTGTCCCGTCTGCGGCGCGGCGACCGAGGTGCGTATCAGTCCCATCAGCGGCGTGAAGACGCTGCGCTGCACCGATCCGAACTGTCCCGCCAAGCACTTGAAGCGCTTTGTCCGCTTTGCGAGCAAGGGCGGGCTTGATATCGACGGCCTCTCCGTGCAAACGCTGCACGAGTTCGTCAACCGCGGCTATCTGCGCGATTTTGCCGACCTCTATCATCTGGACGCGCACGCGGACGAGATCGTAAAGCTCGAAGGCTTTGGTGAAAAGTCCTGCGCGAACCTGTTGGCGGCCATCGAAAAGAGCCGCAAAGTCGACCCAATCCACCTGATCTTCGCCCTCTGCATCCCAAACATCGGCGCGGACGCGGGCAAGAAGCTCATCGCAGCGCTCGGCACGAAGGGCTTTTTATCACGCATCGAGAGCGGCGAGGGCTTCGAGGACGTGGACGGTATTGGCGTCGAGCGTTCAAACGCGCTCCTGAACTGGTTTGCTGACGATGAAAACAAAAACCTCTTCGACCGCCTGATGGCAGAGCTCACACTGGAGGACGTCGCCCCCAAGCAGGAGGCCGACGGAACCTGCAAAGGTCTGAGCTTCGTCATCACGGGCGATGTGCACCTCTTCAAAAACCGCAGCGCGTTCAAAGCCTACGTCGAACAGCAAGGCGGCGCCGTGACCGGCAGCGTCTCGGGGAAGACAACGTACCTCGTCAGCAACGACGGGGAATCGAATTCGTCGAAGAGAAAAGGGCAAAGGAACTGGGGGTTCCTATTCTTTCCGAGGAAGAATTTGTCTCTCAATTCGGGAGTCCAGAGGCGGTTGGTTCCTCGGAGAAGGAACAGATCTCGATGCTGTAAACAGCAGGAAATTCCCCCCTGCGCCGCGCAGGGGAAAGCGAATCAAAGGGGGCTATTCTCTTTCACAAAAAGAGAATAGCCCCCTTTAAATCCTCCGAGAGAAATTTTACATTGGCAGTTTGTAGCTCGAAGAGCTACACGCGCTGCGCAATCAGGTGCGGTGTACATGGCTTTGCATGAATCCCTACCGCCTCGTTACCACTCTCAACCGCGCCTTACTACCGTGAGGCGCGAGTGACGTTTACTCGGCGGCAGACTGTGTGCCAAATGCGGCATTGCTGGCGCTCGCCGCATTGATGGGACTGGCGATAGACGGGAATTACTGCGCACTTCTACAAGATCAGCAGAGCGGCAGCGGATAATAGAAGCAGAGACAAATCGTCTTGCAATGCTGACGCGGCAACACCGCGCGCAGGCATTACATTCCGGAGGCAAAAGACTTGTGCAAGCCCGAGATTGCCAATCAAAACCCTTTCTCTTGGGGGGTGTAAGGGGGCGTATTCTCTTTCCGAGGAAAGAGAATAGCCCCCCTTTGTCGCGTC
>ENA-OQIO01001406-OQIO01001406.1-human-gut-metagenome-genome-assembly--contig:-NODE-1406-length-11767-cov-3.631443_pt1 | contig 11767 bp, 10 predicted proteins | sample MGYA00242573_ERZ504737 | MGnify/ENA primary metagenome ERZ504737 (study PRJEB26092, sample SAMD00036203) | human gut metagenome | host: Homo sapiens | study: EMG produced TPA metagenomics assembly of... | reverse complement strand
CCGGCGCCCTGACCTACCTGACCAACCCCAAATACGAAAAACAACCTTTACAAAACCCGTGCGTCGATCGTATTGGTGAACAAGGATTTCACCCCTTCGGAACCCGTGACCGCCACCTTGATTAAAGTCGAAGACACCGGCGCCGCAGTGCTCAAACTGCTGCAAATGTATCAGGCCGCAAAACCCCGCAAACAGGCATCAGCGAGCGGGCTTCGATCTCGGAGCGGGCGACACTGGGCGAAGATTGTTACGTGGGCGATTTCGCCGTTATCGAGGCGGGAGCCGCATCGGCGCCGACTGCCAAATCTATCCCCAGGTCTATATCGGTGACGGCGTGACCGTCGGCGACGGAACGATCCTCTACCGGGTGTCAAGATTTACGAGGGGTGCGTGATCGGCAGCCGCTGCATCCTGCATGCGGGTGCGGTGATCGGCGCCGACGGCTTCGGCTTCATTCCCAATGCCGCAGGCGGCTTCGACAAGATTCCGCAACTGGGCAACGTCGTCGTCGAAGACGACGTGGAAATCGGCGCCAACACCTGCATCGACCGGGCCAAGACCGACTCGACGATCATCCGCCGGGGCGTGAAACTCGACAACCTGATCCAGATCGGCCACAACGTGCAAATCGGCGAGAATACCGTTTCCTCGGCCCAGACAGGCATCGCAGGCACTTCGAAGGTGGGGCACAACTGTTTCCTCGCGGGACAGGTCGGCATCGCGGACCACGTGACCATCGGCGACAGGGTCTGCATCGGCTCCAAAAGCGGTCTCGACAAAGACGTACCTGACGGAGAAGTACGTTTCGGCTATCCGGCGCTGCCCGGCATGCAATATCACCGCGCATCGGCCATCTTCAGAACCTGCCCGACCTGGTACGCCGCGTGAGTCAGGCGGAAAAGGAGATCGCGGCCCTCAAGGAGAAGTAACGTCCCTGCACCGTGTCCGACCCGACGACATACCGCATCATGGGCATCGACCCCGGCACCAACTACATGGGGTACGGGGTGCTGGAGGTTTGCGGACGGGAGGTCCGATCGGTCGTGCTGGGCGACATCGACCTGCACAGGATGAACGATCCTTACGAAAAGCTGCGCTACATTTTCGAGCGGGTCGGTGCCCTCGTGGACGAATACCGCCCCCCGCGAGGTGGCCCTCGAATCGCCCTTCTTCGGCGAGAACGTGCAGTCGATGCTCAAGCTGGGCCGGGCGCAAGGCGTGGCGATGGCTGCGGCGTTGAGCCGCGGACTGCAGGTATTCGAATACGCCCCCCACACGCATCAAACAGTGTATCACGGCCGAGGCTCGGCCCCCCAAGGAGCAGGTCGCGGCTCTCGTCAGCAGCATGCTCACGATCGAACGTCCGCCCCGGCGACTGGACGCTACGGACGGTATGGCCGTCGCCCTGTGCCACCATTCATGAGTTCGAACCCATTGAACGGCGCCCTCGGCGAAGATCGGTTCAAAGGACTCGGCGGAGGCCGCAAGGCTGCCTCGGCAAAGGGCAGTTCGAGCTGGGAACGGTTTTTGAAGGATAATCCCCAGCGCGAAATCCGGCAAACGCCGCGAACACCCCAAAAGACGAATCACAAACCGACCAAATAATCATTTTAATCCTTTCTCAGCACTATGAAAAAAGCGTTAATAGGTCTTCTTGCCGCAGGCACCCTCGTGGGATGCGGAGGCAATACCTACACCATCACCGGCAAACTGGACCCGGGAATCACGGACTCCGTATTCCTGATGCAAGGCAATCCCGAAAATCCGACCATCGCATCGGCAGCCGTCGCTGCGGACGGTACGTTCAAAATCAAAGGCACGATCGACCAGCCGGACCTGGCCATCCTTACCAACCGGCACCGCCAGGGCATCGGATTCATCTTCCTCGAACCGGGAAAAATCGACGTTAAAACTGCGGATCTGGGCCAATTCCAAGTCGGCGGCACCCGCTCGAACGAGATTTTCCAGCCGATAAACGACTCTTTGGGCATGCTTCAGGGACAATTCCTGGTGGCCATGCAAGAAAACGACATGGAGAAATTCGATTCGCTGAACCAGGTAGCCAACGGCATCATGCGCCGCGCTTTGGACAACAACTCCGACAACCTGGTCGGCGTTTACTTCTTCGGAAACCTCTATAACGAAATGGAACCGCAAGAAGCCCGCGAAATCCTGAATAAATTCCCCGAACAGATGCAGAAAACCCAGATCCTGACCGCCATCGCCAAATCGATCGCCGCCCAGGAAAATACCGAAATCGGCAAGCCCTATCTGGAAATCGCGCTGCCCGACTCCCTGGGCGAAACCGTTTCGGTGACACCCCTCATCGGCCCCGGCAAATGGGTGCTGATCGACTTCTGGGCAACCTGGTGCAGTCCCTGCCGCGGCGAATTGCCCTATCTGAAGGAGGCGTTCAAGGAGTTCGGCCCCAAAGGATTCAACATTTACGGCGTATCGCTCGACAACGATGCCGAGAGTTGGAAAGAATTCCTTGTAAAAGAGGAGATGACGTGGCCCAACGTAATCGCCGTCACCGACGGCAAGAGCGCCCCGATCGTCGAAGAGTACGGAATCCGCAGCATCCCGACCAACTTCCTGATCTCGCCCGAAGCAAGATCGTCGCCAAAGACCTGCGAGGCGAAGGAATCAAGGAGAAGCTCGCCGAACTGGTCAAATAAGCGCATCCGGCAAAATCATCGAATTACCCCTGCGGATTTCAGCCCGCAGGGGTAATTTTTGTATGACAAATCTCCGGTCCCCATAGCCAGTCGGACACGACAAATGCCCTCTTTTCCCGGCAACGATATTTCCACCGACAAACTCCCGGAAAAGAATCCGAACAAAGCACAGATTACCTCAAATCAAACATTATCAATGTATTATATTCAAAATTACCCCTCTTACCAAGATATAAAATAAAAAGACTGGTAAATTTTACGACAAATTATTTGCATAAGAGCAATTTTCACACTACATTGCATTCGCAATTCGGCGCCGTAGCTTAATTGAATAGAGCATCTGACTACGGATCAGAAGGTTACAGGTTTGAGTCCTGTCGGCGTCACAAAATAATGCAGCGACCTGTTTTCGACAGGTCGCTTTTTGTTTTCGGCTGCACGACCATAGCGCAGTTGCCGATTCTCTCTTTCTCCGCCTTGTACTCCCGCCGACTTACACCCGGGAAAATTCCGTCCTCCCATAAAATCCATACGGAATCCGTCCGTACCGACGCCCGATCATAGCAACAACTTTGAGATTCCCGTCAGCGAAAAGCACCTGAAAACGAATCGCCAAAACATCCAAATTCTTCCCAAAAGAAGCACGAAGCCCCTCTCCAACGGCAACTCGACAATGTGCCCCCTCACCCTTCCTGCCATTTATTTTATGCAATCCAAGGTACTTACTCAACAAGCACAATGCGATTCCGGGTTCAATCGATCTAAATACACAATCCCGAAAAAATCGAACTCGCCTTCTTTCGAATTTATAAAATTTACGAATAGACCACAGATTTTACAATTCAAATATTAAAATATACAATTTAACAAATCGGTAAAATTTGCAAAATCAATTCTTTTTTGTATATTTGATGTAGTCTGAAGGTATTTAATTGACTACAAATAGATTAAAAGAAACTCGCATGAGAATGGGCAACGGATAAGAAATTGGTAAAGTGCTTTGATACACTATATTTCTCATGCTGTCAAACAACTCTTATTTGTTTGCAAATATAATATTATTGCAGGTAATAATCAAAAATAACGAGGTTTATTTTCATTTTTACCTGCTGATATTTGTTCCGGATTATCAGATGCGATATATTTGTAATTAGGATTCGTACCGTGTTCCAAGCGGTTCATAAGTAACGACTTGCGGAGTTTTGGCAACAAGGGGATGCGGCTCCGTTTTATAGAAATGACTTATGCAAACCGACTTATCCATTTACAACAGTCTTCGCCCTTCCTTTATAGAAGCGTTCACGCCGTGAAGTTCAATGCTTTGTCGGCGGTCATATCGCGTTACCGGGATTATGCCCGCAGTTCCGAACAAATAAAAGCGTACTCGGGAGATTCTCTGCTGATGCGGGACATCGCCTCCTTGCTTGACGAAGCACCCCGTCCCATAACGAGGGAATACCAGGATTTCACCCCGTTCCTGCTTCTTCTGATGCTTTCGGAGGAATTTCATGTCGTCCATTACGTCGAGCGTCTTGTAACGTGGTATTTCGGCTACTGTTGTGTCGATGAACTGCGGACGGTTTGCACCATTCTGTCCGAGTGTTCCTACCCGCATCACGACACGCTGCGGCTGCGGTTCAAGAATTACCTGCGTGAAGCCCGTAAGACATTGGGTATGCCCGTTGAATGTAACGCTGCTGTCATGCTGAAAATGCTCGACGCCTCTTATGAACATCTCACTCCCGCCGATGTCGGGGAGTTCGAGGAGCTGTTGCACCTGGGGGACGATTACGAGTTCATCTCCCGTGTCAAATCGAATTATCTTGCCTCGGATAACGTCACGGAACTCGCCGGGGTTTGCGGGTATTCCAGCACGATTACCTTCCGCCGGCGTTTCCAGCGGGTTTTCGGCTGCTCGGCCTCCTCGTGGTTACGTCAGCGCCGTATCGAACGTATCGGGGAGTTGTTGCGGACGACACACTACACGTTGCAGGAAATAGCCTACATGTGCGGTTTCTCCGCCCAATCCCACTTTACGGACTTTTGCAAGCGGAATATGGGGAGCAATCCCACTTCCATCCGCCAGGAAGGTCGGATCTGACATTAAAATCGGCTCCGTGATAAAAAAACGAAGAGAAAGATAAAAATCGTAATCCGCCGGTTTTTCGATTCGCTAACTTTATACGCGAAAGTAACAAGACGGATTATGATTGCATTTATAGAAAAATTAAACAGCGAAGTCCTGCGGAGTATCGAACGTATCGAATCGCGGGATACCGACGTGTTGAAAAAGTCGCTTGAAGCGTCACGTGTCCTGGGAGAAGCGTTCGACCGTTTGAAACAATATATCATCGGCTACCGTTTTCAAAACGATGACGAGGAAATAAAGTTCTTCAAAGAAATCAAACCTCGTCTTTTTTGCCGTCTGATCTATTACCGCAAGCTCTACAATATCGAGATGAACCGTCCGGTAGGAAGTATCGAGGCACAACGGGAGTACCTGGACGCCCATGTTCGGGCCATCAACGCGTACACGCAGAAACGCCTCGACTTTATCCGCTATTTCCGCAGCGGCGCTACACACCTGGACAGCCTCTATTTCCTGCGCGGGCAGACCGACACGGAGCAATACCTGGAAACCTTCTACTATGAACTCGACCCGCAGTTTTCGACAAACGCGGATTTCAAGGTGGCGAAAATCCTGGCCAACGACATGTTGTCGGTTTATCTTATGGGCGAATTGGAATCACTGGAGAGCACGAACCTCCGGAACATGGTTCTCCCATTGCCTGACGTGCGTCCGACATGGCAGGACTCGAAGACGGATCTGACGGAACTTATTTACCTGCTCGACAGTAAAGGCTATTTCGGCAATGTGCCACTCACGCAACTTGCCAGCTACATTTCCAACGCTTTCAACGTACACCTCGACATGAACCTTTCGAGGACATTCTGCGATATGAAAATCCGAAACAACCCGACACCGTGGCTTGACAAGGCGAAAGAGGCCCTGCTTAAACGTATGCAGACGTGGAAGCGAAACAAGAAAAACGGCAATTCCGAGTAGAACATGAACCGGTAAAGCACTCTATTTCTTATAGAAGCACTGATAATCAGCGTTGTATATAACAAAAGAACCGAGGTCGGTTTTCCCCCGTAACTCTCGAAAGGAACTTTCCCGAACGCCCGTATTTGCACCCGTATAAGGAGCCGATACGGGTGTTCCGTTGTAGCCCCGTCCGGATTAGAACACCGTTAAGCGTTGAATCACAGTATGCTATCGCATTTCTGCCAATAAAAATACCGAGTACGGGCCGCGGATTTCGGTAAAAAACACTGCCTTCTTCACCGCATGAACCGTTGAGAATCAGTTCACTGCAAATTATCAAAAAAAAGTCGTACCGACCTCGTTTTAAGCTGTCCATATAAGCCCGACCTTTGTAACAGACTAAAAAACAAAGGAGTATGAAAATCATAGTGATCGGTTCGCGAGCCTATAACGAGCTTGTCGGGCGTATAGAGAAAATAGAGGCTGCAATCGCCTCTCTCCCTGAAAAGGGGCGTGCATGGAATAAGGAGTATATAAACGACGAATGGATGGACGGCGAGCAGGTCTGCCGTTACCTGGGCATCAGCGGGCGTACCCTTCAACGCCTCCGCTCGGATCACGTGATCACCTATTCGGCCATCAACCGGAAGCTGTATTATTCCCTCACGGAAATCCGCCGTGTGCTGAAGGAGCGTTCCGTGCGGCGCAAAAACCGACCAAAGGAGTAGGCCATGTTTCTGGATAAGGAATATTTCGACGGATGGATGCAGCGGCTCTCGGAACGGCTGGAACGTATTGAGAAGCTGTGCGCGGGGGACGTGGAGCAACCGCTTTCCATCCTGCCTGACGGGGAGCGTCTTCTGGACAATTACGACCTGTGCCGTATGCTCAATATCAGCAAGCGCACACTCCAGCGTTACCGCACCTCGGGAGAGCTGCCTTACGAGATGATCTATCACAAGACCTTCTACCGGGAATCGGACGTCCTGCGGTTCATCGAGCGTAACTTCAGTAATTTCCGCAAGCTGAAAAAGGATCGTCCTGCCGGTTCCGGTTAGGCCCTGTCCCGAGAGTCCGGCGTCATGGAAAAACGCGGAGATACATGGAATAAGGCACGACAAGGCGGTACAACCGTTCGATATTTGCCGTAAAATCAGTATGTTTGCACTTGGAAGCCTATATAATAATGAACAATGAAAGAAACAGATAAAATATATCCTGCCGACAAAGGGGAGGAAGAGCTGCTGCATAACGTGCGCCATATCTTGCAGGAAGCGCGCGCGAAGGTGATACATCATGTCAATTCGACCCTCGTGAGGGCTTACTGGCAGGTAGGGAAATATATAGTGGAGTACGAGCAGCAGGGAACCGGCCGTGCCGGATATGGCAAGGCTGTCATCAACACCCTTTCCAGGCGGCTCGTGGCGGAGTTCGGAAACGGGTTCACGGCCACCAACCTGCGGTACATGAGGCAGTTTTACCAGTGCTACCCGAAATATCACACGCTGTGTGATAAATTGAGCTGGTCGCATTGCCGCACGCTTCTCAAGGTGTCGGGCGATGCCGCCCGTGATTTTTACCTGCACGAGTGCGTCAAGGAAAACTGGAGTGTCCGGCAGCTCGACCGCCAAATCAACACGCTTTTCTATGACCGCTTGCTGGCCAGCCGAGACAAGAAAGCCGTGAAAGAGGAGATTTCCCGTACCGAACCCGGGCGTGTCGAACCCAAAGAGATCATCCGCGACCCGTATATCCTGGAGTTTCTCGGTATCCCCCAGGGAGAGCATTTTCTGGAAACCGATCTGGAGCAACTGCTCATCAGCCGCTTGCAGCGCTTGATGCTCGAACTCGGGAAAGGCTTCGCCTTCGTCGCGCGACAGAAGCGTATCTCCTTCGACGACAAGCATTTCTACATCGACCTGGTCTTTTACAATTACCTGGCCCGCTGTTTCGTTTTAATAGACCTTAAATCCGGGGAGCTGACCCATCAGGATTTGGGGCAGATGCAGATGTATGTCAATTACTACACCCGTGAGTTGATGAATCCCGGGGATAACCCTCCGGTGGGTATCGTCCTCTGCGCGGAGAAAAACGACGCGGTCGTCCGTTATACGCTGCCCGAAGATGAAAAGCAGGTCTTCGCCGCCCAGTACATGACCTATCTTCCCACGCAGGAGGAGCTGCAAACACTCTTGCAGGAAGTGTGACAACAACGCTCATGGCATATGAAAAAAGCCGACGGAAATCTGTACTTCCGTCGGCTTTTCGCTTACATCTTAATCCCTTTCTTTGCGGGGCCGTTCTCCGGCGGGCTGCCCACGCCCGCGATCACGATGCGCCCCCCGGAGCGTCGGCAATCTGCCGCAGCCGGGAAGGAATACGGGCCGCCGTGTTGTCTTCCTTCGGGAGCTCTTCCGCCGTGTCATGCCGTTCCCGGCACACGTCGTTATCCTCCTCCGCCTCCTTTCCCTCGCTCTCTTCTATCGGTTTGAGGCTTTGCTGTATCCTGCGGTCTATTTCCGTCAGGTCAGTTTTCAGGGCCGTCAGTTCGGGCTCCTTGCGCCAGGAACTTTCCACCACTTCCCGCAGGACGGGAATATCTTTCTCCAGTTCCTCGTTCTTTTTCCGGAATTTTTCCAGTGTCGGCTCGATGGTCGCGAGCGCGTGGATGAAGTTCATCGCCGCCAGTCGCGGGTCGGAGGCGATATTCCCGTAGTTATACTGGTATAGATAATCCCCTTCACCCCGGACATAAAAACGGTTCTGCACCAGGTCGAGCCCGTCTTTCCCGGTCGTTTCGCTCTGGACGAGCAGTTCGAACCCGTAGAGGCTCCCGATGGGTTCGAGCCTGTCGAGCGTGCGTGCCGTTTCGGCGATACGGTTGAGCTGTTTCCCGATGAGCTTGGGGTCGGAGGTTTCCAGCCCGTTCAGTTTCACGGGATTGCGGTACGAGCCGTCCTCGTTGAACTCGACGCGGGCCTTGAAGTGTTCCAGATCCTTGCCGATACGCCGTATCAGGTCGTTGTTCTTCTCTATCTTCTCCGTGATCTGCTCCAGCTTGTAGCGGCTCGATGATTTGCCGCGCACGAATGCCTGGCGTTCGCTTTCGAGCGTGGCGATCTTCTTCTCCAGGCGGGCCTTGTCCAGCAGGTCTGTATTTCCCGAGAGGACGGCGACATACTCGGAAAAATTCATGCCGCTCTTCTCGTCGATGGCCCCCTCGTCGATGGTACGGCTTCCCATGTTGTTGGTCTTGAGCTGGCGGATGAACAGTTGCTTGTTGTGCAACAGCCCGAACTTGTAGGCGTCGAGCGACTTCTCGACGGCGTATAATATCACGTCCACCTTGTTGTCGGCATGGAGTTTGGCGATCTCGTTCCCGGTGCGTATTCCCCGCCCGTCGCGCTGCTCCAGGTCGCTGGGACGCCAGGGGCAGTCCAGGTGGTGTATCGCCACGCAGCGTTTCTGCGCGTTCACTCCCGTCCCGAGCATCTCGGTCGATCCGAAGAGTACGCGGATTTTTCCGGCGTTCATACCGGCGATCATCTCCTTGCGCGCTTTTTCCGAGGTCGCCTCCTGGATGAACCGCACCTCGCTTTGGGGTATGCCGTAATCCTCCGCGAGTTTACGCCGTATCTCGGAATAGACGTTCCACCCCGCTCCGGGTTTGTAGGTTCCCAGGTCGGAGAATACGAACTGCGTACCTTTGTACGCCTCGAAACGGCGGTAGTAACCGGCAATCATACGGGCGCAGTGGCTCGCCTTGTTGTCCACGTGGTCGCTGTATAGTTCGGGGTCTATCATACGCATATCGAGCGACATCTTGCGGGCGTAGTCTGTGGCAATGAGCATTTTCGCCTTTTCCTCCCGCTCCGAGAGCGGCAGGCGGCCCAGGAGCGTGGCATCGCCCGATTTGGCGAACTGCACCAGCCGTTCTATGAACTCCGTCTGCTGGGGTGTCGGCGGGATATTGTGCAATATCTCGTTCTTTTGCGGTCGGTCGATCCCTATATCCTCCGCCGAGCGGTAATCTGTAATCTCGGAGTAGAACATGGCCAGTTCGGGAACCTTGATGAAATATCGGAACCGTTCTTTCTGCACGACCTCGTTGGTCACGGAAAACTCGTAGTCGATGGTTTTCTTGGCAAATATGGCCGCCCAGGCATCGAAGGTGCGGATATTCTGACGCTCCAGTTCCTTCGGGCGCAGGTACTTGAAAAGCAGGTACAGTTCCGTGAGCGAGTTGGAGATGGTCGTTCCCGAGAGGAACGTCGCCCCCAGGTCGCGGCCCGTGCGCTGCTGTATGGTACGCAGCGCGAAAAGCATGTTGAGCGCCCGCTGCGACCCCTCGGGATTTCCGAGGCCCGCCACCCGGTCATGCCGGGTCGTGAAAGTCAGGTTCTTGAATTTGTGGCTCTCGTCCACGTAGAGGTGTCGATACCCATGAGGCGGAAGTCCACGGCGTCGTCCTTGCGTGTTTCCAGCGCGTGCGCCACCTTCTGCAACTTGGCTTCCAGGTTGGCCTTGCGTTTCTGACACCCTTTCATCATGGCGCGGGAAACGTCCCTGCCTTGTGCTTTGAGCACTTCGAGGTTCTCCTCCACACAGTCCAGCTCGGTCTGCAATATCTCCTGCTGTATCTCCGGAGACTGGGGTATCATGCCGAACTGTTCGTGCGAGAGGATCACGCGTCCCAGTCGTTGTTGCGTATCTCCCGGAAGATGCGCTCACGCTTCCGGGGCGTGAAATCCTCCTTGCCCGGGTAGAGGACTTTGGCCATCGGGTAAGCGGTGCAGAACGTCCGGGCTATTTCATGGATGTTGGCTTTCAGCCCGATAATCATGGGTTTGTTGGCCAGTCCGAGGCGTTTCTTCTCGTAGGCCCCGCAGCACATGATGAGGGTCTTTCCGCCGCCTACCTCGTGGTCGATTATCCCGCCGCCGAGCAGTTTGTCCATCCATATCGCGTCCTTCTGGCTGTCATACAGATTGTCTATTCCCAGCCCCTTGAGGTCGAGGTCGGGGAATTCCTGGTGCGTCCCGTCGTACTTCGGGCGCACGTAACAGTTGAAAGTACGGTTATAGAGGTCTGTCAGGCGGTCTTTGAAGTCGGACGACTGCTCGCGCAGCCATTCGGGGAAAGCACCCCGGATCTCGTCTATCTTGCTGTTGGCGAGCTGTATGGCCTCCCCGTCACGCACTTTGACCTCCCGCCGTTCGCCGTCCACCCATTTGAGGACGGTCTTGGTGATGTCGGGCGAAGTGTTTTGCAGGGCGTGTTTCAAAAGGTGCAGGCCGTTGTACTTACGGGTCTGCGCGCTGACGGCATACTGCTCCGTGATCTTCACGTTCGTCGCTTCCGCCTTCACGCCGTACTCGTCCAGGTTGGAGGCGAAGGTGATCTTTACCTCCGTATCGAAGAGCGAAGAGGCGAAACGCTCGTAAACACCTTTTGGAATCCACCGTTCGCCCAGGTTGAAATCCAGGTCGTCGAAAGCGATGGGTTTGGGCGTCGCCTCGCGCAGAGCCTCCAGCGATTCCCGGGCCGGGGCGTGGTCGGGATTCTCCCGCAGGAACGCCTCGATCCGGTCGGCTTTCCCGATGACATTGCCGGCGATGAACTTGTCGGCAACCTCGTAGCCGTCCGTTTCCGGGTTGTAATAGATGCGTCCTTTCAGTTCCCCGAGTATTCCCTCCACGGTAGTTCCCGTGAGCGAGGCCATGTAGTGCGGTTCCACCCGGCCGTACTTGTTCAGGCTGGCCACAAGGGCCTCCGAAGCGTCGTCGGCGTGCGTGATCTCATCGGGATTGAAGGCCACGGGACGCTCGAAGATGTCGGCTTTGCGTGCCTTGCCGTCGATGTAACGCTCCAGCGACAGAATCTCCGTCCCCCGCGCGTCCATCTTGATCAGGTCGAGGTTGCGTTTGTCATTGAGCCGTCCGAAGCGTTCGGTGAAATTGTCGTAAAGCCGGTTGAGCATCTCCCGCAGGGCGGGGTTCGCCGTCAGCGTTTCCGCCTCGTTGTTATAAAGGTGGTAATA
>ENA-OQIO01001405-OQIO01001405.1-human-gut-metagenome-genome-assembly--contig:-NODE-1405-length-11768-cov-1.988661_pt1 | contig 11768 bp, 12 predicted proteins | sample MGYA00242573_ERZ504737 | MGnify/ENA primary metagenome ERZ504737 (study PRJEB26092, sample SAMD00036203) | human gut metagenome | host: Homo sapiens | study: EMG produced TPA metagenomics assembly of... | reverse complement strand
TAATTTTCCTTCTTCATGGTATTGGAAATAAATCTAATCGAACCCTCCATACTCATATTCAAATCTAGAACCAATAAAATATTGATTTCCTAAGTAAGAAATATTTTCATATTTTTTATCATTTTCCAGATTGATTTTTGTTGGAAATTCAAAATAGCATGCTTTCTCTGCTTTTACATATTCTCGTTCAATGGCTTGCTCTTTGTATCTAAGATTCGGGAACACTATTTTGTCAAATGCTAGTTGATACAATTCCATTCTATTTGAAAATGCTCTCTTCTTGGCCTCTGTGATTGCTCCTGATCGTCAATCACAAGATCCGTATATTGAATACGTAATCTGTTCTTTGCTTCTACACATCCTGCTAAAATCGTCCATAATGCACTATGTGCTCCAATATAGATCACATCATGAAATGATCTATCACCGAACAATCTCTTTGTTTCCCTCTGAATCACCTGAGTATTCAAATGCCCGTATGCTTTCTCTACATCCTCAAATGAATCAAAATTTTTCAGCAGATATTGTACATCAATGTATTCTACCGCAGAACATGGAAATGTTCCCTGACGATATATGATTCGTACATGCTCATTCAAATGCTGTACAATATCTTCTTTATAACCGTCCTCCGGACGCTTCATAACTAATATAACATCCTTCTGATCATAATTCATATTATCTGTAATCAAACGCAGATATCTTTCTTCCAGTTCTTCATCTTTCCATGCACTGACAAAAATTAAAATATGTTCTTTATCAGATTTCACATCTTCTATTTTTCGATTCAATATATGATCTATGATTTCTTCTTTCGACCGTATAATATCCTCAGAAAATTGCTCAACTTTACCTTGTAGTTCCATAAAATATGGATTATCCGATAAATACTCGGCACTCTTTGCATCCTCTGTAAATACAAAAGTACTATTAATAAGCCATGATAATTTATTTTGTGCTAGCTCAAGTCGATTATTTTCCTCTTTATGAAATTCATCAAAAAATCTTATAACATTCTGACCTTCTTTACGCACAAAATATTTCGGCAAAGATTCCCCTGATAAAAGATACTTTGCTGTAGCTAAATCTTCCTGTGCTTCCGCATCTGATGGATGCTCTATATATTTCTGGAATACCTTTGGAATCAGATTTTTATCAAGCTTTGCTCCAAAAATCACTTTTATGGTATATTCCTGATCCAGATTAAATTTAACAAACGCTTCCATAACTTTCAATAAGCATTCCATTCTCTGGTCATTGTTACTCAGATAAAATACGACTTTTTTTTTCATCTAATGGCAGACGATAATTTTCTCCATATCGAATTCCATATTTCAACTGTCCTTTTGCATGTTCTAACTGTACTTGATATGACTGTTTAAAATCACTATATGAATTTTTGTAAGAAATTAATGTTTCCATCTTTCACTCCTATTGTATTGCCTTTTTGAATTCTTCGTAGGCTTCCTGATTATAATCACTTAATTTAAAGTCACATGTTGGTACTTTTCCATTTACAAATGCTTCTAATCCGTGGTATATACTTTCCTCATCGTTTCCGATCACTAACTGTCCTTTTGGATATAAACTATCTTTGACTGTCGAGAATTTTGATACAATGATCGGAAGTCCACATTCTCTGGCTTCTAGTAATACCATCGGCTGTCCTTCATGGAGCGATGGCAGGATAAAACAATCACATCGTTTCATGATTGCAAACGGGTTTTTAACATTCCCTGTTAAAATCACATAGGAACGTAATCCAAGTTCATCTATCTGTTTTTTTATCTTACGTTCTAATGGACCGCTTCCAAGCAAATAAAGTTTTGCTCTTGGATTATTCTTTACTAATCTTGAAAATGCATCGATCAATGCCATATGATTTTTCTCTACAGACATTCTTCCCATTGTTACAAAATTGATATTCTCTTTCTTTGGTAATGCCACCAAATCAATCAATTTTGCATTCTTATCATCACCAAGCTCATCTTTCACTAAATATTCATCTCCTGCGATATCCATCACAGTTTCAGAATTTAAGTATTTCCCGATCCGCACTTCATTTGCAGTATTCTTTGCTGCTTTAAATTTATCATAAGTCGCTGGCGTTGATAATTTCTTTCGATTTACCTTCATAACTTCCTTACTGCAGGATACCAGATTATCAAAGTATGGATATAAAGAAATATTATAATTCAAACATTCAAAATTCTTCATTACGCCATTTACTTTTTTATTCATATCTGCATGCATATCATTATGAAGCCAGATAGACTTCTTTTTCGCCTTGCACTGCGAAAGGACAGATGTCAGCACTGTGTCATATCCCTGAAAATCTACTACATAATCAAACTCTGCTTCTCCAAATAACCTTCTGGTTTCTCTTTGCAACATCTCCCATGGACATACCTTTTTCCAAATAGATTTATACAATCCTCTTTTTACTACAAACTCTCTTCTTTGCTCTTCATCAAGTGTTGCTACTCGGAATCCACATAATACCAATGTCCTAACATTCGAATTCATATGATTTACCTTATAATGTCTATCTGGATCATTGATATCATCTCCAACTAAAGCTGTTACATCCCACTCATTATAGTCAATCTTCTCTAAGAGACTCAAGAAAGAATGCGTGATTCCATTTTCCAGCAATCCTCCACACGAAATCAATAAACGTTTTTTTATTATGCTTTCCACTATAAGTAAAATTGCTTTTTGCACCTTTGAATACAATGTCTACGATTCTCTTTGATACATTACCATCATCATGTTTGCATATGCGGTCTTTCATCTCTTGATATGCATCTTTATACTTTACTTTTATCTCATCAATATGATTGATATAATCCGCAACGTCCACAAGATTGTTACTGTATGGTCCTGGCAAATCCTCTGGTTTAACATCTATCCTCGTTTTTCTTTGTAACTGTCAAGATCTGGGATATAGAATAAAACCGGTCTGTCCAAGGCCATATAATCCAGAAAAATACTAGAATAATCTGAAATTAAAATATCAACTGCAGACATGATCTGATTTGCATCCAATGTAGCTGGAACTAGTAATCCCTTGTATTCCTCGAGATCCTTCAACTGTTTATAAACAAACTGGTGTGGCTTGATCAGAATCTGATATTTATTTGTATCAATCTTCTCTTCTAATAATTTTTTAACGTCTAATAATTCTTCTGGATTGACCTGTGCTGCACCATTTTCACTTTCGCGCCATGTTGGTGCAAATAAAATGATTTCTTTATCATCTTCTACAGAAATACCATAAGATCTCAGTAACCCAATTTCCTCTTCTCTCTTTGTATTTAATAAGAAGTCATTTCTTGGATATCCTTCTTCAATTACCTTTCCTGGCAGGATTCCTTCTAATTTATAACTTTTTAAATACATTTTTGTCATAACTTCATTTGCTGAAAGCAGATAATCTGCATGTAAAAAGTTACGGACTGTATTGGCAGATCCGCTATTTCCCTCTACCATGTCATAACCCATGCTCTTTAATGGAGTTCCATGCCATGTATTGATATAGATCTGTCCTTCTCTTTTAATAAAATACTGTGGAAATGTCACATTATTGATCAGATACTTACAACTTGCCAATGCTTCTACATATTCATCACTGCCAAATAATACAAATCGTACCCTTTTATCATTCTGATACTGATCCAACACTGCCTGATTATTTTCAAAATCATCCAATACCCATATATGCGTGAAATCTTTGAATTCGTCTCTTCCATATAGTTCAACAAATAACGCATATGGATTATCAATCATTCCTCGTCCCCAATAGCTTTCATACAAAACAGCTTTTTCATTTATTTTCTTTGTTTTATACATCTGTGCGTACTTCATACTAAGACGACGGTTTTCTGTCTGATTCATGAAAATGTAGCGTTCCTGCTTAACTTCTTTCCAGCTGCTTCTTACATCTTTTATTTTATTTAATATATTCATCTTGTTTTCCTCTTTAATCTGATACTTCTTTTATACACAAGTTTAACATATTTTCTAAAAAAAGACTATCAATCCCGAATAATCTGCCCTTTATATCTGCATTCTTAAGTTAATTTTAATATTTGACAAGCTCTGTCTTTTACAAATGTTGTGATCTTTTGAAATCTTATCAGTTTTTTCACAATTTCTATTGCAACTGAAACAAGTACTGATACAATGATCAGCGCAATATAATCCAGCCACATACTATAAAATGAATACATAAAATCATGAAAATAAACTGCTCGAAACATCGTATGTGTTAAAAACATATTCATAGAGTGTTTTCCAAGGAAATGCAGTACTGCCGCTAATGGTTTAATCCATACTACAAATAAATAAGCATAAACGATCACATATGCAGGTGCAATCCTTCCCATAAATATAAAAACTTTAATTCCAAATCCCTCACTCTGCCGGAGCATAATGATCACAGGAATTCCGATTGTCAAAATTCCAAAAATCAGACATCTCTTTAACATTCCAAACGATGTGAATTTTTCTTTTATCTTTGCAAGCAGATCATGTTCTGCCATATACATTCCCAGTGTATAGCAAAATAACCATCTCCAAAGATCTGCATACGGAAGATTGAATGCTTTTGGAAGAAAAATCGTTAAAATCAATAAAATTCCCTGATATCTTTCCAATAATTTTTTAAACATAGGAAAGAGCAGGATCAACATAGTTGCTAAGCTCATATACCACCAAGTTGCACAAAATGTCGGTGTATCAAATAATTTTGCCAGTCCTATTCCATCAATCAGAAAGTAAATAACAGAGTATGTGCCGGTCCCATAAACCTCTGTGAATCGATCTGTAAATATTCCTGATAAAATGTGTACCAGTAAAAAGATCAACCAGAATCCCATCATCATAGTTAAATACCGATTGACCGTATATTTTCTCATTGCCTTATCATCTAAACTTTTCGTCTTCACAGATGCTAACATACCATATCCAGTTAAAAATACAAACATACCAACACAAATCTTTAAAAATTTAGCAATATACATGATCTGCGACTGTGAAAATGGATAAAAACTGATTGGTGAATTCAACCAGCGATCTGGTCCAAGATAATTATGATGAAAAAAAGGATTAAGATTGCAATTCCTTTCATACATAACGTATCGTCTTTTGAGAACTTCATCTATCTGTCTCCTTCAATATTTTTAATGCGTTCATCTGTACCATTTGCAATTTATATTCAAACAACTGACGATCTTTCTGTACAATCGTTGATAATACAAGTCCTGCAAAAAATGATTGTAGTGCAGCCATTGCTATAAATCCACTAACGATCAAAGTTGGGAAGTTTGGTACTAAACCTGTTTTTAAGTAACCCACAAATACCGGCATAAACATTGCAAGTGCAATGATCATTAAGATTGCTGCCAGTAATCCAAAGAACTGCATTGGTTTATAATTTTTATATAATCCCATGATCGTTTTCAAAACTTTTGCACCATCAGAATATGTATTTAACTTGGATTCGCTTCCATCTGGTCTGTCTCTGTAATCAATGATCACGTTTTCAACCAGCATATTCTTATCAACTGCATGGATACTCATCTCTGTTTCAATCTCAAATCCTTTTGATAAAACTGGAAATGTCTTTACAAACTGGTAACTAAATGCTCTGTACCCAGTCATGATATCACGAATATTACTTCGGAACAGACGATTGATCGTTCCTCTTACCAGACTATTTCCAAAATTATGGAATGGTCGTTTATTTTCTTCAAAATACGTGGATGATAATCTATCACCTACTACCATATCTACTTTGCGTTCAAGAACTTTATCTACCATTTCTCGCCCAAATTCTGCTGGATAAGTATCATCTCCATCAATCATAACATAGCACTGAGCATCAATCTCACGAAACATTCTTCTAATAACATTTCCTTTTCCTTGCTGATATTCATCTCGCACAACAGCTCCTGCCTCTTTTGCAATTTCAGCCGTACGGTCTGTTGAATTATTGTTATATACATAGATCGTAGCTTCTGGCAATTCCTTTTTCCAATCTCTTACTACTTTTTTTTATTGTTTTTTCCTCATTATAACAAGGAATTAATACTGCAATCTTTTCCATAGGTTCTACTCCTCCTTTATATCCTTTGTATTGCATTCATCATCGATTCTATTTATTGCAAATGCATAATATAAAATGCATGTTGACATTATTGGAAGCATATATCGTAAATCCCCATTGACAGGAGATGCGATGCATATCAAGAATGATATCATAAATGGTAAAAATGCGACCCAATATTTTCTTAACTTTTCATCTTGCAAAAAATATCCTAATAAAAGGATCATCGCCCAGTTATAGAGCATTGGCTGTGTCAGGATTTTTAATGGTCCCTTTATAAAGAGTTTATCAACTGTACCTTCATATGCCATACGACCTATACTAAACCGATTTTTTAAAATGAACTTGGTATTTCTTCTGGTACTTCCAAAAATTTTCTGGCTGTCCATAATAACCACATGGATTTTTAATCTGATCTTTATATGCATAATATCCATAAGTTCCATTGAATGTAGCATTCACATATGTTTGTGGATGTTTTAAAAATTGCTTCCACCAAACTCTAAAATATTCTGAGATATACTCATCTTTTCTTTTGTATGTATTTTTTACTGGATCAGATAAATTTGGATCATAATTTTTTCCTATTGTATCATAATTTAATACTTTGTTGATCGTCATTTTTTCTTCTTTGGTCACTTCTTTTCCATGTTCTTTCACATAACGTGCTGTCTGCTGAAAAGGAATCGATAACATCTCCTGCTTTCCTCCAGGAATGATTCCAACCCTTGGAAGTACTGCATTGTATATCTGCCAAAAAGCAACCAGTCCAATCAACAGTACTGTACACTTTTTGCGATTTCCATTACAGAAAATAATCAATCCAACCATCGTTACTACTGCCACATAAAAGCCATTATGTCTTACCAGACAAAGCAATATGCTCAATACAATAAATTGCACTAATTTTCGTTTTTGACTCAATAATCTTTTATGATCAATCAATAAATCAAAAAAGAATAAAATATACAGATAAAACACCGGATAAAACAATGTATCCTTTACTAAGGTTCTTGCATATGCAGACCAAATAGGATAAATGCAAAAATAAACCAGCATGATCGTCCGAATCGCATACGGTGTATGGTGCTTACTCATCCATGCAAATCCTCTTGATATAATATAAGATGATAGTATAAATATCAAGAGCAGATAAATTGCCAATCCGATTCCAAGATATCCCATATGTTTACCCAGCAACACAATTGGGGCTTCTATGAATGTCGTTAAAATTGGATGATGATTTGTCAGGTTATGACTTGCAAATTGTTCAATCTGATTGATCGCATCTACTGTAAAAACTCCTGGTAAATAAGATATATAATTCGGTATCCATACCAACATAATGATCAACCATGCGATTTTCCCATTCTTCTGATCAAATAATGCTTTACCAGCTATGTGATCTTTCATTTCTTTTGAAAAGTAAATATCAAATCCCTTGTAAAACACTGCAAATATCATACAAGTAATAACAAATACAAGTAATACTTTTGGTATAAACCAATGATCCCTCATAAGATGATAATCTCTATCAAACGCTCTCCCAACAAAAAAACATATTGTAAATAATATCGAAATTAATATAACGATGATTCTTCGTAATCTAACTTTCAACCCTGTTCTTCCTTTCCTTTTGCCTTTTTATCATTCTCGTTGTTATCTTTTTTCCCTCTCTTTTTTCATAAAAGCGATTAATAATGGAATACTTACAATGAAGAAAAATGCATACCTCATATAAACTTTAGGTCCTATAAAATTAATCCCAATATTTAATATGATCAGCTGAACGCCCCAACCGTTGCATATTTCTTTCTCTGCAGACCATATACGATCAAAATAATAAATAGATTCATATAAAATCCAATATTTAGGATCCACCCTGTGTATGGATTTTCTTTGATTGAAAATAGTGTATCTCTTAATTTTAATCTCCATTTCTCGCTTGAACTTGTATTGTCAACTCCTAAGAACAATTTCTTGTCCACAGTTATTCCATTATAATACATCGTTCCTTCTCCATACCGTTCATAATAAACATATTCATAGCTATTATTGATTGCCGCCTGAATATACACAGATGGATATCGAAACAAATATTTTGCCCACACTTTTATATATGCTTTTCTTTGCCTTGATGTCTGTTTTATATTATATAAAGCTTTTACAGGATCTGATGATCTTGGGTCATATTGTTCAATCAGTATATGATAATCACTACCTGGACACATTGTCGTTTCTATGATTTTTTTATCTTTTTGTGTCACATCATTTTCATGCTCTTTTAATAATCTTGCCGTTTGCTGTAATGGTACACTTAGCATTTCCTTTTCACTTCCAGGTGCGATCTGTGCAATATTGAAAACAACCTTTGGCATAAATACACCAAGAAAAAGAATTGGAATCAAGAAGCTGATGAAAATTCTTTTTCTGAAGCCTTTTCCAAAAAGTAAAATAAATGGAAATGCCACAAGTAACAAATACAGCCCATTATTTCGAAACAAGCCTTGCAAGATAAAAATTACAATCAATCCAACCATGTTTCGTTTTTTCTTCCAAAACATTTCTGGTTCTTTTAATAAGTGAAACAACATGATCGTCGCGATCAATATGCAGATTGTAAATAATGTATCCTTACACAATGACATCGTAGTTAACGGTGTCAGCGGCCAAAATGCATAAAATACAAATACGACTCCCAAAACAACATTATTAAAATTCATCTTCTTTAAATAAAGCAAAATATAGGCAAAAATTCCAGCCATAAGAATCATCTGAATCAGTGTTAACAGAAAAATTCCAACAGATATATGTCCAATCTGTTTTCCAAATTGAGCAAAGATTCCCAGGACCAAAGTATGGAATACTGGATGATGGTTATTCCAATAAGAATGCTGAGGATTTACAAGATTTACATACTTTCTTGTCCAACACATTGTCTCATTATGGAAAAATTGTCCCAACTGATCTTGTACATCTGGATTTGCACAGCCAGGATAAAATAAGATCATGTACGGCAGCCAACATAACAAAATGACCAATGCAAGTAATACCAACTGTTTATATGTAATCTTGCCATCTTCTTTGATATCTCTTGTATCCATCATACGGTCCAATATCAAATATATAAAAGAAATACAGGCATAAACCAAAATACTTCCAATTGCCCATATTACAATTGCCTTTCCTGAAATCCTTCCATCTTTTATTACCAGATTCCAGTTATTTTGTTTTGAGAAACTGTATCCCACAATCTGGATTGCAGCCAATAACATTGCGCATAATATTTTGACTATTTTCTCAAACTTGCTCTTTGTTTTTTTCATTCCTAAGTTTAACTCCCATTTTTTCCTGTTTTATCTTTTTCCATCTGATACACTAAAAAGTAAATCGGCATTTTTCTTCTTTCTTCCTTGAATACAGACATAACCGTTTGAATAGACATCATAATTTGCTGTATCATAAATCGGCAGATTAACACTGTCCTGAGGACTTTCGAACATGATCTCAACAAAATATTTTCCTGGCTTCAGGCTTTCTTTCAAATTCCAGCAAAGCGCATTTCCATCGTAATCTGCTTTCCTTAGAATATCACTTTTCATGATCTGCCCTTTTTTTATTTTCAAGTTTAATCTTACATCCGTCGTTTCCTTTAAATTTCTTATGTTGATCATAATTTCTTTAAATTTTATATACGAATAAAAGCTCTGATCGATCGTATCGCCTTTTTTTACAGATAACAATAACACCTGACTTTCCGTATATTGATTGACTGCATAAGATTTATCATATGCCTGAGGATTATAAATCAAATAATCATACATCGGCTGCAAACATAAAATTCCTCCTGCAATGATCAGATAAACTGGTATATTTTTTTTCTGAAGTAACCCTAATTCTTTGAAATCAAACTGACTTATTGATTCAATTCCGAACAGCATCACAAATGTCATCATTCCCATAAAACAAATGCTGTACTTTGGGTTTGCTTCCCAAAATATATGGAATACCATACCGCCAAGAATACTAAGCATCGCAACATATACCCATTTATCTTTTTGTCTGATCAGCTTCACTGCACTGATCAGGCAACAGCATAATAATGTAAATCTTGCAAGATAGCTGTACATTAAGATCCATCCATTATATTTTCCATTCAAATATTCATTTACATGACGATAATCTGACGATACATACGTCATCTTCGTAAAATCATCATCTCCAACAAGCCATACTGATCTGAGTTTTGTTCCAAATAATCGCAGGCTTCCTTTCACTCCCAGTTCTTTATAATTTTCTTTCATCCTTTGAACGGTCATCTCTTTTTTAGCTTCCTGCGTCGGAAGCTCTGTTGTAAATCTTACGTCTTCACTATCATAACGTCCGACTCCATGAGATGCCATCATCAACCAGTGTGTTGCTGGAAATTCCTGTTGATTTTCTTTTGGAAACATATTCTTCGCTTTATATTGATATCCTACCGCTGATAAAATCATTCCACAAAGGACTGCAAAAATCAAGCTGAACTGCTTTATCTTTACTTTTTTCTTTCTTCCAAAAGAAAAACACAGTGATCAATACTGCCATACATAAGATCAGATTTGTAATTCTGATCTTCATTCCTGCATAAATAACAATACCTAGTAAAATGCCATATATTATTTCTCTATAATTATCTCGTTCTTTCCATGCAAACACAAACAATAGAAACAGAAGCATCATGATTCCAAAGGAAACCGTGTGAGTGTAATAGTAAAAAATCCAAAAGTATGTCCACGGATTCAATAAAAATAGAATCATCCACAAATTTGATAATCTGATATTTTTCAAATAGCGTAATGTTACATAACCACAGACAATTCCAAGATCTATCATGCACAGATTCAAAACATTCCCAGCTATCACAAAATACTTCGTAGATATTCCAAAAAATGATAATATCTTATAATAGCAATACAATAACATCAGATGTCCATAATTATTTGGATATTTTCCAAAATATCCATGAAACCTCTGTAATGATACATGAGGTGAACGAAGCATTCGAATTGCTTCATCATGCAAGTATAGTAAATCATTGACCGGCTGTATCTTAAATACAAAGATTGTAGACAACTGTAACAATACGATCAGAGCTAACATGATCACAAATAAGCTTTTCTTGTCAAATATTTTTCCTATCTGTTCCTTACATCTGATGATAAAAAAAGCATATCAAAAAAAATAACAACGCTCCCAGCCATCGCACTGGCTGAGAAACGTTATTCATTTTATCCTGAGTATATTGAAATGGAAAACTGACGATCAAAAATGACACAAAACCGATAAATAAAATGATTGAATATTTATAAAGAAAGTTTTTTATTTTCATTTCATACTCCTAATTGTTTAATATTTTTTCTATAATAAATTTAGGTCTGGATTTTGTTTCTAGATATACTTTACCAATATATTCTCCGATCAAACCAATCGCAACTAACTGCAATCCACCCAAAAACCATATGGATGTGATCAAACTTGTCCAGCCGCTCACTGTATTGTTCGTAAAATCCTGAACAGAAAATAAATGATTGCTATCACACTCATCGTGCATATCAATATTCCAAGATTAAAGATCAACTGTATCGGCTTTACACTCAATGAATTGTGATTCCTTCAA
>ENA-OQIO01001404-OQIO01001404.1-human-gut-metagenome-genome-assembly--contig:-NODE-1404-length-11780-cov-2.692869_pt1 | contig 11780 bp, 16 predicted proteins | sample MGYA00242573_ERZ504737 | MGnify/ENA primary metagenome ERZ504737 (study PRJEB26092, sample SAMD00036203) | human gut metagenome | host: Homo sapiens | study: EMG produced TPA metagenomics assembly of... | reverse complement strand
CCCGCCGTTACGTACTGCGAGGGCTGCGGGCGCGACTATCCCACCGTGCAGTTTGGCCGCACCTGCCCGCACTGCGGCAGCGAAAAAACGTGGCTCAAGCAGGGCAGCGAGATCAACTTAAAGGAGATCGAGGCGATATGACAGAACCCTATAAGATCATCGAGGTGAAAGAGAGCGTCTTCGCCGACAACGACCGCGAGGCCGCACGCCTTCGCACGCAGCTCAAGCAGGACAGAACGTTTCTGCTGAACCTGATGTCCTCGCCGGGCAGCGGCAAGACGACGACGCTGCTGCGCACGCTTGAAGCGCTCAAGGATGAGCTGCACATCGGCGTGATGGAGGCAGACATCGACTCCGACGTGGACGCGAAGACTATCGCGGACGCGGGCGTCAAGTCCATCCAGCTCCACACGGGCGGCATGTGCCACCTCGATGCAAGCATGACGGAGCAGGGCCTCAAGGAGATCGGCACGAAGGACTTGGACCTCGTCGTGCTCGAAAACGTCGGCAACCTCGTCTGCCCCGCGGAGTTCGACACGGGCGCGGTCAAAAACGCGATGATCCTCTCCGTGCCGGAGGGACACGACAAGCCGCTCAAGTACCCACTCATCTTCACTGTGTGCGACGCGCTCATCATCAACAAGATCGACGTGCTGCCGTATTTCGACTTCGACATGGAAAAGGTCGTCGAATACGCGCACATGCGCAACCCGAAGCTCAAGATATTCCCCCTCTCCGCCAAAACCGGCGAGGGCGTGGACGCTTGGTGTAATTGGCTGCGCGAGCAGGTGCGCGCTTGGAACGGGTGAGAAAAGAGAAAGAGATGTACCGCAAGGTACATCTCTTTTTTTTATGCGTCCAGCCGAAAGACCGACGGGTAAATTTGTCCGTCCCTGAATTCGAGTACGCCGTAGGTCGGGCGGCGGGGATCGCCAATCGAACCGGGATTCATCATCATCGGCCGCGACGCCGCGTCCACGAGCGGCACGTGCGTGTGGCCGAAGAGCAGAATGTCGGCGTTCATCTCGAGCGCGCGGTACTGCGCGCGGAGAAGTCCGGTCTTCACCCCTAACGTGTGCCCGTGCGCGATGAGCACGCGGTGATCATCCAGAATCAGCACGCGCTCAAGCGCTTCAAAGCGCCCGAAGTCGCAGTTGCCGGGGACCTGCTCGAGCGGCAGGCTGGGGAAAAGTTCACGCAGCTCCTCGACATCGCGCCAGCCGTCGCCAAGATGGATGATGCCCTGCGGCTTTACGAGCTCCACCGCGCGCACCATGTTGTCGACATTGCCGTGCGAGTCGGATAGTACCAAGTATTTCATAGCGCTTACAGGAACTTGTCGAGCTCGCGCTCGACCTCATCCATCTTCTTGATCTGCGGCTTGTCGATGCGATAGCCGCCCTTGACGACCATGTCGAGCTCACGCAGCGCGCTCAAATTCTGAAGAGGGTTGCCGGAGCAGACGATCAGGTCGGCCTGCTTGTCCGCCTCAATGCTGCCGGTCAGATCACCGATGCCCGCGAGCCGGGCATTGAGTTTTGTCGCGCTGTAGAGCGCGAACGCGGGCGTCACGCCGCAGTATTTGACGAAATAGTGCAGCTCGCGCCACATGTCGTAATGTGTGATGTACGGGCAGCCGACGTCCGTGCCGAGACCGACTGGCACGCCCGCGGCGAGGTTTGCCTTTGCGAGCGCGACGATGCCGTCGAAGACGATCTTGCCATTTTCCTGCTGCTCATACGTCGCGTGCGAAATGCTGCGGTCGAAGAGCGCGTAGGGCAGGGCGGGGGAAATGGTCGAAATTTGGAACGCCTTGCGCTGCTTGAAGAGCGTGATCATTTCATCGCTTGGCTGCGCGCCGTGCTCGATGGAGTCGACGCCGTTTTGCAGCGCGACCATCACGCCCTCAGGGCTCTCAACGTGCGCCGCGACGATCATGCCGAGCGAATGTGCCTTGTCGCACGCGGCCTTGACAAGCTCGGGCTGCATGCGCAGCACGCCCGGCTCGCCCACGACTTCGGCGTCCAGCACGCCGCCGGTGATCATCAGCTTGATGAGGTCGGGCTTTTCGGCGGCAATCTTTTCGACGAGCGCCGCGGCCTCTTCGGCGGAGTGCGCCTCGTAGGCGAGCGAACCCGCCATGTGCCCGCCGGGGACGGAGACCGCCATGTTCGACGCCAGCACGCGCGGGGCAAGAATTTTGCCCGCCGCGGCGAGGTCGCGAATTTTCGTGTCGTAATCGGCGACGCCGCCGACTGTGCGGATGGTCGTGACGCCGGAGAGCAGCTCGGTTTTGGCGTAGCCCTCGCACATGTTGACGCCGATCCTGTTCGTCAGCGCGCAGAAGGTGATGAGCTTGACGAGCTTTTTGGGGTCGCTCGCCTTCTTTTTCGGCTTGCCCGAGGCGGGCAGGTGCACGTGCATGTTGATGAGACCCGGCAGCACATATTTTCCGCCGAGGTCGACTGCCTCATAGCCTGCGGGGATATGCTGTGCGTCGACGATCTCATTGATTTTCTCGCCGTCGATGCAGACGGCCTTGCCCGTCTGCGGCTCCATGTGCTCAGAGCCGTCGAGAAGCACGCAGTTTGTCAATGCGTACTTTTTGTCGTTGTGGTACATCGGAGTGTGCGCCTTTCCTGTTATCGAATCTGGCCGCTGCCGGTGATGACGTATTTATAGGTGCTCAGCTCGTCGAGCCCCATCGGGCCGCGCGCGTGGAGCTTCTGCGTCGAAATGCCCATCTCGCAGCCGAGGCCGAACTCCCCGCCGTCGGTGAAGCGGGTGGAGACGTTGACGTACACCGCCGCGCTGTCGACCTCGTCGACAAAGCGGTCGGCCGCGGCTTGGTTCTCGGTCACGATGCAATCGCTGTGGTGCGTCGAGTGATGCTGGACATGTGCGATGGCCGCATCCAGATCATCTACGACCGCGACGGCGAGAATGTAATCGAGAAATTCCGTGTCGAAGTCGAGCTCCGTTGCCGCCGTGCCGGGAATGATCTCCGCCGCGGCTTCGTCGAGCCGCAGCTCGACGGGGACAAGGCCCGCTTCCCTACGCTTGTCGACAAGCGCGGCCTTGAGCTTGGGGAGAAATTCCTTTGCAATGTCGCGGTGGACAAGGCAGACCTCCTCCGCGTTGCAGACGGACGGGCGGCTCGTCTTGGCGTTTTCGATGATCTTTACCGCCATGTTGAGGTCAGCGTCCCTGTCGACGTACACATGGCAGATGCCCGTGCCGGTCTCGATGCAGGGAACGCTTGCATTTTCCACGCACGCGCGGATGAGCCCCTTGCCGCCGCGGGGGATCAGCAGGTCGACAAGGCCGTCCGCCGTCATCAATACCTGCGCGCTCGCATGCGTTGTATCCTCAACGATGTTGACAATGTCGGAATCGCCGCCGACGGACTCAACGCCCGCCTTGAGCGCCGTGACGATGGCGTGAGAGGAGCGATAGGCCTCCTTGCCGCTGCGCAGCATGCAGACGTTGCCGCTCTTGATGCACAGCGCCGCGGCGTCCGATGTGACGTTCGGGCGGCTCTCGTAGATGATGGCGACCAGACCGAGCGGCACCTGCCGCTTGGTGATGGTCATACCATTGGGGCGCTTGAACTGCGCGAGCGCGCGGCCCACGTGGTCGGGCAGCGCCGCGGCCTCGCGGATGCCTCGGCCATCGCGTGGATGCGGCTCTCCGTCAGGGCGAGACGGTCGAGCATCATGTCGGAGATCGTGCCCTTCGCCGCCTCCATGTCCTTGGCATTTTCGCGCAGGATATCTTCGCTGTTGGCCTCAAGGCTCTCCGCCATCGCGAGCAGCAGCCGGTCCTTCTCCTCGGCGCTTGCGCTGCGGATGCTGCCCCAGGCAGCTTTTGTGCGTTCCAGAAGTTCGATCGTTGTCATGCTTCATCCCTCTTTGCCAAAAATCTTGTGCCCACGCGCTTGCCCGCGGCCACATCGTAGAGTACCTCGGGCGACTGGCCGTTGGCGATGACCATTTCGCAGCCTGCTGCCGTCGCCATCTGCGCGGCGCGGAGCTTGGTCGCCATGCCGCCGGTGCCGAGATTCGACCCGCTGCCCCCGCCGAGCGAAATGATGTGCTCGTCGATCTTTTCCACCGTGTCGATGAGCTTCGCGTCGGGGTTCTTGCGCGGGTCTCCGTCGAAGAGCCCGTCGATGTCCGAAAGCAGAATGAGGAGGTCCGCCTGGATCGTCACGGCCACGATGGCAGAGAGCGTATCGTTGTCGCCGATGCCGAACTCCTCGGTGGAGATGGTGTCGTTCTCGTTGATGACCGGCAGCGCGCCGAGCTCTAAAAGCCGCGCAAGCGTGTTGTGGAAGTTCTGCTTGCGCACGCCGCCCTCTTCGATATCCGGTGCGGTGATGAGCAGCTGTGCCACGGTGTGGTTATACTCGGTGAAGAGCTTGTCGTAAATGTACATCAACTCGCACTGGCCGACTGCGGCGGAGGCCTGCTTCGTCGGCACGTCTTTCGGCCGTTCACTCAGGTTGAGCTTGCCAAAGCCCATGGCGATGGCGCCAGAGGAGACGAGGATGATCTCGTGTCCCATATTTTTAAGGTCGCTTAAAACCTTGCACAGCTTTTCCATACGCTGGATGTTCAGCCGCCCCGTGGGGTGTGCCAGCGTGGATGTGCCGACCTTGACGACAATTCTCATATCGTGATCCCTCCGATCAAAGCGGGCGCGCGATGCGCGCGGACGCTGGAATTTGCTCATTATTATACCGCGCCGATTTGCATTTTGCACTCTTTTTTTGCAAATTTTGCGCCGTAATGACACAGTAAAGTGAAAAAGCACAGGCGCGCGAAGCACGCCTGTGCTTTTTTGTGAGATTCTGCTTAAAACGGCTTTTTCGCGACCTCTAAGATCACGTCGAGCATGCCTTGGATCTGCGGGGTAATGACCTTGTTGCGGTGATAAAGCACCTGCCGCCACTGGCTCATCTGACAGTCGGCCACAGGGATGATGGCAAGGTTGCCCTTGTGAATGCTCATCTTCGCCGTGTAGCGCGGCAGCACGGAGAGATACTCTGGATTCTCGCGGATGAGCTTGAGCGCGAGCGTGTCGCTCTCGAGCTCCAAAAACGGCTCGACACTTAGATCCTGACGGGCAAGCTCGCGGTCGAACTGGTCGCGGTAGGGGTTGCCGTGGTTCATCAGGATGAACGGGTGCGACACAAGGTCGGCAAGGTGCACATCATCGCGGGCAGAGAGCGGGTTTTCCGTGTTCGTCACGATGACGACGTCCTCCTGCGCTTCAAAGACTTTGACAAACTGCGTGTCGAAGATCTGCTCATCGAGCGTGTAGATGATGTCGAGCTCATTCTTGACGAGCATTTCGGTGATGGAGGCGATATTGCCCGCGTGCAGGCTGATCTGCACGTGCGGAAAACGCTCGTGGTAGAGCGGCACGATGTTAGAGAACGAGGCGGTGAGCAGCGAATTGAGCGTGCCGACGCGCACGGTGCCGCTCAGTTCGGAATCCGACGAGGCAAAGGCGCTGGCACGCGCGATGGCGCTCACCACGTCGCGCGCGTAGGAGACAAAGTCCTTGCCGTACTGCGTGATGGAGACCGTTTTGCCGATGCGGTCAAAGAGCTGCACGCCCAGCTCGCGCTCGAGCTGCTGGATCTGCACCGTGACGGCGGACTGGGAATAATCCAGAGCTTCCGCCGCACGGGAGAAGCTCTTGAGCTCCGTGACTTTTAAGAATGTGACCAGGTTGCGGACTTCCATGGCTGTCCTCCGATTCAAATTTGTAATACATTTTCAAAAATATATTAGTGGAAATATCTTAATTTGTCAATAGACGCATTATAAAAAATAATGAGTCGGGCGAAAAGTCGGCCGTGGACACACGGCCGGCTTTTTATGAAGGGGATCAGTCCTTGTACTCGTGGTGCAGCAGCTCGTGCGCGCGCTCATTGAGACCCGCGGCATACATCGCGTCGAGGACGGGGTTGCGCTCGCTGCGCTTGAACATCGCGCTGCGGTCGATCTCGTACAGGCCGTGGGCGCGCTTGAGCTTGGTGCTCATCAGCGCGTAGGGCTGGCCCGCGCCGCCGACGCAGCCGGTGCGGCAGGACATGACCTCGACCAGGTCGACCTCGACCTCGCCGTTTTCGATTTGATCGAGCAGCTTTGCCGCGTTGGCAAGGCCGTGGGCCAGGGCGACGCGCACGTCGCGCGTTAACGGGGATGGTCACAAAGCGGATGGCCTCCGTGCCGCGAAGACCGCTGTGCTCGAGCATGCGCAGGACGTTTTTGCTCTTGTCGGGCAGGCAGCAGCGGAGCACCGCCTCCGCCACGCCGCCGGAGGTGCCGAAGATCTCGGCCGCGCCGCTGCCCATGCCGAACGGCAGGTCGGGCGACTCCTTTTCGAGCATCTGGAAGCGGATGCCGGATTCCTTGATCATCTTGATGACCTCCTGCGTGGTCAGCACGAGGTCGACGTTCGGTACGCCGTCGCGGCGGAATTCCTCGCGTCCGGCCTCCATTTTCTTGGCTGTGCAGGGCATGATGGCGATATGGAAGGTCGTGCGGCCGTCGGCGGCGTCCTTTTCGCGGTACTTGTCCTTTAAGACCGTTGCGAACATTTGCATAGGCGAGAGCGCGGAGGACAGGTTCTTGATGAACTGCGGGCGCTCCTGCTCCACATAGCGCACCCAGGACGGCAGCAGGATGTCATCAGCGGGAGATTTTCGCCTGTTTCCAGGCGGCGGAGGAATTCCTTCGATTCCTCGCGCACCGTGAGGTCCGCGCCGAAGATCGTATCGTAAATTTCGTCCGCACCCATGATCTTGAGCGCCGTGACGAGCTTGTCGAGCACATTTTCGCCCGCGGGCAGACCATAGGCCTCACCGATGGCGACGCGCACGGCGGGCGCGATCTGGATGACGACACGCTTTTGCGGGTCGTGCAGGGCACGCCACGCCGCGCCGATGTCGTTTTTGACGGTGATGGCGCCGGTCGTGCATACGGCGGCGCACTGGCCGCAGCTGACGCAGTGCGTGGTCGAGATGGGCTGGTCGTCGCCTGCCTCAATGTGCAGCCCTGGGCCGCGGCCTGCAAAGTGCAGGATGCTCATGCCCCTGAACCTCTTTGCACACGCGCACGCAGTCGCCGCAGAGAATGCATTTGTTGAGGTCGAATGTGACCGCAGGGCTTGAAAAGTCCATCGGTACATGCTCGCGCGTATCCTTGAAGTGAACGTGATGGATGCCGAAGCGCACGGCCATCTCCTGCAGGCGGCAGGAGCGGTTTTTTTCGCAGGCGGTGCAGTCGCGGCAGTGCGAGGCAAGCATCAGCTCCAGTATCATGCGGCGGTATTTGAGAAGGCGCGATGTGTTGGTGCGGATGCGCATGCCGTTTTTCGGCTTGGTCGTGCAGGCGGCGTCGATCTTGCCGGTGTCCAGATCCTCGACCATACACATGCGGCACGCGCCGTAAACGGAAAGGTCGGAGTGGAAGCAGAAGTTCGGCATTTCCACGCCCGCCTTGCGGCAGACATCCATGATCGTGGGCTCGTCGTCGAACTCCACGCGGATGTTGTCGACATACATGATACCCTTAGCCATCGATCTCCACCTCCTGGATCGCATCAAAGGGGCAGGCCTCGATGCAGGTATAGCATTTGACGCACTTTTCCGGGTCGATCACGAACGGCGACTTGATGACGCCCGTGATGGCCTCGGCGTGGCAGGAACGCGAGCACTTGCTGCATCCGCGGCAGATGCTCGGGTCGATCTCGAGGCGGATGCGGTTATAGGGAAGTCCACCCGGCTCGATCGGCTCGCGATCAAGCTCGCAGAGCGCGCAGTCCCCGCGCAGGTGATCCTTGAATTCCTCGGGAAAGTATTTGATGGCCGTCTCCAGCGTGTGGTAGGAATTGCGGCCCAGATTGCAGAACGCCGTGATCGAGATCATCTCGCCAAGGTCGGTGAGCATATGAAAGTCCGACTCGCTGAGGCGGTAGTCCCGCATGGCCCAGAGCAGCTCGTTCATGCGCTTTGTGCCCTCGCGGCAGGGAACGCACTTGCCGCAGAACTCTGTCTGCGTGTACTGCATAAAGCGACACGCGACATCGACCATGCAGCGGTCCTCGTCGAGCACCGTGATGACGCTGTCGCCGCGGCGCACGCCGTAGGGCTTGAGCTTTTGAAAGTGCAGGGGCAGATCGAGATGCTCCTCGACGAGAAGGCCGCCGCTCGGGCCGCCGATCTGCACCGCCTTAAACTTTTTCCCATTCGGAATGCCGCCGCCGATCCCGTAGATCGCCTCTCGGATGGTGGTCGCCTCGTCGGGAATGTCTACATAGCCGGGGTTGGCGATGTCACCCTTGAGTAAAAAAATTCTTGCCATTTCTCTCTCCGTGTTTCGTTTTTAAATTTCAAAAATCTAATAGAATATATAGCACGAAAAACTCTAACACTGCGCCTTAAAATTGTAAAGGGATGCACTGATAAATTATTTGAATAGGAGAGCGGGCTATAAGCAAAAAACGGAGGAGACCGCCTATAATAAGGCGGTCTCCTCTGTTTCTTCTTCGTCCAAAAGCTGCATGATCGACACTTCAAACGCCGTGCGTTCCTCACTGCCGCTTTCGAGCAGCTTGGTGTAGGTCCGGCTCTGCACGCGGCCCTCAAGTGCCAATCGCTCGCCGACGTCCATGCCCGCGATCTGCACGGCGGTCTGTCCCCAGGCGATGCAGGGTAAGTAGTCCGCGCGCCCGTAGTGGCGGTTGACTGCCAGAATGACATCGCATATGCTGCGGCCGAGCGGCGTGCGCCGCAGCACGGGCTTTTTGCACAGCGCGCCCGAAAGCAGGATGCGGTTAAAGTACGAGCCGTCGCCCGGCTCGATGCTCTGGCGAACACGGTGATGACGAGCCGGTTGCCTGCCCGCTCTTGTTGTTAAACGAGCGCAGCTGCCCGACGATGCGAAGGCTCTGTCCCTCCTCCACAGGGCAGACGCGCAGCAGTGCCTCGCTCGCCACGATGACGGGCACGTCGTTCTGGCCTGACAGGCGCTCGACCCGCAGGGAAATTTGTCGAACCGGCGGGTATGGTTCTCGTGCGAAAAGACGGGCTCGCCTGCGGCGACGCCCCACAGCTCCACATAGTTCTGGTTGCGCTCCATATCGTACACCTCAGCACAGTTTTGTTGGTGTATCCTATGAAAAAGAACGTGGAGATATGCCGTGCCGAGCACGAGGACAAGAAGAAAGAGCCGTCTTTCGACGGCTCTTTCTTTTTGTCATTCGCGTGAGCGATAAATTACATCTTGGAGATGATCTCGACCAACTCTTCGCCGATGCGGCCCTGAGCCTCGACGGTCGCGGAGCCGATGTGCGGCGTGCAGGAGACCATCGGGTGGGAGTAGAGCGCAACGTTGGTCGCGGGCTCGTCGGCATAGACGTCCAGACCGGCGGCGCGGACCTTGCCGCTGTTGAGCGCGTCAAGAAGCGCAGCCTCGTCGACGTTGGTGCCGCGGGAGGTGTTGATGATGACGACGCCGTCCTTCATCTTGGCGATGCGCTCAGCGTTGATGAGAGCGCCGCGTCGACAGCGGGAGCGTGGACGGAGATGAAGTCGGACTTGGCGAGCAGCTCGTCCATCTCAACATAGGGGATGCCGAGCTCTTCCTCGATGCCGGGGATGTGGAAGATATCGAACGCGATGACGTTCATGCCGATGGCCTTGGCCATCTTGCCGAGCTTCTGGCCGATGCGGCCGAAGCCGACGGATACCGAGCGTCTTGCCGGTCAGCTCGATGCCCTTGCCGTAGGCTTCTTCTCCCACTTGCCCTCGCGCATGGAGTGGCCGGCGATGGAGATGTAACGGGCGCAGGAGAACATGTGAGCCATAGCGAGCTCAGCAACGGACTCGGAGGGGGACTTCGGGGTGTTCTTCACCTCGATGCCGTTGTCCTTGGCGTACTGCACGTCGATGTTGTCGAGGCCGACACCGGCGCGGATGACGCACTTGAAGCGGCTGCCCTTGGCCTCGTCGATCTGCTTGGCGCGCAGCTTGGTCTTGGAGCGAATGATGGCGACATCAAAGTCGCGCAGGGCCTTACCAAGCTCGTCGGGCTCGTAGAACTGCTCAACGAGCTCGTGACCCATCGCGCGAACCTTCTCGATCGCGCCCTTATCCATACCGTCGGTAACAAGAATACGCATTTTAACTTTCTCCTTGTAAATATTTTAATCGTTGACCCAGCCGCTCTTTAAGCGGCGGCACCGGTGAACGCTTCACCGGTGAGGGGGTATCTAAAAGGGGGATGTGATCCCCCTTTTAAAAAGCAATTACTTGGTGTGCTCGGCCTCAAACTTCTTCAGGAATTCGACGAGAGCCTGAGCGCCCTCAATGGGCATGGCGTTGTAAACGCTGGCGCGCAGACCGCCGACGCTCTTGTGGCCCTTGAGGTTATCGTAACCGGCAGTTGGTAGCAGCGACGACTTCGGCGTCGAGCTCGGCAGAATCGGTGACGAAGGGGATGTTCATGAGGGAACGGAACTCGGGCTCAACGGTGCCATGGAACATCTTGGAGGAATCCAGGAAGTCATAGATGACCTTGGCCTTCTCGATGTTGCGCTGATGCATGACCTCGAGACCGCCGATGCTCTTGAGGTACTTGAACACCTTGCCGCAGCAGTAAATCGCCCAGCAGTTCGGGGTGTTGTACATGGAGTCGTTCTTGGCGTGGGTGTCATAGCGCATGTAGATGGGCATCTTGGGATCGAGATCCTCGCGGATGAGGTCCTCGCGGATGATGGCGATGACCATACCGGCAGGGCCGACGTTCTTCTGCACGCCCGCATAGATCATGCCGTAATCGCTGACATTGCAGGCTGGGAGAGGAACATGGAGCTCTGGTCGGAGACAAGAACATGGCCCTTGGTGTTGGGCAGCTGCTGCCAGGTCACACCGTGATGGTCTCATTCTCGCAGATGTAGACATAGTCGGCATCGTCGGGAATGTCGAGATCAGAGCAGTCGGGAATGTAGCTGTAGTTCTTGTCCTTGGAGGAAGCGGCGACGATGACCTCGCCGTACTTCTTAGCCTCGGCAATGGCCTTCTTGGACCATGCGCCGGTCTCGACGTAGACGGCCTTGCCGTTCTTCATCAGATTCCAAGGCACAGCCGCGAACTGCAGCGTAGCGCCGCCCTGAATGAACAGGACCTTGTAGTTGTTGGGGATGCCCATCAGGTCGCGCAGGTCAGCCTCGGCCTCGTCGATGATCTGCTGGAAAACCTTGGAGCGGTGGCTCATTTCCATGACGCACATGCCGCTGCCGCGGTAGTTCATCATCTCGTCACGGATTTCCTCCAGCACGGGCTCCGGCATCATAGCGGGACCGGCAGAGAAGTTGTAGGTGCGATTGTACTTCATTGTTGGTGTCCTCCTGATTGTCTTTTTTGAGCAATAGCAACAGAAATTGCATGATATGACAGCTACAGTATAGTCTATTGTGCGGGGATAATCAATAGAAAAAAGCAAACTTATCATTTATTTAAAAACAACTGTGCCGCGCTTTGAAAAACAAAAAGCAAATGAAGAAATTATTGACAAACGATAATTCTTCTGCTACGCTGACGATAGAAATTATCGCAAAACAATAATTCTGGAGGTGCGATATGAAACGTGACCGGATCAAGACCTTACTTTTGGCGGAGGCACTCAATCTGCGCGCTGCTTGCGCTCGCCTGTGGCTTTTCGAGGGCGACGCCTTTTCCGTCGCCGGATTCCCCGGCATGAATA
>ENA-OQIO01001403-OQIO01001403.1-human-gut-metagenome-genome-assembly--contig:-NODE-1403-length-11780-cov-7.003776_pt1 | contig 11780 bp, 15 predicted proteins | sample MGYA00242573_ERZ504737 | MGnify/ENA primary metagenome ERZ504737 (study PRJEB26092, sample SAMD00036203) | human gut metagenome | host: Homo sapiens | study: EMG produced TPA metagenomics assembly of... | reverse complement strand
AGCCGGCGCCGGCCTCGTCGCCTACAGCGCCCGCCGCACGGCGCTCGAAACCGACACCGCCAATGAGGTCAATTCGGATAGGCCTCGCTAGCCCCTAGTTACTTTTGTGAGAGACGCCGGCTCGGCTCATCGAACATCAAAAAGGGCTGGCCTCGGGTACCCGAAGCCAGCCTGAGTCGCCTGACATGGGAATCGCAGTCCGCTACTTGAGCTTCAGCGCCTCCATCATGGGCACGGCAGCATCCCAGTCGATCTTCCAGCCGATCGACACACGGACGGTTTCACCCGTCGCGGGAGCCGTCGCAAACAGCGTATGGCCGTTGTCGGGACCGGTAAAGCGCAGCCACGTTATGCCGTTGTACTCGACCTGGTCGGTTGTCGTCTCCTTGCCTTCGTAGACCTGCTCTAGGCTTGCAACCTCTTCCTCCGGTGAGCGCGGGAAGATGCTGATGTTCAGGCGTCCTCCAGTCTCGTCGTGGAAGAAGTTTGCCTTTTCGCGCTCTTCGTCGGACGAATCCAGCGTGTACCCATCGGCGGCTCGATGCTGTACGATGCGCAGTCGATGCCCGTTAAATCTGCCTTCTCGCCAGAATCGGCCACGCCGCCGGCCGCCTTGAACTCCTTGGTCTCGCATCCCGTGGTGTCAAAGTGCATGGCTCATGATTCTTGGCGGGGGCGTAAGCGTCTACGAACTCGACAGTGATGGGCCCGTAGTACGCCGTCTTAGGCGCCCAAAAATACACGTACTCAACGGTCTCGCCCGGGCCGATATCTGGCCTCTTGGAAAGATCGATGCCTCGTGAAGCTCATCGGGAGCCTCGCTTGCAACGTAGTCGAGCACGGCCGCCTTGCCGGAAGTAAACAACGGGTCGCCTGCCTCAAGATCGCCCTGGGCAGCATGCACGTTAAAGGAGTCAAACGTCCTGTTCTTTGTGTTGTTGTTGGTAATCTCGATATGCAGGTAAAAGCCGTCCCGCTTCTTGGCATCACCGCGATAGAACGTACCGTGAGCCACCGACTCATAGACAATGCCTGCCGCCTCGACCGTCTGCGACTCATAGGCCTTGGGCTTCTCGGTCTTCTCCTGCACAGGCGCGCTCCCGCCCGAGCTACCAGCCGAGCCGCTCGGAGCACTACCGCCGCAGCCGGCAAGCGTGCACGCCAGCACAGCCGAAAGCGTCACGGTGGGAATTCCTAACAGCAGCTTCTTCGTCATGGGCTTCATCATCCTCACCGCTCCTTTCGGCTTGTAGCTCATCCGTTACCCGAGTCGCAAGTCGACTCCGTGGCATCGGCTTCCACTATGAGCGTATGACGAAACGCGGCGCCGGCGAAGTGACCCACGGCCCAAATAACGACCCGACAGCGTTCCTTATGGGCCAAAGGGACTCGCACACGCACGCCTGTGGCCCATAAAACGAGACGCTTGTCCCAATGTTCGATTCGATCCAACAATCCGCACGACACGTTTTCGACAACGTATCCAACCGCAAACGCAGCAAGACGCATTCGGCCGCCTTCAAACTTACTCGGACAGAACCGAGTCGGTTTTGTCCGAGTAAACGCTGTTCCACCAAATTCCGAACGATTGTTCGATGGATTTCGTGTTGGATGGAATCGCCCAAGGGCCGGGCTATGCTACCTTGACTATCTATATGACTTAAACGCAGCAAAGGAGCACCGAGAGAGCGAGTATGGCAAAAAACACCGCAAACTATGGTAACGACAGTATCCGCCAGCTCAAGGACGAGGAGCGCGTACGTCTGCGTCCCGCCGTCATCTTTGGCTCAGACGGACTCGACGGTTGCGCGCATGCCGCCTTCGAGATCCTGTCCAACGCCGTTGACGAGGCGCGCCAGGGCCACGGCAAGCTCATCACCCTTACCGCCTTTCGCATGGTTCCATTCAGGTAGAGGACAACGGCCGCGGCTGCCCGCTCGACTGGAACCCCTCCGAGAAGCGCTTTAATTGGGAACTCGTTTTTTGCGAGCTCTACGCCGGTGGCAAATACAATAACAACCAGGGCGGCGACTACGACTTCTCGCTCGGTACCAACGGCCTGGGCTCGTGCGCAACCCAGTACGCATCCGAGTACATGGACGTCACGGTTTGGCGCGACGGCAACAAGTACTCCCTGCACTTTAAGAAGGGCAAGGTCGTCGGTGCCAAAAAGAAGGCACTCGAGATTGAGCCCAGCGACGAGGACCGTACCGGCACCACCATCAAATGGCGCCCCGATCTTGAGGTCTTTACCTCCATCAGCATCCCCCACGAGTGGTATCGCGAGACCATGCGCCGTCAGGCCGTGGTCAACGCCAACGTGACCTTCCGCCTGCGCATTGAGGGCGACGATGGCGAGTTTTCCGAAGAGGATTTTTGCTATCCCAAGGGCATCGAGGACTACGTGCTCGAGAAGGTCGGCACCGACTATCTCACCGAGCCCTTCTTTATCGAAGCCGACCGTCGCGGTCGCGATCGCGAGGACCTGCCCGACTACAACGTAAAAATCACCGCATGCATGTGTTTCTCGCGCACCTTCACGATGCAGGAGTACTACCACAACTCATCGTGGCTCGAGAACGGCGGTTCGCCCGAAAAGGCCGCCCGCAGCGCTCTGACCAGCGCCATCGATGCCTACATCAAGAATCAAGGCAAGTACAACAAAAACGAGAGCGGCATTAAGTGGCAGGATGTCCAGGACTGCCTGGTGTTGGTGACCAACTGCTTCTCCACCCAGACGTCCTACGAAAACCAGACTAAGAAGGCCATCAATAACCGCTTTATCCAGCAGGCTATGACGGCCTTCTTTAAGGAGCGCCTCTCGACCTACTTGATTGAGAACAAGGACGCCGCCAACAAGATCATGGAGCAGGTGCTCATCAACAAGCGCTCGCGTGAGAATGCCGAGAAGACGCGTCAGAGCATCAAGACCAACCTGCAGCAGAAGACCGACATGGCCAACCGCGTGCAGAAATTCATCGACTGCCGCTCCAAGGACAAGAGCCGTCGCGAGATCTACATCGTAGAGGGCGACTCGGCAGCGGGCGCCATTCGCACCTCGCGCGATGCCGAGTTCCAGGGCGTTATGCCCGTCCGCGGCAAGATTCTCAACTGCCTGAAGGAGGACTATCCGCGCATCTTTAAGTCCGACATCATCATGGACCTTATGCGCGTGCTGGGCTGCGGTGTGGAGATCAAGGACAAGCGCATCAAGAACCTGGGCGCCTTTGACCTGGACAACCTCAACTGGAACAAGGTCATCATCTGTACGGACGCCGACGTCGACGGTTATCACATCCGCACGCTCGTGCTCACCATGCTCTACCGCCTGGTGCCCACACTTATCGACGAGGGTTACGTGTATATCGCCGAGTCGCCGCTCTACGAGATCAACTGCAAAGAGAAGACCTACTTTGCCTACACCGAGCTCGAGAAGAACGGCATCCTCAAAGAGATCGGCGACCAGAAGTGTTCCATCAACCGCTCCAAGGGTCTTGGTGAGAACGATCCGGACATGATGTGGCTCACCACCATGAACCCCGAGACGCGCCGCCTGATCAAGGTGGAGCCCGAGGACGTCACCAAGATGGAAACCATGTTCAACCTTTTGCTTGGCAACGACGAGGCAGGCCGCAAGCGCCATATCTCCGAGCACGGCAAGGAATACCTGGACCAGCTGGACCTGCAGTAGCAGCAAATCGATAACGACGGCCCATAAGAAGTTCAAGAGGAAATCGTGGCAAAGAAGAAGACGAAGAACCAGCCAAAGAAAAAGCAGGTCAACGCCGAGAACGTCATCGGCCTGCACTCCGAGGTCACCGACCAGCCGATCACGCAGACGCTCGAGGTCAACTACATGCCCTACGCCATGAGCGTCAACGTCTCGCGTGCGTTCCCCGAGATCGACGGCTTTAAGCCCTCGCACCGCAAGCTGCTCTACACCATGTACAAGATGGGTCTGCTCAAGGGCGAGCGCCAGAAGAGCGCCAACATTGTGGGCCAGACCATGAAGCTCAACCCGCACGGCGATGCCGCGATCTACGAGACGATGGTGCGTCTGGCAACCGGCAACGAGGCGTTGCTCGCGCCGTTCGTTGAGTCGAAGGGCAACTTTGGCAAGTATTATTCGGGCGATCTGAGCTACGCCGCCTCGCGTTATACCGAGGCCAAGCTCTCCCCCATCAGCGCCGAGATCTTCAAAGATATCGACAAGGACCCGGTCGACTTCGTCGACAGCTACGACGGCGCTATGAAGGAGCCGCGCTTGCTGCCCACCACGTTCCCCAACATCCTTGTCTCGGCCAATAAGGCATCGGCGTCGCCATGGCGTCCGACATCTGCGGCTTCAACCTCAACGAGGTCTGCACCGCCACGATGCACTACCTGCAGGATCCCGACTGCGACCTGCTCGAGTACATGCCCATGCCTGACTTCTCGACCGGCGGCGAAATTATCTACCGCCGCGAGGAGATGGAGAAGATCGTCGAGACCGGCCTTTTTGGCAGCTTCCAGATCCGCTCCCGCTGGCGCTGGATTCCCGAAGAGCGCATCATCGAGGTCTACGAGATCCCCTACACCACCAAGACCGATGTCATCATCGAGCGCATCGTCAAGCTCTCCAAGGAGGGCAAGGTCAAGGAGATCGCCGACATCCGCGACGAAACCGACCTCTCGGGTTTGCGCATCGCCATCGACCTTAAGCGCGGCGTCGACCCCGACAAGCTTATGGCCAAGCTCTATCGCTCGACCACGCTGCAGGATTCGTTCTCGTGCAACTTCAACGTGCTCGTCGACGGCTATCCCCGTGTCATGGGCGTGCGCCAGATCCTGCACGAGTGGGTCAAGTGGCGTATTGAGTCCACGCGTCGCCGCATTAACTTTGACCTGGGCAAAAAGTCCGAGCGCCTGCACCTGCTGCACGGCCTCGAGGCGATCTTGCTCGACATCGACAAGGCGATCGCCATCATCCGTGGCACCAAGCTCGAGGCCGAGGTCGTGCCCAACCTTATGCGCGGCTTCGACATCGACGAGACCCAGGCCGAATTTGTTGCCGAGCTCAAGCTCCGCAACATCAACGAGGAGTACATCCTCAACCGCACCAAGGACATCGCTAAGCTTGAGGGCGAGATTGCCGAGCTTGAGGAGATCCTCTCCAGCGAGGAGAACATCAAGAAGGTCATCAGCGACGAGCTGGCCGCGGTCAACAAGAAGTATGTGATGCCGCGCCGCACGGGCAGGATCGAGCCCCATGAGGTTATCGAAGTAAGCTTGGAGCCCGAGGTCGAGGAGTACCCGGTCACCATCATGCTCTCGCGCGATGGCTACCTTAAGAAGATGACGGACCGCGTGCTCAAGAAGGCGACCACACTCAAGTACAAGGACGGCGACAAACCCTTTATCGAGTTCCCGTCCTCCAACACCCACGAGCTGCTGGTCTTTACCAACAAGAGCCAGGTGTACAAGTGCAAGGTTGCAGCGTTTGAGGACACCAAGTCGGCCCAGCTGGGCTCGTACCTGCCGACCGATCTTGAGATGGAACCCGACGAGAGCGTCATCTGGGTCATCGACCCCGAGGATTACAAGGCCGACGTGCTGTTTGTCTTTGAGAACGGCCGCGTGGTGCGCGTCGCACTTTCCGGATACGTCACCAAGACCAACCGCAAGCGCCTCAAGAACGCCATCTACGGCGGCAGCAAGCTGCTGTATGCGCAGGTGCTCAAGGAAGACCGCGACCTCGCGCTGGTCTCGAGCGACTACCGCCTGATGAACTTCAGCACGTCGCTGCTCAAGACCAAGACGACCACCAACACGCAGGCGTCCAGGCTTTCACGGCCAAGAAGGGCCGCTCGGTCACCACCGTCGGCACGGCCGAGGACATCCTCGGCACCGGCGTCTCGGCCGAAAAGTTCACCGCGCAGAGCCTCCCCTCTGCCGGTGCCCTCATGAAAGAAAACGACATGCCGAGTCTGTTTGACTAGGTACCACGGCAACGAGACCGTTAGATACTTCGCAAAGCGACGAGGCCCGGAGCGCAACGGCATTGCGCCCGGGACTCGTCGTTTTTCTTCTCAACTATTTCTTAACGCAGATTAATTGATTTCTGCTTATTTTTCTGCGTTAAAAAATGTCAGCGTCACTGCTTCGATGCCCTTTGGTCGGTCGTTAGCAAAACTTGCAAAACTTAGCAAAACTTGCAAAAATTAGCAAAACTTGCAAAGGAGACACCATGGAGTACAGCAAGAACCCCTTTACCCCGACGTTCGGAAGTATCCCTCCCTTTCTAGCGGGTCGCGAGCATATTCTGCGTGACATCAACCGTGGTTTTATCAACGGCCCGGGAGATCCCAACCTGTCAACCATTTTTACTGGCGCAAGGGGAACGGGCAAGACGGCGCTTCTCTCGCTCCTTTCAGAAACGGCGCTTGAACACGGCTGGATCGCAGCAAATGTTTCCGCCATGCCAGGCATGCTCGAAGATATCATCGAGCGAACCAAAGAAGCCGCAGATAGCTACCTCTTACAGCCTCATGCGCGCATAAACGGCGTTCAAATTGGTCCAGTGGGCATCGATTGGACATATGCTCAAGAGGCCCAGGGCAACTGGCGCACACGCATGAATGGCATCTTTAAACAACTCGAAAAACATGACATCGGACTTCTCATCACCATCGATGAAGTCACAGTCGATCTAGAAGAAATGCTTCAATTTGCCTCTGTTTACCAGCACTTTGTACGCGAAGGTAGAAAAGTTGCCCTACTCATGCAGGACTGCCCTACAAAGTATCGGCGTTGCTGCGTAACGATTCCGTCTCGTTCCTCAGGCGTTCCCAATATCATCAGTTAGGACGAATCACTGACGTTGAAATTGCAAACGCCTTTCGCAAAACCGTTGAGGCCGGAGGACGTTCAATCACACCAGAAGCGCTCGAGGATGCTGTGAAGGCCGTCGACGGATTCCCCTACATGATGCAGCTCGTCGGATATCGCACTTGGGATGTTTCGGAGAGCTCGCCCAAAATCAGCGCACCTGATGTCCAGCAGGGTTCTCTGCTTGCCCGCATAGAACTGCGCGATCGAATTCTCGAAACGACCTATCGGGAGCTTTCCGATAAAGACATTGAGTTTTTGCTCGCGATGCTACCCGATTCTGGCCCCAGCAGGGTCTCAGAGATAGCCAAACGCATGGGCGTCGCCAGCAACTACGCAAGCCAATACAAACGCCGCCTCCTCGAGGACGGCGTTATCGGGGAACGTGGACGTGGCCTCGTCGGCTTCGACATCCCTGCGTTCAGGGAATTCTTGAACGAGAAGGCGTTTTAGCACGCCGGAATTGTCCGCGGGAGCATCGCTGCATGGCAATCAGCAATCCTCTTGGTAAGGGCAGCAAGCATTTCCGCTTGTGCTGATTGCCATGCGTTCTTCTTGTCCTTAGGCAAGCTTGCGAGCGAGCTCTCGCACCTCTTTCAACTTGGGCGAGGATGCCATGCTGTCGCGCTCGGTCATACCGCTGATGGTGACAATGCCCTGGTCCTCCCACTTGCAGTACGCGCAGGTTGACTTGTACATAGCGATCGCCGCATCATAGACACCCTCGCTGTGGCTATCGAGTAAAAGGGCCGTCTTGGTGAACGGGAATCCCGTGGCACCGAAGGCGTACAGGCGGTCGATGGCGGTCTTTTCCTGCGCAGTGATATCAAACCAGTAGATAGGCGAAGCGAAGACAACCATGTCGGTGTCTTTCAGCGACTCAATCACGTTGGCCATGTCATCCTTCTGCACGCAGACGCCTCATGGGCGAAGCAGTACTGGCATCCCAAGCAGCCGGTGATCTTCTTGCTGGCAACGCGGATGACCTCGACCGTATGGCCGCCCTCACGCGCGGTCTCGGCAAACGCCTCGACCATGGTATCGGTATTAGCGCCCTTACGCGGGCTGCCGCTCAATACAACGAAATTCATAGGATTCCCTCTCCCTCATGCTGCAGGCGCGCGGCATTTTTTTGTTTTAACCAAAATGGATGGAGTTATTCAATCGCCTCGTTTCAAGCACTCCCACTCAGTGTCTAATCCAGTCCGAGTGTTGTCGATGCGTGTCGCATCGTGCCGCCCAAAGGCTGATTCGTGCACAATCTGGGCGAATCAGGCCCTTGATTCGCGATTTAGGGAATGACTCAATTGATTCGCAAAACCGCAGGTCGCTCCTTCAATCACTCCCTGGTTCCACCGGAGTTCGTAGCGGATGGCGTGAAAAGGGGTGATTCAAAGGGTCGGAGAGATGCCCATAGCGCAATCGTCTGGTATTGGCGCGGTGAGGGACTTCTCGCCTCCATCAGTCCAAATCGTCAAGCTCCGAAAGACGTCGAGCTAGAGAAAAGGACCTATTGCCCGTCATGGATTGGGTTTACCTGCATGACTAGAGCCCTGGTGTAATTGGCTGGATCACCGTTCCGGGAACCAGTATCGACCCACCTGTCCGCCAAGCTCCTTCTTCAGCTCCAGCCTAGCATCTGACTCGCGCCGCTATAAGCGAAAGCCGAAGAGATGCGTCTTAGCCAAGAAAATAAGGTTAGCCCTATCTTACTACATGATACGCGTGTTATAGTTAGATTGCTCTAACTGTTTGGGGGCGATAGCCATGCACGAATGCAAGGGCTTCTGGGACAAGAATGCCGCTCGGTACGACCGTTTCATGCGAAAGGACCGGGCGGCGTATGAGAAGATGTATGGGCTGATCAGGCCGGTGGTGAAAGCAAAAACCGTGCTGGAGGTTGCCACCGGCACGGGGCTTATCGCAAAGAGCATCGTGGATGCGGCGGCGCACATCGAGGCTACGGACGCCTCTGCAAAGATGATCCTTGAAGCAAAGCGGGACAATCAATCCGCAAAGCTGCACTTTTCCGTACAAGATATGTTCCGCCTGCCCTATGCACAGAAGTCCTTCGAAGTGGTGATCGCGTCCAACGCGCTTCACATAGTGCCGCATCCGGAAAAGGCCCTGCAAGAAATCAGACGGGTGCTGAAGGACGACGGCGTGCTCATCGCGCCAACCTTCACCCACGCGGGGAGCTCGGTTTCCGGCAAGGCAAAAGCCTTTTTCATGAGTATGGCGGGATTCCCCCTCCACAGCAGGTGGACAAGCGAGGAATACCTACGTTTCCTGCGTCAAAACGGCTGGGCGGTGCAGAAAAGCGCGGTGCTGAAGGCCTCGTTCCCGTTGACCTATGCGGAATGCACAAAATCGGAGGGGCCAGATGTCGTTCTTTGAAAACACCCGCAAGCCCGTGGGCCTCGGCGGAAAACTTATGGTTGCCATGATGAACCTGGGCCACAGCCCTGTGGCGCGGTGGGGACTTCGATTTCTACGACTTGCGCCAAATGCCAAGGTGCTGGATTGCGGCTGCGGCGGCGGGGCGAACATAAAACGGCTGCTGAAAAAATGCCCGCATGGCGTCGTCAAGGGCGTCGACTATTCGCCCGTCAGCGTGGAGAAGACTAGAAAGCTCAACCGAATTGCAATTCAGGAGGGGCGTTGTGCCGTTCTGCAAGGCAGTGTGGCGGATATGGTGTTTGAGGATAGCTACTTCGATGCCGCCACGGCCTTTGAGACCGTCTATTTTTGGCCTGATTTGCCCCGATGCTTCCGTGAGGTCTGGCGGACGCTGAAGCCAGGCGGGACAATTCTCATCTGCAACGAGAGCAATGGCGATACGGACAAGGACGAGAGGTGGACGCAGATCATCGGCGGCATGACCATCTACAAGGACATTGAATTAAAGGCGTATCTGGAGCAGGCGGGTTTTCACGAGGTGCAGATACGCAAAAAGAAAAAGTGGCTCTGCGTCACGGCGCGGAAGTAAGGGCATCAAGCACGGGCATTTTTTGCATCCATCCTGCACATGAGTTAGGCATGCCGGTCATAGCGGCTGTGCTGGCGGCAATTATGACAGTCTTTATTCACTGAGGAAGGAACCTATGAAATGTAGAATTGAGAAAAACGCCGTGCAGGAGACGCTGATCCTCCCGCTGTATTCCCGGAAGCTGTGTACGGAGCTGTACCCGAACCTTTACAGGGATGAAACAGCGGTTCGCCTGCTCGACCAGATCGACTACGACTTTTCAGAGGCAGAGAAAAACTCCCGCAGCCTGATGCAGCGCTTTGGTGCGCTGGAGGTGGCCATGCGGCAGGGTGATCTTGCTTTCGAGGTGCGAGATTACCTGAAAGGCCACCCCAATGCGGCGGTGGTCAATCTGGGCTGTGGGCTGGACAACACCGGCAGAACCTGCGACAACGGTAGATGCAAGATCTACAATCTGGACTTCCCGGATGTGATTGCTTTGCGGCAGCAGCTGCTGCCGCCGAGGATCGAGAACAAAATATCCCCTGCGATCTGAAAGACACCGCATGGTTTGGCAAAATCGATGCCTCCGGCGGGGCGGTGTTCTTTGCCTCCGGGGTGTTCTATTACTTTCTGACCCAGCAGGTCCGGGAACTGGTGCGGGAGATGGCGGACGCTTTCCCCGGCGGTGTGCTGGTCTTTGATGCTGCCAATCGGACGGCAGTAAAGATGATCGCAAAAACATGGCTTAAGACTGCAAAAATCAAGGATGTTGGGGCATATTTTGCGGTTTCGGATGCCGCCAAGGAAATCGGCACGTGGGACAGCCGTCTGCAGGTCACAAGTCGCGGCTATATGCTGGGCTACAACGATTTGAGGGACCTTCTGTCAGCGGCTTTTTCCGGTTTCTCGCAAGGGTCGGTGACAACGGGATGAAAATGCAAATCGTGAAAATAAGATTTTGAGTGGCAAAAATGAAGCGCGCTCACTTTGACGTTGAAGAAGACGGCTTTTACGGCACATATTGGGCGTGCAAGGACACGCGAGGGAGGCCGGACGTGGCCTTCCTCGTTTTTATTCATGGACTTTAGTCCGTGCCGCGCGGCATAGAAAGCCACCCGATCAGCGGGTGGAGGCCAATTTCCGCTACGCGACAAAAACCTTCCCCCTAGCATGAGGATTGTTCAGGTCATCATGCTAGGGGGAAGGTGATTGCTGTGGCCCAGAAAGCCAACAGCCTCGCGCACACGAAATGGCTGTGCAAGTACCGCCATCGCACCGAGGTCAAGCTCGTCGCCGCCATCGCCGAGAAGCACTTTGCCGTGAGCTGCACCTCGGCCTACGCCGACCTCTACGACCGCATGGAGCAGGCCCTGCGCGAGCGCGTGGCCAATGCGGTGGAGATCGTCCGCTCCGACATCAGCCCCGCGCTTCTTGTCCACACCGGTCCAAACCTCGTGGGTGTGGCGGTCCAGGGACTCTAGCGGAGGCGGGGCGTCCTGCCCAAAAACAAATGCAAAAGACGAGCGCTTCTTGCCGCCCAATTGGCAAGAAGCGCTCGTCTTTTCTTAACGCGTTGTATGGCGGAGAGAGCGCAAGCTACGCGAGCGCCCTTCTTGCCAGCTCGGCCGCGCCGAGGATTCCTTGGTCGCCGCCGCAGCCGGGGCGCAGATGTAGCTCTCTATGTCCTTAAGCTCGGCGGTCTGGATGTAGCCACCCAGATATTCGAGGGTCTTCTTGCGGACGATGTCGTAGAGCTGCTCCTGGTGCATCACGCCGCCGCCGAGGACGATGCGGCGAGGCGAGTACATGAGCACGAGGTTCGCGCACATCTGCCCCAGATAATCCCCCCTCGAGCGCCCACACCTCATCGTTGTCCGCGAGCTCGGCCGCGGGCTTTCCCCAGCGCGCGGCGATGGCGGGGCCGGAGGCGAGGCCCTCGAGA
>ENA-OQIO01001402-OQIO01001402.1-human-gut-metagenome-genome-assembly--contig:-NODE-1402-length-11782-cov-1.561819_pt1 | contig 11782 bp, 11 predicted proteins | sample MGYA00242573_ERZ504737 | MGnify/ENA primary metagenome ERZ504737 (study PRJEB26092, sample SAMD00036203) | human gut metagenome | host: Homo sapiens | study: EMG produced TPA metagenomics assembly of... | reverse complement strand
CTGGTGGTAGTGGTATATTATTTTCTGAACCGGTTTGAATGGTTCGAAAAGATTTGTTTCGTACTGGTTACCTCATTTTTCATTTATTATTTTGTCTATATAATGTTACCCGTAGCAGGACCTCAGTTCTATTTCCCGGCTATCGGGATGGATAAGGTAAACGCCTGCATTTTCCCTGCTATTGGGGACTACTTTAATACCAATGATTATCTGATACCTGGTCCGGGCTTTGATCACGGTTTCTTCTATCAGCTTGTCGAGGCTTCACAGGAAGTTGGAGAACGTCCTACCGCAGCTTTTCCCAGTTCACATGTAGGAATATCTACTATTGTAATGATAATGGCATGGCGTGTAAACAAGAAACTGGCTTATGTGCTGGCTCCTTTCTATATTCTTCTTTGCTGCGCTACTGTATATATTCAGGCGCATTATCTGATAGATGCCATCGTAGGTTTTGTATCGGCATTCTTTGTTTACCAGCTTGCTACATTGATGTATAAAAGATGGTTTATCTCACCAGTTTTTAAGCTGATGGGATAAACTGTTCTATTATTCTCCTCCGAAAGTGCTTTCTATATGATCGAGTATTCCGTTCAGCTCCGGCAATGTTTCTGCGCGAAGCATGGCTATACGTGTATCCTTAAAATTAGGAATGCCTTTAAACAATGGAGATGCAGCCAGATGACGGCGGACATGAAGAATACCTCGCGTTCGTCGAGCAGATTGACACTATCTTGTACTTCACGGCGTAAGACGTCCATTTTCCATTTGAATGACAAAGGAGGAAGTTCTTCTCCAGTTTTCAGGTAATGTTTTACTTCTTTGAATATCCATGGGCGTCCGAAGCTGGCACGGCCTATCATAATGGCATCCACTCCGTAACGGTCGAAGCATTCTTGTGCACGCTGTGGAGTTGTAACATCTCCATTACCGATAATAGGAATATGCATACGTGGATTATTCTTGACCTCACCGATCAGTGTCCAGTCGGCTTCACCTGTATACATTTGTGCTCGTGTACGTCCGTGTATGGTTAAAGCTTCGATACCACAGTCTTGCAGCTGTTCTGCCAGTTCGACGATGATTTTGTGTTCTGCATCCCATCCCAGACGGGTCTTTACCGTTACCGGAATTTTTACGGCATCAACAACAGCCTTGGTTATCTCCAGCATTTTCGGAACATTCTGCAACATTCCGGAACCGGCTCCTTTACCTGCTACACGTTTTACCGGGCAACCGAAATTCAAGTCCAGAATATCTGGATTGGCTTGTTCCACAATACGGGCAGCTTCTACCATGGTATCAGTATCTTTCCCATATATCTGAATGGCAACAGGACGTTCTGCATCACTGATGTTCAGTTTTAACATGGTTTTTCCAACTGAGCGAATCAAGGCATCGCTCGATACAAATTCGGTATATACCATGTCTGCTCCAAATTCTTTGCACAGCAAGCGGAATGCGGGGTCTGTCACGTCCTCCATAGGAGCAAGCAATACAGGCTTGTCGCCCAGATCAATATTTCTTATTTTCATCGTAATGTTTTATAGGGTTTCACTGCAAGCAGTGCAGGTAAAAAATTTGAGTACAATTATAAACAGATTGTTGAATATCGCTGCAAAATTAATAAATAAAAGAAATCCTCCCAAACCGGAAGGATTACCTTTCGTCTGGAGGATTAAGTATTGTTTGAACTACCACTTATCGGTAGATGCTCAATTTAGGATGATCGTTGTACAGATTTTGATTTTGCAGTTCTTCTTTTTCTGTGATACGGAACAGGTAATATTTGCTGTTCACTTCGAAATCAGAACCGTCAGGGAACTTCAATGTAGGATGTCCGCTGATAAGCATACAATTTTTTTCTTTATACTCGTCACTTGCATCTTCCGGAGCTAATATTACATCACCGTTTTCATCCAGTTTTGGAGTTCTTATTTCCTGACCTTTGCTGTCGTGTGTAATATCTGCCATCGCATATTCTTCAAATTTCTTACGTTCTACTGATTGCTGGTTGCGGATGATATCGGTCAGTGAGAAACCTTCTCCCCACAGCTCTTTACGGCGTTCCAGCCAGATTTCTTTCAACAGTTCATCACCAGTAGCGGTAACGGCTGGCGATTCGAATCCCTCTTTCATGCGGGCATCACGAAGTCTTTCAGAAGTGTCTGTGCTTCACCAGTTTTTCCACTGATATGTGCAGCTGCTTCTGCCTTGATCAGGTACATTTCTGCCACACGCATCATGATGACATCTCCTAACATATTATTGATATCAGCGAACAGGAATTTATAGTTAAGCATGGCACACTCGCCGTAACCTGTATTCAAGCCCCATTTAAACAGATCTCTACGGTAGTCATTTTTATCAAACAGTTCCTTGAAGTAAGGGTCTGTGTTGAAGTTTGTATAACCACCACCTGGAGTTGTTGTATCTTTATAATAGAAGTTATAAGCTGGAAGGTTATCATCCAACGTACAAGAGTAGCCCCACATCCATTCTTTGTTCAGTGCGTTGTTGAAACCTGACTTATATTCCGCTTCGCTAATCAGGTAGCTATTTTTCAGCTTCATAGCCTCATCTGCATATTTGTATGCATCTTCCCACTTACGTGCATATAAGCTTGCACGTGCTCTCAGACCGGTTACAACAGTATGGTCGATTTTGTACTGATCTGTTGCATTCGAACCGCGATTGTAATCTTCCGGAATCAGGTCGTAACCCCATTTCAAATCGTTTAATGCCTGTTCGTATACTTCCGATACACTTGCAGCCGCTTTCCGGTTGTCGCCATATCGTAGTCGGTTGGTTCTGTATAGATAGGTACACAAACAGCATCCGGATCTTTATCGATAGCGAAAGAATAATGGCTTGCCAGTAACATGTACAAGAAACCACGAGTAGCATAAGCTTGTCCCTTGATGCGATTCTTTTCTGTCTGATCTCCTGAAATACCGTCGATATTTTTGATAACAGCATTACAGTTGTTAATCGGGTCGTAAACCATGTCCCACATTACATCGTTTATTTCTCCACGTCCGTAACCATTGGTCAGATTATAACTGGAAGAATAACCATAGCTGGTTGTTCTTACGACATCCGAACCTGCAAAATCATCATTGATCATGATAGCTCCATATCCGATAGATGCGTAAGTAGAACCGGAATTAAAGATATAGTTCCAGGATCCTCTGATTACACGGTCAGCGTTTTCCAGATTTTTGAATACAGCATTTGCTTCAAGTGAAGTTGTAGGAGCTGTATCTAGGTCACAGGCTGTTACAGAGCAAGCAGCCAGTGCGGCAAGGCATATATTTTTATAATTGAATTTCATATCTAGTCTATTTATTAAAGGGTTACATTAATACCAAATGAGAATGTTTTCATTGCCGGATAGCGGTATGATACGACACCGCTGATAGGCTGTTCAGGATCAAGACCTTGCTGGTGACTGAATGTCAACAGGTTCTCTCCCTGAACGAAGATGCTGGCATCTTTCAGTGTGGCAAAATGTATCCAGTTTTTAGGCAAAGTATAGCTTAATGTAACAGTTTTCAAACGCAGGAATGAGCGGTTTACCAACCAGCGGCTTGAACTGCTTGTGAAATAGCTTGTCTGGTTGTACGACAGACGTGGGATGTCTGTGTATCGGTTTTCCGGTGTCCAGCGGTTCAGCATATCTTCACTCATAGAGCTACCGTTTCCACCTTTTACGCTCATCATGCTAATCTTGTCGTTGTTATACAGCTTACCTCCGATTGCATAAGAGAACAGCATAGATAATGACAGGTTTTTCCAGCTAAGATCTGACTGGAAACCACCACTCAACTTAGGCAGTGAGCTGCCTACCTTCACCTTATCGTCTGGTGTCAGGCTAGAGTAGTCTTCGGTTACCTGACGGCTGCCATCTTCTGCGGTGTAATACCACTGTGGTTTACCGTTTTCCGGATTTACACCAGCCCCATTTCATACAACCAGAAAATCATATAATGAGCCACCTTTTACCCATTTCTTTGAGCTCTGCCACATAACATCGGTTGGCAGTTCTACGATTTCATTCTTATAAGTAGTTGCATTCAAGCTCAGTTTCCAAGTCCAGTCTTTTGTCATAACTGGAGTACCACTGATTGTAAATTCCCAACCGTAGTTTTTCAGTTTACCGATGTTGGCATCGATACTTGAGAATCCGCTTGAAGGAACCAGGTCGCGGGCAAACAACAAATCTTTAGAAGAACGTTGGAAGAATTCGATAGTACCGTTCAAACGGTTGCTCCAGAATCCAAAGTCCAGACCTACGTTCAAGTTCAAGTTTGTTTCCCAGCTCAATTCCGGAGTTTCCAAACGTGATGCGTGCAGAGTAGACTCACCCAGTGAGCTGCCGATTGAATAGAGAGCCTTATATGCATAGTAACCTACATTGTCATTACCTTGTGCACCGTAACTTGCACGAAGGGTCAGGTTGCTCAGCCAGTTATTGCTTGCTTCTTCCAGGAATTTCTCACGTGAGATTTTCCATGAACCTCCGAATGACCAGAAAGTACCCCAGCGATGATCCGGATGGAAACGTGAAGAACCGTCGGTACGAACTGAAGCTGATACAAAATATTTGCTCTTATAAGAATATTCGGCACTTCCGAAGAAACTCAGCAATTTATACTGGTCGCTGTTTCCACCGAAGCTGCTCAATGTAGAAGCTACATCTGGTTCAAAATAACCGTCAGTAATGACACCCGTTCTTGATCCGCTGAAATTTGATGTGTTAAATTCGTAATATTCCTGACCTGCCATCAGACGAACATCATGATCTTCTTTGAAAGTATGGTTCCAGTTGATAACGTTGTTGTATGTCATACCGGTAGTACGGTCGTTTCCTTTTTCTACACTACCTGTCAACGGTTGTTTACCGTAGGTTGGGTTGTTGTAGTTGTGAGTAAACTTGCTGTCATAGTCAATGTTCAAAGACATTTTGTAGCTTAAACCTTCGATCGGAGTAATTTGCAAGTAACCACGTATAGATGCAGCATCACGTTTGTACTCTTTCTTGTCGTACAGCATAGACTGTGCGAAGTTGTAACCGTTGTATGAACCTTTACGGTAAGTACCATAATCGTAAACACGGTTTCCATTTTCATCCAGGATATATTCTCCTGTTGTCATATCACGTTCATAAACAGGATAGAAAGAAGGAATGTCGCGTGCCGCCAATACAATATTGCCGATAGCTGTATCATTCTGCTTCGGGTAATTTTGTATAGAATGGCTGGCTGCTACATTCAGTCCGACCTGTAACCATTTACGCAGATCGGTTGTGATGTTAGAACGCAAGTTGTAACGTTTGAATCCTGAACAGATGTAAGCACCCTGATCGTCCAGGTAGCCTAAAGAAAAATAATATTTAGTTTTTTCACTACCTCCTGAAACACTTGCATTCAAGTCTGTATAGTGAGCGTCTTGTGTCAGGGCATCTTCCCAACTGTCGTTCCACAGAGGAGTTGCGCCGGCTACAATTTTTCCGTCTGTTCCTATAGGCTGCGGATAATTTGTTCCGTAAGGATTGATACCCAGACCGCCTGTTTGTGTAGTAGCAACGATAGAAGAAGCTTTTTGTGCTGCTTCAACAGGGTCTGATCCGTTGTCAATATAGCTGTTGCGCAAAGCTTCCCATTGCAGCATAAAATAATCGTTTGTACTCAACTGGTCGTAATCGCGTACGGCACGGCTTGAGAAACCATATTTTGCTGATAACTGAATTGTCGGAGCAGAACCGTTCTGTCCTTGCTTCGTTGTAATCATGATAACACCGTTTGCTGCACGAGAACCGTAAAGAGAGGCAGCAGCGGCATCCTTCAGAACTGTAACTGAAGCGATATCCTGTGAAGAAATAGAAGACAATTTACCATCATACGGAACACCATCGACTACATATAACGGTGTCTGAGATGCATTGGCAGAACCTACACCACGAATGTAAATGTTAGCATCTTCTCCCGGCTGTCCGCTTGTAGAGAATGACTGCAAACCTGCTACTGTTCCCTGTAATGCTTTTGATACACTTGAAACCTGTGAAGCTGCTACAATTTTCTTGTCGATAACGCTGGCAGAACCTGTAAAAGTAGATTTTTGGCAGTACCATATGGCACGGCAATAACTACTTCTTCCATGGCTATAGAAGATTCCTTCAAATCAACGTTGATGACTTTTTGTCCTTTTACCGGCATTTCTACGGTTTCATATCCGATGAATGAGAACACCAGTGTGCTTTTTGCTTCAACTTGTAGTGAATAACTACCGTCTATGGAGGTAATTGTACCATGTGTTCCTCCTTTGACTGCCACTGTTACTCCCGGCATCTCTTCGCCGTTGGCCGTAACTTTTCCGTTCACAGTAATTTCCTGTGCGTAAGTCGCTACACAGATTAGCAAGCTGCATAGCAGTGATAAGAATTTACTCATAAATCTCTCTCTTAATGATTTTGGGTTAATATAATTTTTCGGTTCTTTCTTAGCTTATGCCTTATGTTTTCTTGTTTTCATCTCAATGAAGACATTGATACTTTTTTTAAAAGTTTTTGTGTCTTTTTGCCTTATGTTTTTTGTCGAACGACAAAAATATAAAATAATTTATATAAGATGTAATAAAAAGTAATATTTTTTGTTCGTTTTTCTACTTTCTGCATACTGACACTATATGTATGCTTTATTTATGTACTGTTTTAGAAAGATCGTTCAGGGGTTTCTGTCCGCTTGTTCGTGTGTTTGCCGGAAATTCGTTACCTTTGCATCCGAAATCAATAAGAAAAGATGAATTACTCAATAAAGGACTTCGAAATTATGGCACCGGTCGGCTCTCGAGAGTCGCTGGCTGCGGCTATTCATGCAGGAGCAGATTCTATCTATTTCGGCATTGAAAGCCTGAATATGCGTGCCCGTTCTGCAAATACGTTTACTGTTGATGACTTGCGTGAGATAGCGAAAGTATGTGACGAGAATGGGGTGAAAAGCTACCTTACGGTAAATACTATTATTTATGATGAGGATCTGGCTCTGATGCGGAAAATTGTAGATGCTGCAAAAGAAGCCGGTATCAGCGCTGTGATTGCTGCCGACGTAGCTGTCATTGGCATACTGTAATCAGATAGGACAGGAGGTACATTTGTCTACTCAGCTGAATATCAGTAATGCGGAAGCTTTGAAATTTTATTCGCAGTTTGCCGATGTAGTAGTCTTGGCCCGTGAATTGAATCTGAAGCAAGTACGTAAAATTTATGATGCTATTCAGGAACAGCATATTACGGGACCTATGGGGCAGCCTGTACGTATCGAAATGTTCTGTCACGGAGCTTTGTGTATGGCCGTATCGGGTAAATGTTATCTGAGCTTGAATGAATTGAATGCTTCGGCAAACCGTGGAGCTTGTATGCAGGTATGCCGTCGTTCGTATATTGTGAAGGATAAGGAAAGCGATATCGAACTGGAAATAGATAACCAGTATATCATGTCGCCCAAGGACTTGAAGACTATTCATTTCATGGATGAGATGATAGAGGCTGGAGTGCGGGTGTTCAAAATCGAAGGTCGTGCACGTGGACCTGAGTATGTGCGAACTGTAGTGGAATGTTATAAGGAGGCTATACGCTCGTATCTGGAAGGTACTTTTACAGAAGAGAAGAAAGCTGACTGGGATACTCGTCTCAAGACTGTATTCAACCGTGGATTCTGGAACGGTTATTATCTGGGACAACGTCTGGGTGAATGGAGCAAGAACTATGGTTCGGAGGCTACCGAACGTAAGGTATATGCCGGACGTGGTATCAAATATTTCTCGAATATCGGGGTAGCTGAATTCCTGATCGAAGCTTCCGAAATAAAAGTTGGAGATAAACTTCTGATTACAGGTCCTACTACGGGAGCCATGTATGTTACTTTGGAAGAAGCACGTGTTGACCTGAAACCGGTAGATGTGGTAAAGAAGGGGGTACATGTTTTCGTTTAAGGTACCCGACCGTATTCGTCCTAGCGACAAGCTTTATCGTATAGTTCCTGCCGATGAGTTGAAAAAGAAATAATTTCTATTATTATCACATTGCAATATCCTCTTTATACATTATTCTCCAATGAAAAAAGTATAAAGAGGATATTTTATTTTTTTCTGTGCATACTTTGCAAAAAACAACAGCATCTTTTACTGAAAACATCGAGAATTTTTAATTTTTGTACGAAGGTTCGTCGAGTTTGTACAAAAAAAACAGGGCTCATGCCGACATTGTGAAAGGAACTTTGTCATCTAAGTAGCATGAGCCCGTTATATCTTTATTAGTGAATGATAAGTCTTTCGGCCTTGGTTATAATGTGCCTTTTCTGATAGCTTCCATGATATTGGCAGGTGGACGCTGAGCCAGTAATTCTTTTTTCATAAAATCCATGTAAGGAGCTACATGGTCGAAATACTGATAGTAACCTTTGCATAAGTAATTTAGTCCGGTTTCTCCGGAAGCTGTTTTGCAAAAACGGTTTTTGGGTACATTCTCCGTTACATGCAAAGAGATACTGACATCCCTTGCATTGTGTCGGCAGTTTCTCAGATTTATCTCGCCGAACTGTAATTGCTTTTCACTGTACATCATTCTACCAGCGATTTGAATAAATGTTTCCTAATTTGTACTGTGGAAATACGAAGTGGTCGCAAGCATATACATCGCCGTTGAATTCGATTACTCCGGCATGGCCACAATTTTTTGCCAAAGAGCAAACTCCAGGTTGCTCACCTACCCAGTTGGCAAGTGTAGCATCGAATAATTGTATAAAATATTCGCCGACATCATTTCGTACCCATTCATCGAAAATGGTACAGAGAAAGTTTCCCCATTGTTCGGGAGTAACGGAAAAATCGGTTACGGTTTCTGTTGCTCCTTCCTCTACCGAGGCTAGATAACGCCCGTCGGAATGTTGGAATATACGCTCTACGATGGGAGTAAACTGTATGTATCGGCACCCTATTTCCTTAAAGAGTGATAGAAATCGAGCGGATAGTCGGCATTGAAATCATTTACTACTGCAAGTGCATTCCATTCTACCTGATGTTTGTTTAACAGGTTGATACCTTGCATTACTTTTACAAATGAAGGTTTTCCCTGCTTGTTCTTCCGGTATTCGTCGTGAAACTCCTGCGACCCGTCAATAGAAACACCTACCAGCCAGTGATTGTCGTGGAAAAAACGGCACCAGTCATCGGTCAGGAGAGTTCCGTTGGTCTGAATACAGTTGTCGATTGTTCTGCCTCCTGCATATTTTCTTTGTAAGGCAACTACCTTCTTATAGAAGTCGAGTGGGCGCATCAGTGTTTCTCCACCATGCCAGGTGAAGAGGACTTGTGGCATAGTCTGGCTTTCGATATATTCTTTGATAAACTTTTCCAATAGTTCATCTGTCATTATCTGCCTGGGGTTGTCCTGGTAAAGTTTAGCCTTCTCCAGGTAGTAGCAGTAATGGCATGCCAGGTTGCAAAGAGAACCCACTGGTTTTGCCATGATATACATCGGGCGTGCAAACGGGGCGAATGTGTTCATTATTGTATGATCTTAGGTTAGGAATGATTCTATTTATCAGGTATTATTCTAGTGTAATACTTTTTACATGTACTTTCTGATGCAGGAAGATGGATGCTGCTTCCTGAAACTTTTCAACAGATTCGGTTGTGAGAAACTCACAGGTTCCGCCTGCTGTGCAACGTGTTCTTATCTCCGAGTGACGGCGGAGGTAATCTTTTAAACTGGCTGCTACGTATTCTCCTTGAGCTACCAGACGGATATGTGGGGGAGTGAACTGGCGTATTTTCTCTATCAGCAAGGGATAATGTGTACAGCCTAAGATGATGGTATCTATTTTCGGATCTTGTTCCAAAAGTTGATTAATATATTCCTGTACAAAATAATCTGCTCCCGGAGAGTTGAATTCGTTGTTTTCCACTAGCGGAACCCAAAGCGGACAGGCTACACCAGTGAGTTGTATATCCGGAAAGAGCTTATGCAGTTCTATCGGGTATGACTGGGATTTTACTGTTCCGGCTGTGGCAAGCAAGCCAACATGGCGCGAAACTGTGATGTCACCGATACATTCTGCTGTAGGACGGATTACTCCCAAAACTCTACGGGTTGCATCTATATGTGGAAGATCGTTTTCCTGAATACTTCTCAGGGCCTTTGCCGAAGCAGTATTGCAGGCCAAAATGACTAATGGACAGCCTAAATCGAACAGCTTGCGTACAGCTTGCAGTGTAAACTCATAAACAACTTCGAATGATCTTGTTCCGTATGGGGTACGGGCATTGTCCCCCAGATAGATATAATCGTACTGAGGCAGTAATTCACGGATTTTATCAAGGATTGTCAGCCCTCCATATCCGGAATCAAATACTCCGATTGGTCCTGTGGCAGAAAGCATGGATATGACTTGATTAAGTGTGAAAAATAATTGTCATTGACCATCACCCTTTTGGCTGGAGTGAGAGCCAATGACAACTTTATTTTGTTACGTTGAAAACGTATTTCTTATTGAGCAGGAGCTGCTGCTGGTGCTGCTGCAGGAACAGCTGTCAGGCTGATACCTAATTTTGTTTTGATATCATTTGTAACGTCCTTAGACATAGTGTCGTTGATGTAAGGAATATCTGTACGGTTCAGGTCGAACACATAAGTATAACCACCTGCTGCACCGATTGCTTTTACTGCATCTTCCAGTTTCTTATAGATAGGTTCCATCATATCTGCATAAGCTTTTTGCAACTGCTGCTGTGCATCTTGCTGGAACTGCATTCCTTTGTCAGACAGCTCTTGTAATTCTTTCTGACGACGTTCCTGGATATTTTGTGGAAGAGTTTTCTGTTCTTGTTGATATTCAGCAAAACTTTTTGTTGAATTCATCAGAAGCACGTTTGATTTCGTCTTCATACTGTTTCTGCAATGCCTGAATGTCTGTCTGAGCTTTTGTATATTCTGGCATCACAGGGATAATGTCCATAGACTTGAAGTGTGCGAACTTCTGTGCGAATACGCTCATAGGAGCGATAAGTAAAAGTAATAAAGCAATTTTTTTTCAACATAATCTTATTATTTCTATTTGTTATTAATTTATTTCCGTTTTTTATTTGCTGTCTTTCTTAGACTTTGCAAAAGTATAAAATTAATTTGAATATCCTAATTTAGCGAGCACTTCGTTGCTGATGTCTATACGTGGAGAAGCAAAAATCATGCTTTGTGCTGATGCTCGGTCGATTACTGCATCATAATTTTTCTGTGTTGCAATATCTTTAATAGCATTGTATATGGCATCCTGAATAGGAGTAATCAGTTCCTGACGTTTTTTCATGCCTTCACCTTCGGGACCAAAATACTTTTTCCGTAAATCTGCTGCTTCTTTTTCTTTGGCGATAATGGCATTTTCTTGTGCGGTTTTTTGAGTAGCTGATAAGTTAGAAGCGTTTTTCTGATACTCATCATACATTGTTTTCGCTTCTTGAGCTTTAGCTTCTACTTCACTTTGCCATTGTTTTGACAGGCTTTCCATTTGCTGGTTCGCTTGTTCATAGGCAGGGATTTGTTTCAGGATATACTCCATATCCACCAAAGCAAATCGCTGAGCTTGTGCTGCTATACTGCACACGAGCAATGCTGCTAGAAAGAAAACTTTTTTCATAAGCAATGTTGTTTTTAAATGTAATGAAGAATGAGAAATGAAGAATCCAAAGCCATGGCTAACAGCCAGTTCTTCATTTATCATTCTTCATT
>ENA-OQIO01001401-OQIO01001401.1-human-gut-metagenome-genome-assembly--contig:-NODE-1401-length-11791-cov-1.399263_pt1 | contig 11791 bp, 17 predicted proteins | sample MGYA00242573_ERZ504737 | MGnify/ENA primary metagenome ERZ504737 (study PRJEB26092, sample SAMD00036203) | human gut metagenome | host: Homo sapiens | study: EMG produced TPA metagenomics assembly of... | reverse complement strand
CCTGCGGAACAAGGTCATCCATGCAGAACATCTGAATCTGTTCTCTTTTCTTATCTGCATTCTGTGTCATCATAGGAAACACCGCCTTTATTTTGATACTTTCATTATACCAAAAAAGTAGTGAAAAAGTCCCGTAAATACGGCATTTTCACTACTTCTTATATGCTTGTAAGTACATAATTTTTGCAGTCATGACACAAGAAAAGCTCCCTCACAGGAGGAGCTTTGTCTACAGTCTGAGCCTGAGGCTTCTTTAGAAGCACTCAGGCTTTATCATTCTGAAAACTAGATCTGGAACTGATGCATCAGCTGTAACATAGTATGTACCTGCGCGGACTGTTCTTCGCTGACAGCGGCGGTCTCCTGAGAAGATGCGGAGTTGTTGTCCACGATTCCGGCCACATGAGCGATGTTTTCATCGATCTGCTGGACGCTGGACACTTCAGCCTGAAGGGCCTGTGCCATATCATCCATACGCTTGGTAGAAGCCTCGGCTTCTTCCATTACCTGATCCATGCTGGCTTCGGTTTCTTCTGCAATGGCGATTCCCTTGTTGACAGCATCGATGGTGCTCTCGATCAGCTTTGTGGTCTCTCCGGCAGCCTCGGTGGACTGTTCCGCCAGATTCTTGACCTGCTCGGCTACGACAGCAAATCCGCGGCCTGCTTCTCCGGCACGGGCAGCCTCGATGGAGGCATTCAGTGACAGGAGGTTGGTCTGGGAAGCGATATCCTCAATGACCTGAATGATAGAACGAATCTCCTCGGAACATTACTGATCTCACCGATTGCGACTTTCAGTTCCTGCATCTTGCATTGCCATCAGCAACCGTCTGTGCGGACTGCTTGGAGATATCTGCGGTCTCCTGTGCAACTCTGGCTTTTTCTTCAATACTCTTTGCCATAGCGTCGATCATCTGGGATGCTTCGGAAATCTTGGAGGCCTGTGCGGTACAGCCTTCTGCCAGATCGGTAGCTGCCTGTGCCAGCTGCTCGGAACCACCATCGATCTCCTGTGCGCTGACCTGAATGGTGGACAGTGTCTTCTTCATATCGGCAATGATCTTCACCATGGAATCCTTGATCTGTACAAAGTCACCGACATATTCTTCCGTAGCTCTACACGGTAATTGCCCTGACCCATCTGACCTAAGATCTCGGAAATCTCGGTGATCATCTTGGTAAAGTTGTCGTTCATGAAATGAACGGCCTGCACCATGATGCCGACTTCACTGTCATCCTCCGGCAGATCCAGACGGCTGTCAAAATGTCCCTGCGCAAGTACTTTCATCTGCTCGGATACTTTTACAATGGGAATCAGCAGTTCCTGTTTTGCAAAGGTCAGTGTGGTGACAATCTTGCGGGCAATGGTCAGGAAGCAGAGAATGAAAATCACCATGGTAGTGATCATTATCAGATTCAGAGTATTTTGCTTCTGAGCCATACGTGCCTGGATATCATTGATACAATTATCTGTGGTTGCAGTGATCTCCTGTACGGTAGATTCATATTCCTCACCAAATACATAAGAAATAGCTGCTTGTCGTATCTCCGGAACCGGCCTTATCCATGGCTTCTTCTTCCAGAGGAACCAGACCGTTGGACATTTCAGCAATATGGTTTAACAGTGCCCATTCATTGTCGGTCAGACCGTCTTTCTGAAGACCTTCCCAGGCAATGTCACGATTTTTGTCCTCGTTTAATTCCTTCATATAATTGTCATAGTAGGTCTGGTCTCCGGTGACTGCGTAAGACTGTACGGCAGCGGTCAGCGTCTTGGAACCCAGACGATACTGGTTCAGATACATGGTAGCTTCCAGCTGCTGGGAATTGATCCGGCTCAGATACATGTTGGATCCGATGAACAGGATCAGCATAACGATGCTGATGATCAGTATCCGATAGGTTGATCTTGTGTTTTGCTGCAGCATGGCAGACTGACTGGTTACTTTGCTTTGCTTTTTCATTTGAAATATACCTCTTTTCTGTAATACATGGTGAACTGATGTGTTACGAAAAATTTTTTCCTACAGTATACTACAATTATCGGAATTATACAAATCTCGCACCTTTAAAAATACAGCAAAAACGCGTAAAATTATTTATACGAACCATCAGTGACGACTTGCACCCTATACAGGAAGATGGTACTATAAAAAGTAAGAGGCATGATTCGGAAAAGAGAAGATAACGATAAATAAACAGACTGTAGACAAAGCTCCCTCACAGGAAGGAGCTTTGTCTACAGTCTGAAGAATTGTGTCACCACAATTCCTTTTCCTCGCAACAAACATTTTACAACAAACGTTCAGACCGCGCCATTCGCAAAGTTGCGTTATCACGCTCTCCGTCACTTTGTGTGCAAGCACCCAATCGCCGGTTCTGTCATTCTATGGCTGAACTATTATTACAAGCTCTTTACAAAACGGTCGAACGCCTTCTGACCTTCCTCAGTTCTCTTGTAGACACCGGCATCTTCCAATACCTGCATGAATACCAGACCGATCTCCTTCTCTACGATACCGTCGATGTTCTCTACAGTGATGGCATCGTATTTCGGGCGGAACTCGTCTACCCAGTCTGCATGCTTTGCCAGTTCTTCATCGGCTCTTAAGTCTTTACCGGCGAGGATTGCTTCCTTCAGATGCGCCATCTCACCCTTCAGGCGGGCAGGCAGTACTGCCAGACCCATAACCTCGATCAGGCCGATATTCTCTTTTTTGATATGATGCAGCTTTGCATGGGGATGATAGACTCCCAGCGGATGCTCCTCTGTGGTGATATTGTTACGCAGCACCAGATCCAGTTCGAACTTGTCTCCTCTCTTTCTTGCAATGGGAGTGATGGTGTTATGAGGCTCGTTATCGGTGTAGGCATAGATAAATGCCTCTTCATCCGTATATTCTCTCCACTTGTTCAGGATCACATCTGCCAGTGCAATGATACGATCAGTATCCGTACCGCTGAGACGGATGACAGACATAGGCCATGCCACGATACCGGCATCCACATCCTCGAAACCGGCTACAGAGAAGGTTCTCTCTACAGGAGCTTTTGCCATGGCAACTCGTAATGCCCACCCTGGAAATGATCGTGGCTTAAGATGGAACCGCCTACGATGGGCAGATCCGCATTGGAACCTACAAAATAATGAGGGAACTGCTTTACGAAATCAAACAGCTTACAGAAGGTCGCATGCTCGATTTTCATAGGCACATGCTGAGAGTTAAATACGATGCAGTGCTCATTATAATATACATACGGAGAATACTGGAATCCCCACTGGCTGCCATTGATGGTCACCGGAATGATGCGGTGGTTCTGGCGGGCGGATGATTCACACGGCCTGCATAACCTTCATTTTCACGGCACAGCAGGCATTTCGGATAACCGGCCTGTTTTGCCAGCTTCGCTGCAGCAATAGCTTGGGATCCTTCTCAGGCTTGGACAGGTTGATAGTAATGTCCAGATCGCCGTATTTGGTGGGTGCTACCCATTTCATATCCTTGCAGATACGATAACGGCGGATATAGTCGGAATCTCTGCTTAATTTGTAATAATAGTCGGTAGCTGCCTCGGGAGATACCTGCTCGTACAGTTCGTGGAAATGACGGATTACTTCACTGGGTCTGGGCATCAGCATGCCATGATCTTCGTATCGAAAGGTCACGATACACCACACTGTTCTCCTTGAGAATGCCTTTTTCGTAAGCATAATCCAGCATACCCTTCAGAACCTCTTCCAGTTCATCCTCACGCATGGTCACATTGTCGCGCTCTTCCAGTTCATCCAGTTCAAACAGCTCCAACAAACGGTTGGTCGTGTAGATCACATCTTCCTCCGGAACCAGTCCTGTCTGTACTCCGTAGGATACCAATTTACGAATTAATACCTGAATATCCATTTTTTCTCCATTCTGCAATACCGGATTTCTCCGGCATCGCACTCTCTATTCTCGTCGGATCTTAATTTCTTACAGGGTCTGGGGGCCGTCACCGATCTCTACTACATAGAAATCAGCTGCATAACCGATCTTCTCCTTATATGCCTTGCCTACCTGATCGATAAAGGTGTCAATAGCCTCATCCTTTACAATGCTTACGGTACATCCGCCGAAACCGGCACCGGTCATACGGGAACCAATAACACCGTCTACCTTCCATGCTTCTTCTACCAGAGTATCCAGCTCGATACCTGTTACCTCATAATCATCCCGCAAAGATACATGGGAAGCATTCATCAGCTCACCAAACAGCTTCACATCGTTGTTCTTCAGAGCTTCTACCGCACGAACGGTTCTCTGATTCTCATATACAGCGTGCTTTGCGCGCTTTCTGCGGACATCGCTCTTGATAATAGCTTTGAACTTCTCGAAAGTCTCCTCGTCCAGATCACCCAGAGTCTTGATCTTCACTACCTGCTGCAGTTCTGCCAGTGCAGTCTCGCACTCGCTGCGACGCTCATTGTACTTGGAATCTCCCAGGCCTCTCTTTTTATTGCTGCATGCGATAACGATCTTCGCATTTTCCAGATGGATCGGTGCGTACTCATATTCCAGAGTTGCGGTGTCCAGAAAAATAGCATTATCCTTTTTGCCCATGGCAATGGCAAACTGGTCCATGATACCGCAGTTTACCTTGTTGTATTTGTTCTCGGAGAACTGTCCGATCAGTGCAAGATCCTGATTGGTCACATCAAATCCGAAGAAATCTCTCAGAATGTAGCCGGTCAGCACTTCTACAGAAGCGGAAGAGGAAAGTCCGGAACCGTTGGGAATATTACCGTTCAGCAGCAGATCCATACCGGAAGTCACTTTCATGCCCTTCTCACCCGAAAGCCCAGATCACTCCCCTTGGGATAATTGGTCCAGCCCTGCTTCCTTGCTGGGTACCAGATCCTCCAGAGAAGATTCGATCACTCCCAGATGTCCGAAATTCATGGAATAGAAACGCAGCTTATTGTCGTTTCTCTTTCTTGCCACACCATAGGTACCGATGGTCAGTGCGCAGGGGAAAACGTGTCCGCCGTTATAGTCGGTATGTTCACCGATCAGATTCACACGTCCCGGTGCAAAATAAGCCTTAGTGCCCTCTGCATCTCCAAATACTTCTGCGAAAGTTTTCAGAATCGTCTCTTTCATTTCCATTTTTCTACTCCTGTCTGCTTACGATGTAAGCTCTTACATTTATGTTTTCTTTCGTTACGCTCCGGCGGAATGCCAGACTGCGAATTCTCTTGCTCTATGTTTTCATCATAATAAAAAAAAAACGGTTTTTTTCTATTTATTTATGTTTTCCAAACCTGTCATTATGTTAAAAGCTACGAGCCATGCAAATCAAAAAGAAAAACACGCCCTGGGAGCTTGCTCACGAGGACGTGCTTTTCTTTTTGATTTATACGGCGACAGCCGTACATGAAGTAGACGCAGTACGTCTACGAATGTGCATGGCGCAGTTCCACGGCGTACTTTATTCCGCGCTCTGTTTTCGATACTGTACCGGAGTCATGTCATATGCCTTTTTGAATAGGCGGTTAAAGTGCTCCACATTCTCGTAACCAACGTTGGCTGCAATGGTCTCCACCGTCTGATTGGTCTCCTTTAAGAGCATTCTTGCTTTTTTCATGCGCTCTTCCCGAACGACCTCCTGGAAGGTCATGCCGGCCTTTTCCTTAATGTACTTGGACAGGTAAGGCTTGGAGAGATGGAAAGTATCTACCAGCATATCCAGTGTCACATCCACATAGTTCTTCTGGATGAAACTGATGATCTCCACGATCCGCTCTTCTCTGCCGGAGGTAATATGCTGTTCTGCTGCCAGCTTATTCACCGCGGACACCAGTGCGGCGATAGAACTCTTGATAATATCTTCATCTACGCCGACGCCCCAGTAGAATTACCGTCATGGACGATACCAACATAGGTGGCAGCCTTGGAATTGGAGCCTCTGGAAATTGCATGCTCTTCATATACAGACAACTCGTAGGTAATACCAAAGTATGTCTTGATGGCATTGCTGACTGCATCCAGACGTCCGTTACCCATAGTAGTAATGGCTCTGGAAGCTCCGCCCTGCTCGATAGTCACCTCTGCCTGAATGCCGTTCTCCTGTTTGAAGTGGCACTCCGGAATGTTGAAGATGCTGCGGGGATAAATATAATTTTCCTCGAAGATCGCATAGATCTCCTTGGGAAGTAATTCCTGATGACGTCTGTCGGAAATACCTTTCACAAGGTAACCAACCTCTTCCTTCATGGCTGCAGGCAGTGAGAATCCAAACTGCTGCTTCAATACGAATGCTACGCCGCCCTTACCGGATACACTGTTGATACGGATAACATCGGATTCGTACTCTCTTCCCACATCCGCAGGATCGATGGGCAGATAAGGGATATCCCAACGCTTGCCGGTCTTGCCTTCCTTCTGCCATGCCATACCTTTGCTGATGGCATCCTGATGGGAACCGGAAAATGCGGTAAATACCAGATCTCCTGCATAGGGCACTCTTTCATGTACCTTCATGCCGGTGAAGTTCTCATAAGCTTCGCGGATCTCCATAATATGGGAGAAATCCAGTCCACTGTCCACGCCGTGGCACATCATGTTCAGTGCAACAGTTACCAGATCCACGTTACCGGTACGTTCGCCGTTGCCGAACAAAGTACCTTCCACACGGTCTGCTCCGGCCAGTACGCCGAACTCCGCATCACTGATGCCACAGCCCCTGTCATTGTGAGGATGTACGCTGAGTACTACATTGTCACGATATTTCAAATGCTTGTGCATATATTCTACCTGACAGGCAAATACATGGGGCATTGCCACCTGTACGGTGGTGGGCAGATTGATGATGGCCTTGCGGTCAGCGGTAGGCTTCCATACATCCAGTACTGCATTGCAGACTTCCAGTGCATAATCCACCTCGGTCTGAGAAAAGCTCTCAGGGCTGTACTCAAAGGTGAAGTTGCCTTCGGTCTCGTCTGCCAGATTCTTTAACATCTGGGCGCCGTCTACTGCCAGCTTCTTGATGGCTTCTTTATCTTTCTTAAATACCTGTTCTCTCTGCTCTACGGAAGTAGAGTTGTATAGATGGATCACTGCGTGGGGCGCACCTTTTACCGCTTCAAAGGTCTTGCGGATGATATGTTCTCTCGCCTGCGTCAACACCTGAATGGTCACGTCATTGGGAATCATGTCGCGTTCGATCAAGGCACGGATAAAATTGTACTCGGTATCGGAAGAAGCAGGAAAACCAACCTCGATCTCCTTGAAACCGATCTTTACCAACAGCTTGAAGAATTCCAGCTTATCTTCCAGGCTCATGGGATCGATCAAAGCCTGGTTACCATCTCTCAAGTCAACGCTGCACCAGATGGGGGGCTTGGTAATGCTGTCCTTCTTCACCCAATCGTAGGTCACCTCGGGGGGCATAAAATATGTTTTCTGATATTTTGCTGCTATGTCTGCGCTGTTCATGGAAATCCTCCTGCCATATGATTACTTTTTATTTTCAAAACCTGTTATTTTTACTATTTTCACTTATCTGATTGCACTATTTTAACACTCATAATTTCTGTAAGCAAGTTATGTTCTTATCTTATTAATTGATGTATTTTAATGTGACATTTTTTGTCATATACCTATAAATTCTGGAAAAATGCTATTTTATTCCGTATTTCTCTCTTTTTATAATTTGATTAAAAATTTTAATTTGCATATATCATTTTTTTGTTATATTTTAAAAATATATTTTTAACTTTGTGTTGTTATCATTTATTGATTGATTTTATTATTATATATTTGCCAGATACCGATTTCTGTACAAACATCTATTAATAACCGATTCTTGTATATACAAAACAGATGTCCGTATTGGGCATCTGTTTCGCATTTATACACTATTCATAGTCTAAACGATTTCTCCGTACTGCGTACTCTCGAAATCGTAACGCCCATTCGCATTCCGGACTATCGTCCTACTTGCTCATGTTCGTTTACTTCCCGCATAAAAAGCCCTTCTTGACAGCAAGCTGTCCGAAAGGGCTTTTCATGGGTAAGTTTATTCTATCAAATGATTTCCACTCTCTCAAAATACCGGATCAGAATATCCGCGCAGTTCTCGATTCCCAGCTTAGTGGTATCCAGGATCATGTGGTAGTTGTTCACATCGCCCCACACCTTACCGGTATTCTCATAATAATAGACGGCGCGTTCTGCATCATTTTTCTCAAGCATTTCCTTCGCCTCATCGTGGGAAAGACTTTCCTTCTTCATGATACGTTCGATACGATCTTCCTTATCTGCGCACACATACACGTTAAATACATTCGGCTGATCCTTCAGGATCTCAGATGCGCAGCTCCCAGAATAATACAGGGATGTTCCGCCAACCCCTTAATAACCTCCGCTTCCGTAGCATAACTGTCACCATTCAGCTCATGCTCTATGTACGCCTTATCATACACCGGCACCCCCAGCTTCTCAGACAACTCCTGTGCGATCAGACTGGCTCCTGTTCCGAATCTTCGCTGATAGTAATTACAAGGTTCATCGTAAGCACCTCCTTTGTAAGGTACTCTCATTTTATGATAAAGGCGCGGACTTTGCAAGAGGGATGTCTACAAAAGCTTCTGCTCGATCTGATACAGTTTCTCACCTGTCACCCGCATGCTGTGTTCCTCCGCCAGTGCCTGCCTGCCCGGATTCTGCGTCTTACTTTTTCCCGCGGTTCTTCATACAAGATGTCTCGGACTGCCTGCTCGTAGGAATCCAGATTGCTGGCTTTGCGCACCTGCTCGCCGTCGGTAAGCCACCCTTCATACACCGGAATGTCTCTCACGATCACAGGAATCTCACAGGATAATGCCTCCAATACCACGATTCCTTCCGTCTCTTCATAACTGAAAAAAGCAAATGCATCCGCACCACAGTACGCATCCCGCAGGATCCCGACGTTGGAAACCGGCAAAGATCACATTTTCCGGCTTCTCTGCCACAGCCTTTTTGATCTCTGCCGGAATCAACGCATTGTTCCCGCCCCCAAACCATAGAAAAATAATGTCTGGCATCCTTTTTGCCATTTCCAGAAAATCCTCGATTCCTTTTCTGTGAATCAGATGCCCGGCGGATATCACGACCTTTTTATCCACAGGAAGATGAAAAATATCCGGAATCGTCCACCTGCCTGCTCTGTTTGTGGAAAATTCAGTGTCCACACCATTGGTCAGTGCATAAATCTCCCGATGCAAATCATATTTCATTAACAATTTCCGGGAATATTCCGTTGGTGTGATAACCACATCTCCCTGTCTATAACAATGGCGGATCCATTTTTTGAATAAAGGAGCCGCCAGATTGGAACCGATAAAAGAATTCTTAAAATCTTCCATGGTGGAATGTCCGTAATAGACGACCTTTTTCCCCTGCCGTCTTGCCCGCCGTGCCATCAGCGGCGAATCAGGCAATACAGTATTGATCTGTACGATATCCGCCTCTTTCCAGACGTCCGTCACGGTCACTTTTGCTGCTCGCAGCATCTTCTCCTGATGGCGGATGGCGCTGCCGACGCCGCTTTTTGCCACCAGTGAAAGTCCGCCTTTATATATATAAATTTTCATAAGTATACTCTCCTATACCAGGTGGAAATCACCTGGAACAGTGTCTCAGTCCCAGACTATACAGCGCAATGGAGAAAGGCTTCCCCAGAAAGATGACTGTCACAAACTGTTTCCATGTCATGTTCGTTGTTCCGGCGAGATAACAGAGAAAATCATCCGGTGCCACCGGCAGGAAGATTGCCAGTGCAAATAATTTCAAAAATCTCCCCTTCAACTCCGTCCATGTCAGGTATTTTTCAATCATTTTCCCGGGAAACATCTTGTACAGCACCGGTCTTCCCAGACTTCTTGCTATTCCAAAAGCAATACAGGAACCCACACTGATTCCTATATAATTATAGAAAAATCCCGGCACCGCTCCAAAGAGCAGCACTCCTGCCAGACAGCTGATGCCACCCGGTATGATGGGAAACACCACCTGAACGATCTGGATCAGCACGAAGATCAGTGCACCGATCATTCCGAAGCGGTTCACAAACTGCTGCATGGTCTCCACCGATTGGAAAATGCCGCTCTGATAGCCCCAGACTGCCAGTATTCCACAGAGGATCAGACTAACCCAGGATGCAATATTGACGACTCTTTGCCAAGCGTTTTTCTCTTTCGACCTGTTTTTCTTCGATCTGTCGCTGGTATAGTTGTTCCATGCTTCCCGCAAATCTTTTTTGGGAAAATATTTCTGCGGACTGTTTTGCATAACTGCACATTCCTCTGCGTTCATCGTCTTCTTTCTCCTTCCAGTTCTTCAGGTCTTTCAAGAATTCCTCTTCGGTCCGGTACTGCCAGCCGTTTTTCCCTCTTCCACAACCGCCCGCAGGCATTGATCCCTTCTGCATAATAACGGTAATCCTGCTGCCAGTGCTTCCGCATAGGTAAGCCCCTGGGTCTCACTGGTGGAAGCGCTAACGAACAGATCTCCTGCCGGATAATAAGATGCTACTTCAGCGGGTGATACCATTCCGGTAAAAATAACGCTTTCCGTCACACCCAGTTCTGCTGCCTTTTTCCGTAAAGTCTCCAAATAAGGACCGCTGCCTACAATCATCAGTATTGTGCCGCTCTCCTGAATTTTCTGCTGGTACTCCAGCAATTCTTCCACATTCTTCTCTTTTGCCAGACGACCTACATATAAAAGCACTGTGGTCTTCCGGTCCATTTTATATTTTCTTCGGATTCTCTCCCGGGAATCCGTCCGGGTCTGCGCGTCATATTTACTCAGATCAATCCCCGATGGGATCACTGATACCGGACAATGAATGCTATAGCCTTTTAGTAATGTCTCTATTTTTGTGCTGGGAGCGATCATACTGTCCACCTTCTCGGAGATCTGTCGCGTCAGGAACTGTACCATATTCCTGCCCCATTTCTTGTAAGGGGAAAAATAGTGGGTATAATCTTCGTATACAGTATGGTAAGTATGCACCAGAGGATCTTACATTCCTCTGCGATCTTTTTTGCCATGAAAAAGGTAGAAAATTCACACTGGGAATGTACAATATCCGGATTCCACTCTATAATCCCGCGATACAGTTCGCGTCCCGGGGACACCCGAAGTCTTGCTCCCGGATAAATATATCCGGCATTCACGGAACCCATATAGATCACACCCTCTTCTTCGTAGGAACGAGCTGTACGGGACAAGGTCAGGATCTTCACTTCATGTCCTCTTTGCTGTAATTCCTCCCGCAGATTGCATACCGAAGTAACAACTCCGTTGATGGCCGGCTTGTACCAGTCTGTTGTGATCAATACTTTCATCTTTTTTCTCCCTTCCGTTTATTTTCTCTGAATTGATCTCAGCATAACAGACACAGGTAAATTCCATCCGAATAAAATCAAAAGTTTTCCTAAAGTTTCTGTGAGTTTTTTCCAAAATGTGCACTAAAAAACAGCATTCTCCGGAAATTTCCGGAAAACGCCGTTTTTAATCGTCTTTCTATAAAATTATTATCTTTCTTCTCTGAAGTACGCCAGTCCCAGACTTGCGGGGGCTGATTCTCTCTCTTGCTCCGCATACTGGTGATGACCAGTACCAGTAAGGTCACGACATAAGGGATCATCTTATACAGCTCCTGATACTCCATATGCTCGATACCGGTGGGCAGATACAGATACAGAATATACAGACCACCAAACAGGAAAGAAGCAAATACACTGATATTCGGTCTCCAGATAG
>ENA-OQIO01001399-OQIO01001399.1-human-gut-metagenome-genome-assembly--contig:-NODE-1399-length-11801-cov-1.465393_pt1 | contig 11801 bp, 14 predicted proteins | sample MGYA00242573_ERZ504737 | MGnify/ENA primary metagenome ERZ504737 (study PRJEB26092, sample SAMD00036203) | human gut metagenome | host: Homo sapiens | study: EMG produced TPA metagenomics assembly of... | reverse complement strand
TAGCTCTCTTTATTGCAAGTAATATTCAACAACTTGGACTTTATTTCGGAGCTTCAGCCGGAAAGGCCGGTTTTTTAACAGCTTGCTATATAATTATTGTTCCGATACTTGGTTTATTCTTCGGCAAAAAATGTGGTTTGAATATTTGGATTGGAGTTTGCTTTTCACTGGTTGGACTTTATTTATTGTGCATACATGGTTCATTTTCATTAACATTTGCAGATACATTGTTACTTTTGTGCGCTCTTGCGTTTTCAATACATATACTTGTTGTAGACCACTTTTCACCGCTTGTTGACGGCATCCGCCTGTCATGTATTCAGTTTTGGGCAAGTGCAATCTGTACATCAATTCCAATGTTCTTCGTTGATATGAAACATTCCATTGCAGGTATAATGAATTGCCTACACAATCTGACTTCAATTAATAACTGGATACTTCTTTTATATGCAGGTGTCCTGTCATGTGGTGTTGCCTATACACTTCAGATAGTTGGTCAGAAAGGCCTGCACCCTACAGTGGCTTCACTGCTTATGAGTATGGAATCTGTATTCTCCGTACTTGCCGGCTGGATAATACTGGGCCAGACAATGTCCGCAAGGGAAATCTGCGGATGTATATTTATATTTGTGGCAATTGTGCTTGCACAAAATACCAATGAAAAAGAAAATTACGGTGTAGATAACTCTTCATACGTATAATTACGGATTTTACAGCACTTTGCCTCGAAATATCCATAATTGGTGGCGAAAGGACAATTATCACCACAACAAAAAAGGCTACAACTTTAACGATTCCAAATCATCAAAGCTGTAGCCCTGTTATTACTTCTTAGCTAATTAATTCATTTCCCATCAAACCCTTAGGCTTCCAATATTGATTTTAGGAAGTTCTGTGTTCTTGGATTCTGTGGGTTATTAAATACTTCATCAGGTGTTCCCTCTTCAGCAATAACTCCATCTGCCATAAAGATTACTCTATCAGCAACTTCCTTGGCAAATCCCATTTCATGAGTAACACATAACATTGTCATTCCTTCTTTTGCAAGATCTTTCATTACCTGCAACACATCGCCTACCAATTCAGGATCAAGAGCTGATGTAGGTTCGTCGAATAACATAATCTCAGGCTTCATTGCAAGTGCTCTTGCTATAGCCACACGCTGCTGCTGTCCACCTGACAATCTATTAGGATATTCATCTGCCTTTTCTTCAAGACCTACACTTTTAAGTAATTCCAATGCTTCTTTTCTTGCAGTTTCCTTATCAACATTCTTAACCTTAATAGGTGCAATCATAATGTTTTCCAAAACTGTCTTGTGTGGGAAAAGATTAAACCTCTGAAAGCACATTCCCATTTCAAGTAATAATTCTTTCTGCTTCTCTTTTGAAATACGCTCTACGGTTTTGTCGTTTTCTCTATGAAGGAATAAATCTCCCTTAATGAAAATCTTTCCACTTGTAATCTTTTCTAACTGGTTAAGTGAACGAAGGTATGTTGACTTACCTGCTCCTGAAGGACCGATAATACAAATAACCTCACCCTTTTTAACCTTTAAATTGATATCTTTTAACACTTCTAAAGAACCAAAACTTTTACTAACATGTTCTGTTTCCAAAATATACTTACTATCCATTACTGCACCTCCTATTCATAGACTGAGAACTTCTTCTCAATCTTGTTAAATATATAAGTGAAGAATGCCGTAATTATTAAGTAAATAATTAAAGCCGGAATAAATACAATGTATGAACCATCACTATTCATAATACTGTTAGATATAGTTGTTATATCCATAAGTGAAATAGCAAATACTAATGATGCATCCTTCAATACCATAATAAACTCATTACAAATAGCAGGAAGCATTCTTCTGATTGACTGTGGAATAACAATTAATGACATTGTCTGGCTATAGTTCATTCCCAAAGCCTTAGCTGCCTCGTACTGTCCCTTGTCAATTGACTGAATTGCCGCTCTTACTATTTCAGCACAATATGCTCCGGAGTTTAATGCAAAAGCAATAAGTGCCGCAATGAAAGCTCCTTTATATACACCGTCAGCATCTGCCGCAGAGAAGAAATCTCTCCATGCGAAACCAAAAAGTCCCGGCACTGTAAAATAAACAACAAATAACTGAATAACAATGGTGTTCCTCTAAAGAAAGAATACATATGCACTTGCAATCTTGTTAATTACTCTGTTCTTTGAAATCTTTCCTAATGCAAGGAAAACACCTAAAATAACACCAAGAATTACAGTGAATGTTGTAAGTGAAATAGTAAGCTTTGCACCATGAAGCATATTTTCTCCACAGCCTAACATTCTATATGTATAGTTTACCATCTTTCCTACAATACCTGCTGTTCCCTTGTCTGCCTTATAAATCTTTCCTGCAAAACCAACAAACTTTTCACTTAATTCTGTTGCACCTGAAGTTGAAAATGCTGAGTAATTAATAATAATTAAGTCATTATATGCAGATGAAACTCTCTTTCTTGTTAATGTTTCATCTTTTCAATCATCTTCTGCATCTCAGGTGATGCCTGACTAATCATTTCAAGCCTACTTGGCTTAACTGCTGATAAAATACTTGCAACAATTATTGCGATAATTACAACGATTGTAACTATCTTAGTTTTCTTTTTCCAACCTTTTACGTTTACAATTCTTTTTTAAAGTGTTCATAAATACCTTTTCTATCCTTTATTCCTGTGATGAGAACCAGTAATCTGCTGTATCCTTAAGGAATCCGTCTTTATCCATCTGTTCTAATGCTTTGTTAATAGCTTCCTGAAGTTTTGCATTGTTTTTTCCAATAGCAATACCGAATTCTTCAGGTTCTGTCTTATCTGAAAATGCCTTTTCATACTTGTCAGGATTCTTTGCTACGAATCCGTCAGCAACAGTACTATCAACTACTACTGCATCAATTTCACCATTTGTTAACTGTGTAAAGCAATTTAATAACTTGTCATTAGCTGCTACTTCTACATTAATAGTCTTTGTTGACTTGTATTCTGACATAAGCTGATCTGATGTTGTACCTTTCTGTACACCAACTGATTTTCCGTCAAGATCCTTTAAGCTGTTAATCTTTAAGTCGCTACCCTTCTTAACTACTACTGTCTGATAGTTTGTAATATATGGTGTTGAGAAAAGAACTGCTTTCTTTCTTGTAGGATTAATTGTTACTGCTGAACAAACTACGTCGTAGTCTTTTCCAATCTTTCCTAAAATACCATCAAATGATGTGTTAATGAAATTAACTTTAAGACCTAATCTCTTAGCAATTTCTGTAATAATATCAATATCAAATCCTTCAGGTGTCTTTCCATCTTTCTGAAGTGTTTCAATGTGCATAACCCATTTCTGCTCCAACTGTAAGAACTCCATCAGAAACTAATGTAACTTCTGATGCATCGATTGTTTCTGCCTGTGTTGTTTCTGCCTTTGCTGCTGTTGTGTCTTTGTTTTCTTTTGATGACTTGCTAGAACCGCAAGCTGTCATCATAGACATTGCAAGAACTGCTGTCATTACTACTGCTAAAAACTTCTTCATGACTTTTATCTCCTTCTAATATATAAATTTTATATGTAGAAAAAAGACAACGGACTTTGGACCATTGTCTTTCCTCCTATGCACAAGTTAGATAATAAACTACAAAATATTTTGTTGTCAATATTTTTAATGGTTAAACCTAACTTTTTTAAGTATAAAATACTAAATTTGTGAATATTTATTCACGTGTATAATTTTAGGATTAATGTAACGATAAAACTTTCTTTTAGCTAATCGCTTGATTTTATTCCTATTGTACTGCCAAACTTCACCTTTGTTTCTATATCATTGGCAGTATTTCGGAAATACTTTTCATCAATATCAACTTTGTCCTTTTCAAGAAGAACGACAATAGTTGAACCACCATATAGAAACATACCCTTCTCACGACCTTTTTTTACTAAGCCTGATTTCTGGTGGTTTTTGATTTTGCCAATCATTAATGCCCCAACCTCAATCTGGCAATTGTTCCAAAATTATTAGTTTCAATAACAGAATACTCACGACTATTTTGAACAAAAACCGGATATCTGTTTAATGCAATAGGTCTTACAGTATGCAAAACTCCCGGCACATAATTGTTCTCAACTATCTTTCCGTCGTCCACATACCCATAGCGGTGATAATCATCTACGCACAATCTGAAAACAAGGCATACTCCTCCGTTAAAATCAGGGGCTTTCTTACTATTCTTTATTAAATCAGCCACTGAATAATAACTCTTCTTTATATAAAAATCCGAGTTTTCTGAAATATGATAGGCTGACAGTCTTCCGTCACATGGAGCGATAAATGCATTTTCTTCCATATTAATAGGACGCATTTCTTTTTTTATCTTTCTTGTAAAGCAATCATTAAAACATCCATATTTAGCTTTTTCATATTGAGTCATGTCAATATTATTGTTTTTTATAAAACCTTTTATATGAATTTTTGATACCCTACAATCCATATAAGCCCCACCAATTTTTGAAATTGTGGGGCTTGTAATTATCTTAAGTACCATTCTTCCCGGCACTGTATTATATAAAAATCTTAAAATTCCTGAACTTTCTTTTTTCATATTATCTTCCAAAACAAATCTTCATTAACACTACTGCTAAAAATTCAACTGCCCCAACAGCAACCATAAGATAAATCATTGCTGTTCCCGGTTTCTTTAACTTGAATTTTAAAATATACAATATTCCAACAATAACCAGCAAAATATAATAAATATAAGAAATGTTAATCTGACATGTAATAAGCATAATGTGTCTCATTAACAAAAATGTTGGAAATATTAATGCTGTTGATGTAACAGGAAGTCCAAAATAATATTTGTCATCGCCTACGCTGTCTCCCTGTGTTTCTTCCACTGTAATGTTAAAATATGCAAGTCTTATGAGAGCACACAGTACAAATAACGCTCCCAAAATAACAATTATTACAAATGGAATATGTAATAACAGGCTTTCCTTCCCTGTTTTAATAAATCAAACTTATCTCTGTTGTATAATGCCACTCCAATACAAACCGGCAAAACACCGAAAGCAACTAAGTCAGATAATGAATCAATCTGTACTCCGAAAGCTTTCTCTTTCTCTGTACGATTCTTCTTTGAACGTGCCACACGTCCGTCAAAAGTATCAAACAAACCACATAATAACAAAAGCATTACTCCAATATATGGATGACCTGCTCCGCTAAGTGAAACATAAATCCCTATTACTGCTGAAATTACTGAGCAATATGTAAGAACAACAGTGTAATCATAAAAACCTAACATTTTTTCTTCTGCTTCATTCCTTTCCACGCTTTTGTACAATAAATACCAAGTGTAATTATTCCACAAATTATAATGCAGCAATAAAATGAAATCCCTCTACTTAATAATTCAATACTAACAGGATCTTTTAATATACCGCCAAATCCATCTATAAAAAGATAATCTGCTGCACCAACTGCTCCCGGAATGGGAACGCTGTTTGAACCAAGAACCACATAGCCCTGTGCTGAAAATACATCAAACGCTCTTTTTATATTTCCTTCTACGCCCATATAAACACATACAGAAACGCAAATAAGTGAAATTCTCTGTAATAAGTTAAATATAAAAGCCTTAAATACAGCTACTTTATTATTCTTTATTGCTGCCGCACATTCCTTATACTGTCTTTCCACTTCAACCAAATGTGCCTGTCTCTTTTCTATGTTCTTCATCAGATGAAGCTTATGCAATATCTTCATACCGGTATTTGCTATTTTTGTAACAATCTTCTCTTTATAAACCAAAAGAAGAAATACCGTCAATAACACAAACTGGACAACACATCCGATAAGTATCATATATTTTGACCAAATGCTAAAATGCCTAAACATATCAAAATTAAATATGAAACAAACAGCACCTATAACTATAATCGCAATTGTGTATAAGGTCAAGTTTAGTAACAAAACAATTGTTGTTACTGCTCCTGGAATTCCATCCTGCATCATACACATTGCCGATGCCGGCTGACCGCCTGTAGCTGACGGAGTAATGGCTGAAAAATAAATATCAACAGCTGAATAAACTATTCCACGCTTAACCTTCTCTTTGTATCCAAAAGCCTTACATAATTGTAAAACAGCAAGTCCTTCAAAAACGATGAATCCTACCATGCAAAGAAAGGCTAACGCTATCCACTGCCATTTTGCAGCTGATACATAATTTATAAAACCTTCTATTGAAAAAGATTCATTCTGTTTTACAATAACCCATACTGTCAGAACAATTAAAGCTATAAAAATTAAGGACCATATAATCTGTTTCTTATTGCTCTTCAAAATCCTACCAAGCCTTTCTACTCTAAACCTAATTTATTCTCAATAGCATAAAAAATTCTTTTTGTATTTAATTTTTTTTGCTAGGAATAAACCTATTTCAACAACCAAAACACCACCGATAATATCAATTACAACATGCTGCTTTATTAATACTGTAGATGCAAAAACCAAAATTGCAGACACAAACATAAATATCTTCATTGCCGTGCCCTGCTTTTCGCATCTCATTACACCTCTAAATAATATCCAGCTTTCAAGACAATGAATGGACGGGAAAAGATTATCCGCCGCATCCATTGAATATATCAATGAGGTAAGCCAATTCCAAAAGCCTGTACCTGTAATTTCAGGTCTTGTTAATGTTGTTGGTATCATTATAAAGCAAACAAGACATATGAGTTTTGCAATCATTTCCGCTGAACATACTTCATAACATAATTTTTTGCTTTCTCTTCCTATTATGATAAAGCCCAAAATCCATGTGACATAAGCCAAAACATAAACCGATACCATCGGAGTTATAAATGGCAGTATTCTATCAATGGCTATGCTTATATCATAGTGGTGCATTCCCGTTGTAAATATTCTGCTTCCAAAATAAGTAATACTATTTAATAAAAGGCAGGATATAATGGGAATAAATGCGTATTTAGGCAATATCTTGTAAATACGTTCCATACTTTTCCTCTTTGATTTTCTATTTTTCGTAAGATTGTACTACACCATATAGTACAATGTCATTGAAATTATATTATATAGGCTCACATATGTCAACAGAGTTTAAACAATCCCTTTTATATTACCCTTTTATATTTAACTCTGCTATATGAAAATAGAGCTGTATCACTAACGGTGAGATATCTCCTTTTGAAATTCTTATATATCTTTTTTTACATAGATGCAGAAATTTTTTGAAAGCAAACAATAGGCAGATTTTCGAAATTTTGCGAGCATAGAGTAAAGCAAAAATCAACTGTTTGAGCCGTAGGCGAGTTTTGATTTTTGTTTTACAATAGGCGGCGGAGCAAAATAAGAAAATCAACGTGTTTGCAACGGGAATTTCTGTGCCATATTTATAAAAAATACCTTACTAAGTGAATAGTGGAGGTTTTTTACATGTGGGGATTTATTATTGCATTGATTTCAGGAGCTTTAATGAGTGTTCAGGGTGTTTTTAACACGCAGGTTACGAAAAGTAGTAGCCTTTGGGCTGCCAATTCATGGGTGCAGCTAACGGCTTTTATCGTTTGTATTTTGGCTTGGTTTATTACGGGACGTCAAAATGTGTCGGGTATGTTTCATATGGAAAATAAGTATATGTTGCTGGGTGGTGTCATTGGGGCATTTATTACTTTGACAGTTATAAAGAGTATGAACATACTTGGCCCTGCAAAGGCAGTTCTTTTGATTGTAATATCCCAGATTATTATTGCATATCTGATAGAGGTGTTTGGAATGTTTGGAGTTGAAAAGGTTGATTTTCAGTGGAGCAAGTTAATGGGTGCAATTATTGCAATTGTAGGTATTTTCATTTTTGAAAGATAAAATTAATATAAAATTGTGAAAAATGAGTGTTGCTAACTGAAACATAATTTTGTACAATTATGATATGCGTTCAAGGGGAAGCTCCGGATAGGAGTTTGAATGATTAATACAAAGAAATACATTGTTTTAACAATGGTTGCGGTTTTAGTATTTTTTACGGGCTGTAAGGATAAAAATACTCAGGTTTCTTTAACGGACAAGGCTGAAAACAACAGTCAGACTACACGTGTGGAATCCGGTGAGAACAGTGAAGAACCATCAGAAAGTTTGGAAGAGATTTATGTTTATGTCAGTGGTCAGGTTAACAATCCGGGAGTGTATTGTTTAAAGAGTAACGACAGGGTTTTTATGGCTATTGAGAAGGCAGGAGGCTTACTAAGAAAGCCCAGAAGCAGGGAGTTAATATGGCTGAAGTTTTGAAAGACGGCCAGAATATTGTAGTACTTTCCCAGAAGGAATATTATGCTAAGCTTAAGGAGAATCAGAATGGTTCAGAGGAAAATTCAGACGGGAATTCTGATTCAGGCAATGATGGCCAGAATAGTAGCCAGGGCACTAATGACAAGACACATGATAGTGAAGACATTAAGGAGAATCTGGTTAACATTAACACTGCAGATGTTGAGGGTCTTACTTCGTTGTCAGGAATTGGAGAAACAAGAGCTAAAGCAATTATAGCCTACCGTGAGGAGAATGGAGATTTTAAAACTAAGGAAGATATAAAAAAACGTGTCGGGAATAGGTGATTCCATTTACTCAAACATTGAAAAAATGATAACTGTTGATTAAGTAGAAAGGTTTATGTAATGAAGGCGTTAGTAGTTGATGATGAAAAATTAATTGTAAAGGGACTGAAATTTAGTTTGGAACAGGAAGGCTATGAAGTTGATTGTGCCTATGACGGACAGGAAGCCGTTGATAAGGCGAAAGAAACTGAATATGATATAGTTCTTTTAGATTTGATGCTACCAATTTTAACAGGATATGAGGTTTGTCAGCAGATTAGGGAGTTTTCCGATATGCCTATTATAATGCTTACTGCAAAGGGTGATGATATGGACAAAATATTGGGCCTTGAATATGGAGCAGATGATTATATTACAAAGCCTTTTAATATATTGGAAGTAAAGGCAAGAATTAAAGCCATTATCAGAAGAAATAAGCGTAAAGCTCCTGCAAAGCCTGAGGAACCAAAGGTTATTACATCAGGAAAGCTTAAGCTTGACATTGAAGCTAAGCGTCTTTATATTGAGGACCGTGAAATTAGATTAACAGTTAAGGAGTTTGACATTTTGAAACTTTTAGCTGAAAATCCGGGAAAGATATACGGTAGAGAGCAGCTTTTAACTTTGATTTGGGGCTCTAAATATCCGGGTGATGCAAGAACCGTAGATGTAAACGTAGAAGATTAAGAGAGAAAGTAGAGGAGAACCCGGCTAAACCGGAGTATATTCACACAAAGTGGGGTATGGGATATTATTTCCAGGGATAGAAACATGAATAATAATAAGATTTCAAAATTTGTTAATCCAATAAGAAGCTTGAAGCTAAGAGTTTTTGTAGTAATTATGCTTGCTATTATTATACCGGCTCTTGCTTCAAGCATATTTATTGTTAACGTAACAACAAAGAATTATTTAAACAACAGAATAGGCAGCTTTAAGGCTAACAATACAATGCTAAAGAATAATATTATTAACAATAATTATTTGGACCAGTCCAATGAGAACATTGATATTGTAGATGCCAGATTGAACAGTTAGCGAAGGAATATAATTGTCGAATCCAGGTTGTAAACAGCCGATATGTTATTATTAAGGATAGCAATAACAGTGAAAAAGGCAAGACATGTATATCTGAAAATGTTATTAAAAGTTTTAAGGGTGAGACTGTTCAGGTTGATAGCAAGAGTCATAATTACATAGAATTTGCAATACCTATTACATCAACTGTTTCAGACGGTGAAGGAGAGACTAAAACCACGGTTATAGGTTCTTTATACATCAATTATTCAACAGCAGATGCAGTTGATTACAAGGATTATATAGTAAGAAATGTGGCCATTGCAGATGTACTTGTTTTGATTTTTGCTTTATTTGCAAGTTGGTTATGCGCAGTTATGTTTACAAAACCAATTAAGAGAATCGGTATTTCCATTGAAGAAATTGCAAAGGGCAATATGGAAGAAGAAAAAGATTACCGGGAAGTAATGGATATAAGTAACGAAATTTCGTCAGCTTGTAAACAAATTAAATACGCAGGAAAAATCAAGACAGGAATTTGTATCTAATGTGTCACATGAATTAAAGACACCTATTACGTCAATGAAAGTTTTGGCTGATTCACTTTTAGGTCAGCAGGGATTACCGGAAGAATTATATCAGGAATTTTTGCATGATATTTCAAAAGAAATAGACAGGGAAAATGACATAATAACAGACCTTTTGGCATTGGTAAGAATGGAAAAATCAGAGTCAGAAATTAATATTTCATCAGTTAATATTAATGAAATATTGGAAGCTGTTCTTAAGAGATTAAAGCCTATAGCTGAAAGCAAAAACATTGAATTAATATTTGAAAGTTTCAGACCGGTTATTGCAGACGTAGATGAACTTAAGTTTGCAAGTGTGGCAACTAACTTAGTTGAAAATGCAATAAAGTACAACAATACAGATGGAACTGTTACGGCATCATTAAATTCAGACCACCAGTATTTTTATTTAAAAGTAACAGATACAGGAATTGGAATTTCTGAAGAAAATCAGGACAGAGTTTTTGAAAGATTCTTTAGAGTTGACAAGGCACGTTCAAGGGAGACAGGAGGAACAGGTCTTGGTCTGGCCATAACTAAGGAAATAGTTATGAAGCACCATGGTTCCATTAAGATTCACAGTAAAGAGGGAGAAGGTACAACATTTACTGTACGTATACCTCTTAAGTACATTGCATAAATGGAGATTGAAAGGAATGAAAAGAACTATCAAAAATATAGTTAATTTAATATTAGTTGTAAGTCTTATTGCAACTTTGTGGGGCTGTGGAAACAAGTCAGTAACTAAAGCAGAAAAAGGCTTTCAGATGTATTATGTTAATACAGCAAATACAAAATTAGTTACGGAAAGTTACAAACTTCAGGGAGGCGAAACTGAAAATCAGATTTCTGAAGCACTTAAGGCATTGCAAAGTAATGGTAAGGACAATGATAAAAAAGCAATTACCGGACACTGTAACAGTTAACGGTTATACTTTGGCAGATGGACTTTTAACAGTGGATTTTGGCGAAAGCTATAATGTTTTAAATCCACAGGTGGAAGTGTTGTGCAGGACAGCAGTAGTTTGCACTCTTAATCAGATTGACGGTGTTGACTATGTGGCATTTACAATAGGGGGTGTACCATATGGACAGACAGGAGACGACAAAACAGTAACGGCAATGAAAGCATCTGATTTTATTTCGGGATTAAGAGGGGATTTAGCAGATAAGAATAAGGATGATTTCAAGTTGTATTTTGCCAATAAGAAAGCTACTAAATTAAAGGAATACAATCTTAAGAATGCATCTTACAGTGGAAAATCAAAAGAGCAGTTTATAGTTGAGCAACTTATTAGGGGCCCGCAGAAAGAAAAATATACAGCCACCCTTACAAGTGACACAGAGCTTATAAGTGTTGCAACAGCCGGAAACATATGTTATGTGGATTTTGGAGACAATTTCTTAACGGAACAGAGTACGGTTTCCAACAAGCTTGTAATATACTCAATCGTAAATTCTTTATTGGAACTTGATAACATTCATAAGGTTCAGATAAGTGTAGAGGGTGATTCAGCTTTAAAATATCACGACGATATTTCATTGGCAGAGCCTTTTATAAGAAATTTGGATTTG
>ENA-OQIO01001398-OQIO01001398.1-human-gut-metagenome-genome-assembly--contig:-NODE-1398-length-11817-cov-4.158255_pt1 | contig 11817 bp, 16 predicted proteins | sample MGYA00242573_ERZ504737 | MGnify/ENA primary metagenome ERZ504737 (study PRJEB26092, sample SAMD00036203) | human gut metagenome | host: Homo sapiens | study: EMG produced TPA metagenomics assembly of... | reverse complement strand
TGAAGAAGATGCATGAAGCAGAAAATGAAAGGGATAAAAGCTGCCAATGACTATGAACGGAGCATGAAGCTGATTCGTTTTGCTGTAGGTCGGGGCTTTACACTGGAAGAAGTACGTCGTTTTGTCAATCAGGTAGAGCCAGATGAATATTTTGACTGACATCCGAGATTTTCTGTTTCCCCGTCTCTGCATGGCTTGCGGACGGAAGTTGCAGGTCTCCGAACAGGCTCTTTGCTGTGATTGTTTGTCACAGCTTCCTCATACGCATTTAGGAAATACACCGGGCAATGAAATGGAAAAGATTTTCTGGGGGCGTTTCCCGATACAGCGGCGTCGGCTTTGTTTTATTATGCCCGTGGAGGGAAAGTTGCCCATATATTGGCCGGTATGAAATACTATGGCCGTCAGAAAGTCTGCCGGCAGATGGGAGAGATGCTGGCGCATGAACTGCTCCTGACGGGTTTCTTTGAGGGAGTAGATTATTTGTTGCCGGTTCCCTTGCACCCCGACCGTCTGCGTACCAGGGGATATAACCAGAGTCGCCTGCTGGCAGAGGGCATTTCTGAGCAGACGGGCATTCCGGTGTGCGACGGGTTGCTCTGTCGGGTGCGAAACAATCAGACCCAGACCCATAAATCCGTGCTGGAACGGCAGGAAAACACGGTTCATCTTTTTCATCTGGCTGGCGATACCCGTATGCTGCAAGGCAAACATGTGATGCTGGTGGATGATGTGCTGACCACAGGGGCCACGTTGGGTGCCTGTGCAGATGTACTGGCTGATATTGAGGGAATAAGCATCAGCATTGTTACACTGGCGTGGACGAAATAAAACAATCTGACGGGTTTTAGTAAAATTAATGCTCTTAAATTTTCTATTCCCGATGTATTTCTATAATTTTGCAAAAACATTTATCAGAGAATTAAAAAGTTATGAAAGCTTTGGAAAGATTATTTGCAGAAAAGTTGCTGAAGGTGAAGGCTGTGAAGATTCAGCCGGCTAACCCGTTTACTTGGGCATCAGGTTGGAAATCGCCGATTTATTGTGACAATCGTAAGACGTTGTCATATCCTGCACTTCGTAACTTCGTAAAGTTAGAAATTTGTCGTGTTATTCTTGAAAAATTCGGTGAAGTAGACGCCATCGCAGGTGTAGCTACAGGTGCGATTGCACAGGGTGCGCTGGTGGCAGAAGAGTTGAACTTGCCGTTCGTATATGTTCGTTCAAGCCCGAAAGACCATGGCTTGGAAAATTTGATTGAAGGTGAATTGCGTCCGGGTATGAAAGTGGTTGTTGTAGAAGACCTGATTTCAACCGGTGGAAGCAGTTTGAAAGCGGTAGAAGCTATCCGTCGCGACGGTTGTGAAGTAATTGGAATGATTGCTTCTTTCACTTACGGTTTCGATGTATCAGTAGAAGCCTTCAAGAAAGCAAAAGTAGAACTGGTTACACTGACCAACTACAATGCGGTGCTGGAAGTAGCTTTGAAGACCGATATATCAATGAAGAGGATATCCCTGTGCTGCAGGCATGGAGAGAGGATCCTTCTCACTGGACTGGAAAATAATAGATTCTGTAACTGGGAAAGCAGTCTCGGATTGTAAATAGGAGATGTCATCCTGAGCGAGTCCACTCTGCTCAAGAATGACATTTTTTATGCGATGACGGGAGAATTTTCCTGAAGATTGAAAAAATATGGCTGTACAATTTGAAAGCAATGTGAAGCATGTTCCTTATAGTCAGGAACGAGTATATAACAAACTGTCCGACCTGAATAACCTGGAAGGAGTTCGGGAACGTCTGGACATGGTGAAGGACAAGCTGGACGGGAAACTGGAAGATATGTCGTTCGACCGTGATTCCATTACCTTGAAAGTACAGGGCATCAGTCTTACATTGCGCATCATTGAGCGTGAACCTTTGAAGTGCATCAAGTTTGAAGGTGACAAATCGCCCATACCTTTGAATCTGTGGATTCAGATTCTGCCTGTAACACAGGAAGAGGCTAAAATGAAAGTGACTATCCGTGCGGAAGTGAACATGTTCATGAAAGCCATGGTGTCAAAGCCCCTGCAGGAGGGAGTAGAGAAACTGGCTGACATGCTGGCCATGCTTCCTTATTAATTGAAATGACCGGCAGATGCCGGAGATAAAAACTGAAATTATGGCTCAAAAACTTTGGGAAAAAAATGTACAGGTAAATGCGGAAATTGACCGCTTTACCGTGGGACGTGACCGCGAAATGGACATGTATCTGGCAAAGTACGACGTGTTGGGTTCGATGGCGCATATTACCATGTTGGAAAGTATCGGCCTGCTGACCTCGGACGAACTGAAGATTTTGCTGGAAGAACTGAAAAATATATAGCTTCCGTAGAACGCGGGGAGTTTGTGATTGAAGACGGAATAGAGGATGTACATTCACAGGTGGAGCTGATGCTGACACGCCGCCTGGGGGATGTGGGAAAGAAAATCCACAGTGGACGTTCGCGCAATGACCAGGTGCTGGTCGACTTGAAGCTGTTTATCCGTGCTCAGTTGAAATCGGTGGCAGAAGCTGTAGAACGTTTGTTCCATGTACTTATTTCTCAGAGCAACCGTTACAAGGATGTGCTTATGCCGGGATATACCCACCTGCAGATCGCCATGCCTTCTTCTTTCGGTCTGTGGTTTGGAGCTTATGCAGAAAGCTTGGTGGACGATATGATGTTCCTTCAGGCTGCTTATAAGACTTGTAACCGTAATCCATTGGGCTCGGCAGCAGGGTATGGCTCTTCTTTCCCGTTGGACCGTGAGATGACCACTCGTCTGTTGGGATTCGATTCAATGAATTACAATGTGGTGTATGCCAGATGGGCCGTGGCAAGGTGGAACGCAACGTATCGTTTGCGCTGGCTTCTATTGCCGGAACACTGTCGAAGATGGCGTTTGATGCCTGCATGTTCAGTTGTCAGAACTTCGGCTTCGTGAAGTTGCCCGATGAATGTACCACCGGTTCCAGCATCATGCCGCACAAGAAGAATCCCGATGTGTTTGAGCTGACCCGTGCCAAATGCAACAAGATTCAGGCTCTTCCGCAGCAGATTATGATGATTATGAATAATCTTCCTTCCGGTTATTTCCGTGACCTTCAGATTATCAAGGAAGTGTTCCTTCCTGCCTTTGAGGAACTGGAAGACTGCTTGCAGATGGCTACTTACATCATGGAGAAAATCAAAATCAACGAACATATTCTAGATGATGACAAATACCTGTATATGTTCAGTGTGGAAGAGGTGAACCGCCTGGCTTCAGAGGGAATGCCGTTCCGTGATGCATATAAGAAAGTAGGGCTGGACATTGAGGCTGGAAACTTCTCACACGATAAGACCGTACATCACACGCATGCCGGAAGTATCGGTAACTTGTGTAATGACAAGATTGAAGAACTGATGCAGCAAGTGGTAAGTGGCTTCAATTTCGAGAAAGTGGTTCAAGCTGAAAACTCACTTTTAGGAAGATAATTGCATAAAATTAAAAAGAAAACGGGTGAAAAGTTTGGAGTATATCGCAAAAACTCCCTACATTTGCACCCGTAAACGCGGAAATAGCTCAGTTGGTAGAGCATAACCTTGCCAAGGTTAGGGTCGCGAGTTCGAGTCTCGTTTTCCGCTCTTTCTTTGAAAGGATGCTCGAATGGTGGAATCGGTAGACACGAGGGACTTAAAATCCCTTGGCCATTGCGGCTGTGCGGGTTCAAGTCCCGCTTCGAGTACGAATCAATAGTTGTAATCCCTTGTAAGTTAAGTGCTTATGAGGGATTTCTTTTTATTGACATAAACATAGCATAAACAATATCAAAATTAGGGATTAACAATAAAAATCCGAGGGATTATCAACTTAATCATGTATTATAAGATTGAAGATATCTTATTTCTTATTTTTTAAATGATTAGAATACTCCCTTAATGGCTTTTCATATGCTTCTTTTAAAATGTTATTTGCATTTGGTTTTCCCGGATGGTAAGTATCAAAAAAAATAATATTTCTTGCTGCATTATATTTCAGCCAGTTTCCGCTTGATTCTATTGGTGGAGTTATACTTTGGTTTACGATATCGAAAACTCCATTGCCGCAGCATACAATAATATCTGGATGTAGTATGTCTAATTGTTCTTTTAGAAAATGTGTATTTTCTATGGCATATTTTTTAAGCTCAGCTGTGGAAGTAATACCAGCCCCTATATCTTTTATGATATTTATAACTGCAAATGGATAATGTGTAAACGTTTCTTTCAGTACCTTTCTTTCTGTTATTTTTGTATAATCAGGAACTGCTGACTGTGTGGTATTCATGATACCATACAGACGTTTTAACAATTCTCTCCATACCTGTTCTCTTATGCATGTCTCAAAATCATATTCTCTGTAATCTTCACCTAATAGTTCGTCTGAGTTAGGTTGTTTAAGAACAAACAGAACTTTTGGATGTATATAATTCCATAACTCTGTTGGAGAACTGTAAAATATTCCGTCGGCTACGTATGGTCTGCCTTGAAAATGCTTCATACAAATTTTATCTAGTTCTTTATTTTCGACCATAATAAATTTATATACAAAAAAGTCCGACAATAAAAACTACTAAAGCCCAGTTGAGTCCTGCAACAAATAAAGTGCGGAAAAAATACTTGATTTTGGAGTCAAGCATACTGCTTCTACTCAGATGAAATAACATGGAGTAAGAAGTTACTTCATCAAAATGCTTTATTGCATAGATTGCTGTGAAAATAGCTGGAATTGCAGCGCCTATAATAGCGGTCAGAAATAAATCCATCCGTCAGCATTCAGTTGTCCTTGCTGGTTAAATATGAGCTGTTCTTTGTCACCGATAATAAACATTGCAGGCCATAATTAACAAACCAAACAATCCTTCTAGCTTGGAGATACCCCAACATAAAAATGTTTTCATGCGTTTTTAATTTTTTTGGTGAGTAATGTAGTTTATTGATATGCTACAAAGGTATAGAGAGCTTGCACGGAAATACCATGCAAGCTTAATCTTTTTATACTATGATCGACTTAATCCAAATAGAAGCAATCCTCCTATAATAGTGACGAGCAAGATAACTCCTATCCAATTTATTATTGCTGCTATCAAGGAATAAATAAGATAAATAACCAGCAGTACCCCTATTACTTTTAGGGTAATAGAAAGTAAGTTCATTCTTTGAGTATGTTTTTGTGCTGCTACGACAGCATTAATTTGTATAAGTTGCTGAATCAATAAAGTTGATGACAGATCTTTACCAGATGAGCTTTCTATTATTTGTGATATTTGGTTCATACTTTTTTCATTCAACTCATTGTTGATTGCTATATTCATCTTTAACGCTTGGTCGATACTTTCCAAGCTGTCTTTGGATGCTAAGATAAAGCTTTGTATGGCTTCAGATGATAATTTGTTATTTAAGCAGGCTGTAACAAATTTTGAAATATTCACAGGAGAACTATCTCCTAATATGATACCTAAATCGGAGAAACTTTTCATTATCGTATGCAGTATTGATAAATATTATTACTCATTTCACTACTTAATTTCTTTGAAAAATCTTTCAAATTATTATCTTTTTTATATCCATCTAGACTATTTTTGATTTCCTGAATTAATTGTGAAATGGCTTTACCTTTATAACTATATGGTCCTATTGTGAATGAATTATTTATAGGATTTGACCTTATCTGATCGTAAGTTGTAGTGTATGTATATTTTTTTTGCCATTTCCCTGTTATGTTACTGCAAATTGTACAATGTTCTTTTTCAAAAATCAGTAAGTTATGGTTTTGGGTAAATAAACTGGATTTTTCAATATATGCTAATACTAATTGTGGTTCATTATCTTTCAGAACTTTTTCTTTTTTCATTAATGCACAAATATTATCAAAGCCATTAAACTCGTCATCTGTAAGATTTTCTTTATGTCCTATGATACGTACATTGGGCTGAATGTCATTAATTAAATAAAAACTATATTCATTATCATTATGAAGTAAAATCCCATGTATGTAATTGCAATAATCTTGTCCTTTAAGAGTTAAAGCGATAGAATGGTCATAGTTTTCGGCCCGGTCTATTAATTGTTGTTTATAATCTTTTCTACGTTCTTGAGAGGTACAGTCTAGTTGATAAAAAAGTTGCACAAGTCTAGCTCTGTTCTGTCCGATAAACGTCCAGATCTCATCATCCATTGCCAATAAATTTGTTTGAAAATTATCATCCATTTCGTTATATTTTTTATTATCAAACAAATAAATGGCTTTTAAAAGTAAGTCTACATCATTGTTGCCATTTGTTGGATAATACTTATTGTAGCATTTTGTATTTACATAAGAACTCATTAAAGTTTCTTCCCACGAAGCAGGGGTTGTAGGATGCATAGAAGCCATCCTTTGTAAATGTACATTTGCTTCATTGTATCTTCCCTTTAGCATATTGCTCAGAGTATTTTCATATTCTTTAAGCCATTCCATATATTTATAATCGCCCTCTCTCTCATTATCATCTGAAGTTGTCATGGCTAAATAAAGCATATCTGGTGCGATACTTTGTAAATGCTCTTCTTTGGCTGCATTTTCGCTTTCTAGGTAATAAATGTCTCCTGAGGGATAACAAATGAAAATTTCCTTATATAGATTAGAAGCTTTTGCATAAATTCTTTTTCCTTTCGGATTTAACGGATCTGTAATTCTTAGTCCTAAAATGTCAGAATTTAGTATCAGATTATCTCTGTCTTTAAAAGTCGATGATGTATTTGTTTCTAAATATCCAAACCTTGAACCTCTGAATTTTAAATCGTCACGGCTGTAAATAGTATCTTTCTGATAATTCAATCTTCCTTCAGTGAGGTTTTCATTTTGATAGGTAAATTTTACAGGAAGATGTGGAACATACAATGTTTCCAATGTATCTGGTGAAGTTGCTTCTTTTTCAAAGTGAAATATTGTGCAGGAAATAAGGCAGATAAATATTTTTCGGCATTTTTATTCGCTTCTTTCAATAAGCCAGCGGAAATAGCCAAGTCTTTGGCATACCGCTCTAAAGCGAATTTTCAAAGGAATAATACAGTTGTTATAATCTACTTCTACTTGCTCACGAATTACATTGTTTTTCTTTTTATCATCTAAATTGGCCTTTGTGATTTGAGCATTAGGTAGGGTAATGACTGTTAATGAGTCTTTTCTTGGTTTGTTCTATGTTTTCTAAGTTTATTCCGGCTTCCACTTCGTATGGATACAAAATGATGGTTCTCTTTCCCGACTGATAGAATGACACTAAAAAGTCGATATTATAAGACGAGGTTATCAATTCTTTTTTATCCATTTGCGAAATGGCATAAAGACCTGTGTTTGTAGTAGTTTCTACGAATTGATTAATTCCTGGTATCTTAGATAAAAGTAGATTTGTGACGGAATTTACATTGATATTACATACTTTTAAAATAATCATGCAACAAGCTATTCCGGCAATCAGAGGAGTGATTAATATAGTAAAAAACTTTATGGTTTTCATATGCTAGTATATTATTTATAATTAAACTTGACATAAACTTCTTGCCAACCAAAAGATTTCATTATTTCTTTTATTTGGCGCTCACATTCTGCCTGATAGTATTTTTGTAGCTTTGAGTCATAGTCGGGTTCCGACAACATATTTCCTCCCATTATTTCAAGTGCTATCAGGCTTTTAGATGCCTGGATAATACTTCTTTTTCTTCCAAATCATTATTGGTTAGTTCTAGCCCCATGAAGAATTCTTTGGTATATACATAACCGGCTGTAGCAGCGCTTGCAGCTCCACTAACCATTCCTACGCTGCTGCCAATAAATTTTCCGAGGCGTCCTCCAAATGTGCTGCCGAGTGTACCACCAAATTTTCCGCCGATGAGAGCTCCGATACCTCCACTAATCCAGCTAATAGGCTTTGGCAATAGCCTTTGCTTTTTCTTCGCTTATAGGAGTCGGTTCGATTTCCTCAATTAGTGTGTAATTGCCACTTGGTATATTTACATCTACGGATATTGGAATTTGAGAGGGACTATCATATATGAGATATAACTCTTTTTTTAGAAAATCAGTTTGAGTGGAGTCTATTCTTAGAAAATTTACATCTATGTATAAATCGGCTTCTCCTTTTAAATGCAGGATATTTAATTTATCTAAATGCTCATTTGTTCCATTAGGTTTTCCATGGATTATCAGTTTGCTAAATTGAATTGTTTTAAAAATAAGTTTAGGGTTTTGTTTGATATATTCTTCTATATTGAATTTATCCATTTTTTTCTTTTCAATACTATTGACCATCCATGCTCCTATGCCGAAGACAACTATACACATTGCTATTAAAGCGGCTGCGAAAATAGAAAATCTTTGTTTCTTTGTATATTTGTTTTTTAGCTTCCTTTTGGTTGATTCAATGTCGATATTATATTGTTGGGATAGCTTTAAGATTACTTCTTTTTCTTGCTTAGAGATAATACCATCATATTTTATTATTTTGACTAAAAGGTCAATCGTAGTGTCCCAGTCTGTATCCTTATGGAGAAGTGAATAGAATATGGAATCTGATATTTCATTGTTATTTTCCAATACAGAGAGTAGCTTTTCTTTTATATGCTGGCAACTTGTTCCCTGTCTTCAACAAGAAGGGATTCTTCTAGCTTGCAGACATCTTTTTCCACTTTTTTGAATAGTCTTACAAAATGTTTGCCGTTCAACAGCTTCTTCTTTTCATTGTACCGAATGTAGAAGGTCGTGATTAAAAGGTTTTCAAATATATTCTTTTCCATAGATTAAATGATTATATACGAAAAAAGAGCGTGAACAAACTTTAAACTTATCCGTTAGAGAAGGCTCTGGTAAACGTAAGTTTCCAATTTTAGGGTGTCACCTTTTAGACGGTGCCTGCTGGCACCCGTCTAAAAAAGAGTCCATAAATTTAACGATTATTATTTGCATATTGTCATGGGAAGAAGGTTTTCGTAATCAGTTCTCCCCTTTTTTAATTCTCTAAGCAGCTTGCAGAAGTAATCCCTGAAGGAGACTCCTACCTGTTTGCAAGTTTCTATAAAGGTATTATAGATTGCGGAGTTTTGTATTCCTTTCACGCTTCCGAAGAACAGGCTGTTCTTTCTTTGGACAGTGATTGGTCTTATCGCCCTTTCTGCCGCCATATTGTCTATGGAGTATTCTCCGTCATTTCTGTAGGAGAAGATCTGATTCCAGAAGTTCTTCAGATAGTTAAGGGCCTTGCTCATAAGTTCGCTTCGGCTCTCATCCGGATTTGCCAGCAAATCATAAAGCTCCGTCCTTAACTTCCCGATGATTTCCGTCGTTTCCTTACCGTTCCTTCTGCTGTAAATCTCGTCCGCAGTAAGTTTTTCCCGACGGTAAGCCTCTTCCATGCCGTATAGCTTTGCTATCAGCTCAAGGAAGATTCTTGCCTGCAGACTTCCCTGGTCGTAGGCGTACTTGAACTTGGCTCTTGCATGAGCCAGACAGCAGAGATGCTCTATATCCATAAGTTCATTGTCTAGATACATATATACGTTGTAACCGTCACTCTGCAGTGATTTGATTTTTGCATCACCAAGGAACTCCTTCAACACGTTTCTGTTCCTGCCTCCATGTTTCTGTACACCTTCATCGTCCGTTGTGTCCTCATAAAAGAAGATGACTATACGGGCTTTCCGGTTTACCAGACACCACATATACGTCTTACGTTTCTTATTGCAAGCGTGGTAACGAAGCCATGTCTCGTCCACATTCACATTGGCACTTTCCTGAAGGGCAATCTTTTTGAGGGCAGGTATCAGCTTGTTGAGCTGTATCGCACCCTTGTCTGCCCAGTTCAGCAGGTTCTGAACAGAAGTGTTCCAGTCCATATCCGACAGACGGTTCTTTGCCTCCCTGTATGCAGGCGTTGACATCTGGTAGCGGTTGAACATAAGATACGAGAGCATGCTTGCCGTAATGCTTGTACCCGGTACTATCTCGTCATAAAGACTTGCCTGTACGTCATCCTTCATAGGAAGGAACATGCTTTCAATCCTGCCGTCGGCATGTTTTACCTTGAGAACTTCAAAGTGATGTTCCTCAATGTGGCTCACGATATTTCTTATTTTACGGTAGCTTGATGATATCACTACAGAACCCTTAGGGAGCATTGTATAATCGGACTTGTGTATTATCGGAGTGCCTACACAATCCTTGTTGTATCTCATTCCTTTTCTATACGGTCTTTCCTTGGAAAGAGGAGCGACCGGAGTATCCTGAGTGTCGCATGATGCGGCAGAGTCTGCCAGTGGTACTTCTATTGTCGGAGCAGTGGGAGTTCCGTCAAAATCATCCTTGTCATCATGCTTTCCCTTCAGAACCTTCTTGCGTTCTATGCCCTTCAGACTTTTGGATGAAGCGTATGTTTGAGCGTTCATAAGGGAAAGACGTTCGACAAGGACGTTATGCTTCTTCTCAAGCTTTTTGTATTCCTTGTCGCGGAGCTTGTATTCAATAGCAGCCTTCTCAGCCTTGCTGTTTGCCTTAAGCAGTTCATCTGTTAGGGAGTCAATCTTACGGTTGGCTTCCTTCAGGTCTTTTCCTATTTCATCAAGTCGTGCTATCATTTCGTCAAGCTGCTTACTTTTGTTCTGATTCTCCTCAAACAGGAACAGGGCGAACCTCTTTATCTGCTCATTATCCATACCTTCAAGGGGTGTATGCTCCTTTTCGGGTCTGCCCATCATCTCTTCAAGATGCTTGCGTCTGAGTGTATTTTCTATGAGTTCTTCCAGTTCCATGTTCTCTAATATTTTATGTAAAGATACTCATTTTCAATGAGATATACAAATATTTAGAAAAACTTTTATCGCTGATTTTCAGAGTTTTATCATTAAATCTTTATGCTCGTTATTACCGGAGTTTCAAGTATTGTGACCAGGTCTTTCCAGTCTATCTTATACACTGTCACATCGTCCTTACGCTCTATTTTCATGAACTTGTACCCCTTAATGAAGGACTTCTCATGAAGGTAGTAGGCATTACGCTCATAGTGTATCATACGGACCTTGCGCTGGTCTTTCGACATGAACATGTAAACATCACCATTCAATGGATCACGATGGTATCGACCACGGATTATCTCACATATACGCTGAGCCTTGCATCTCATGTCGTGAAGTTCAGGAAGATAATAGAAGTTATGCAGTCCGTTTATACTTAGCATAAGCCCTCCAGTTTCTCTACCAGTGTTTTCAGCCCCTGATAGTCTAAGCCTTTCTTCTGTATGCACAAGCCTTCACGGGTTCTTATCGTCACCATGATGCTTCCTTTATGGGGAGTTGTACGTTTGGGCTTGTCTTTAGCAACATCCTGCTGCTCTTCATTGCCTGTCTGGATCAACTCTTCCGGAATCCCTTCAACCTCTACAGGTACAACCTTCTTCTGTGTCTTCTTGAACCAGTCATAGAATGCCGTGTATGGAATGTTGTTGCTAATGCAGAATGAGTTGATGGAAACTCCTTGGGGCTCACCCTCGGTTTTGTAGAGGAACCACAGTCTTTCAAAATCTTTTTCGCTAAACATAATCTTTCAAGTTTTAAGTTTAGCACGAAGGTATGGGAAAGAAACATGATAGTCAATACGCCAATTTTGGATGGTTACTCAAATCAGTAGCGAATATACACAAACCTTTTGAAAAAGCATTCATGGACACCATGAAATTATTCATGGCCATCCCGGATCGTATAAATTTCCTTCAATTGGGCAGATATGGCTGTTTCTCAGAAC
>ENA-OQIO01001397-OQIO01001397.1-human-gut-metagenome-genome-assembly--contig:-NODE-1397-length-11837-cov-3.263962_pt1 | contig 11837 bp, 18 predicted proteins | sample MGYA00242573_ERZ504737 | MGnify/ENA primary metagenome ERZ504737 (study PRJEB26092, sample SAMD00036203) | human gut metagenome | host: Homo sapiens | study: EMG produced TPA metagenomics assembly of... | reverse complement strand
ATCGATCGATGCTCAGACGTACGTAGCTGTACATCGATCGATGCTCAGACGTACGTAGCTGTACATCGATTCATTCAGCGTTCCCATGACTCCGACCGGCCTGATATGGACGTTGTTGAGAAGCTGGTGGCTGAGGATGATACCATCAAGGGCATCTGGTGTGTGCCTCAGTATTCCAACCCCGACGGCTACACCTACAGTGACGAGACCATCGACCGCTTCGCCAAGATGAAGACCGCTGCTCCTGATTTCAAGATCTTCTGGGATGAGGCTACATCGTCCACCATCTGACGGACGAGATCATCGAGACTCCTGTCCTGCTGAACGAGTGCAAGAAGTACGGCACTGAGGACCGCGTCTTCATGTTCACCTCTACCAGCAAGATCACCTTCCCGGGCGCAGGCGTTTCTGCGCTGGCCTGCAGCGAAGCTATGATGAAGTACATCTGCAAGCGCTTCTCGGTCATGATCATCAGCTATGATAAGATGAACCAGCTGCGCCACGTCCGCTTCCTCAAGAACAAGGAAGGCGTTCTGGCCCACATGGCAAAGCACCGCCGCCGTCTGGTACCCTGCTTTGATGCCGTCAAGACGGCCTTCAACGAGGAGCTGACTCCCTGCGGCGACATCGCCCACTGGACGAACCCCAAGGGCGGCTACTTCATCAGCCTCTACGTCATGCCCGGCTGCGCCAAGCGTGTGGCCCAGCTGTGCAAGGACTGCGGCCTGACCCTCACCGGCGCAGGCTCCGCTTACCCTTACCACAAGGACCCGGATGATGCCCATCTGCGCATCGCGCCCACTTATCCCAGCCTGGACGAAGTGGAAACTGCGTCGACCTGCTCTGTGTCTGCGTCCGTCTGGCCGCAGTCGAGAAGCTGCTGGCTGAGAAAGACTGATTCATCGCACAAGATCCCCGCTGCTGCTGCCGTTCTGACGGCGCAGCGGGGATTTGGAAGTTGTTTTCATAGCCAGAGTGCGCCAAAAGGCAGTTCAGGCGGTGTGCAATGGTTATGAAAACAGCTTCTTATTATATTTGGAGGTTTCCCGATTCATATGAAAACTAAAGGCAAAGCATGGCAACTTGTCCTCACTGTGCTTTTGATCGCGGCGTTCGTCTATACGGCATTCTTTGGCGTCGCAGTCAAGTACGGTGATGTGACCACCACCTACATCAAGGGCGCGAAAGACATCCGCTTCGGTGTGGACATCAAGGGCGGCGTCAACGTCACCTTCGTCCCCTCTGACGGCTACGACGCCACCGACGACCAGCTCGAGGCAGCTCAGCTGGTCATCGAGAACCGTCTGGTCGCCCTCAACGTGACCGACTATGAGCTGTATGTGGACAATAACTCCGACAGCCTCATCCTCGAGTTCCCGTGGCAGTCGGGCGAGACGGAGTTCGACCCCGAAGCCGCCATTGAGGAGATCGGCACCACCGCCTATCTGACCTTCCGCGAGGGGAGCAGTGCAGACGGTGAGCTCGTCCTCGATGGCTCGATGGTGGAGAGCGCAGCTGCCCAGTACGGCCCCGTCAACGGCAGCAGCTCCGAGTACTATGTGGCGCTCAAGTTTACCGATGAGGGCGCCAAGCATTCGGCGACGCGACCACCCGCCTGTATCAGACCGGCGGCACCATCAGCATCTGGCTGGATGACGAGAATGTGAGCACGGCCACCGTCAATGCGGCCATCACCGATGGCGAGGCCATCATCACCAGTTCGGCTTCCAACCCCTTCACGCAGGATGCCGTGGTCAAGATGGCCCGCCAGATCAACTCTGGCGCACTGCCCTTTGCCCTCAAGGTGGACAGCTACTCCACCGTCAGCCCCAGCCTGGGCGAGAACAGCCTGAGCGCATGGTGCTGGCCGGACTCATTGCCTATGCCCTCATCGTGGTGCTGATGACTCTGCTGTATCGTCTGCCCGGCTTCCTGGCCTGCATTGCACTGGCCGGTCAGGTGGCGGCAACGTTGGCTTTCGTCTCCGGCTATTTCCCGGTGTTTGAGAGCTTTACCCTGACTCTGCCCGGCATCGCAGGTATCATCCTGGCCATTGGTATGGGCGTGGATGCCAACGTCATCACCGCCGAGCGCATCAAGGAGGAGCTGAACAACGGCAAATCGCTGGATGGCGCGCTCAAGAGCGGCTTTGCCCGCGGCCTGACCCCCATCATTGATGGCAACGTGACCATTGTCATTGTGGCGATCGTGCTGATGGGTGCCTTCGGCCCCTCGGATGGCCTGTTCGCCAAGGCCCTGCACTTCGTGTTCTTCGCTTTTGGGCCCTCCACAGCAGGCACCATCTACGCCTTTGGCTACACGCTGCTGACCGGTGTTCTGCTGAACTTTGTGTTCGGCGTGTTTGCCACCCGTGTGATGATCCGTGGTGCAGCCTCCATCAAGGCCCTGCGGAATCCCTGGCTCTATGGTGCTGTCAAGCCCGGCAAGGAAGTCAAGGAAAAGAAGCCCATCGACTTTGTGGGCCTGCGCAAGCGCTTCCTGACCATCTCCACCTGCCTGATGGTGGCCATCATCCTGTGTGCTGCAGTGTTCGGTGTCCGGCTGGATACGGAGTTTACGGGCGGTGCCATGATCACCCTGAGCTATCAGGGTGAGATCAGCACCTCCGAAGTTCAGAAGACCGCCTCCACCGCACTGGAAAACAACGGCCTGACCCTGCAGACCGGCGAGAATGTCGCCACCGGGGAGCAGACCCTGAAGATCTCCATGCCCGGCAACGAGACCGTGACCACCGATCAGGTGGAGAATCTGCTGACCTCCCTGAACGAACAGTACCCGGACAATGCCTTTGCCCAGCTGTCCCTGAGCAATGTCAGCGCTGCCATGGGCACCAAGTTCCTGCAGAAGAGTCTGGTGGCTGTGGTGTTCTCCCTGCTGCTCATCCTGCTGTATATCGGTTTCCGTTTCAAGAAGATCGGCGGCCTGACCGGCGGCCTGATGGCTGTGCTGGCCCTGTTGAACGACCTGATGGTGGTGTTTGGCACCTTTGTGCTGCTGCGCACCCCGCTGGACGGCAACTTTATTGCCGCCATGCTGACCATTCTGGGCTACTCGATCAACGATACGGTTGTGGTCTATGACCGCATCCGCGAGAACCGTGCCCTGATGGGGAAAAAGACCCCGTTCGAGGAGCTGGTCAACCACTCGGTCAACCAGTCTGCCCGCCGTACCATCATCACTACGGTGACCACTGTGATGGCACTGGGTGTGATGTGCGTTGTCTCCAAGCTGTACGGCCTGGACAGCATCTTCACCTTTGCTTTCCCGCTGATGATGGGTATGCTGAGCGGCGTGTATACCTCGCTCTGTGTTTCCACTTCCGCCTGGGTGCTGTGGAACGACCACAAGAGCAAAAAGGCTGAAACCAAAAAAGCCTGACCGTGTTTTGCCCGACAGGCCAAGAACCAACATCAGGAGGAACGATTTATGAAATGTCCCTATTGCGGCGATGAGGAATCCAAGGTCATCGATTCCCGCCCGACCGAAGACGGTGAGCGGATCCGCCGCCGCCGCGAGTGTCTGCGCTGCCGCATGCGGTTTACGACCTATGAAGTGGTGGAGACCGTCCCGCTGATCGTCATCAAAAAGGATAACTCCCGTGAGCCTTTTGATCGTCAAAAGCTGCTCAACGCAATGCTGCGGGCCTGCGCCAAGCGCCCGGTGAGCTACGATGCACTGGAACGGGCTGTCAGCAGCATTGAGCAAAGCCTGATGAGCTCCTATGACCGCGAGGTGTCCAGTGTGCGCATTGGTGAACTGACCATGCAGGAGCTGAAAAAGATCGATGAAGTGGCCTATGTCCGCTTTGCTTCGGTTTACCAGCAGTTTGCCGATGTCGAGAGCTTTTTCACGGAGCTTAAAAAACTGATGGGCGACCGCAAAGAGAAAAACTAAGGTTCCAGCGTTAAAAGCCAGACTTTTTCGTGAACTTCACGAGAAAGCCTGGCTTTTTGTTGTGCTCACCTCAACTGTTCAGCTCAGTACAAATACCCTCAAAGAATACGATGGGAGAGCCAGGCCAGGGTCTCTACCTGAACCTGCGCCCGGCGCAGTTCCCCGAAGGCTTCCTCGGGTGCATTCAGTTCCAGGTGGCCATCAGCGGCGCGCAGGGCAGCTTCCAGCTCCGTGAAGTCCTGCGTGCGGAGCAGGTGGTTCATGCCCTCCCGCATGGTGTCGCAGAGCTCGGCTCCTTCGGCCAGTGCCTGCCGCGCACCGGTCAGATCGCTGTTCCGGATATCCTCCATGGCGGTGTCGATGTCTTCGGAGATATCCTCGGCGAATTGCTGTACCCGGAAGCTGCTGTAAAAGGCTGCCGCCAGCAGCAGGACTACGATGCCAATGCAGACATAAATACGTTTCATGCCGCACCCCCTTGCCGGAGCCCCGCCGTTTGACGAGGCTCCTTTTTCAGCAGAAAATAATCCTCGGTATCGTTGCCCGCCAGGATCAGGATCTCTTCCAGAAGCAGGCTGTTGGCCTGTGCGGTGCGTTCCAGCCAGGCAGCATCCTTGCCGCAGGTGGTCAGGTTTTCGGCAAGCACCTGACCATCCAGCACAAAGGGGATGGTGGCCTGTGCCCTCTGTACCTTGCCCCAAGGTCGGCGAGGGTGGCCGGTTCCTTTTCCGGACGCAGAGCCACTGAGAGACTGCCGTTGGTCTCCACGACCGCATAGGAGACATCCCGGGGGTCGAACACATCTTTGCCGCGCAGCGCCTCCATCAGATCGGCGGCAGTCAGCCGCAGGGTGCGCAGGGCGTTCTGATCGATCTTACCATTCAGGATGACGGTTTTGGGCCGCCCGGACATCAGGTTGAAAAAGCGCTGGCTCCTGAAGCTGAGGATCGACCCAAAAAGCTCCAGCGCCGCAATGAGAAAGAGGGGGATCAGGCTGGCTGTGACCGGTACTTCTTCAGATTCAATGGAGATGGAAGCCAGATTGGAGATGAGGATGGTAGATACCAATTCCTCAGGCTGCAGTTCCCCCAGCTGACGTTTGCCCATCAGCCGCATGGCAAATAGGACGCAGAGATAGATCAGGATGGTACGGAAGATCAAGAGTTTCAAACCGGAACACCTCCCAGCGTATAACCACCGCCCCGGCGGACAAGCTACCAGAAAGGGGGCGGCAAAATGGAACAGCTTTCCAGCCATCTGGCGGCAAATCTTGCGGAGCTCAACGCTAGGTTTGGCCGATCGGCAGATTTTTATGCGAAGGAGCTTGAGCTTTACCACTGCAAGGGAGCTATCGTTTTGTTTGATGGAATGGCCAGCCTGAAAGGGCTGTGGCAGCTGCTGCTGGATGCCGCCAGCCGCCGCACACCGCCCGGCCCGGCAGAACAGCTGACGGGGGAACAGGTGTTTGCGCTGTTGTTTGAGCACTCCGCACTGCCCGCAGAGCCTGCCCCTGTGGAGAACTGGGATGCCCTGATCCGGCGGCTGACGGCGGGCATGGCAGTGCTTTTGCTGGACGGATGCGCAAAAGGTATCGCCTTTTCGGTGCAAAGCCTGAACGCCCGCTCGGTGGATGAACCGGCAGGGGAGGGAAATCTCCGCGGCTCCCGGGAAGGCTTTGCGGATCTGCTCCGGGTGAATACCAGCCTGCTGCGGCGGTGCTTCCGCAATGATGCTCTGGTCATTGAGATCGGTCAAGCCGATTGTGAGATGAAAACGGAGTATGCTCTCTGTTACTGCCGGGATACGGCAGACCCAAAAGCGGTGCAAAAGGTGCGGCAGACCTTGCAGCGGGCCAGGCCGCAGCTGCTTTTGGATTCCAGCTACTTTGTGCCATGGCTCTTTCCCTGTAAGATCCGCACATTTGCCCCCGTGCGCTATACTGAACGGCCTATTGTGGCAGCGGCAAAGCTGCGGGAGGGGAAATTCGTCATTCTGGTCAATGGCAGCCCCTCAGCGCTGATCCTGCCCACCCTGTTCTGCGAAAACTTTGAATGCCTGGATGACTATGCAGGAACGGCCTATTTTGCATCCTTTCTGCGGGTGCTGAAATATATCTCGTTCTACCTGAGCATTTTCCTGCCGGGCGTGTTCGTCTGCTGGGCGGTCTACCTGCCAGAACTCCTGCCGCCCCAACTACTGTTCAAAATCGAGGCCGCCGAGCAGGCTACGCCGCTGCCGCTGTTTGGGGAAATGCTTCTGGTGATCCTGATGCTGGAGATCATTCGGGAGGCTGGCCTGCGGATGCCCCAGACCCTGGGGCACTCTGTCAGCCTGATCGCTGCCCTCATCATCGGGGATGCCGCCATGCTGCCGGACTGATGAGCACACCGGTCATCCTGACCGCCGCTGCCGCGTCCATTGCGGTGTTCGTCACGCCCTCGCTTTATGAGGTGGCGACTGTTCTGCGGCTGGTGGTGCTGCTGGCAGCAGGGGTGGCTGGCCCGGTGGGACTTGCCGCCTGCGCACTGGGCGTGTTATTTGGGCTGACCCGGGTCTCGGCGCTGGGTGTGCCCTACCTGCGGGATGCCGTATTTCCCGAGGTGCCGCTCTCGCCGGACGGTGTGACCCGGCGCAGCTACCCAAAACTTTCCTGGCGGCCCTTTACCATTTGGCAAAAACGAGGTGGTTGAAGTTGGAACGATCCTGTTTCTCTGAAAAAACACTGACCCTGAGTGTGCTCACTGCGGAGTTCGCTCGGTGTGTGTTACAGACGGGTGCGCCTGTAACAGCCCGCAGTTTTCTGCTTCGCGGCCTGCCCATGACACTGGCGCTGGTTCTGATCACCGCCCTGACAGCCGGGGCAGAGCAGCGTGCAGGCAGTTTTTTGGGTACAGACTTGCGTTCCCGGGTAGTCTGCGGCGGGCTGGGACTCTGGTTTGTCTGGGAGGCTGTGGAGATCTTCCGTCAGGCGCAGGAGCTTTGCTGGGGGAATTTTTCTTCCATGGCCATGCTGGGGCTTCTCCCGCTGATGCTCTGGGCAGGATGGAAGCTGGAACCTGCCGTACTGGTCCGTTGTGCGCCGATCCTGTGCTGGGCGGCGGCGCTGGCGGGTTTGCTCTGCCTGCTGGGGCTGAATGGCCAGTTCCACTGGGAAAGTCTGATGATGCAAGCTGATGCTCAAACGATTATCCTGCCCCTGTATCCGGAATACTTCGCCCTACCGCTGTTCTGCCCGGCAAAGCAGGTGCGGTGCGCTGTCTGGCTTCCGGTGAAAGCTTTTATACTGGCTGGCAGCTTTGCGCTCTGCATGGAACTGGTGTTTGGGGCGGGGAATACCCTGCCCGGCATCGAGCTTTTGTGGGCGGGCAGGCTGGGCAGCATCTCCCAGTTTGATGCCCTTGTGCTGCTGGTCTGGTTGGCAGCGGCAATGTTCCGGTTCTGCGTGCTGGTGCAGGTGGTGCGTCAATTGGCCGGGCGGCTGTGGGGCAGGGCTACGCCTGCGGAGGAAAACGCATGACGGGCCAACAGCGTGGCCTCCGGTGGCTGGCGGCAGGGGTGTTGGTGCTCTGGTGCGGGGTATTTTTGCGGGCAGAGAATACCGAGAAAAGCATGGTGCGTGCCTTGATTCTTACCCCACCCACGGTGGCGGTGCAGAGTTGGATGGTGAGCCTGCTCTACCAGTTTCCGGAAGCCGCTGCCGATGCTTCTGATGCCGCCGCAAAGGTACAGCTCTGCACGGGGCGGGGAAACACCCTGCAAACGGCTCTGACTGAAGCCGAGCGTGGCCTGCCCCGTAAAGCAAGCTACCGGCTGTGCGAGTATCTGCTTTTGAATGCCGAAACAACTTTAAAAACCATTCGACAGGCGGAGACCGTGTTGAAAGAGGAGCCGGTGCAGGGCTTGTCTGCCCGGGTCCTCTGCATGGATCTTTCCGGAGAAGAACTGGCCGCAGCAGACGGAGAAAACGAACTGTTCCCGGAACAGCTTTTGCAGGTCGTGAAGGAAGCCGCACCGCAGGCTCCGCACCTATACGAGAGCCGGAACGCTCTTTTGGCCCCGGTACTCATCCTGACGGATGGTGCCATTGAGAATGCGGAGGAAATGCTTCTGCTCACCGAAACAGGGAACACCCGGCTCACCCCGGCAGAGAGCCAGATGGCACAATTGCTGCTGGGTCAGAGCGGAGAACACACTTTTCCGCTGGGTAGTGGGCAGGTGACGTTCCGGCGTTGTGTGGTATCGGTGGAAGCTGTAGAAGATGGCTTTGCCGTGACCCTGACCGGCCAGCGCAGGGCGGGCACAGCTCTGCCCACAGCAGCACAGTGTGCGGCGCTGGAGCAACTCTGCGTGCAGACCGTTCAGCGCTGCTGGGAAAACGGGTATGATCTGCTCTCTCTGGGAGCAGTTCGGGCGCTGAAGCAGGGAACAGGGCGAGAAGCGCTGACTACAAAAAACGTCTGCCCGCAGGTGCAGGCAGACGTGAGTTTTTGCAGTTTTAGTGGGCAGTCTCAAAAACGATGGTGATGGTGGTACCAACGTTCACTTCGCTTTCCAGCTTGATGCGGGCGTTGTGGATGCGGGCAATGTGCTTGACAATAGCCAGCCCCAGACCGGTGCCGCCGGTGGCCTTGCTCCGGCTCTTATCCACCCGGTAGAAGCGTTCGAACACGCTGGACTGCGCGTCTTTCGGAATGCCGATGCCGTTATCCTTGACGGTCAGGGTACAATGGCCGTCCCGGGTGCAGGAGGTGATGAGCTGGACCTTGCCGCCGGTCGATTGTAGCGGATGGCGTTGTCGCACAGGTTCTGGCACAGCTCATCCAGCTGATCCCGGTTGCCAAGTACTCTGGCGCTCTCGCCCAGATAGGTCAGGGAGATGAAGGAGCGCTGTGCGTTCAGTTTCTGACGTTCCACACAATCCTTGGCCACGTCCAGCAGATCGACCGTTTCCATGTCGGGCTGTGCATGGGTCTCGCTGACGCTGTCCAGGTGCGACAGCTGCAGGATATCGTTCACCAGCTGGATCATCCGGCTGGCTTCTACATGGATCTTCCGGCCAAACTCGGGCACATCGGCGGGTTTGGCAATGCCGGTCTCAATGAGCTCCGCATAGCCGGAAATACTGGTCAGAGGAGTTTTCAGCTCGTGGCTGACGTTTGCCGTGAAATCCTGCCGCATCTTCTCGTTGTTTTCCCGGAGCAGCCGGTCAGAGTGGATGCTCTCAGCAAAGGGGATGAGTTCCCGGTAGGGAACGTTTTCCTGAATGTGCTCAAGGTCATCCGTCATTTTCAGAATGGGCTGGACAAGACTGCGGGTCAGCAGCCCGGCGATCAGCGCTGCGGCACCCATCATCAGGATGCAGCTCAGGATGATGGCGGGCAGGGCCGCGTCGTAGATCGACCAGATGGTCTCAGAATCCTGGGCCACACGCAGGATATCGCCGCCGGGCAGCAGCATGGCGTAATAGTAGGTCTCGTACCCCATGGTCTGGGAATCGCGGCAGTTACGGCCTACACCCTCCCGCATGGCCTGCTGGATCTCCGGGCGGGACAGGTGGTTTTCCATCTGCTGGTCAGTGGCGGATTCGAACACCACACTGCCATCTGCGGCGATCAAGGTAATGCGCAGGTCTCCGTTGACGAACACGGAGAGCTGATCTGGAGAGGAAAGCTGTTCGTATCCGGCGGAAACCAGATCGGCTGATGCTCCAGCGAGGTCCACGCCTGTTCCCGGAACGCTTTGTGAAAGACGAAGAGACAGAGCACGGCGGTGCAGACCAGACCGACGAAGCCCATGAAAAACAGCCGGTAACTGATTTTTTCTTCCATGCTCTGCGGTTTCATTCTTCCTCGCCCTCCTCATTGTCGGCCAGCTTGTAGCCGACCTTGCGCACGGTGCAGATATATCTGCCCGCGTCCCCCAGCTTTTTGCGCAGGGTGCGGATGTGCATATCCACGGTGCGGCTTTCAACAGAAATATCGGTGCCCCATACCACCTGCAGAATGGTCTCGCGGGTCACGACAAGGTTCGTGTTCTCCAGCAGCAGGCGCAGCAGACTGTATTCCTTGTAAGTCAGGTCAATATGGGTGCCGTTCACAGTCACGCTGTGGCGGGCGTTGTCCAGCAGGATCTCATGGAAGGCATAAACATTCTGCTTTTCCTCGGGGGCAGAGCGGCGCAGGGCGGCCCGCACCCGGCTCAGAAATTCCATGATGCCAAAGGGCTTAGTGATGTAATCATCTGCACCGCAGTCCAACCCGCGCACGGTATCCAGCTCACTGGATTTTGCTGTGACCATGATGATGGGTAGGCGGCGCAGGGCAGGGGTATTGCGGAGCTTTTTCAGGATGGAGAAACCGTCCTCACCGGGCAGCATCACATCCAGAATGACCAGCTCAGGCTCTGCGGCGCGCATGGCCTGCCAGAAAGGCTCAGAGGTTTCAAAGCTCTGCACCTCGTATCCGCTGGATTGCAGTGCATATTGCTCCAGCTCGCGGATGGCGGCATCGTCTTCTACAATGTAGATCATTTGTTGGGTTCCTCCTTTGCGTCTGCGGGTGCAGTGTCGCTGTCAGGGAAGAGATAGCGCTCACGGTAACGATCCAGACGGCGCTGGAACTGTTCGCTTTCCTTGGTCTCGTTGCCGTAGCGCAGGTCGTTCAGATAAGCGTGGGTATCAAAGCTGTCCTGTGCCACCTCGATCTGGCAACAGCCACATTGCTGCAGTGGTCGCAGACACGCTCGTAGTTGGTCAGAAGATCTTCCAGAACAAAACCATACTCAATGGAACAGCTGCCGGTCTGCAGGCGGGCCACATGGCGGGCCTTGATGGCACGCACCAGTTCATCCACAACGGTCTCCAGCGGCTCGACCTTGCCGGCCATGTGCAGGTCACCCTTGCGGAATGCGTCGGTGGTGCGGCTCAGCACATCCTGCACGGCCCCCTCCAGCACCTGCAGCTCCTCCTGTGCATCCTTGGAAAACGCAATGCTCTTGGCGTGGATCTCTTCGGCGGAGCTCAGAACATTTACAGAGTGATCGCTGATGCGCTCAAAATCGCTGATGGTGTGGAGCAGAGTGTTCACACTCTGGCTGTCGGCGTGGCTCATTTCACGGCTGGACAGCTTGACGAGATAGGTGCCCAGTGCATCCTCATATTTGTCCACCTTTTCCTCTTCCTCCCGCACCTTCTGGGCAAGGGAATCATCCACTTGTGGGTCAGGCTCATGGCCTGCACCACGCCCACACGGGCCAACTCGGCCATGTCAGCAGTAGCGCACGGGCACGCTCCACAGCCACGGCGGGAGTGTTCAGCAGGCGCTCATCCAGCAGAGCAAAGCTCTCTTTTTCGGCATCGTCCGGAATGGTGAGGATGGCCAACTTTTCCAGCCCATTTGCAAAGGGCAGCAGAACAGCGGTGGCCGTCAGGTTGAAGATGGAGTGGACCACGGCAATGCCCCAGGCAGTGACTGTCTCATTGACAAAGGCAAAGTCAAGCAGCAGGTTTGCACCATAGAAAACAGCCAGGAACAGGGTGACACCGATGATGTTGAAGTACAGGTGCACCATGGCGGCGCGGCGCGCATTCTTGTTGGCACCCACAGAGGAGATCAGCGCGGTGACACAGGTGCCGATGTTCTGGCCCATGATGATTGGGATGGCACTGCCGTAGGTGATCACGCCGGTGGCGCTCAGTGCCTGCAGAATGCCCACACTGGCGCTGGAACTCTGGATGATGCCGGTGACCAGTGCGCCCACCAGCACACCAAGGATGGGGTTGGAGAAGCGGACTCATCGATGTACAGCTACGTCGTCTGAGCATCGATCGATGTACAGCTACGTACGTCTGAGCATCGATCGATGTACAGCTACGTACGTCTGAGCATCATCGAGTACAGCTACGACGTCTGACATCGATGATT
>ENA-OQIO01001396-OQIO01001396.1-human-gut-metagenome-genome-assembly--contig:-NODE-1396-length-11839-cov-2.944331_pt1 | contig 11839 bp, 10 predicted proteins | sample MGYA00242573_ERZ504737 | MGnify/ENA primary metagenome ERZ504737 (study PRJEB26092, sample SAMD00036203) | human gut metagenome | host: Homo sapiens | study: EMG produced TPA metagenomics assembly of... | reverse complement strand
GACGACTTCTTCCAACGCGCCGACCTGCTGCGTTCGCTCGCGGCGGACGGCGTGCCGATGCTGATGATCTGCGGCCTGTACCAGCTGTTCGGCGAGTATTTCGAAACGGTCGACGGCTCCCGACTCGACGGCATCGGCGTGATCGGCGCGTACACGGTCGGCCAGGAAACACGCATGATCGGCAATCTTACGGAAACCTCCGCCGATTTCGGCAAGATCATCGGCTACGAAAACCATTCCGGACAGACGTTCCTGCGTGACGGCGTGCAGCCGCTCGGCACCGTCGAACAGGACGGCACCGGCAACAACGGCGAGGACCATACGGAAGGCGCGCGCGTCCACAACGTGATCGGCACGTACATGCACGGCTCGCTGCTGCCGAAGAATCCCGCGATCGCCGATTTCCTGATCCGCACCGCCGTCGAACGCCGTTACGGCACGTTCGATCCGGCCGACGCCGGACAGACGGACGCGCAACGGGCCGCCCTGCATCGCATCGACGAAATCGCCGACCGTGCTCGCCGCGTGGCCATGTCCCGTCCGCGCTGACGGCTGCCCATGCCGGTTCGCCGACAATCGCACCGCCCGCGCTGAACGCCGGATATCCGCCACTTTTTATGCGATTGACCGGTTTCGCTCGGCGCAGATGTGAAGAAAATGCGATAGAGTGGTACCACCATCACCTAAAGGAGGACATCATGGCTGATTTTAATTTTGGTGACGGCCTGCGCAAGGTCTTTCTCGCCGGCGTCGGTGCCTTGGCGACCACTGTTGAGAAGAGCCAGGAAATCGTTGACGACCTCGTCAAGAAGGGCGAGCTGACCGTCGAGCAGGGCAAGGCCCTCAACGCCGAACTCAAGCACAAGGTCGAAGAGGCTAAGGAAGCCCCTGAGTCCAAGGATGCAGCCCCGGCCGAAACCGAAGACAAGGCCGAGTAGCTCCAGTCTTTCGTATCGCCGTCTGCCGCGCATGTGAGCGCCCGGACGGCGATTTGCTATGCCCGCGCGACGCCGGCGAAACGTTCGTCTGGCATCGCGGGCTTTCCAGCCGATTTCCCAACCGTTTGCGAGCAGTGACATGTCTTTGAAACACCCATCCGACAAGCCGGACGCGGCACGCCCCGAAAGCGTGGAGCCCGTCACGCTGTCCGACAGGGTCAACGCGGTCATCAACCCCACGGCCGACCCTTCGCCGGACGCCGCCTCCCAAGCAAACGGACTGACGGATGAGCTTGCCCACGAATCCGCGGACGATGCCGGCGAAACGGACGATACCGGCAAAGCGGCCGGTGCCAACGCGCAATCGTCCGAAACCATCGGCATCTTCGGAGCGCGCAAAGACACGTTCTCCGCGCGCTACCATCTGACCCGCCGCGGCAAACTCCGGCGTCTTGCGCAAATCGCGCAGATCGCCAACAAATTCGACGTGGTTCACGGACTCACGCCCGTCAAAATGCGTCTCATGCTCGAAGCGCTCGGCCCCACGTTCGTCAAGGTCGGACAGATCCTGTCCATGCGCTCCGAAATCCTGCCGCAATCGTTCTGCGACGAACTGTCCAAACTGCGCGCCGACGCCGACCCCATGCCATACAGCACGGTGCTGCAGGTGCTTGAGGACGAATACGGCCGGCCCGTGGACGAGATCTTCGACCATATCGACCCCACCCCGCTCGGCTCGGCCAGCCTTGCGCAGGTGCATCGTGCGAAACTGCTCACCGGCGAGGACGTGGCCATCAAAGTGCAACGTCCGGGCGTGCGCGAAACCATGGCGCAGGACGTGTCCATCATGCGCACCATGCGGGAATCGCCACCAAAACCATGCGCAGCGCGCAGGTGGTGGACCTGTCCGGCGTGGTCGAGGAACTGTGGGACACCTTCGAATCGGAAACCGACTTCCTCATCGAAACGCGCAATCTGGCGGAATTCAAACGATTCTGCGAACGCTACAAATACATGGACTGCCCGAAGCCGTACCCGGAACTATGCACCGAACACGTGGTGGTCATGGACTACGTGGAAGGCATCTCCGTCTCCCATCCGGACGAGCTGCTTGCAGCCGGCTACGACCTGAAGGAAATCGGCACCAAACTCGTGGACAACTACGCCACGCAGGTACTCGACGAAGGCTTCTTCCACGCGGACCCGCACCCCGGCAACATCATGGTGCGCGGTGGGCAGATCGTGCTGCTCGACCTGGGCATGACTGGCCGCTCAACGCCAAAACCCGTTCCGTGCTGAAGGACATGATCTTCGCCGTGGCCGAGCAGGATTCCCCCAAGCTTGCCGACGGTCTGCTGCGTTTCGCCGGTGCCGAGGCCGATCCGGAGGATTATCCGGCGTTATTGGCCGACTTGGACGTGATCGTCAAGGAATTCGGCACAGTGGATCTGGCCGAACTGGACATCGCCGCCATGCTGACGGCCCTGACGCAGATGGCGCAACGCCACGGCATCGAGGTGCCGAGCACCGTCACCACGGTCGGACGCGCGCTGGTCACCTTGGAAGGTTTGCTCGACGAATTCATTCCCGACGTGAACATGATCCAGATCATCTCCGACCACATCGCGTCGAGCACGTCGAAGAAGGATTTCGTCAAGGACGAGACGAAATCGCTGGCTCTCGAAAGCCATCAGGCGCTGCACAGTCTGCTTGCCGCCGCCAACGAGCTGAAAGTGGCGTCCCGCATGCTCACGCGCGGCCAGCTGCGCGTCAATATGGAGATGGTCGGTTCGCAGGAGCCGATCCACCTGCTCGCCAACATGGTGAACAGGCTTACGATGGCGCTTATCGTGGTCGGCCTGTTCATCGGCTCGTCGATTGTGTATTACGCGGGCATCAAGCCGGTGATTTTCGGCATTCCGATTGTCGGTTTCCTTGGCTACGTGATCGCGTTCATCCTGTCCGTCTGGATCGTGTTCGACATCTACTTCAAAGGACGCGATTCGAAGAAGCGGTAGCCGGGCGTCTTGCGTTGCGGGTGGCTTGTGTTGCGGCGCGCTCGCATTCGTGTTGGTGATTGCGTTCATATCTGCGTTTGCGATTGCATTTGCGTTCCCGGATTATTCGATAGGACACGGCTTTTTGCTGAATAATCAGACAAGTTGTCAATGATTTCACTCCCCCTAATATGGACCATTGACGGGGTACTGTTTTGGTGGCATAATGCTCAATGTCGACGATGACATCACCACCCGGTTCCCATGGAGGAGAGGACATGCAGGCCGGGAAATCCCAGCGGAGCGTGCTCGCGCTCGTGATCGCCTGTGCCTGATTCTTGGATTTGGTATCCCCCTTATTCCCCTTGTCGGAGTGGATTCCGCCGAAGGGACGGAGGTTTCCGCCGCTTCCGACGTTGCCACCGTCTCCGCCGAAAACAGCCTGCAGAACGGCAGTTTCGAACAGCCGGACGTGTACCAGTACCGTGAAACCAGCGATGTTCCGTATTGGAAATCCACCACGACTTCAGGCAGCATCGAAATCGGCAGTGTCTTCAAAAACGGCAACGGAGACAATGACTCCCTGCGCATGCGCACCGGCGAGAAAGTGGCCGCGGCCGAAGGCAGCCAATTCGGCAAGCCGGCCACGTCGAACGGCAACTATTCGATCTACCAGCGGCTCGCCACCACACAAGGCGCGAAATGCCGATGGTCCCTGAAGCACAGGGCGCGTCCGTCCGGTTCGAAGAGCGGTTTCGATACACTCGCGGTCATCACCGCGGACACGCATGGCGCCGAACCGCCATCGTTCTCATGGGGTGGCGGCACCGACCTGTTCCACAACATGTTCGAGTGGATGGCAACGGTTGGGACAGCCCCGGCTGGACCTTCCCCGACAGCAGCGTCTTCAACCAGTACACGCGCAACGGATGGAACGAATACGAAGGAGAATTCGCGGCGGACGGCGACGACACCGTATTCGCGCTGGCGCCTACAACACGCTCAACGGCAACCTCGCATACGGCAATCTCGTGGACGACGTGTCCGTTGCCGCGGAAGGCGGCGACGGCGGCAACCTCGTGACCAACGGCGGTTTCGAATCGCCATCGCTTACCAAGGACGGCGAAACGGGCTCCGCCAACGCTCCAGCCAACGCCGCAACGCAGCGGCCCGCACCCCGCATCACGCCGCCGATTGGCCGCATAGCCTCACCGTCTCAGTCCGCTAATAAAAGGCGATTAGCCAGTCTTACCGACTCGGCAATCGCCCTTCCATATTTTGTCCCGCGAAAGCCTTTCGAGGCCGACGTGGGTGCCGTTAGAGCGTGGGAATCGCCATATGCAACGACGAAACTGAATAATCGGTGAAATCGTGAGCGAAAACCGGCAAACTGGGCTACGCTCGTAACAAGTGGCTCATTGCGCGCGCAAATGCGGTGAGCAGGGTCAATCGCAAGGGAGGATGCCCATGTCAAAGTCGTTTCTCAAGAAAGCGCTGCTCGGCGGTGCGGTGGCGGCAGGAGCCGCGGTGTGGGCGATCGCCCCGCGTTCCTTCTCCGACAAGCGGCGCAACTATGTGCCGGCCGTTCCGGACGTGTGGTACGCGCACCGCGGTCTGCATGACGCCGGTTCCGGCCTGACCGCGCAATACGCCAACGAAAGCGGCGAATACGTGGCGCTCGCCCGCCGCATGGCCATGAAAGCCGGGTACGGCAGCCTGATACACCCGGCGTGATTGCCCCTGAAAACTCGCTTGCCGCGTTCGCAGCCGCCTGTGAAGCCGGGTACGGTATCGAACTGGACCTGCAGATGACGCGCGATGGCGAGGTCGTGGTGGTGCATGACGGCGATCTGATGCGCGTCGCCGGAGATCCACGCCGTATCGCCGATCTCACGTATGACGAGCTGACTCGTATTCCGCTGTTCCCGACCGACGCTCCGGGCGCATGCAAGGCCGCGCCGCTGCCGTTGGCATTGGAGGAACCGCCGCTGGTCACCACGCCGGACAACGCGCCGGAAGGCTACTATCAGCATGTGCCGCTATTCGCCGACGTGCTCAAAGTGGTGGCTGGTCGTGTGCCGCTGATTGTGGAATATAAGTTCGATGACAACTCCAAGTGGGATCCGCGCGACGTGGAGCTTATGGAGAAGGGCGACGCGTTGCTGCAGGCATACTCCGGCAAGTACGTAATCGAATCGTTCAACCCGGCCGCCGTGAACTGGTACAAGGAAAACCGTCCGGAAGTGTGCCGCGGCCAGCTGTCTTGGTGGCCGTACGGCGAGGACAAGCCCACCGATCCGGTGGCGCTCGGCAAGGAATACGCGGCCGGCGCGCTGGTGTTCGACTGGATTTCCCGTCCTGATTTCGTCGCCTACGATTGGAAGGGCGGCAACAGCCCGCAGGTGAAGCTGGCCCGATTCATGGGCGCGGTGCCGGTGTCGTGGACCGTGCGCAGCCGCGACGAATACGCGCAGTGCTGCGACCAGTTCGACCGCCACATCTTCGAAGCGTTCGTGCCCGACGAACAGTAGCCGACTGATAGTTGCCCGGCGAGCGACAGCAGCCGGGCGCTAGTCGACGGACTATGATCGACAGGCGACAGCCGGTTTTATATGGTTTCGGCCTGCCATCGCATGATTGGTGCGGTAGCAGGCCGAATTTTTATTCGATTGATTTATTCCGATTGGCAGCTCAGTCGATCACGCCGTACAGACGGTCGCCGGCGTCACCCAAGCCCGGCACGATGTAGCACTTGTCGTTGAGCTTCTCATCGACGGCGCACAGCACCAGCTTGAACTTGATGGACGGGTCGAGGTTTTCCTCAACGAACTTCAGACCTTCCGGAGCGCCCAGAATGCACACTGCGGTGATGTCCTTCGCACCGCGCTCGGCCAGATAGTGGGTGGCCGCAACGAGCGTGCCGCCGGTGGCGAGCATCGGGTCGATCAGGAAGCACTGACGGCCGGTGAGATCCTCCGGCAGACGGTTCGCGTACGTGATCTGCTGGGTCGGGTTCTCCTCTCGCGCTTCATGCCGAGGAAACCGACTTCAGCGGACGGAATCATCTTGTCATGCCGTCGAGCATGCCCAGACCCGCGCGCAGCACCGGCACGATAATCGGAGCCGGGGCGGCGATGTGCTTGCCGATCATCGGAGCCACCGGGGTTTCGATGGGCTTGTCCACGACTTCGATGTCGCGGGGTGGCTTCGTAGGCTCGAGCATCACGAGTTCGGAAACGAGCTCGCGGAACGTGGAGGACGGAGTGTTCTTGTCGCGAAGAACGGTGAGCTTGTGGTCCACCAGCGGGTGGTTCAAAACATGAATATCCATGGTTTCTAAGCGTAGTCCATGTATCGGCTGTTCGGCAACGCGCCGGTAGGTCGGTCAGATGAAACCCAGATGAGCGCCGATCGGATGGCAATCGAAAATCGCAAGAAAGCCAGAGAAAAATTCGAAAAACATCAAAAGAGGAGAAAAGCGCCGAACCACGAAAGCGCCTGTCGGCGCAAAGGCCGCTCGCAGCGGCAAAAAATGGAGCCCGGGGCTATGCATGGCCCGGCGCGAATTCCTATTGTACAGTCGCGCTCGACGCTTCGCAGCGCCGTGTCGTGTGGGGTATGAAACGGGGGAAATTACGGAAAGCGGCGGTGGAAAGCAGTAGTGGAAAACGACAGTGGAACGGCCTATTCCAATCGTCCGCGCCGCCACAGATTCGCCCCGTGGCGGAAATCCTTGGCCGTGGCGAACAGGTTGCCGGCTGTGTGCATCAGTTTCGCCGCCTTCGCGCGCGCCCGCTTCTCAACGGCCGACGGGTGGCTGCCGGCCGCAGCAGACGCAGCGGAACCGTCGGAAACATCAGATGATCCGGCCTCGCTGGAACCGCCCAGCGAAGCCAGTTTGCGCGCTTCGATACGCAATCCCAACGCAACCACGTCGGTGAAGGCGGCGGCCCGCTCAAGTGCCACGGCGAAATCGCCTGTAAACGCGCCGGCCAAAATCGAATCGGCGGTACGTGCGATGTCGTCTTCCGTCGGTGCCTGGTCCACGCCGGCAATCGCGGAAGCGGTGGTGGCGACGGGCTCGCCGACGCGCCACAGTCGCGCGATCGATTCGCGGTTCTTCCGCATCCACGTACGCAGCAGATACAGTCGCCACAGAATGCCCGGCAGCGAGTCGGGGTCGGCATGGCTCCACAATTCGGCGATCACGTCCACGCCTTCGCGGTCCACCAGCGTCAGCACACGTTCCACCAGTCGGCGTCCTGCGTGTGGTGCACGCGGTCAAGCAGCGCCGCGGCCGACGCATGGCACATTTCGTTGATTTCCGCCGGATCGGCGCCGCCGGCGATATTGTCGGCCATCATCTGGTCGAGCTGGCCGGGGCGTGCCGGACGCGGCGAACCGGTGTTCGTGAAACCGGCGGAACGGCTGGGAACGACTGAACCGGAACCGTAGTGCATGTTAGTAGACAATGGGGGAGACCTTCTGAATGTCGATGATGCTGGGGCCTTGCGGTGTGTCGATGATGAACAGCGACATGGCGGTGCCGGTAGGCATGTATGGCGATTTTGCGATGAGCTGCTTGGCAAGCTGCTTACGCGCGCACAGGCCGCGCAAATGGTCGTACATGCGCCGATGACCGGCCGGTGCATGCAGATGGCCGTGGTTTCGCGGCTGTTGAGCGTCTGCGTGATCTGCTCGCGGAACGCCAGCCATGAGGCCGCCGGATGCTCGGCGAACGCGTCCTCCGTCAACGCGTTGATGTGTTCCATCGGCCGTTCGGTCTGCCAGCTCAGCACCTGCAACGTCTCCTGGCAGCGCAGCCACAGCGAGGTGGCCAGTCGCGTCGGGTTGAAACAGGCGAGCTCGCGGTTGAGGCAAACGCCATCGCCGCGCCTTTCGGCGTGATCGGACGGTTCGCGTCGGTGCCTTCCACGACTTGCGCGATTCAGCCTTCGCATGGCGTACAATCAGCAGATTCTGCGCGGTCGCGCCACCCTCCTGCACGCGGTCCACGAACACTGCCAACGTGTCCTTATCGGTCGAATGAGACAGTATTTTGCGCGCCTCACGCACGGAAACCCAGACGATATCGTTGATCTCGCCCACGTCCGCGCGGTGCACCGGGCCGAACGCGTCCAGCAGATGTTCGGCATCGTCGGCGGAAATCGGCTGCGCCATCCAATACAACGTGTGCTTGGTGTCGGCCGTGCAATCGTGCGAATGCCGGGTCTTCTTGCCCTCTTCGGACAACGGGTATTCGACTTCGCACAGATACGGTCCGAGTTTGACCGGCGACCCCGTCTCTTCGCCGATTTCACGCACCGCCGCATGCCGATGCGTCTCGTTCTGCTCGAGCTTGCCTTTCGGCCAGCTCCAATCGTCATACTTCGGACGGTGCACGATACATACTTCAATGCTGTCGAGCTGTTCCTGCGCAGATTTGCTACTGGCGATCGCAGGATCGTTCGCGATATCGCTGCCCGCCTTCCATCGCCATACGATGCCGCCGGCGGCTTCCACGATGCGTCTCATCTTTTCGCTCATATTGTCCTATTCTAGGCTGGGCCGGGCTGGCGGCGGCGCGTGACGTCCGAACATACAGAAAATGGCCGGGCCCGCAAGGTGCGGAACCGGCCATTCGCCTCGATCGATCAGTGCCTTACCGGTCGACGCGTGTGTTTCTTGATGAGGTATTCCTGGCTGTCGACCAGCGGTCGACCTTCCTCATCCTTGCAATGGCGCACATAGGTGCCATCGGCCTGCATATGCCAAGACGCGGTGGAATCGGCCATCTGCAGATCGACGTACTTGATGAGCTCGTCGATCTGCTCCGGAGCCACGATGCGGACCAGCGCTTCGACTCGACGGTCGAGGTTGCGGTGCATCAGATCGGCGGAACCAATCCACACTTCCGGACCGGCCGCAGGGCCTTCGCCGATCTGCGGACCATCGGAGTTGGCGAACGCGTAAATACGGCTGTGCTCAAGGAAACGGCCCAGGATCGAACGCACGCGGATGTTCTCGGAAAGTCCCGGAACGCCCGGCTTGAGCGCGCAGATGCCACGTTCGACGATGTCGATCTTCACGCCGGCCTGGCTTGCACGGTACAGCGCGTCGATGGTCTTCTCGTCGACGATGGAATTGACCTTGATCTTGATCCACGCCTCCTTGCCGGCGCGTGCGGCGTCCTCCTCGCGGCGGATGCGCTGAATCAAGCCGGAACGCACGGTGCGCGGCGCCACCAGCAGACGGTGGAAGCTCGACTTCGGCGCGTAGCCGGACAGCTGGTTGAACAGGCGGGTCATATCCTGACCGACCACCGGATCGCAGGTCAGCAGGCCCAGGTCGGTGTAGATACGTGCGGTCTTCGGATTGTAGTTACCGGTGCCCACGTGGCAGTAACGACGCAGGCCGTCGGCTTCCTGACGCACCACAAGGCTCAGCTTGCAGTGGGTCTTCAGGCCGACGATGCCGTACACCACGTGCACGCCCGCGCGTTCCAGCTTGCGGGCCCACGCGATGTTGGCGTCCTCGTCGAAACGCGCCTTGATCTCGACCAGCGCCAGCACCTGCTTGCCGGCATGCGCGGCGTCGATCAGCGCGTCGATGATCGGCGAATTGCTGGACGTACGGTACAGCGTCTGCTTGATGGCCAGCACCTTCGGATCGGCCGCGGCCTGCGCCAGGAACGCCTGCACGGACGTCGAGAAGGAATCGTACGGGTGGTGCAGCAGGATGTCGCGCTCGCGGATGGCGGCGAAAATGTCCTGCGCACGGGACGATTCGACTTCGGCGATCTGACGATTGGTGGTCGGAATGAACGGACGGTACTTGAGATCCGGACGGTCGATGCCGCCGAGCTCGAACAGCACGGTCGCGTCAAGCGGCGCCGGCAGGCGGTAGACCTCGTCGGCGCTCACGCGCAGCTGGTCGGCGAGCAGCTGAGACAGGAACGGGCTGGTCTCGTCGGAGATCTCCAAACGAATCGGCGGTCCGAAACGACGGCGCAGCAGTTCCTTCTCCATGGCGTTGAGCAGGTTCTCTGCATCATCCTCTTCCACGTCGATGTCCTCGTTACGGGTGACGCGGAAGGAGCGGGCCTCCTTGATGATCATGCCCGGGAACAGGGATTCCAAGTGGGCGATGATCAGGTTCTCCATGGTGATGAAGCCATAGCGCACGTTGGTGCTCTCGTCTTCGGTCAGATCGTCGACCGGCACGAGTCGGTTCAGGTTGCCAGGAACCTTCACGCGGGCGAAGTGGGATTTGCCGGATGCCGGATTCTCCACCAGCACGGCGAGGTTGAGGGAACCGCCGGAAATGTACGGGAACGGGTGGGCCGGATCCACGGCAAGCGGCGTCAGAACTGGGAACACCTGCTGGCGGTAGTAGCGCGACAGGCGCTCCTGCTCGGCCGCGGTGAGCTTGTCCCAGCTCAGCAGCACGATCTGTTCCTTCGCCAGGTCGGGGAGGATGTGGTCGATGATGTAGTGCGCGTGCTCGTCCTGCAGGCGGTGGGCCTGCTCGCTGATGGCGCGCAGCTGCTGCCTCGGGCTCAGTCCGGAAGCGGCCGTCACGGCGATGCCGGTGTCGATGCGGCGCTTCAAGCCGGCCACGCGGACCATGAAGAACTCGTCGAGGTTGTTCGCGAAGATCGCGGCGAAGCTCGCGCGTTCGATGACCGGCAGGTCCTCATCCTGTGCAAGCTCGAGGACGCGCTTGTTGAACTTCAGCCAGCTCAGCTCACGGTCGAAGAAACGGTCGTTCGGCAGCGGTTCCTCGCCTGCCTGAAGCTCGCGCTTATCGTTCTTATCGGTCTCAGCGATATGCTCAGCTATCTGGCTGCGCAGGATCGCCTTTGAGGGTGCGTCAAAAATCTGTGCCATAGTTATCTACTTTATCCTCAAGTGCTTGGAATGTCTTGCAAAACTCAGGAAAATTAAGCAGGAGTTAACATTCGTTCGCCGAGTTGGTGAAATATGCTTCCGACACGCCGTTTTTTCGGGGCAAATGAACGTGAATGAACAGGCAAGCGTTGCGATTCGCACAGCATGGAGCATTTTTGCGATTCTTGCGATCGGAAAGCAACAGTTGCGATAAATACGGAACATCGTCCCGTTTCGGTTTGCACTTGCCGCAATGGCGAGCATAATTACGAAGTACAAGAACAACTGAAGAGCAGAGCCCCACAAGGTGTGTATGACCGAGATAGGTTGTTACGTTGAACGGGCATTGGATAGACTTACCGTTACGACGATGTTGTTGTGCAGCGATTCTGCTCCGAAGATTCTTGCAGGAAGGCCCGCTTCGGCGGGTCTTCCTTTTTTGTTGCGCTGCGCCGTGCTGCGTTGCGTAATGTCTTGCGATGTGCCGAATCGCGTTGCGATGTGGATAAGTGTGGATGACACGCCGAGGGTGTGGATAACCCACATTCTCCGACACAGGTGCCGTTTCGGCTTGAATCCATGTGCGGTTTCGTTTTTCAATCGGCGGTATGAGCGATGCAATTTCTTCATTACAGGTCCCTCCGGTCCCATTGCCGTCATACGGAGCCGTGACGCACGCGTGACGTGTTCGCCGAAAATCCGGTCGCAGCCAGCGGCCAGAGTGCGGCAGCCGACTCGATCCCAGCAAACCGTTCGGCGGGAAACGGTCTCGCCGCAACGGTTCTATACGCCGCAGAACGCCGTGGACGCGCGAACGTCGGCACGATGGGCCGGGCCTGCCGTGGCGGGCAGTTTCATGGGTTCGCCGTTGGAATCGTCGTCCACACGGATGAAACCCGTTGAAGCGCAACCGGAACCTGCTCCACTCAACGTCGTGGTGGTCGGATCCGCCGTCGCCGGAGTCGGTGCCAGCACGTTGGCGGCGCTGCTGGCCCGCGAACTAACGGAACGTGGA
>ENA-OQIO01001395-OQIO01001395.1-human-gut-metagenome-genome-assembly--contig:-NODE-1395-length-11845-cov-5.064431_pt1 | contig 11845 bp, 12 predicted proteins | sample MGYA00242573_ERZ504737 | MGnify/ENA primary metagenome ERZ504737 (study PRJEB26092, sample SAMD00036203) | human gut metagenome | host: Homo sapiens | study: EMG produced TPA metagenomics assembly of... | reverse complement strand
TGTGGGGAGTAAAAAGTAAAAAAAAGAAAGAACAAAAAATAGAAAAAAATAGAAAAAGAAGGCAAAAGGCTGAGGTTTTGCTCTGTAAGAAAAGATGAGGCGACGGGAATTTACTGGCCGGCTGATGCCGGAATGAAAGGTGTTGGCAGCCGGAAGATATTGTGCCCTGTAAAGAAAGCTGTCTAAGAGCGCTGGCCGGTCAAGCCGGGAGGAAGGTTATTGGCTGACGGAAGATTTACGAAAAAATGCGTGGCGGGAGTTTGACGGCGAAGCAGATTAAGCTTCGTATGTCAAGACTGTTCTGCCCTGCTGGAATCCGTAGTTCTCTCAATCTAAGTCAAATCCTGCCGGCAATCGCAGCAACCCATGCCGGCCTAACATAAACAACAAAAAAAAGAAAGGATGAAAAATAATGGCAAAAATACTTCTCAGTATATATCCGGAATATACAAAGGCAATCTTTTCCGGAATGAAAACAGAAGAGTTTCGCAGAAAGGTTGTAAACGAGCTGCTGGAAGGCGGAAGCCATACTTTATATTTCTACGAGACAAAGAAGAACGGGGGAGCCGGAAAGATTGTGGGTCAGGCATACGTGAAAGAAGTACTCGTGACGCTGCAGGCTGCATATATGCCATCAGGTTTACCGCAGCTTGACGGCCTTTCAGTTGAAAAAATGCAGCAGATGTATCTGTGCTGGTGCAGACAGAAAGAGAAAGCTCCTGCTAGATGGTGGTATAGTGATAGCGATTTCTCAGCTTACCGTAAGCTTATCGGATGGACTGGAGACCCGAAGCATTATTACAATTATGTGTTGAAGCTTGAAAATGTTCAGAAATACGATACTCCGCTTGATGTTTCCTGCTTTACATATGAAAGCGGCAAGACGATTACCCGCCCGCCGCAGAATATGTGTAAGTGCTTGCCTGCCTGATTTCGCCGCGGCAAAAATCCGGCATATTGATTTTGTAAAACAAATAAAGAAAGGAGACTTCAAAAATGGAAGCAAAAAAAATTTACGAATCAGGAAAGCTGCATGGTGTATACCGCTGCGGAAAAAGAGAGGAATTAGTAAATAAAATTCCAAGGATTGATAAGGAAGGTATGCCTGATGTTACCGGTATCGTTATTTCAGGAATTATGAATTTCGGAATGATGCTGATATGATTAAGGCTATGGCGAAAGATGCGATTGGATGCAAAGCGGAGGATATTAAAATTCCATACGATGAATCACAATTTGCACGGCGCCGGTTCATCAACGATGTGATTGTTGGTAAGCTGACTGGTTCTGTCAGATTCAGCACTCAGGCGCTGATTGATACTTTTTACGAATTCCTTGAGATGCCTACGGAAACGACAAAGCAGATGCAGGCAAAAGATGATTTGAGGGATATTGAAAGGTATCTGAATAACGAGGCCAGAAGGCCGATTGTCCTTGGTCATCCGATTATTAATCTCTGTGGAGCCAATTTTGAATGCCAGATGGATTTCGCATTCCTTGGCCCGCATATCGTAAAGACCAATAAGCATAAAGAAGGCAGAAAATGGGTTTACGATGAAGAAGAGGTTTACCTCGCTGAGGCTGTAAGGATTTTTCCAAATAAGCCGGCTGTCAAAGAGACATCAAAGATACTTGACGTTGGAATTGGGACAAGACTTGAACTGTACGTCATGATAAAAGAGATGCAAAAATGGGTTGACGCGCATAAATGTGCTGGTGGCCAGCCAATCCTGCTGCGTGCAAGCTATTACTACCTTAAAAAAGACAGGGAAGACGATAAGCATTACAGCGATAACTTCTTTGATGGAAAAGGCGGCAATGTCATCTCACTGTCTGTTATCTATTCAGAAGATACGATGAAGGCGATTGATGACATATATGCACCAAAGCTCAGAGAATTTCTGGAAGGCAATTCAGCCCTTTCCGGGGAATGCAAGAATTGTTCTTCAAGAATGCTCTGCGGGTACCATGACGCATCAGTACCGCTTACAGAAGAGGAAAGACCGAAGCCAAAAGCTCTGCCTGTTTTAAGCCCTGACCAGGAAAAAGCAGCAAATGCTCTGGAGGGCAATATCCGTGTTATCGCAACTGCTGGAAGCGGCAAGACAACTGCGATGGCATACAGGATTATGAATCTTCTTAAAGCAGGAGTAAGCCTGAAAAGATTGGATGCTTTACATTCACAAATGCCGGAGCCGGAGAGATGCGTGACAGAATCAAAGGTTTCTGTAGTATCGCAGGGATTGATGTAGAATTTGACAAAATCACAATATCTACTATCCACTCATTCGGTGATTCACTGCTGAAGCAGTATTATAACCTGCTCGGGTACAAAAAACCGCCAGTACTTATTAATGAAATCCAGCGGACAAAAATCATTGAGGAAATCCTGTCCAAGAACAACACTATTGAAGAGCTGGCAGACAAGTATAAAAACTTTTACCTTGATATGTTCCGTGCTAAAGGAATCCTTGAATTGATGAAGGGATACTTTTCCGATATCATGGACGGAATTTCACAGGAAGACTTTCAGGCAAAGACACGTCTTGAAAATGAACGGTTGAAGCTATATATCGCATGTATATGCAGTATGATAAGTACAAAAGTGAAGCATGCCTGATTGAACATAGTGACCAGGAGCTTGGCGTTCTTAGACTGCTGAGACTGAAACCAGACTTGTTTGACGAGGTTGGAATTGAGCACATCTCCGTTGACGAGTATCAGGACACATCAAACATACAGTTTAAAATCATCAATGAAATGAGAAAGGCTAAATGCGTTAAATCATTGTTTATCGTTGGTGATGATGACCAGAGTATATATGGATTCCGTGAAGCAAACGTTGAGCTTATCAAAGATTTCTTTGCTATGATTGGCGATAAGAACGGTACTGATGTTCGGCTGATGGAAAACAGACGTTCAACAGTCAATATCGTTGATTTTGCAGCAAAGTTGATTTCGTTTAACGAAGACAGAATTGACAAAAAGCCTGTGTCCACAAATGGATTTGGAAAACATGTAGAGGTTGAAAAATGCCGTACGAAGGACGAAGAACAGGAATACATCATAAGGAATGTTGAGGCTTGATAAAAGAAGATGGCAGAAGTGCAAATGAAATTGCAATTCTTGCCCCGACAAATGCCGAGCTGGTAGAATATGCAGATTTACTGCAGAAACGCGGCATTGAGTCTGTTAGTATCAACCCGGAGCCGATTCTGGAAAATCCACGTGTTCTTGGTGCTATTGGACTTGTGAAGTTCATGCTGAGCAGCAGCGAGCTTAACGGTACCATGTATATCAATGCTAGAGATAAAGGCAAGGCAATGACAATGACAGAAGATGAAATCAGGAAAAGTATGCTGGAACTTCAAAATGAAGTGAAGGAAATTTCTGATGTATCAGCGCTGTTTGAAAAATTCATGGCTCTTGACCTGATGGGAATGATGAGATTTACCAGAGCTTTCTGGAGGACATTAATACCGCGAAAGAGGAAGCAGTAAGAAGAGAAAACCTTCCAGAAGTATGCGAATATATCATTGATTTTGACCGGTTTGGCCAGAAGCAGACCGCAAGAAAAGAAAAGGCATACAATGGAGTTGTACTTTCCACAATGCACTCTTCAAAAGGTAAGGAATGGCCAGTCGTGTTCTGCTCTGTTACAAAGCTGCACGGTAGGGATTTGAAACCGGAAGACATCCCAGAGAAGAATAGACTTTTGTTTGTTACCTGCACCAGAGCAAAAGAAGAACTTTATATTTCAGGCGTCACTATCGCCGTCAGCACTGCGGCTGAAGATGTTGAGAACCTGTTTCTTAGCGAATGTTTACAGGTGGCAGGCGAGATGTATGGCGATGAAAAAGAAGAATTCGCTTCCTGATATGTATAGCCCCGAAAAGAAATTTTCGGGGTTTTTGTGTATTGGCATACTGGAACCAAAAAACAAAAAAAGAACTGGCAAAAGCAGCTTCAAAAAAATAGCAAAAAAGAGCAGATACGAAATCCTGTATTTCATATTATTGCATATTTCTCATATTGTACAAAAGGCATCCGGCAAAGCGGCTGCCTGATTTTTACAAAAAAAATCAAAAATATATAGAAATTCAGGAGGAAAAAGATTGAAAATGAGAAGTAGAGGGTATCCATTACCTTAAGCACACGACAAATAAGCCATCTTTCGGTGGCTGCTTTAAAAATTGAATATTGAGAAGTTAAGGTTATGCGGTTGCTGACTTGATTTTATAACCCTGATTTCTTGCGATAAGGATTGCCTGTTCTACCGTAATTTCACGGTCAACTGGAGGCAGGTCTGATTTCCTGTAAAGTTCTGCATTATAGTTTTCACCGTTTTTCAACATGTGGTATAATGCGGTAAGAAGCATTCTTGCTATGGCAATGATTGCTTTCTTGTGACCGCGACGCTTTTTGAGACGGAGATAACGGTTACGCATTTCAGGATGCTTTGAGCTTTTAACAACAGCGTTTGCGCACTGTACTAAAAGCGGCTTGATATAGCATCCGGCTTTGGAGACCCGGACAGATTTTTTCTTCCCTGCGCTTTCATTGTTGGTCGGAGTAAGACCAGCCCATGAGCATAAGTGTTTCGCCGAAGGAAAAGCCTCCATATTGGTACCGATTTCGGAAATAATTCCGATGGCAGTGAAGTCACTGCTGATACCAGGAGCGGTTTGAAGAATGGCAAATTCCTGCTGATAGGGAGCAGCGAGCGCAAGAATGAGTTCTTCAAGCTCTGCTTTCCGGGATTCAAGCTTTCATAATGAGCCTTGATTATCTTGAGTTTTCCCGCTTGTTCCGGTGTGATATAGCCGTCAATGGCATCACGCAGTTCGGGAAGTTTCTTTTTCAAACTTTTGAAAACAAGGGGTTCAAGGTCAAAGGAAGTATCTTCAGGGTTTTCTAAAATCTTATCCAGTATTGCCTGAGCAGATTTGCCGAAGGTGTCCGAAACAACGTTTCCCAACTGGATATTGGAAACCGTGAGACAGTTCTGCAAACGATTCTTTTCGCTTGATTTGAAGCAGGTCAGTTTGAAACGGTAACGCATAAGGTCACGAAGCTGGCGGATGTCAGCAGGAGGCATAAAGCTACCGGAAACAAGGTCATGCTTAAACAGGTCAGCAATCCATTTGGCATCTTTCTTGTCAGTTTTCTTTCCACGGATAGCCTTAACATACTTTGGATGAGCAAGGACAATCGAACAATCTTTTTCGAGAATGTTATAAACAGGAATCCAGTATTTACCAGTAGATTCCATACAGACATCCTTGCAATTATGTTCGAGCAGCCATTGTAACAAATTTTTCAAACCCTTCGTGTAGGTAGAAAAACGGTGGCGCTCGTAAGAGGTAACGCCGTGCTTGTCAGTAGAAGCAATGCAGGCGACTACAAAAGTCTTGTGGACATCAATGCCACAACAGATTTTGTACACGATTTTTAAAGCCATAGGGACTCCTTTCAGAACCGGAGCGGTTCGCTAAAGATTATAGGGAGAGACGGAATTGACTGACTGTCTAAGCCATAAACGAAGTTGTTTAAACAGAGATAAGATTTCGTGCTTGGTGTCACACTTATTTGTGCCTGAAAAGACAGTCTACACATATAACAATACGGTCATCCGGCAAGCCGGACAGCCCACTCACCTCCTCGTGATTTGTAGTATACCGAGTTCCCTACAAGAAGAATTATAAAGAAAAAATAAGCTCAGGGAAACATTTTCATTACGTTTTGTGCCTGAGCGAAGCGAAAGGAATGGATATAACAATGAAACATTTTGAACTTGGCCAGATGCATAAGGTCGAAATAAATGAAGGATTTAAAGAAATTAAAACAGCGCCGGAAAGAAGCGGCAGGTCTATGTCTCAGGAGATGGAAGAGCAGAGACGGAGGGAAGCTGAAAGAAAGAGAAAAGAACATGAAAAAGATAGCAAGCTTCTTGACAGGGAAGACTCTATTGAAGAAGATAAAGATGATTATGATATTGGTGATGACTACAAAATCGGAAGTGAGATGGATGGCTTAGACAAGAATGACTTGATTCGCGATGATGAAGAGCCTGACCTGGAGGAAGAGGAGTATAAAATTGGCGATGAGTTTGATGATTTAGATAGAGACGATGAAATCCTTGACGATGATTTTGACTACGACGAAAGCGAAGACCTTGATAACTGGCTGGATGAAGAAGATATTGGAAATGATTTCATGCTTCGACAACAGTATATCAATCAGAACAGAGCTGACAACCTAGACCATGGATTCGGAGGAAGAGATGATGACGGATTCAGGGGTCTTGATAGTGAAGACGGATTTGACGGCCCATCGGCATCCGGATTTGATTTTGATGACTATGATATGGATATGGAGATTGAGTAGGTGGCGCAGAACGGAACACGCAGAAGGTTTTTCTGCGGGGTTCTTGTTGTATTACAAAAATTTGCTTGTTGAAAACATAAATAAGAAGTCATATGTTGCCATTAAGGCATCCGTTCTTTCTTCCAAAACAAAGCACGATGTATCGCGAGGCATTATCGCCTGATGCCTATGTTTTCCACCATTCCTCCACTGGTGCTCGGCCTCGCATTGTACAATATCTGATTCCAGTTGTTTTTGTATCTGCCAGTATGCGTCATGCCGTTCTTTTTCATCCTTGATTGTTCTTGCATACAAATGTGCAGCCTCATATGCCTCAGTATTCCGAAACTCAAATGGTACATCCTGTATCTTAACTGCTCCGGATTCCAAATCCAAAGTACACTGCGTATGGAATCGTCTTTGATTAGCTTCGCGTAATATGCGTATTCCATTTTTTTCACCTCCAGTATTATTTCTTAAAATCTAAAATCTCAAAATAATATGCAAAAAAACGTTAAAAAAGTTCAGCATTCTTCATATTACATATGAAAAACTAAAAAATGATATACTGAAAACAGGAGGATTATCTATGATTAATAAAAAAATATTAGCCGGAATCTTGGCGGCATCACTTGCCACGGTTCCGTTGATTACAACATATGCAAGCATGCCGGATATCGAAGATGTAAAGTTACGCATCAGACGACGAAAAAGAAGAGGAAGCTCCGAAGGTAGATAAGGCTGCGAATTTCCAAAATTCAGTCAACCTTACTGATGAGGTGGCGAAAGGATATGAAACATCAAACGTGATGTTCAGCCCGACAAGCTTAATTTTGCTCTTGGCATGATTGCCGAAGGTGCAAAAGGTGACACGAAAAAAAGTTTTATCTGACTATCTTGGAACAGATAACTTTACGGAATATGCGAAATACTACCTGAAGGCAGCTAAATATTTCAACCCGGGTGATAAAGAACAAACCTACGGCTATTCTTCAAAGTTAAAGATTGCTGATGCGTTATGGCTTAACAAAGGCCTGACGCTTAAAGATGCCTTTAAGAAAAATGTATCTGACAATTTCAACGCAGAAGCGCAGGTTCTTGATTTTTCAGACAAGAAGAAGACATGCAGCATAATCAATAAATGGTGTAACGAAAGCACTGAAGGTCTTATTTCAGAAATCGTAAAGCCAGAAGCGATTAATCAGGACAGTAAATTATTCCTGACAAACTCTTTATATTTTGAGTCTGGATGGTCTTCTCCGTGGGAGTTATCAGACAAAGAAGAAAAATTCGGGGCAAAAGAAAAAACAAAATATATGGAAAGCAAAGGCGATGTTTATTACGAAAATGATGCAGCAACAGCATTTGGAAAAAGCTATGCTAACGGTCTGGAATTTATTGGCATCCTGCCAAAGAATGAAGATGATTTCACACTTGATAGCCTTGATATCAAAGACTTGTTAAAATCAGAGCCTGAGTATGATGAAGTATACTGCAAAATGCCAAAGCTGAATTTTGAAACAACAGCTGAATTAAGTGATATTTTAAGTAACATGGGACTTAAAAATATCTTTTCAAATAAAGCAGACTTCTCTGGTATCTCAGATGAAAATCTGAAGGTCGGTTCTGTGTTACAGAAGACAAAACTGGAGCTGGATGAGAACGGAACAAAAGCGGCAGCAGTGACTTCAATTTCTATGGAAACATGCTCGCTTGCATCACCTGACCCGATTGTGAAGAATGTAGACCTGACAAGGCCATTTGCGTTTTTAAATCTATGATTCCACAAATGACGAGGTGCTGTTTATGGGAAAAGTAGTGACATTGCAGTAAGTATTTGCTGGCAATTTCCGTTTTGCGAAAAATACAGCATATTGTAAGAAAAATTAAGATAGGAGATATGCAAAAATGGAAAGAACTTGTATAGCAATTACTTCAAGCGATAAAGATGCGGTTATGCATCTTGAGATTTACACACCAGAGGACAAAAGCAATCTGAAAGGAATGATACAGATATGCCATGGAATGACAGAATATGTATGGAGGTATAAATCATTTGCTGAATACTTTACATCTCGTGGATACGTTGTCTTTGGCAATGACATTATAAGCCATGGAAGAAGCAACACTCAAAAATCATTGGGTTTGTACTTTACTGACTGGAGAAATGTTTACGATGATGCGGAAAAAGCAAGAGAGTATGTTCAGGAAAAATATCCTGGCCTTCCGGTGTATATTCTTGGTTTTTCACTTGGCTCTTATGTTGTAAGGACAATGGGCAGCCTGCTTCCGTATAAAAAGGAAATCCTGATAGGAACGGGAGACCAGCAGGAAATGCTGATGAAGCTGATGCAGAAAAAAATCAGTAAAAAATATGCCGGAAAGATGGCTTACATCTCTGATGACATAAAAGAACTTCTGTTTGGCAGTTATGCCAAAAAATTTCCCGGAAAGCCAGAAAACTATTGGCTGCTGACTGATGATGAAAAACGCAGTGAATACGAAGAAGACAGGCTTGTAAAAACAAGTGTAACACCAGGATTTTTCTGTGAATTTCTGAAAGGAATGGAGCTTGCGAGCATTCACCTTAACATGCCAAACAATACTATCCCGACAATGTTCATGTATGGCGAGAATGACCCGGTTTCGGGATTTGGAAAAGGAATACAAAAAGTATATAAAAAATACAAGAAGCGTAATCCGAGTACCGAGATTATGTCTTTCCCGGGCACCCATGATATTCTGCATGATGCTGGATACGAGCATGTGTTTGAAGAAATTTATAAATTTATTGAAAGCTGAAAAAATGAGCAGGCGATAACCGCCTGCTCATTTTTGTTTAGAGTTTAAAAGTTTTAGATGAGCCGTCAGACTGACTGATTGCATTTAGCAAATAAGCTTCTGCCAATGTGAATTGATGAATTCTGTCGTCTGCAAGAAGTTTTTTCATTGAAGACGATGACATAATGTTCAATTTCAGAAAATCAACCAGCTCGTTTTCCTTTTTGGAATCAAGCAATCGGTTTGTCAGGTTTACTGCAGTTCTTCTAAGATAGGTTTTGATAGAAGAGCTGTTGTTGTATTTGTAAATGGAAATGGCCAGATTCTGTTTGGTTTCTGTATATAATGCCATGTCAAGTATAGACTCCACAAACTTGTTGTCTGATACAATGTCTGAGAATTTACGCATATAAAATGTATCATCCATTTTTGCGATATCCCGTGCTGCTATATAACGCGGGATGAATAGTTTGTATGTTCCATCTGTAATTTCCACAATATCATATATGTTATCATCTGAATAATTATAATCGTCTTCTGAGTTCCGTATGCATGATTTAAAGAAATCTTTTGGCAGATAACCGCTGATATGGATTCTTCTCACGTTATCGAGACACCTGTCGGCAAGTTTTTGCACTGTTGCTGGGATGTTTATCTCTGTAAGAGCTTTATTATTTGAAAATGCTGACTCTCCAATGAACAACAGCCCTTCATTAAGCGTAACAGAATATAAGTTGATGCAATTAATAAATGCACGGTCACCGATGTCTTTAATCTGAGAAGGAAACGTTATCCGCTTTAATGATTTACAGTATGAGAACACAGATTCGCTGTACATTCCACCGATTGAAAAAATAGAATTTCCGAAATCAATACTCTCAAGTTCGTCACAGCAAAAAAATGCACGGTCTTCAATTAAATCCAGTGAATCTGGAAATTTAACAGATTTGATATGGCATGACATGAATGCGGTTTCGGCAATCTTTTTTACGCCTCAGGAATTACAACTTCGTTTTATAGTAATTTACAGGACACTTGACCAGGATGGTTCCTGTCTTGTCATACAAAATACCATCTCTTGATGTATAGAACACATTAGAGCTAGAAACCTCTATTTTTTTAATGTCCATATTCCTCCAGTTTGTAAAAGTCATTATAGTATCAAAGTCTACATATAATACTTCTGCACTGAATTTGTAAATTGCCCCCATATTTGTTTCGCTTGTAATGGTTATTTTTTTTAAATGTGACATCCGGCTGTGACTTAATGCCTGACATTGAAACTTTAGGCGGAATCACAAGCTCTTTGGCTTTCGTATCAACTCCGGCAATAGCATTACCACAGACCAAAACCCCATTGGTAAACGGGCCAAATGAAGCTGGAAGGTAGTTTGTAAATGCGTCTTCATCTATATACCTGAAGTTGCCTGCAGATATGAATGATGTTGACAAAATTAGCCGTCGCATGCTTGTGACTTTAGCCATGAGTTAGACGGCTATCGTCTTTTAAGTATATAAAAATATCGTTTATGCTTGCTCTGGTAACGAGCCGGTAACGGCGAGTTATCACGACATTTTATTTCTCTACATTTCAGTGTAGAGATTTTTTTATTTTCGTCAAAATTTTTTCGTAAAAAATCGTCCCGTTTCTAATTTTTTCAGCATATTAAATATGCAAGAAATTTAAATACAAATTTTTACAAAAGGAGGTGTCTTGTATGGAAATTACTTCAAGTTATCAAGTAGAAATCTTATCAAATACGGATATGAAAAACACAGTGCAGATTTACCGCAGGGCACTTGCTTTCGTTATTGATGTATGCAATAAAGAGTGGACTGATATTTCATCAATTGAAGCCCAAGTACAAAAGAAAAGCTTTGTTGAGAAATTAATCCATCAAACCAAAAGCAATCCAAACCCTAAATATCCATTTGATATCAAGGGGTCAGAATTCTATAAGTTTCCATCATATCTCAAAAGAGCGGTTATTGCTGAAGCAATCGGTGCCGTAAGCAGCTATCGCAGCAATTATAAGAACTGGGAAGGTAATGGAAAGAATGGAAAAGCTCCAGCATTACAGGTAGACAGGCATGCAATGCCGGTATTCTACAATACGAACATGTACAAGGAAGACGCACCTAAAAATGTCAAATATCCAAAAGGTATGAATCCAGATGACGGCAATATCAGATGGTTAAAGTTGTATCAGAACAACGACTGGGTGTGGATTCCTGTCAGATTAAGAAAAACTGATATTGATTACATAAATAAATACTGGGGAGCCTGCAAAGATACAAGCGCCCCTGCTTTAGAAAAAATACATAACAAATATTATCTGAGATTTTCTTTTACGGAAACCGTAACTTTAAGCGATACGCCTATTGCAGAACAGATTATCTGCGCAGTAGACCTTGGTATTAATACGGATGCCGTGTGCAGCATAATGAAAGCTGATGGAACTATCCTTGCAAGAAAGTTTATCGATTTTACAAGTGACAAAGACCGGATGATTCATGCGATGAACAGAACACGCCGTAAGCAGTCCAAGTATGGCCCAAAAAGCACCAGAGGCCTTTGGGCTTATGTAAAACGCTTAAATGAAGACCGTGCAAAGAAAATATCAGCGGCAATCGTAGAATTTGCATCCCAACATTCCGTAGATGCTATCGTAATGGAGCATCTGGATTTCAAGGGGTG
>ENA-OQIO01001394-OQIO01001394.1-human-gut-metagenome-genome-assembly--contig:-NODE-1394-length-11853-cov-1.512195_pt1 | contig 11853 bp, 16 predicted proteins | sample MGYA00242573_ERZ504737 | MGnify/ENA primary metagenome ERZ504737 (study PRJEB26092, sample SAMD00036203) | human gut metagenome | host: Homo sapiens | study: EMG produced TPA metagenomics assembly of... | reverse complement strand
CTCTTTCTTTCCGTGGTGATTTTGTTCGGAATCGTAGGTTCCATGACCTCTTCGGAACCGGTGACGGTCGGAGAGCACGCGATTTGAAACTGGATTTTTCGGAAGACCTGATCGAGTCGCCGAGCAGCGATCCTTTCGCCGGCATCGATTTCGCCACGATGACGGCCAGACATCAGGTTACTCTTTACAATGCGTTGCGGGCCATCGAAACGGCCAAGAACGATCCCCGCATCCAGGGTATTTACCTGCGTCCGAACGGAGGCGGAGTCGCCACTTACGCCATTCTGGAGGAGCTGCGCGAGGCGCTTCAGGATTTCCGGCAGGGTGGCAAGTTCATCATCGCCTATAACGAAACCTACGGTCAGGGGGGATACTATCTGGCATCGGTCGCCGACAAGATCTACCTGGAGCCTCACGGAGGGATGCAGTGGACAGGTGTTTCTTCGACGCTGATGTTTTACAAGGGTCTTTTCGACAAGCTCGATATTCAGGCCGAAATTTTCCGTCCGACAGCCTGCAGGTACAAGAGTGCCGTGGAGCCTTATTTCCTTTCGAAGATGTCGAATGCCAACCGCGAGCAGATGCAGTTGTTGGTGGATTCCTATTGGAATGTGATGGCGGAGGCCGTCGCCGAGTCGCGCGGCATCGAGCTTTCGACCTTGAACCGATTGGCCGACGGGCTCGAAGTGTCGCTGGCACAGGAGGCGCTCGATCATGGGATGGTGGACGGATTGCTGTTCGAGGATCAGATGGACGATGTGTTCCGAGAGCACGGCGCCGTGGCCAAGAGCGACGGACAGTTCGAGTTCGTGACATTGGGACAATACGTGTCGCAGTTGAATGCGGATCTTAAGAATATCTCTTCGTCGCAGATAGCGATCGTCTATGCCGACGGTGCGATCGTCGATGGCGAAGGCTACGGTGACGATATTTACGGCAATACGCTGGCTGCGAAGTTGGCCGAAGTACGTCGCAACGACGATGTCAAAGCCGTGGTGCTGCGTGTCAATTCGCCGGGCGGCAGCGCGCTGGCTTCGGATGTGATCTGGCGCGAGGTGGAGCTGCTTCGGGAGAAGAAGCCGGTGATCGTATCGATGGGCAGCTATGCGGCCAGCGGCGGTTACTATATTTCGTGCGGTGCCGATGCCATCGTGGCGGACAAGACGACCCTTACGGGGTCGATCGGGGTGTTCGGAATGTTCCTGCGCCTGGAGGATGCCCTGAAGAATAAGCTGGGCATTACGTTCGATGCCGTGAGAACCAATACGTCGGCCGATATGGGCGTGATGCGTCCCCTGACGGCGACCGAACGGGCGGCGATCATGCGCTCGGTGGACGAGGTGTACGAAACTTTCACCTCCTACGTGGCCGAAGGCCGTAACCTGCCGCTGGAAAAGGTGCTCGACATTGCCGGCGGACGGGTTTGGAGCGGCACGGATGCCCTCGCTCTCGGGTTGGTGGATACCAACGGCGGTCTGAAGACGGCCATCGCTATTGCGGCTGACAAGCCGAATTGGGCGATAAGTTCCGCATCGTCGAGATGACCGAGGCTCCGACCGGCTTCGGGGCGTTCTTCTCCGGATTCATGGCCAAAGTCAAGGCCGACATCGTGGCCGGAGAACTGGGACCCTGGGCCGGCGAGTGGCGCAAGATCCGTGAGGCGGTGGGACAGCAGGGCGTAGTGATGTATTGTCCTTATGCGGTACAGCCGGAGATGTAGGAAATCGCGGACGGAATGCCCGGACTCACTTTAAGTTTTCGATCGATTATGGAGATATTGAAAGTAGAACACGTTACCAAGCGCTTCGCCAGACATACGGCTCTGGACGATGTGTCGCTCACGATTCCCAAGGGGTCGGTTTACGGCCTGCTCGGACCCAACGGTGCGGGCAAGACCACGCTGATCCGCATCATCAACCGCATCACGCGCCCGACGAGGGGAAAGTCATCTTCGACGGCCGCGAAATCCAGCCGCAGGATGTCTATCGCATCGGCTATCTGCCCGAGGAGCGCGGTCTGTATAAAAAGATGAAAGTGGGCGAACAGGCCGTCTTCTTCGCCCGCCTGAAGGGGCTTTCGCGTCACGAAGCGGTGATGCGGCTCAAGAAGTGGTTCGTCAAATTCGGCATCGAATCGTGGTGGGACCGCAAGGTGGACGAACTTTCGAAGGGTATGGCCCAGAAAGTACAGTTCATCGTCACGGTGCTGCACGAACCTGAGCTGCTGATCTTCGACGAGCCTTTTTCGGGTTTCGATCCGATCAACGCCAACCTTTTGAAGGAGGAGATTCTCGGCTTGCGCGACAAGGGTTCGACGGTCATCTTTTCGACCCACAACATGTCGTCCGTCGAGGAGATCTGCGACCATATCACGCTTATCAACAAGTCGCGCAACATTCTTACGGGTCGTGTGGACGAGATCCGGCGCAGGCACGGCAACAACATTTTCCAGGTAGCCTATCGGGGCGATGCGGAAACGCTGCGCGGTGTGCTCGAAGGTCGCTGCGAGGTGCTCGAACAGCCCGAGCCGGAGTTCGGGGCGGCCTATTCGTCGCTCAAGCTGCATGTGGAGCGGGATGCCGACGTGCGGGAGGTGATCGCCCGAATCAACGATGCGGTGGAGCTGCGCTCCTTCACGGAGATCATCCCGTCGATGAACGACATCTTCATCCGGGCCGTCGGGGGAACCCTCAACGCGGAGTAATCGGAAGAAAACGAACAAGTAAAAGTAGAAACATGCAAATTCGAAGATAGGAATTATCATTACCCGGGAATTCAACGAACGGGTGACGCAAGAAGTCGTTCATCGTGACCACGATTCTTATGCCGGTGCTGATGATCGGTCTGATGGTGGCCCCGGCGCTCATCATGCGCTATTCCCAGGGGGAAACCCGGCATATTTCCGTGATCGACGAGAGCGGTGTGATCGCTCCCCGGCTCGAGAGCAGCGAGGAGGTGGTCTATGAGCCGACCGACCTGACGCTCGACGAGGCTCGCAGAGAGCATACCGACCGTTTCGGCATACTCTGGATCGGCAGGGACATAATGACCAATCCCGGCAACGTGAAACTCTATACCAACGGCTCCTCGGCGATGTTGGTCGAGGAGAGTGTGTCGGGGCAGATCGCCGACATCATCGAGAAGGAGAAACTCAAGGACTATAACATCGAAAATCTGTCGCAGATTCTCGACGAGGTGAAGACTACGGTCTATATGCAGGTCTTCCGCAACGACCAGATGCAGGACGACGGCAGCGACAAGCAGGCCAATTCGTCGGCCGTATCGACCGTCGTGGGCTGGTGCTCGGTATGATCCTCTACATGTTCCTGATGATTTACGGTGCGATGGTCATGCAGTCGGTCATCGAGGAGAAGAACAACCGGGTGCTCGAAGTGGTCGTCTCTTCGATCAGCCCTTCCGGCTGATGCTGGGTAAGATCCTGGGTATCGCTTCCGTCGCGGTGGTGCAGGTGCTCATCTGGGGCGTGCTGGTGTGCGGCGTGGGTGCGCTCGTCATGCCGCACCTGATCTCTGCCGAGATGATGGGAAGTGTCGAGGCGATGCGTGCCGGGACGCTCGATCCGACGGCGGCGGGCGTCGATATGGAGATGGTGCAGACGCTCGCCACGGCGACCGATTTCGGATATGTCTTCCAGATTTTCGCTTACCTGCTGCTCTACGTGATCGGTGGTTACCTGCTCTATTCGGCGATGTTCGCTGCCGTCGGTTCGGCTGTCGATAATGTGCAGGACGCACAGCAGTTGCAGACCCCGATCATGCTGCCGATCATCCTGAGTATCTTCGTGATGATGGTGGTGATGAAGGACCCAATTCGCCGCTGGTCTTCTGGTGTTCGATGATTCCTTTTACCTCGCCCGTGGTGATGATGGCCCGCATCCCGTGCGGTATTCCGACCTGGGAGATCGTCGTGTCGCTCGCGGTGCTCTACGCTACGTTTATGGCTATGGTATGGCTCGCGGCGAAGATTTACCGCGTGGGTATCTTCATGTACGGCAAGAAACCTACCTTCAAGGAGCTTTACAAGTGGATCCGCTACAAATATTAGCGGGCACGCTGCGGGGCCGGCCGGATTTTATTTTTCCGGGCACCCTTTTTGCAGGAGGTAAATACAGAAAGGTTTTTTCATAAATAGATTTTTTGATCGCGGGTCCCGGTTGTCGCAAGACGGCCGGGACCTTTTCGTGATCCCTGTCCGGAGTCTGTTGAATCGACTGCTGCCGCTTGTTGCCGGTTCGAAACAAAAGAACCGTTTCCATCGGATTTCGGGCCGAAGTCCTTATTTTTGCCGGGGATTTGCCGGGCGGAGGATCGTTTGCCGACATTCGCGGTATTTATGGCGAGTTTGCGGTGCGGATGCGGGCGACGGGTTTCCGCTATCGGTTCTTCGGTATTCATTTCGTACCTTATTTATTAATCGATAAATTTATTGACTTATGTTACACAGAAAAAATCGGATGGATGCTGCTTTGTTCAGCGGTTCTGCTGGCATCGTGCAACGACGACGAAACGAATGGCAACGGCGGAAACGGCCCTGCCGTGTACCGCCTGCGGAGGTGACTGCCGATGTAGATTATGAAGTTTTCGGAGGAGAGGATATGCCGCTGCTCTTCGATATGCAGGCGAAATACACCGATGCCGCCGGAAAGACCGTGACGGCGGATGTCGCTTCGCTGCCCTGGAGCATTTCTGTCAAAGGAGCGAAGGTTCCTTTCGAGGCGACTGTCGAACTGGTACTGACGGCTAAGGAAGAGGTTGCGGAACAAGCCGCCTACCGTGTGGGACTCGGCTCGGGCATTTCCTATACAACTACCGACGGCCAGTATAAGGAGCGACCGGTGCCTCGACGATGACCATTGGAAAGGACAAGGTGGAGAAATACCGGCAAACCATTTTGGGAAGAACGTACAAAAGTACCGAACGGATCGAGGTTTCCGGGAAATAAGACCTGAACGAAAGAACTGATAAAAGGCTGTCACCCTCGGTGACAGCCTTTTTATTGTGGATAAAAGAATCCCCTGCCGAAACGTCGGCAGGGGATTTCTTATTGAACGGAGCGTGCCGTTACCAGATAATCACGCGCTCCTCGACCGGCATATACATTCTGCCGTCGGTGATGTTGAAGGCATCGAAGAAATCCTGGAGGTTGCGCAGCGTAGCGTCCACACGCCATTGACCGAGCGAGTGTACGTCGAGTTTGGTCAGACGGGCGATCTCCTCGTCGCGGATGTTCTGTGCCCAGACGGTCGCGTAGCTCAGGTAGAAGCGCTGAGCCGGCGTGAGGCCGTCGATCGGTTCGGGCTCGGTGCCGTTCAGCGAGTTCTTGAGTGCCGTGTAAGCCACGCGCAGACCGCCCTGATCGGCGATATTCTCGCCCAGACAGAGCGAACCGTTGGCGAAAATGGCCGGCTGGTCGCCGCGTGCGGGCAGCACCTCGATCGCGTCGAATTGCTTGACCAGAATGTCGGTCTCTGTTTGAAGGCTTCGGCATCGGCGTCGGTCCACCAGTTGTTCATGTTGCCGTCCTTGTCGAACTGACGGCCTGATCGTCGAATCCGTGCGTCATCTCGTGTCCGATCACTACGCCGATAGCGCCGTAGTTCACCGCGTCGTCGGCTGCCGGGTTGAGAACGGCGGCTGAAGGATTGCTGCCGGGAAGCAGATTTCATTGGTGGTCGGGTTGTAGTAGGCATTGACCGTTTGCGGAGTCATGTGCCACTCTTCGGGATCGACGGGTTTATCCGTTTTGGCAAGCGCATCGCGGGTCGCCCATTCGCTGGCACGCTGGATATTCTCCCAGTAGGAGAGGGTCGGATCGATTTCGAGCGTGGAGTAGTCCTTCCACTTGTCGGGGTAGCCGATTTTTACGCGGAAAGCGGCGAGTTTCTCGCGGGCGCGCATCTTGGTCGAGTCGCTCATCCAGTCGAGCTGGTCGATGTGTTGGCCGAGGGCCGTGCGGAGATTCTCCACCAGGGTCATCATGCGGGCCTTGTCCTCGGCGGGGAAGAACTTCTCGACGTACATTTCGCCTACGGCCTCGCCCAGGGCGCTGTTGGGAATGGCCATGGCACGTTTCCAGCGGGGACGGGGCTCCTGCTTGCCCGACATCGTGCGGCCGTAGAAGTCGAACGATGCGGCGTAGAAGTTATCGTCCAGGTAGGGTGCTGCGGCGTTGAGGTATTGCGATGCCAGGTAGTAGCGCAGGTCTTCGATCGGAGTGGTTTCGATCAGCTTGTTCAGCGCCTCCATGTATTCGGGCTGGCAGACGATCACACGCTCGGGATTGATTCCGGAGAATGCGAAGAGCTGTGCCCAGTCGATGGCGTCGTAGTTCTTTTTCAGATCGGCGGTTGTCATCGGGTTGTACATGCGCTGCAAGTCGCGCAGCTCGACGTTCGAACGCATGTTCTTGGCCAGTTCGGTTTCGATGCGCATAACGCGTCGGTCGCCTTGCCTGCCTCGGACTCTTCGAGTCCGGCCAGCGTGAAGAGCCGGTTCAGGTAGGTTTTGTAGGCTTCGCGGATCGATTCGTTCTCGGCGTCGAGGTAGTAGTCGCGGTCACCCATGCCGATACCCGACTGTCCGATATAGAGGGCATTGACTTTGCTGTCCTTCAGATCGGCCTGGGGACCGAAGCTGAACAGGGGCGAGCTCGAAGTCAGCTGCATCACGGACAGGATCGGAGTGAGTTGTTCCTTCTTGTCGAGGGACAGGATGGTTTTCAGCTCGGCCTTGACGGGAGCGGCGCCCTCCTTGTTCAGGCGTACCGAGTCGAGGCCCAACTTGTAGAGGTCGGCGATTTTCTGATTGACCGTGCCCTTCGCAGGGTTCTCCTTGGTCATCTGGGTGAAGAGCTCGTTGATGCGAATCTCGTTGTTGTCGCTCAGCACGTTGAACATGTTGTAGCTCGAATGTTCAGGTTTGAGCGGATTTTTAGCCTGCCAGCCGCCCGTGGCGTACTGGTAGAAACTCTCGTTGGGGGCGACCGAGGTGTCCATGTTGGACGGATCGAGCGCCGGTGTCGAGTTGGTCGGTTTGTTTTGGCAGCCCATCATACAAAGAACGGTTGCAGCGAAAAGAATTTTTTTCATTGGTTGTTTACTCTAAATATTTTAAGGTTTCTGTCTGTTTTCGATTCAGTACGGAGAGCGGTTCGATGGGACCGCGCTCTGTTCGTGCCCAGCTTATTTGCGGATGGCCGCCACACCCGGCAGCTCCTTGCCTTCGATGTATTCGAGCAGTGCGCCGCCGCCCGTAGAGACGTAGCTCACCTTGTCGGCCAGGCCGAACTTGTTGATGCAGGCCACCGAATCGCCGCCGCCGATGAGCGAGAAGGCTCCTTTCGAAGTGGCTTCGGCGATCGCTTCGGCCACGGCTTTCGAGCCGGTAGCGAACTTGTCCATCTCGAAAACACCTACGGGGCCGTTCCACAGGATCGTCTTGCAGCCCAGGATGTGTTCGCGGAAAATCTTCTTGCCCTCCTCGCCGATGTCGAGGCCCATCCAGCCGTCGGGGATATCGTTCACCGGAGCCTGGCGCGTATCGGCATCCTCGGCGAATTTGTCGGCGATCAGCGCATCGGGCGAGAATACCAGCTTCACGCCGCGCTCCTGGGCTTTCTTCACGATTTCGAGTGCCGTGGGGAACATCTCCGGCTCGCAGAGCGAGTTGCCGACTTTGCCGCCCTGCGCCGCTGCGAAGGTGTAGGACATACCGCCGCCGATGACGATCGAATCGACCTTCTCCATCAGGTTTTCGAGGATCGAGATCTTGGTCGAAACTTTCGACCCGCCGATGATCGCCGCGAACGGGCGCCGGGGGTTCAGCATCAGACGATCGACCGCCTGCAATTCGTTCTCCATCACGTAGCCGAACATCTTGTCGTGGGGGAATTTATCGGCGATCAGGGCTGTCGAGGCGTGTGCGCGGTGCGCGGTGCCGAAAGCGTCGTTGATGTAGCAGTCGGCATACGAGGCCAGCCGCTCGACGAACTCTTTCTGCGAGGCTTTGACCGCTTTTTTGGCTGCGGCCTTCTCCTCTTCCGAAGCATCTTCGGCGAGTCCGCGGGGCTTGCCCTCCTCCTCGGCGTAGAAACGCAGGTTTTCGAGCAGCATCACCTCGCCGGGTTTGAGGTTCCGGGCTGTTTCGGCCGCTTTTTCTCCCATGCAGTCGCCGGCGAAAATCACGGGTTTGCCCAGCAGCTTTTCGATCGCGGGGACGATCTGTCCGAGCGAATATTTCATATCGTTGTTCTTCTTGGGCCGTCCCAGATGCGACATCAGGATTACCGAGCCGCCCGCGTCGAGTACCTTGCGGATCGTGGGGATCGCCGCCCGGATGCGGGTGTCGTCCGTTACCTGGCCCTTGTCGTCGAGGGGGACGTTGAAGTCCACGCGGATAATCGCCCGCTTGCCTTTGAAATCGTAAGAATCGATTTTGAACATAATTCGAAATATTTAATGGTTGAACGTGCTGGTTCCACAACCGGCTATAACGTGACAAATTTAGCAAAATAGTTTGTAAATGCGTCGTGTCCGCCGGGGAATTTGAGATTGTGGGGGCGGGAAACGATCCTGTGGATCGCTTTCCGATGCCGGAATTTGTCCTTTTGCTTCGTGCCGGCGCTATGTTTTCGGTGGAACATAGCGGGTTGTCCGTTTATTCCGTTTTCGTTCGCGGACGACTTCGGCGACCGGTCGTAAGCTTGCGGAATCCGGGCCGGATTTTGTCGGATACCGCCTTGCGGGGCCCGGGATTTGCAGGGGTTGCCGTCGGGGAGGGTCCGGGGTCCGGCGGCGATCGGATAAAAAATTCGGCGACAGGTATCATTTTTATAAAAAACAACTATCTTTGCTGATAGTTTGATAGTAAAACACCCCTCGAACGTCACAAAATCTAACAATATGTACGGTAAAATTAAAGAACATTTGGAGCATGAGCTGGCCGAAATCAAAGCGGCAGGGCTCTACAAGAACGAACGCATCATCGAATCCCCGCAGCGTGCCGAGATCACGGTCGGCGGACGTCAGGTGCTGAATTTCTGTGCGAACAACTACCTCGGCCTTTCGGACAATCCGCGTCTGATCGAAGCGGCGAAGAAGGCGATGGATGCACGCGGCTACGGCATGTCGTCCGTGCGTTTCATCTGCGGTTGCCAGGATATGCACAAGCAGCTCGAGAAGGCGATCGCCGACTATTTCGGTACCGAAGACACGATTCTCTATGCCGCTTGCTTCGACGCCAACGGCGGCGTGTTCGAACCTCTGTTTACCGAGCAGGATGCGATCATCTCCGATTCGCTCAACCATGCGTCGATCATCGACGGCGTGCGTCTGTGCAAGGCCGTTCGCTACCGTTACGCCAACGCTGACATGGCCGAGCTGGAGGATTGCCTCAAGAAAGCCCAGGCACAGCGTTTCCGCATCATCGTAACCGACGGCGTCTTCTCGATGGACGGCAACGCCGCTCCGCTGGATGAGATCTGCAAGCTGGCCGAGAAATACGATGCGCTGGTGATGGTCGATGAGTGCCACTCGGCAGGCGTGCTGGGCAAGACCGGTCGCGGTATCACCGAACTCTACAACCTGCGCGGACAGGTCGATATCCTGACCGGTACGCTGGGCAAAGCCTTCGGCGGCGCGGTAGGCGGTTTCACCACCGGCCGCAAGGAGATTATCGACATGCTGCGCCAGCGTTCGCGCCCGTACCTCTTCTCGAACTCGCTGCCCCCTGCCGTAGTGGGTGCTTCGATCGAGATGTTCAAGATGCTCGGCGAGAGCGATGCGCTGCACGACAAGCTCGTGAAGAACGTCGAGCATTTCCGCAAGGGTATGATGGCCGCCGGCTTCGACATCAAGCCTACGCAGTCGCTATCTGCGCCGTGATGCTCTACGATGCCAAACTGTCGCAGGATTTCGCCGCCCGTCTGCAGGACGAGGGTATCTTCGTGACCGGCTTCTACTATCCCGTGGTGCCGAAGGGACAGGCCCGTATCCGCGTGCAGGTTTCGGCCGGCCACACCACCGAGCAGCTCGACCGTTGCATCGCAGCGTTCGTGAAGATCGGTAAGGAGATGAACGATAATCAAATAAGTTACAACCGACTAAAACGAGTTTTTCCATGTCTAAGGCAACTTTGGACGCTATCGACGGAAGATTCTCCAGTACCTCGTCCGGAATGCACGCATGCCGTTCCTCGAGATCGCACGCGAGTGCGGGATTTCGGGTGCGGCCATTCACCAGCGTATCCGCAAGTTGCACGATTCGGGGGTGATCCTGGGAAGCCGCCTGATCGTGGACCCCAAGATGCTGGGTTTCGACGTATGCGCTCTGATCGGTATTTGCGTGCAGGATCCGATGTATATGATGCAGACGATGGAGAAACTCAAGGAGATTCCCGAAATCGTGGAGTGCCACTTCATCACCGGAAATTTCAACATTCTGGTAAAACTCTACTGCCTGGACAACGAACACCTGATGAAAACCATTTTCGACGGAATTCTGCGTATCCAGGGCATTTCGACCACCCAGACCTTCATTTCGCTCAACGAGGCTTTCCAACGCCAGGTGAGCATCGATTTCATCCGGGCTGCGGAGCGTTGAAAAGAGGACGGGAATAGGAAACGACGGGACGTGCCTGCGGGTGCGTCCCGTTTTTTATGGCTCCCGGGTCCTGCATCCTTGCGAATCCCGAAAATTGTGACTACCTTGCAGAGGCTATGGAAAATGAGAAAAAACCGACGATCATTCGTCTTACCAAGGAGTTTACATTCGAGGCGGCTCATGCGCTGGAGGGTTACGACGGCCTTTGCCGCGAGATTCACGGCCACTCCTACCGCCTGTTCGTGACGGTCAAGGGGACGCCTTGCGCCGACGAGTCGAATCCCAAGTTCGGCATGGTGATGGATTTCGGAGAGCTGAAACGGATTGTGAACGAACAGATCCTCTCCCGCCTCGACCACGCTTTCGTCATGCGCCGCACGGCCGAAAGCACCCGTGTAGCGGAACAGATCGGCTGTCGCTTCGGCCGCATCGTGCTGGTCGATTATCAGCCTACGTGCGAGAATATGCTCGCGGATTTCGCCGCCCGCATCGAAGCCGACCTGCCGTCCCATGTCAAGCTCCACGCCCTGCGTCTGCACGAAACGGCGACTTCGTTCGCCGAGTGGATGGCCGAGGATAACCGATAGAATCCGATGAAAAAACTCTTTCTTGTCGATGCCTATGCATTGATTTTCAAGTATTATTATGCGTTCATGGGACGTCCCATGCGCAATCGTGCGGGGATGAATACCTCGGTGGTGTTCGGTTTCACGAAATTTCTGCGCGACATCCAGAAACGGGAACATCCCGACCTGCTGGGCGTCGCGTTCGACCCGAAAGGCGGCAGTTTCCGCCGCGAAATTTTCCCCGAATACAAGGCCAACCGTGCCGAAACGCCGGAGGATATCCTGTTGTCGGTGCCTTATGTCAAGCGGATCGTCGAGGCGATGTGTATTCCGGTGCTGGAGGTGCCCGGTTACGAGGCCGACGATGTGATCGGCACGCTTGCATACAAGGGCGTCGAGGCGGGTTACGACGTTTTCATGGTTACGCCCGACAAGGACTACGGACAGTTGGTTTGCGACAACTGTAAGATCTACAAACAGAAAGGCAACGACGGTATCGAAATCGTCGGCCGGGGAGGCGATCCGCGAGAAATACGGCATCGAGAATCCGCAGTTGGTACGCGACATCCTGGCGTTGTGGGGCGATGCTTCGGACAACATTCCCGGCGTGCCGGGCATCGGGGAAAAAACCGCCTGCAAGCTGGTGCAGGAGTGGGGGACGGTGGAAAAT
>ENA-OQIO01001392-OQIO01001392.1-human-gut-metagenome-genome-assembly--contig:-NODE-1392-length-11859-cov-4.784010_pt1 | contig 11859 bp, 12 predicted proteins | sample MGYA00242573_ERZ504737 | MGnify/ENA primary metagenome ERZ504737 (study PRJEB26092, sample SAMD00036203) | human gut metagenome | host: Homo sapiens | study: EMG produced TPA metagenomics assembly of... | reverse complement strand
CCTGGGTGAGGAATAATAAGGAGGAGCCGTTTTTATGCCAAATAACAATGAAACAACAATATGAACCGTTACATTTGATGCGATTAAGATCGGCCTGGCTTCACCTGAAAAATCCTGGAGTGGTCCAGAGGTGAGGTGACAAAGCCGGAGACATCAACTACAGGACTTTGAAGCCGGAGAAGGACGGACTTTTCTGTGAGAGAATCTTCGGACCAAGCAAAGACTGGGAGTGTCACTGCGGTAAATACAAAAAGATCCGTTATAAGGGTGTTGTATGTGATCGCTGTGGTGTTGAAGTTACAAAGGCCAGTGTTCGTCGTGAGCGTATGGGACACATCGCTCTGGCAGCACCGGTATCCCATATCTGGTACTTCAAAGGAATTCCGAGCCGTATGGGTCTGATCCTTGATATTTCTCCAAGAACACTGGAGAGAGTACTTTACTTTGCTTCTTATATCGTGCTTGATAAGGGAGAGACAGATCTCTCTTACAAGCAGATCCTTTCAGAGGCAGAGTATCAGGAAGCAAAGGAAAAATGGGGAAGACATGCATTCCGTGTAGGATGGGTGCTGAATCCATCAAAGAGCTTCTTGAGTCTATTGACCTTGAGAAAGAATATGCAGAACTTCAGGCAGGACTGGAGAATGCAACAGGACAGAAGCGTGCGAGAATCGTAAAACGTCTGGAAGTTGTAGAAGCATTCCGCGAGTCCGGAAACAGACCGGAGTGGATGATCCTTACAGCTATCCCGGTTATCCCGCCGGATCTGCGTCCTATGGTACAGCTGGATGGAGGACGTTTTTGCAACATCTGACCTGAATGATCTGTACAGAAGAATCATTAACAGAAATAACCGTCTGAGAAGACTCCTTGAATTGGGAGCACCAGATATTATCGTAAGAAACGAGAAGCGTATGCTTCAGGAGCTGTTGATGCGCTGATCGATAACGGACGTCGTGGACGTCCGGTAACAGGACCTGGAAACAGAGCACTCAAGTCTCTGTCTGACATGCTGAAAGGTAAGTCCGGACGTTCCGTCAGAACCTGCTTGGAAAACGTGTTGACTATTCAGGACGTTCTGTTATCGTCGTTGGACCAGAACTGAAGATCTATCAGTGTGGTCTGCCGAAAGAGATGGCAATCGAGCTGTTCAAGCCATTCGTTATGAAAGAGCTTGTAGCGAACGGAACAGCACACAATATCAAAAATGCAAAGAAAATGGTCGAGAGATTCAGCCAGAGGTATGGGATGTGCTTGAAGAAGTAATCAAAGAGCATCCGGTTATGCTGAACCGTGCCCCTACTCTGCATAGACTTGGTATCCAGGCATTCGAGCCAATCCTTGTAGAAGGTAAGGCAATCAAGCTTCATCCACTGGTATGTACAGCTTACAATGCCGATTTCGATGGAGACCAGATGGCTGTCCATGTACCGCTGTCACAGGAAGCACAGGCAGAGTGCCGTTTCCTTCTTCTTTCACCAAACAACTTGCTGAAACCATCTGATGGTGGTCCGGTAGCCGTTCCTTCACAGGATATGGTACTTGGTATTTACTATCTGACTCAGCTTCGTCCTGGTGCAAAGGGAGAGGGCATGTTCTTTAAGAGCGTGAACGAGGCTATTCTTGCATACGAGAATGGATATATCACACTTCACTCACAGATTAAAGTACGTGTGACAAAGACTCTTGCAAATGGAGAAGAGAAGACAGGAACTATCGACGCAACACTTGGTCGTCTTCTGTTTAACGAGATCATTCCACAGGATCTTGGTTTTGTAGACCGTGAGGTTGAGGGAAATGAACTTAAGATGGAAATTGACTTCCATGTTGGTAAGAAACAGCTGAAGCAGATCCTTGAGAAAGTTATCAACACTCATGGAGCTACACAGACAGCAGAAGTTCTTGATGATGTTAAGGCAATCGGATACAAGTTCTCTACAAGAGCAGCTATGACAGTATCCATTTCCGATATGACTGTACCACCGCAGAAACCGCAGATGATGCAGGAAGCACAGGATACAGTAGACAAGATCACAAAGAACTACAAACGTGGTCTTATCACAGAGGAAGAGCGTTACAAAGAAGTTGTTGAGACATGGAAAGCAACTGATGATAAACTGACAGAGGCACTGCTGACAGGTCTTGATAAATACAATAACATCTTCATGATGGCAGATTCCGGAGCCCGTGGATCTGACAAGCAGATCAAACAGCTTGCAGGTATGCGTGGACTTATGGCTGATACAACAGGTCGTACGATCGAGTTGCCTATCAAGTCAAACTTCCGTGAAGGTCTTGATGTACTGGAATACTTCATGTCTGCCCATGGAGCTCGAAAAGGAATGGCCGATACAGCTCTTCGTACAGCCGATTCCGGTTACCTGACAAGACGTCTTGTAGACGTATCTCAGGAGCTTATCATTCACGATGCAGATTGTGCAAAACCGGGTCAGCCGATTCCGGGAATGTATGTATCTGCATTCATGGATGGAAATGAAGAGATTGAGAGCCTTCAGGATCGTATCACAGGAAGATTTGCTGCTGAGGATCTTAAAGATAAAGACGGAAACGTCCTTGTAAAAGCAAACCATATGATTACACCTCGTCGTGCAGAGCGCGTGATGAAGAAAGGTGTTGACGAGAACGGAAATCCTCTTGAGCAGGTTAAGATCCGTACAATTCTTACATGTAAATGTAAGAACGGTGTATGCTCCAAATGTTATGGTGCGAACATGGCAACAGGTGAGGCAGTCCAGGTTGGTGAGGCAGTCGGAATCATGGCCGCTCAGTCAATCGGAGAACCAGGTACACAGCTTACTATGCGTACATTCCATAATGGTGGAGTTGCCGGTGACGATATCACACAGGGTCTTCCTCGTGTCGAGGAGCTTTTCGAGGCAAGAAGACCTAAGGGACTTGCCATCATACAGAGATCGCAGGACGTGCAACACTCAGTGATACAAAGAAGAAACGTGAGGTTATCGTTACAAACGAAGAGACAGGAGAATCCAAATCCTATCTTATTCCTTACGGATCACGTATCAAAGTACAGGACGGCGTTATGCTTGAAGCCGGAGATGAGCTTACAGAAGGTAGCGTAAATCCACATGATATCCTGAAAATCAAAGGACTTCGTGCAACACAGGATTATATGCTCCAGGAAGTACAGCGTGTATACCGTCTCCAGGGTGTTGAGATCAACGATAAGCATATCGAGGTTATCGTTCGTCAGATGCTGAAGAAGATCAGAATCGAAGAGAAGGGTGATACAGAGTTCCTGCCTGGAACAATGGTAGACGTTCTTGACTTCGAAGAAGTAAACGAGCAGCTTGTTGCAGAAGGAAAAGAGCCGGCTACCGGAGAGCAGATCATGCTTGGTATCACAAAGGCTTCTCTGGCAACAGAATCCTTCCTGTCAGCCGCTTCCTTCCAGGAGACAACAAAGGTTCTGACAGAAGCAGCTATCAAGGGTAAAGTTGACCATCTGGTTGGTCTGAAAGAGAATGTTATCATCGGTAAACATATTCCTGCCGGAACAGGTATGAAGAAGTACCGTGATGTAAAACTCAACACAGATATTAAGATGGAAGATGAACTGGATCTTGAAGATGATCTGAATCTGGATGAAGATTTTGACATGGACGAAAATGTTGATCTGACAGATGAGTTCGTAGAAGAGAACACAGAAGATGCTGCAGAAACATCCGTAGAAGAACCAGCAACAGAAGAATAAAACATTATCGTAGAAATCATTTTACTGATATACGGACGAAAACAGAAAATATTATTTTAGAAAGTCGATTGTTAGAAGAATGATACAGGAACGCCGACTCAGGGTTACGCATACTGTTCATACTAGGAAAAACAACAGACTGCTAAAAACAAAGAAAGGATTGACAAACTCGCTGTCGCTCAGACAGCTGTCAATCCTTTCTTTAACGCAATCTATTGCTTTTCAAGTATGAGCCAAGCATGCTACACATTCGTCTTCGTCCCTGTACCATCCTTCTAACATGAAACTTCTCGAAGTTCATATTTTCTGTTTTCTGTTTATTGAAAAAGATAGACTTCTATGCTAAATTTTATTAAATACAAACACGTTTGAGATAGGGATATCATTCTATAGAACATCCGGTTCCTTTCCGTCTCAAGTAGAGTTCTTCTTTCGAGAAAGTAGAAATCAGATAGCGACGGAAAACTTACCGATAGACAGACATTGAGGGATTGGTTCAGGTGACTGTTCTGTGTGCTTGGAAAGACTTAAAAAACGAAAGATTACGTTAAAGCAATGCGAGGCTACTGTCTGAAGCGGCAGCGAGTTTGCCGAGCATTGCTTTGTTTTTAGTAATCTTTCGTTTTTCTTAGTCTTTCCTGTATACAGAACCCGGAGCCTGAAGCAATCCCTCAATGTCTGTCTATTAGAATAAACTTTATAAGCGCTATCTGATTTCGTCCGAACTTGAAAAAGAATCCCTACGATAAATCTTTATTTTGCAAAAAGCTCTTTCTCCCACTCTTCTTGCTCCAGCAAAAATCCTTTTTCTCCCAGTGCTTCTTGAATCATATCCAATGTCTTTTCGCTATCCGCTTCTACTACATGATAATGGTAATCGGATGTGATATTTTTCAGCGGAGTAGACTTTCCGCTTCTGATATCATCTATGAACTCTACTGCATTTCGTCTGGAATTAATATTGAGTGATGCTTCCATATGACCGTAGACTCTGTGATTCACCATCACATTACGAACTCTTCCACCAAGGTCTACGATTGTATAGAGTTCATCTTCAACCTGGTCATCGGTATGTTTCACTTTGAAGATTCTTTCTACTAAATGTGATTCGTGCAAAATATATCCTCTGTTTGTAGATATAATGTCATGTCCTGCGGCACGGATGAGTGCGATATCCTGCACGATCACCTGACGGCTTACTTCATACTGTGCAGCCAATGCCTTTCCCGGCACCGGTGCTGAGCTTGTCTTTATCTGATTTATAATGGCAGTTCTTCTTTCTGGTCCTGTCATCATGCCTCTTCCTTTCTAAATTGAAATCCATACTAATAATTGTTCTTTAACAATTATATCACTTTTACTCTACAGCATGAAGGTTTTTCATCGAGATATCAAGAATCGGAGCGGAATGTGTCAGGGCTCCACTGGAAATATAGTCTACGCCAAGAGCTGTCAGGCGTCCGATGTTCTCTTTTGTTACATTTCCGGAACACTCCGTCTCCGCTCTTCCGTCAATGATCTTGATTGCTTCCTGCATCTCTTCTGTTGACATATTATCAAGCATGATGATATCTGCTCCGGCTTCTACTGCTTCTTTTACCATCTCAAGATTCTCAACTTCTACTTCGATCTTTCTTACAAATGGTGCATAGTCTTTTGCCATCTCGACAGCTTTCTTTACGCTTCCTGCAGCTCCGATGTGATTGTCTTTCAGGAGTACCCCATCAGAAAGATTATATCTGTGGTTATAACCGCCACCAACACGAACTGCATATTTCTCGAAGATTCTCATATTAGGTGTTGTTTTTCTTGTATCAAGAAGTTTTGTTTTGCTTCCTTCAAGAAGTCCTGCAACGGAATGTGTATAAGTTGCGATTCCACTCATTCTCTGAAGGTAGTTCAGTGCTACACGCTCACCGGAAAGAAGTACGCGGATATCTCCTGTTACTTTTCCCATCAACTGGCCGTTCTTTACTTCGTCTCCGTCTTTACAGTAAAGTTCTGTCTTTGTATCTGCATCTAACAGTTCAAATACTCTGCGGTAAACTTCCAGTCCGGCAATTATACCGTCCTGCTTACAGATCAGTTCTACTTCACCTTTTACATAGTCTTTCATAACTGAGTTTGTTGTTACGTCTTCGCTTGAAATATCTTCTTTGAGTGCCTCAAGGATCAAATGATCTGCCTGAAGTGTCATTGTAATTTCGTTCATCTTTATATCTCCTGTCCCTGTCTCTATATTCTTTCTCTACTCTTCTCTTAACTTTTATTTTTTCAGCATAGATTAATATTATATCACTATTATTATGCCAATTCACGTACTTTTACTTCATTCTCTGTACCTGAGATTTTATTTGCCGCACGTTTGGCAAATACAAGGCTTTCCAGAAGTGAATTACTTGCCAGACGGTTCGCACCATGTACACCGTTACAGCTTGTCTCTCCTACTGCATATAAATGTTCCATGGATGTTTTACTGTCTGAATCTACCCAGACACCACCCATGAAATAATGCTGTGCCGGAACAACCGGGATACATTCTTTTGTCACATCATATCCCTCTTCCAGACAATGTTGATAAATGTTCGGGAAATGACCCATGATGGTTTCTTTTCCAAGTTTTTCCATAGACAGCCAGACATGATCTGTGCCTTCCTTTTCCATCTCTTCTCTGATTGCCTTAGTCACAACATCTCTTGGAAGAAGTTCATTTACAAAACGTTCTTTCTTGCTGTTAAGAAGAACCGCACCTTCTCCACGGACAGACTCTGAAATAAGAAAGCGTCTTCCTGGTTTCTTGGAATACAATGTTGTCGGATGAATCTGTACATAGTCCAGATGCTCCAGACGGATTCCGTGTTTTTCAGAAATTGTAAGCGCATCTCCTGTCAAATGTGGGAAGTTTGTAGAATGTTTATAACGTCCACCGATTCCACCGCTTGCCCAGATTGTATTCTCTGCATGGATTTCGAATTCATTTCCGTCTTTATCCTGTGCAAGGATTCCTTTGCATTCATCATTTTCTACAATGATATCTGTCATCGTTGTATATTCAAGCAATGTTACATTAGAAAGCTGCTTTACCTGTGCAAGCAGTTTACTTGTGATTTCTTTTCCTGTAATATCTGCATGAAACAGAATTCTCGGACGTGAATGTGCTCCCTCACGAGTAAATGCATAAATATCCTGAATCTCTGCCTTTTCACCACCGTTGTCTGCGGCTTCATTTCCAGACTCATCTGTCTCCTGTTTTTGGAAATCTACACCATAGCCAATCAGGTCATGAATGATCTCTCTTGAGCTGCGGATCATAAGATCAACAGATTCTTTTCTGTTTTCATAATGTCCCGCTTTCATTGTATCTTCAAAATAACTGTCATAGTCATCTTTGTCATGCAGCATGCAGATTCCTCCCTGAGCCAGGAATGAATCACTGCTCTCTAAATCTGACTTTGTAATCATAATGATCTTCTGATCTCTCGGAAGACTCAGTGCGCTGAAAAGCCCTCCGACACCTGTTCCGACAATGACTACATCTGCTTCCATTTTCATAATAAATATCTCCATTCCGACAGCATTAGTCGATTTGATCTGTATTTTCTATAATCTTCGATTGCTGTCAATCCTATCTGCTCTGTTTACTTGGCCAGTTCTAACATTCTCTCTAACGGTTTCTTAGATTCTTCACGAAGCTTATCGTCTACAAAAACTTCATTCTCGCCTGTCTTTAATACATGAAGCACTTTCTCAAGTGTAACCTTCTTCATATTTCTGCAGATTGGAGTTGTCTCTGTAAAGTAAAATTTCTTCTCAGGATTTCTCTTCTGAAGTTCATGCAAAACACCACTCTCTGTACAGATGATAAATTCTTTCGCGTCTGATTTTCCTGCCTGCTCGATAATCTCTGAAGTACTTCCAACAAAATCAGAAAGTTCCAGAACTTTTGCCGGACATTCTGGATGAGAAAGAACCTCTGCTTCCGGATGTGCTGCTTTCGCTTCCTGAATCTCTTCAACCTCCATGTATTCGTGTACGATACAGAAGCCTTCATTATATATGAAGTTCTTTTCCGGAACCAATCCTGCAATATAATGTGCAAGGTTACGATCCGGTATAAAGAAAATATTTTTATTCGGAAGTGCTTTTACAATCTTCACTGCATTGGATGAAGTTACACAGACATCAGAATGTCTTTTCAGTTCTGCTGTTGAATTGATGTAGCAGACAACTGCAAGATCATCATACTCTGAACGAATCTTCTCGATTGTCTCCGCAGATGCCATATGTGCCATTGGACAATCTGCTGCCATATCCGGCATAAGCACTGTTTTCTCAGGATTCAGGATCTTTGCACTCTCGCCCATGAATGAAACACCGCAGAACACGATTGTTTTCTCTTTCAGACCAACCGCAACTTTACTTAAGTAGAAAGAATCTCCTACATAGTCTGCAATCTCCTGAACTTCCGGTCTTACATAATAATGCGCCAGAATTACGGCATTTTTTTCTTTCTTTAACTGTTCTATCTCTTCTCTGATCGTCATAGCACGTACCTCTCTTATTCTCTCCTGACATAAAATTCTGCTGTAACACACTTTCATGTCTATTGCTCTGTTGATTTATTCTTGCCCATTATAGCACTGTTGTTTACAGGTGACAAGACACTTGTTTTACAAAAACTTTACACCAGCAAGGTTTCTTTTGTGAAAAATGTAACATTTTATATAACATTGTTCTTTTTGTGGGGAAATGATGAGGGAATTTCCTCTATAAATTGCCGAAAAATAAAGATTTATCGTAGAAATCGTTTCGGATATACGGACGAAAACAGGGACTATGAGGTAAGTGTAAGTATAGTTTTATGTTAGAAGATGGGAGCAGGAACGCTGACTCAGGGTTACGCACGCTGCTCATACTAAGAAAAACAACAGACTGCTAAAAGCAAAGAAAGGATTGACAAACTCGCTGCCGCTCAGACAGCTGTCAATCCTTTCTTTAACGCAATCTATCGTTTTTTAAGTATGAGCAAGCATGCTCCACATTCGTCTTCGTCCCTGCCCCATCTTCTAACATGAAATTTCTTCAACCTCATAGCCCTTGTTTTCTGTTTATTGAAAAAGATAGACTTCTACGCTAAATTTTATTAAATACTAACACGTTCGAGAGATGGCTATCATTCTATAGAATGTCCGGTGCGTTTTCGTCTCAAGTAGAGTTCTTCTTTCGAGAGAGTAGAAATCAGATAGCGACGAAAAGTTTACCGATAGACAGACATTGAGGGATTGATTCAGGTGACTGTTCTGTGTGCTTGGAAAGTCTTGAAAAACGGAAGGTTACGTTAAAGCAATGCGAGGCAACTGTCTGAAGCGGCAGCGAGTTTGCCGAGCATTGCTTTGTTTTTAGTAATCTTTCGTTTTTCTTAGTCTTTCCTGTATACAGAACCGGAGCCTGCATCAATCCCTCAATGTCTGTCTGTTAGAAGAAACTTTATAAGCGCTATCTGATTTCGTCCGAACTTGAAAAAGAATCCCTACGATAAATCTTTATTTTCTCAACTGCCAGAACGCCACTGCGCTTGCTGCTGCCACATTCAGAGAATCCACACCATGTGACATTGGAATCTTCACAGTATAATCGCAAGCTTTGATTGTCTCCTGCATAAGTCCGTCCCCCTCGGTTCCAAGAATCACTGCCAGTTTTTCTTCGCTCATAAGTTGCGGATCGTCAATACTTATGGAATCATCTGTCAATGCAAGTGCTGCTGTCTTATACCCAAGTGCTTTCAAGTTCTCGATCGCCTGAACCGGCAGATTTCTTTCCTGTCGCATCTGCGTTCTTTATCATCCTGAATAAATGTCCATGGAATCTGAAACACCGTTCCCATACTCACTCTGGATGCTCTTCGATACAATGGATTGCTGCATCCTGAAGTCAGTAACACTGCATCCATATGCATCGCTGCTGCCGAACGAAAGATTGCTCCGACATTCGTTGGATTCATCACATCTTCCAAAATGGCAATCCTGTTCTTTCCCTCGCAAAGTTTCCTGAAATCTTCCAGTGGTCGGCGTTTCAATGCACAAAGCATTCCTCTCGTCAGCTTAAATCCTGTCAATTGCGTAAGTACAGCAAACTCTGCTGTAAAAATAGAAGTGCCTGTATTCTCAAATCTTGCAAGAACTTCCTGCGTCTCTTCATTTTCTTCCATCTGTTTCTTTTCAACCAGAACAGATACTGGAATATACCCGGCATCCAAAGCTCTTCCGATCACTTTCGGACTTTCTGCAATAAAAAGTCCATCTTCCGGACGATCTTTATTCAGAAGCTGTGCTTCCGTATAACGTGCATAGACGTCCAGTTCCGGTGCGTTAAAGTTGTTGATTTCTATAATATTTAACACGTTCTCTCCTTAACCTCTAATAAACTGTATCTTCATGATTACTTAATTCTTATAACGTAAAAAAGCACAACCTTTTTCAAGATCATGCTATGACATAAACACTTGGATGGGCGGCGTATCCATCATATCAGGTTCCCTAAGGAGCGCAGGGTGCCTTTCCCCTTTCCTGCTTCTCAAATGATTATATAAAAAATACCAATGGATAAATCTTATTGTATATTATCCATTGGTTTCCGTCAAGCAATTTTATCCTTTGAGAACTCTTTGTGAAACTCTTTGTTCCGCTCTTTAAATGATACCGTGATCCTTCGCCAGTGCTTTAATACTGCGATCATAAGTTGCTTCTGCTTCTTTCGAAAAGAAACATCCCGGCACGCCTTCATTGTGATCACGATGATGAGCTACACAGGCACAACATTTCCCGTGACGCGGACAATCGTATGTACAGGGACAATTCCGTTTATTGTCGCATTTAATCTCCATAGTTCATCTCTCCTTTTTCTCCTCTTCCGAAACCTTTCATACAGTTCACCTTTTTTCCTATAAATGTTAACATCTATCTGAAAGTTTCTAATTAACATTAATACTAAAAGAAACACGCAGAAAAAGTGCTTTCTTTCGTGAAACAGCGCTTTTTCTGCGTGAAATAATAAAATTTTATATGTGCGTCATATATGTAAAATAGCTATTTTTTATTTCTCCATATCTACTTTGAGAAATTGGAATTCTCTTCCCATCTGTCAGCAACAACTCGCGGGCTGTCAGCCGGCGGATAAAGTCCATATTAACAATATACGCTCTATGGGGACGGACAAAGACCGAAAAATTCTTTAGTTCCTCCATCAATTCCGACAAAGTTGCTGATGCCTCTAACATAGAACCGTCTGACAAAGTACATACCTGATTATGATTAAAGCTCTCAACACACATCAGTTCGCAAATTGATATACGGTGAATTCCATCTTTTGACTTCAACAAAAGAGAGGGATTATTTTCTGGTGACAATCGATGAATACAGTCAAGTACCGCATCCTCAAAAGCGGATTGGTTCACGGGTTTTATCAAATATCCAGAGGCTTTTACGCTAAAAGCTTCCACGGCATATTCTTTAGAAACAGTCAGAAATAAAATTTCTGCTCTCTCTTTTCGCTCCCGGATCCGCCTGGCCAACGTTACACCTGTCATATGTGGCATAACAACATCTAATAAATACAGATCAAACCCACCTGTTTTTTCTATATCATCCAATAAATCATATGGTGAGCTGTAAGCCTGTATCTGTACAGGCATTTCTGGGTGTTGTTCTGAAAATCTGCCAGCCAGTTCCTGAACTCGACTGATATCTTTTTGATTGTCATCACATATGCCTATGTGCAGCACACCCCTCACCTCGCTTTTACCTATAATGTGTGTAACTGTTCAGAGCCAAGCAAAATTTCAAAAAAGGTATAAAATGCTTGCATTTTTTAGACTGTTTTTGAAATTTTATTTGGCGGATACGCCACACCTCCGAAATGCGTAGCATTTTGGAGGTTGGCTCTGAACAGTTACATTAATTTTTAAATAATCCAGCGTCTATACATTAACTATTTTGTCTTCGCATAAGACGTTGTTCCACGAACCACGATCTGTGGCTCATATTCCACATGATAAATACTGACCGGTTCAAATTCCGTATACTTCCAGTCCCTTGAACTGATCTTTTTCATGATGATATCACAGGCAT
>ENA-OQIO01001390-OQIO01001390.1-human-gut-metagenome-genome-assembly--contig:-NODE-1390-length-11897-cov-1.910875_pt1 | contig 11897 bp, 14 predicted proteins | sample MGYA00242573_ERZ504737 | MGnify/ENA primary metagenome ERZ504737 (study PRJEB26092, sample SAMD00036203) | human gut metagenome | host: Homo sapiens | study: EMG produced TPA metagenomics assembly of... | reverse complement strand
CGATCATTTGGGATCTTATCCCGAACATATCGGCAATCTTGAAATAGCCCGTTACCAGATTCCTCTGTTGATGGTGGGCGGGGCAGTATGCGAGCCGGGACGTGTGGATGTTTACGGTTCACAGCAGGATATTGCCGCTACCTTATTGGCGCAACTGTCATTGCCGCATGGTGAGTTTACGTTCAGTAAAGATATGCTCAATCCTGATTCTCCTCATTTCGCTTTTTTCACTGTGCCTGACGCTTTCGGTTTTGTGACGCCTGACAATCAATTGATATTTAATAATGAAGCGAATGGTATTGCTGTGGATGAAGGACCGGAGAAAGGACAAAACCTGCTGCGGGGACAAGCTTATTTGCAGAAATTGTATGACGATATAGCCAAAAGATAGGATGATATTAGCAGATGTTTTATCGGGGTTGGTGGAAATGGATACCGCCCTGTTGCTCGCAATCAACGGAGCACGTGCGGAGTGGGCGGACTTTTTCATGTATGCCTTTAGTGGAAAATGGATCTGGGTGCCGCTGTACGCAGCAATTCTCTATGTGATAGTACGTAATTTGCATTGGAAGTTGCCATAGGCTGTGCCGTAGCTATTGCGCTGACCATTACTTTTGCCGATCAGATAGGGGCGACTGTTATCCGGCCGTTGGTGTGCCGCCTTCGTCCGGCCAATCTGGAGAATCCTGTTTCGGAATTTGTGCATATCGTGAACGGTTATAGGGGTGGGCGATATGGCTTCCCTTCCTGCCATGCCGCCAATACATTCGGACTGGCTTTCTTCTTGTTTTATCTGTTCCGCAACCGGGCCTTGAACTGGTTCATTATGATATGGGCTCTGCTGACGTGTTATTCCCGTTCTTATTTGGGAGTACACTATCCGGGGGACTTGCTGGCAGGTGCTTTGGTGGGCTTTGCTGGGGCGTCTCTCTGCTATTGGCTTTTCAGCCGGTTGTGCAAGTATGAGCGGAAAGAAGATTATAAGCATATTTATGTTCCCATTTGGTTGGGGGAGCTACGGTGCTCGGTATACTGGCCTATGCGCTGATACGCACCTTGTTGTAGCGTCTTTCTTGTCGCCTTTTTCCGTAAACGAGGATTGATAAACATCTTTCTTCCTCATTTGTTATCTGTATTGATAAACTAATAAAACAGATACTTATGATGAGCTTAGGAAGCTGGATGAACGAAATCCTCATTGATTGGGGAATAGACCCGAAACTTGCGAATATGTTTGACGAAACTATTATAGCCGTATTGATGATAGGTGTGTCAATAGGGCTGGATTACCTGTGTCAGGCTATATTTGTGGGAGGAATGAGGCGTTATACGAAACGTGCGCCCCATCAGTGGAATACACTCCTGATGAAACGTAAGGTGGTGCATCATCTTATTCATGTCTTGCCGGGCATATTGGTCTATTTTTTATTGCCCTTGGCATTTGTACGGGGAAAGGAAATCTTGGACTTCTCACAGAAAATATGTGCGGTATATATCATTGCTGCAATACTGTTTACCATCAACGGCTTGCTGCTGGTGATGCTGGATGTGTATAATGCAAAGGACAAGCAGAAGAGCCGTCCTATGAAAGGCTTTGTGCAGGTTCTTCAGGTGCTGTTGTTTTTTATCGGCGGGATTATTATAATTGCCGTACTCTTGGATAAGTCTCCGATGACATTGTTTGCTGGTTTGGGGGCATCGGCGGCTGTGCTGATGTTGGTGTTCAAAGACAGTATTCTTGGATTTGTGGCGGGCGTGCAACTCTCTGCCAATGACATGCTGCGTATTGGCGACTGGATATCCCTGCCCAACGATACCGCCAATGGAACAGTGGAGGAGATCACGTTGAATACGGTGAAGATACGTAATTGGGATAATACAATCTCAACAGTACCTCCTTATACATTAGTGAACAATTCTTTTCAGAACTGGCGCGGAATGCAGGAAAGCGGCGGGCGTGGGCTTGACCCCATGCAGGCGGCGGAGGGCAGCTTTAACACAAGGTATCCCCATGAGCCGAACGGGATACAAGACCCAGAGTATTCCATCCAGTGCGGCGTGCAGGAGCTGAAAGCCGCCCTTATCTCTGCCGAGGTGGAAAACCCGATTGACATGGAGCGTATCAAGCTTGCCTTGCAGGGCTATAACTTTGGCAATGGTATATCTCATGGGCAAAAACCAACTACGGCGGTTATTCCTATGCCAATGCGGTAGAATTTTCCACCATGCAGGCACAGCGGTTAGGGTGGGAAAAGTACGGCGACACACAGTACCCCGCCCATGTGTTACGCTATTATCCGTATGGACGGGCGTTCACAAGCGGCAGCAACCAAGCCATTGTAGAGGTCGCTTTGACACAGCTCGGAAATGAGGCGGTCAGCCTTATTGGAGTTGGTATGGCTTTGATGGGCGTGTAGAATGGTGTGCCTGCTTCGTATCGTGGTGTGCCGACCAGTGTGGTTATATCGAAAGCGGGATTATCCCGAAATTCGCAGGCTGCGTGGACGGCTCAAATTGGTTTAAGGGTAACGGACAATGGCAAGACAGAAACTACGAGCCGCAGGCAGGCGATATTATTTTCTTTGATTGGGAAGGCGACGGAGAAACCGACCATGTAGGCATTGTGGAGAAATGCGAAAACGGTGTCGTTTACACCGTGGAGGGTAATTCTGGCGATGCTTGCAGACAAAAGCAATATACGGTTGGAAGCAGCTCCATCTATGGTTACGGTGTTCCTGCCTATTAAGAATGGGCAAAAGAAAAACCAGAGGTTTATTCCTCTGGCTCTTTTGCCTTACATAGTCCTCCGACGGTTGCTTCAACTACGGACAGCTCTTCATCGTTTAGTTTGTCGAGTTCTGCGTCTAAGCGTCTGCGGACGGAACTTCTTTTGACATCATTATCTGGGAATATGTATTCATCAACCGATACACCGAACATTGTCACAAGCTGAATGAGCAGCTCCAGACTTGGCTTTTGTCCCTCATTTTCAATCGCTTGAAGATGTCTTGGGTCATAATCTACAATACGAGCAAGCTGCTCTCTGGTCATACCTTTTGCTGTCCTTGCTTTCTTGATTGCCTGCCTATCGGTGTAAAATCGAAGTCAAAATCATTGTTTCTTGTGTCCATAAACTCACCACCTTGTATCTGCAAAATGCTACTATTATATTTTACAGAAATGTGAGTTCTTATAGAACGATTTGAAATCTCTGATATTAGGATATAAAATCTCTTATTACAAGCGGTCAAAGTTCATAATTGCACACTTGATACTGTTCGTTCAAACGGCTATAATATATACAGTACACCTTAGGAGGTCAGATATGTTTGAATATATGACAGCACAGGAAGCCGCTGAAAAGTGGAACGTATCGTTAAGATGGGTACAAAGACTTTGTAAAGGAAACCGTATTGAGGGGGTTATGAATATTAACCGTGTGTGGCTTATTCCGAAAAATGCTGAAAAGCCTGCTGATGCAAGAAAAAAGTTGATGAAAAATTGAAAATTTTTCGTTAGTGTTTATTATGGAGGTGTTATATGTGAGGTACAGGATTTTAATTTCCGATGATGAAGTTGATATAGTTGAAATGCTTACAGGATTTTTTAGAAGCAAGGGCTATGAGGTCTTTTCTGCTTATAATGGAGTAGAAACCCTCAAATTAGCAGAATTACAACCAGATATAATCTTATTAGATATAAATATGCCGAAGCTTGATGGGATGGAAGTCTGCAAGAAAATTAGGGATTATGTTTCTTGCCCTATACTCTTTTTAACTGCCCGTATTGAAGAAAATGATAAGGTACAAGGATTTTCCGTAGGTGGTGATGATTATATTGTTAAGCCGTTTTCTCTTGTTGAACTTGAAGCCAGAGTGCAAGCACATTTAAGAAGAGAAGAACGACATCAAACGAATACAAAAGTTAAGTTTTCAGGAGAACTTTTAATTGACTACTCTGAAAGAACTGTTTATATACAGAAACAACCTATTGGTCTTGTAAAAAAAGAATTTGACATTGTTGAGTTATTATCTCAAAACGCAGGACAAGTTTTTGATAAAGAGAGAATTTATGAAAGAGTTTGGGGATATGACAGTGAGGGAGATAGTAGTGTTGTTGCCGAGCATATTCGCAGAATACGAACAAAAATTGCAGCATACACAAATAAATCTTATATTGAAACAGTTTGGGGGTGTGGATATAAGTGGATAAGATAAAGAAAAATGTGGTGTAACCTGTCATTGCGAAAAAAGTATAATACTTTATATCTCAGCGTTTGTAATTCTTGCCATTCTATTAAGTGCAGGAACAGCTACTTTGTGCAATAATGCTACAAAAACGATTGAAAGCAAATATCCCCCAACAGGAGAAAAATATTATTTAACAAATGAAAATGGAGAAAGACTCGGTGATGGCAATTATATTGGAGTTGCACCTGTTGCAATGTCTGAAAAAGACCAACGGTTACTTTCAATATGTGAAGTTGCCCCAATAATTGCAACTCCGATTTATTCAGCGTTATGTATTATTACGGCGACCTTGTTATTCTATAGAAACAAGTTAAAAAACCGCTTACAGAATTAAAAGCCGCTTCTGAAATGATTTCTAATAATAATTTAAACTTCTCAATTAAATATGACAGCAAAGATGAATTAGGAGAATTGTGTTCATCATTTGAAACAATGCGTTTTACCCTTGCTAATAATTTCTCTGAAATGTGGCGGCAAATGGAAGAACGAAAACAACTTAATGCTGCTTTTGCTCACGATTTACGTACTCCACTTACCGTATTAAAAGGGTATAATGAAATTTTACAGTCCAACCATGACCCAATAACCAAAAGCACCGCTGTAACAATGGGAAAACATATTTTCCGTTTGGAAAGATATGTTGATAGTATGAGCCACTTGCGTCGTTTAGAAGATGCTCAACCCATAAGTGACAAGTCTAATATAAGCGGTTATGTGACCGCAATAGCTGATAGTGCAAGAATTTTGTGTGAGCAAAGTGGAAAAACTCTTTCTATTCAAAATAACATTTCCGATATTCCTATTGGCATTGATTATACTTTTGTTTCACAAGTTAATAATAATTTGATTTCAAATGCAATCCGATACGCAACATCAAAGGTAAACATCACTTACACAAGTAATAATGATGGCTTTTATCTCTCTGTTTCAGACAATGGATGTGGCTTTTCAAAAAATATTTTAAGCAAAGCAACCAATCCATATTTTACGGAAGAAGAAAATCACTCTGAGCATTTCGGACTTGGGCTGTATATCTGTAAAATTTTATGTGAACATCACGGTGGTTATCTGAAAATTGAAAATTGCTCAATCGGAGCAAAAGTGACTGCTTTTTTCAAATCTCTCGATTAGTAGATAAAAAGTAGAAAATTGCATTCTATACTCTCTATGTAAACACATGGAGAGTATTTTTTTGCTCCCTAAGACGAAAGGAGTTTTTGATATGGAACTTAAAGCAATTCAACTAACAAAGCAATATGGCTCAAAAACAGCCGTAAACCATTTGAACCTCTCATTATCAAATGGCGTTTACGGTTTGCTTGGTGCAAATGGTGCGGGAAAAACTACCCTTATGCGGTTACTCTGCGATATTCAGACACCGACCTCTGGGAAAATTACTTTGGATGGGAAAAACATATCTGTACTCGGAGAGAAGTACCGTAATTTATTGGGATATTTACCGCAACAGTTTGGATATTATCCAGACTTTACAGCTTGGGATTTCCTTATGTATGTTGCGGCATTAAAAGGACTGAGTGAAAAACAAGCTCATAAGAAAGCAACAGAATTGTTGGAAGCTGTTGACTTAGCAGAGAAAAGAAACCTCAAAATCAAAACTTTCTCTGGTGGTATGAAACAACGTTTAGGTATTGCACAGGCGATGTTGAATAATCCACGCATCTTAATTTTAGATGAGCCGACAGCAGGTCTTGACCCAAAAGAGCGTGTCCGTTTTCGTAATCTGATTAGTGCATTTTCTAAAGATAGAATAGTTATTCTCTCTACGCACATTGTTTCTGATGTCGAGTTTATTGCTGAGGACATTATTATGATGAAAGACGGTCAGATTCTCCATTTTGGGAAAACGCAGGAAATTACCACAGAAATTGACGGACAGGTATGGGAATGTACAGTTCCGACCAGTCGTGCGGAGCAATATTCTGAAACTCTGAATATAAGCAATTTGCGAAACATTGAAAATAATTGTACGGTTCTGCGTGTGATTTCTGAACAGTCGCCTATGGAAAATGCGATAAAGGTAGAACCTACATTAGAGGATTTGTATCTATTCTATTTTAAAGGAGTGAACGAATAATGAAAAATCTAATCAAGTTTGAATTACGAAAAATATTGACAAAACGCTTTGCGGTTATTTCTGTTGCTGCCGTATTACTATTGTCCTTGATACTGTCTTTTTCCACGCTTCACAGTATGTACGCATTTGACGGAAACGGTGCAGAGGAAACTGGAAAAGCTGCGGTAGAAATTGATAAGCAAATTGCATTGAAGTATGAGGGAAAGTTAACTGACAATAAAGTACAGCAGATGATGTCTGAGTTTAAGCCTACTCAAGATTTACATGGAATGAACGCAAAATACATTTATCAAAATGCTTTGCAGTCTTCTGTATTCTCCCATTTTGCTGATATAGATGGAAATTGGAACGGGTTAAGCGTAGCAGATGTATTTGGCGATAAAGAAATAAAAGTTGGGTATGTAAACGGTTGGCTTAGTACAAGCCAAAATATGGCGAAGATTTTTATTGTCCTTTCATTAGTAATTATTTTGCTAATTGCTCCTGTTTTCTCTGGCGAGTATGGTGGAGTGGATAACATTATTTTGACAAGTAAATACGGAAAGACAAAATGTGCCACAGCAAAAGTATTAGCAAGTTTACTTTCAGCCGTTTTCATAACGACTTTGGTTGTTATTTTCAATTTGCTTATTGCGGTTGCTATTTATGGAACAGAGGGGCTGGACTGCTCTATCCTTTTTGCTCCAATAGATTTTTTAGAAGGGTATATTCCGTTTAATATTACTTGCGGAACAGTATTAAAGTATCAAATCCTGTTGGCGTTTATGAGTGCAATCAGTGTAACAGGAATAGTTTTAATTCTGTCTGCTGTTTGTAAAAGTCAAATGATAGCGTTTGTAATTTCAGCAGCTATTCATGTGATACCGATAATGCTTCCTATCTCTGAAACAAGTGCATTATATCGAATTATTGTGCTGATGCCCCTTTTCTATTCACAGTATATTTCCATAATGTCTGTTGAACAAATGCACAATGGTATGCTTTATGCAGTATGGTCTATTCCTGTTGCGATTGCTTTAGTAGTAATAGGTTCAATCATTTCCCATAAGGCATTTTCAAAACATCAAGTAAGATAAGCTTTAAAATCAATATGAAGCAAGCCCACCAAATAAAAAAAACGGTGCTTTGGTGGGCAGTATAAACACGCCCAGACGAAAATTCAACTTCCCTCCGAACCCGTTTTCGAGTTTGGAGGAATTTTTTTATGCGATGGTCGAATATGACCGCAATGCTGCTCATCAGAAGCAGCTACTATTTACGGAGTGTCACAGTGGAGTGAAGATTATCTTTTAGAAAAAATCATCACTCACTCGTGGCACTCTTACATTTTACAAGTAGAGATTACATCTCTTAATTATAGATATGCTTACGCTTATTGCCGTAGAGGTCTTAGTACCTTTGCGGCTTTTTGCTTTTCTGTCGGTTGCCGTTCACCGCCTGCCAATCTGGATTTTTCAAAAATTCAGATTGGAGGAAACGATATGGCATACAACAAAGCCAAAGAAGAAAAGAAATGGCGGCTCTGGAAAGAAGCCGAGGAAAAGCAGTTGCGGAACTTAGGCGTTACTGAGGACGATATAGAACAGCTCCGTATTCACGATTGGGCGATTTTTAATTCAGACAGACGGTATTATCAGCGAGTGCAGGAAACAGGTACATATCTTGACGAGCTTGCTGAAGATACTACACAGCCCGAAGTCAAAACGGTTGAGGATTTTCTGGACAGCATCGAAAATCAGCACCTCTATCAAGTTTTGATTAAGGTGGACAGGCTTACATTGCAGATTGCTTTGATGAAGATACAAGGATATTCAACCCGTGAAATTGCGGTGTATCTGGATATTACTGAAAAAGCTGTTTACAGAAGAATGGATAGGCTCAAAGAAAAATTAAAAAAAGTTTTTTGAGTAGAGGGAAAATTGAATATTCCACGGGCTACAGGGTGAGAGGACAAAAAAACTCTTGCCCTGTTTTCCTTTGTGTGGCGAAAACGGGATTGCCCCTTGACAAATGAATACCCATTCGCCAAATACTTTCTCTTTGTGATTGTGATGAGCATAAGCGTGTGCAGCGGTACGCCACGACCTGCCAAGCGGCAGCGAGCGATTGAAAGGTGGTGAGCCTATCTTTACCGACTCAAAATATCGGGCAGCTCCCGATTTCGCCATAACCCACAAAGAGGATAATGATACTCCCGTCCAGTCACAGCCCGAGCGTGAAAAAAAAAAACGTCGCAGGCAATGAGGGCGGCTCTGTCAGAACGACAGTTGGGGTGGAACTCCCGTGGTGTCAGTTCGCTGCTGACCATTTGGCGACTTCCCATAGCATTTCGGGGTGTCGAGGACAAATTGAAATGCTCCTATCATATCAGCCAAACGAAAGGCGGTCATAAGAACAGAGATTTTGTTTATATTCTCCCGACCTTAAATACTTCCTTACGTTTGGCTGCCTACATAGGCAGAACATACCTGCCTAAATAAAAATTGGGAGGTCAAACATAATGGAAAGAAAATTCAAGCGTGGAGATATTTACTACGCAAACTTAAATCCCGTTATCGGCTCGGAGCAAGGCGGAACAAGACCTGTACTTATCATTTCAAACGATGTCGGTAATAAGCACAGTCCTACGGTCATTGTCGCACCCATCACAAGCCGAATACACACCAAAGCAAAATTGCCGACGCACACTTTAATCAATGATTTTGAAGGTTTGGATAAGAACTCAATCATTTTGCTTGAACAGGTAAGAACGATTGATAAGCAGCGACTAAGGCAGTATTTGGGAATGATACCAGACGATATAGTGGCAAGGTTGATAAGGCTCTTGCCATTAGTGTTGCATTGGAGAAAATGAAGGCAACAGATGTGTAAAAGGGACGAGAACGATAAATTTGCACATTGGTAAAAATGCGGCTGTATTTCTATAATTTAGAGTACAGCCGCTTGTTTTATAGCGGAGGTACTCATTATGGGAAATGAAAACTATATCCAAAATCCAAAATTGCAAAATGAACAGATGAAAGATGAAAACGAAGTATTTAATTCATTTATCAATGTTATGGTGCAGATAGTTGAAAAATACGGAAAGACAGTTTTGCAAGAATTGGATTGTGCTGCGTAAGTTACGCAGCCTTACATATCACATTTCCCTATAAAATTATGGAGGTGGTACGATGAACAGAGAAGGAAAGAAATGTGTCCTGTATCCGAGAGTAAGTACCGAAATGCAGGTAGACGGATATACCTTGAAGGACAAAAAAACGGATTAAAACGATTTGCTGACCGAGAAGAAATGGAAATTGTCGGTATCTATGAGGATGCAGGTAAATCAGGAAAATCTATTGAAGGACGACCTGCATTTAAGAAAATGCTTTCCGATATAAAAAACGGATTGGAGATAGACTATATTCTGGTTTATAAACTTTCCCGTTTCGGAAGAAATGCAGCGGATATTCTAAATTCATTAGAGTTTGTACAATCTTATGGAATAAATCTTATTTGTATTGAAGAAGGAATTGACTCGTCACAGACAAGTGGAAAACTTTTAATCTCTGTTTTGTCTGCGGTTGCAGAAATAGAAAGAGAAAATATCATTGAACAGACAATGAATGGACGGAGAGAAAAAGCACGACAAGGTGGGTGGAATGGTGGATTTGCACCATACGGATATTATCTGAAAGACAATCAGCTCTTGATAGAAGAAACGGAAGCTGAAGCAATCAGAATTATATTTGATAAATTTGCTAATTCTGATATAGGACTTGGCGGAGTAGCAAAATATCTTAATCTTCAAGGTATAAAGAAGATACCTCGTCAGAACGGCACATTGGAAACTTGGAGCAGTCATTTTATACGGTTGATATTAGACAATCCTGTTTATTGTGGAAAGATTGCTTATGGCAGAAGAACACGAGAAAAGGTAAAAGGTACAAAAAATGAATATAAGCAGGTTCATGCAGAGGATTACATTCTGGAAGATGGACAACATGAAGGAATTATCAGCGAGGAATTGTGGCAAAAGGTTCACGCAAAGCGTATGGCAACAGGAATTAAACAGCCATCCAAAATCGGTAAGGATAGGTCACACCTTTTGACGGGGATATTAAAGTGTCCCCTTTGTGGAAGTTCAATGTATACGAACAAACACGCTTGGACAAATAAAGATGGCACATACAAAGAGGTTTACTATTATATTTGCGGCAGAAATAAGCAGGAACGAGGACATCATTGTGACTATAAGGCATCTCTGAGAAAAACAGATATTGAGCCACTTGTAATTGAAGCTGTTAAGGAATTGGTAAGCGATAAGTATTTTGCAAAAGAGATTGAAAAGCGTATTGGCGTACAGACCGATACAACAGCTATTGATAAGGAACTTGCCAATTACGAGAGTAAACTGAAAGAAGTTGATTTGAACAAAGCACGTCTGGAGAGAGAAATTGATAATCTGCCTGTTGATACCCGCTTCAGAGAAAGAAAAATTCACGATATGACTTTAAGACTTGATGCCTTGTATGATACGATTGTAGAGTTGGAAGAACGGATTGAAGATGCAAAGCTGAGAAAAAGTTCTATCGAAATGGAAACAATCACTCTGGACAATATTTACAAGCTTATGCTGAATTTCGGAAAGCTCTATGATATAATAAGTGACGAGGAAAAGAAAAGCCTTATTACTTATCTCATAAAAGAAATTCAGATATATCCAAACGGGGAGTCAGAGCAGCCTTTGAAGTCGATAGAGTTTAATTTCCCAATATATCGGGATGGTCAAGAGGTAAGGCGCTTTTGTGGGAAAAAGGTAATACCGTTGAGACGGTTGTTCTTTTGTCCCAACTGAAACAAAAGCCGGATGATTAATTAATGTCACGATTGAACTTGATGATATGGATATAACATCTGCAGAGACTAAGGCTACATATGATGAGATAAAGAAGTATGTGGCTGAACATAATGCCGGCATGAAGGTTTCCAATCTGTATATCTCACAGGTAAAGAGAAAATGCGGAATTGAGGTTGGAAAGAATTATAATTTACCTAAAAATGAAGATAGCAGGCAACCGCAGTGTCCAGAAGATAAAGAGAGTGCAATTGTGGAGGCATTGAAGCATTGTAAGATGAATAAATAAAGAGAGGTGCAGATGCTATGCCAGGTATACTCGTGTTGAAGATGATGAAAATTTAAATCGTGGAATTACATTCTCACTGAAAAAATCCGGATATGAGGTTTTTTCAGCAGAATCAGTGAAAAAAGCGAAAAGAATTGCAAGTGATAATAATGTGGATGTTACCATTTGTGATGTGAATCTTCCGGATGGGAATGGACTGGAATTTGTAAGGTGGATGAGATGCAATTATAATACATACATTATTTGTCTTACAGCACTAGATCAGGAGATGGATCAGGTCATGGGATATGAAGCAGGGGCAGATGATTATATTACAAAGCCGTTTAGTCTTTCGGTACTTCTTTTGAAAATAGAAGCACATTTCCGCCGCAGACAGGAGAAAACGGAAGCCGGAAAGATGATTTCGGGAGATATCGTATTTAT
>ENA-OQIO01001389-OQIO01001389.1-human-gut-metagenome-genome-assembly--contig:-NODE-1389-length-11904-cov-2.419207_pt1 | contig 11904 bp, 21 predicted proteins | sample MGYA00242573_ERZ504737 | MGnify/ENA primary metagenome ERZ504737 (study PRJEB26092, sample SAMD00036203) | human gut metagenome | host: Homo sapiens | study: EMG produced TPA metagenomics assembly of... | reverse complement strand
GTCCCACCGATGCCGCGGGCGGCTACGCGGACGGCGAAACCTTAGCCGCCCTCACGGCGGCGGGCCTGGACGTGCCCCGTGCGCTGGCCAACAACGACGCCTACCATGCCTTGCAGGCCGTTGGCGGTCTGATCATGACCGGCCCCACCGGCACAAACGTCAACCGACGTGGCAGTTGTGCTGGTGGAATGACAAGAAGCAGACCTCTGCCGCATCCTTCCTGTGCGGGTCTCCTTTGGCAGGGCGCTGTTGATCAAACCTCGAGCCTTGTCTTGCAGAAGGCAAAGAACCGCGCGGCTCCCTCCGGGTGCAGGCTGCCGCGCTTGCGGCAGAGGTAGGCTGTGCGGCCCGGGTCCGGTTGGTCAGGGGGATGGCCCGCACGTTCAGGCACTGCAAAACCGGGTGATCCGGCACTATAGCGATGCCGAAGCCTGCCGCGGCCATACCGGCCACGACGGTATCCTCCTCGGTCTCATAGGCGATCTGCGGCCTGGCGTTGATTTTTTGGAACAGCTCATCAATGGGGCGGCGCAATCCGCCGCGCCGGGAAAAGTACACATACGGATAGGGCAGCGTCTCCCGCAGGGTGACGCTGCTTTTTTGTGCCAACGGGTGGTCGGGCGGCGCAACGATGACAAACGGCGAGCGGCGGAACTCTACGCTTTCAAACAAAGCCTCGTCGCCGGGATGGTTGACAAACGCCATGTCGAGCCGCTCCTCGGCCACAGCCCTGAGCAGGTCGGCGGTGAAGCTGCTCTCGGTGTGCAGCTCAAAGCGGGTGTGCTCGTTGCCGGGCTGGGCCAAAAACTGCTGCATCAGCTCGGGCACCATCTGGCCGCCAGCTTGCGGATGCCGCCCAGCAGCACCAGCCCGCCGCCGCAGCCAAGCTCCTGCAGATCGCGCGTCTCGGCGTCAAGAATTTGCAGCGACTGGGTCACGGACTGCAAAAAGCGCCTGCCGTACCGGGTCAGGCCGCACACCGCGCCCTGCTTTTCAAACAGCGGCACGCCCAGCTCGTTTTCCAGCTGGGTGACGGCGTAGTTCAAATTCGGCTGGCTGACGTGCAGCGCCTCGGCGGCGCGGCCGTAGTGCTCATAGTAAGCGATAGCCTGAAAGTAGCGGAGATGGTCGAGGTTCATAGGTTGCACGGGCCTTTCCTGGGGGATGGGGTGGTGGCGGGAAGGTGGCAGAGCCCCTCCGGCCTTGCTGGCGCTCGGCCAGCTCCCCACTGCGTGGGGCGCCTTTTTGCGCGCTTCGCCCGCGTGAAAGCCTCCCCACACCGTGGGGAGGTGGCCGAGCCTGCGAGGCCGGAGGGGCTCTGCCCGTTCACGGGTGAGCATCACCCCCGCCAACCCATCCAAATTTTCTATCTTTTCCATCAAAAACATATATTTGTATTTATGATACGACAAATCTATAATAAAGTCAAACAAGGCTTGTCGAAAAAGTAACAAGCTGCAAAAGTAAGGAGAAATCACTATGGATCGCAAGGTTGTATTGATCACGGGCGGTGCTATGGGTCAGGGTAAGTCCCACGCGCTGAAATTTGCCGAGAACGGCTTCGACGTCGTGCTGGCCGACATGCAGGACCCCGAGGGCGAGGTCTTTCAGGAGACCGTCGCGAGATCGAGGCACGGTGCTAGGGCGCTGGCCGTCCGCGCCAACGTCTGCTCCGACGACGACATGAAGGCACTGTTTGAGAAGGCGTGGGAGACGTTTGGCCGCATCGATGTCGTTATCGCCAACGCGGGCGTCATCAACTTCGGCTATACGTGGGAGCTGACCGACGCGCAGGTGCAGAAGGTTATCGACATTGACCTGATTGGCACCTGGCGCACCGACAAGTACGCCGCCCTCACTATGCGCAAGCAGGGCTTTGGCCGCATCATCAACATTTCCTCTACCTCCGGCATGTACGGCACCCCCAAGCTGGCCACCTACTGCATGGCCAAGTGGGGCGTGCGCGGCCTGACCAAGACCCTCGCACAGGAGCTGAAGGGCACCGGCATCGTCGTCAACACGGTCTGCCCCACCAAGGTCAAGACCCGATGTGCGAGACCGACAGCTATGTACAGTTCATCAACGACCTGACCGGCAAGCACTTTGCCAACTGGCAGGAAATGTACGACGGTGTGCCCTTCCTGGAGGTCGCCGACATCTCCGATATGGTCTACTGGCTGGGCACCTCCCGTGCTGCCGGTAAGTTCAGCGGCCGTGACCTGGGTCTGGATCTGGGCACCCTGCAGCAGTAAGGGGGCAGCATGAAAATCACAAAAGCAACGCGCTGGCGCGTTTTTGCCGGTGTCTGGATCCAGAGCCTGTTCACCTCCGCCACGGCCTTCTTCAGCCTGTTTGCTCTGCCGCTGACCGGCCAGTTCGGGTGGAGCAGCTCGGAGTTCAGCATGGCGTACACGATCTACATGTTCATCTACTGCGCCATGGGCTTCGTCGGCGGTCTGCTGGCCGAGAAGCTGCAGCCCCGTGTGGCCATCTACATCGGCCTTGCGTTCTTTGCGGCGGGCTGGTTCCTGACCGGCTTTGCGTCGAACATCCCGCAGCTGTACCTGTTCTACGGCATCATGGCCGGTGCGGGCGCAGGCACGATTTACCCGGCCTGCCTGCCCACGGCGCTGAAATGGTTCCCCGACAAGGCCGGTTCTATCTCCGGTCTGGTGCAGGCCGGTGCGTCCTGCGGCCCCTTCATCATGTCGCCGATTGCCCAGTGGCTCATTGATACCTACGGCGCGCAGATGGCCTGCCGCATTCTGGCCGTTGTGTTCCTGATCGGCGTCGGCGCGGTGGCATGGTTGATCGTGCCCTGCCCCGAAGGCTGGATGCCCGAGGCTGGACCCCGACGGCAACCCAGGCCAGGGAGCTGAACGCCAAAAACTACAACATCCCCGAGATGGTCAAAACCCCCGTGTTCTGGGTCATGCTGGTCATGTTTATCTTTGCCAACGCTGCCGGTACGATGATGGTCAGCGCCACGTCGCCCATCGCCCAGAACCAGATCGGCCAGAGCGCCATGACCGCCGCCATGTGCGTTTCCGTCATGACGCTGGCGAATATGTGCGGGCGTATCGGCTTCGGCTTTATCTATGACAGGCTCAAGGCTGGAACTCGCTGATCCTGGTGCTCGTGCTCAACGGTCTGTCCATGTGCATGCTGACCGTGGCGCACAGCCTGCCCTACTTCATCGCCTGCATCTGCCTGGTGGGCTTCTCCTTCGGCGGCCTGCTCGTCGTGTTTGCGCCCATCGTCAAGAACGTGTTCGGCTCGAAATTCTACAACCGCAACTACGGCTGATCTTCATCGGCTACGGCATCGGCGCGTTTGTCGGTCCCAAGATCAGCGCGACGTTCTATGACTCCACCGGCTCCTACGTGGCCGGGTACATCGGCTCCGCCATTCTGGCCGCCGCAGCCGTGGCGCTGGTCTTTGCCGCCCGCAGGCTGACGGCCAGGATGCAGGAGACCGCTTAAAAACGCCATCCTCTGTTTGCTTCTGTAATTCTCTTTTGGACGGGAAAGCCCCGCCGCTCTCATGGTGAGGGAGCGGCGGGGCCCTTTGTATGTATCAGTATTCACGCCCGCGCGCGCGGCGATGCCCCGGGTGTAGGGGTGCTTGACGGCGCGCAGCTCGGTGGAGTAGTCGGCGGCGTCCTGCATCCAGGCGGCGGGCTCACGCCCGGTCAGGACGACTCTGCCCCCTGTTCGGCGCGGGCGGCGGCCTCCCGCAGCAGAGCTTCCTCCACAAGGTCATTTTTGCAGGCGGCACAGGCTTCGTCCAGCACCAGCAGGTCAAAGCTGCCCTGTAAAATCGTCTGTACGTCCGGGTGTTCGTCCGGCGTGCCTCGGCGCGCTCTGCGTCGGTCATAAGCCAGGTGAATTTCGCGTTGGGGCAGGCGTAAACGGCTGCCCCGCAGCGGCGCAGCATTTCAATTTCGCCGCTGGAGCCGTCTTTTAAAAATTGCAGGATGACCACCCTGCGGCCATGGCCCAGCGCCCGCAGCGCCAGCCCCATGGCAGCGGTAGTCTTGCCCTTGCCGTCGCCCCAGTACAGATGCAGCATGGCTGTTCTCCCCTTGCAGTAAATTTCCATTTTATTATAGCACACCTTCCGCGCCGCTTGCAAATACCGGCAGTTGACAAAGGCACGTCGGTTATGCTAAACTAATCTCCGCTGTGAACACCATGTACAGGCATGGTGCTTTTTATGCTGTATGAGTTAGAATAAACTAACACAAGCCAGGAGGAATCCCCATGAACCAGAAGTCCAACAAGCTGACCGTGCCCGACCTGATCTCTGTCGGCGTCTTTACCGCGCTGTACTTTGTGCTTGTCACCGTGGCGACCTTCGCCTGTGTACTGCTGCCGGGCGTGGGCAACATTCTGCTGCCCGCCGTGGCCGCGCTGATCTCCGGCAGCGTCTATATGCTGCTGGCCGCCAAGCTGCAAAAATTCGGCGGCATCACGATCATGGGCCTTGTGATGGGCCTGTTCTTCTTCGTCTCCGGCCATTTTGTGCTGTCGTTTGCGGCCAACATCATCTGCGGCGTCGCGGCAGACCTGGTGGCCGCTGCTGGCAAATACCGCAGCAAAAAGCTGCTGCTGGCCAGCTACGTCGTGTTTTCCTATGGCCTGACCGGCCCGATTTTGCCGCTGTGGTTCATGAAATCCGCCTACATAGCCAACCTGACGGCCCGCGGCAAGGACGCCGCCTACATCGACACGCTGTTTGCACCCATCAACAGCGGCAGCTTTGTGGTCAGCATGCTGGCAATTTTGATTTGCGCCCTTGTGGGCGGCTTCTTCGGCCAGAAGATGCTGAAGAAGCACTTTGAAAAGGCGGGGATCGTTGCATGACCTTCCGCATGGACCGCGCGCCAAGCTCTATCTGCTGCTGCTTGCCAACCTGATGCTTCTCTTTCACGTCGGCACCGGGGCGGAGGCCGCTGCCACGGCGCTGTGCCTGCTGCTGTTCTTCCTGTCGGGCAAGGCCCGCGCGGGGGTACGGCTGTCGGTGCTGTACTTTGGTCTGCTGGCCGTGGACCTCTTTGTCGTGCCCCGCGCCGGGGAGAGCGTGCTGTTGAACCTGCTCTCCTCGTCTCGGTCGGCGTGCGGATGATGCTGCCCTGCATCATCACCGGCGCCTATGCGTTTTCAACGACGACAGTCGGGGAGCTGACCGCCGCGCTGCGCCGGATGCACCTGCCGGAGAGCATCATCATCCCCTGTGCCGTCGTCGTGCGGTTCTTTCCCACCGTGGGCGAGGATTACCGCCACATCCGCGCGGCCATGGCCTGCGGGGCATTGCCGCGGGCCGCGGCGCGCTGCTGCGCCATCCCGTGCAGTCGCTGGAATACATCCTGATGCCGCTTTTGATGAACAGCAACAATGTGGCGCAGGAGCTTTCCGCCGCCGCGCTGACAAAGGGCATCGGCCTGCCGGGGCGGCATACCTGCATGACCGAGCTGCGGCTGACCGCGTGGGATTTCCTCTATCCCGCGCTCTGCACGCTGCCCCTGCTCTGGAAGGTGGTGACGCTGCTGTGATCGAAGCCGAAAACGCAAGCTTTACCTATCAAAGTGCCCCCTCCCCCGCCCTGCAGGACGTCACGCTAACGGTGCAGCCCGGGGAATGCGTCGTCCTCTGTGGCCGGAGCGGCTGCGGCAAGACGACGTTCACCCATCTGCTGAACGGCCTTTCCCCGGAATTTTATCCCGGCACCCTGACAGGCCGCTGCACGGCGGCGGGGCTGGCCGCGGGCGAGGCGCCATCGAAGCCTATGTGCCGCAGGTCGGCAGCGTGTTCCAGAACCCCAAGACCCAGTATTTCAACGTGGACACGACGGCGGAGCTGGCCTTCCCCTGTGAGAACGCCGGCATGGAGCCGCAGGCCATCCGCCGCCGCGTGGACGAGGTCGTCGAACAGTTCCAGCTCGGCCCGCTGATGGACCGCAGCGTTTTCAAGCTGTCGGGCGGGGAAAAGCAGCGCGTCGCGTTCGCGGCGGCTGTATGCTCGGCCCGCGGCTGTTGGTGCTGGACGAGCCGACGAGCAACCTGGACGCCGCCGCCATCGCGCAGCTGCACGATATGATCGCCGTGATGAAGCGGCAGGGCGTGACCGTTGTGCTGGCGGAGCACCGCCTTGCTGGATCACCGATCTGGCGGACAGGTATTTCTTCTTTGCGGCGGGCCGCCTGGCCGCGCAGTGGTCCGCTGCGGAGTTTGCCGCGCTGCCTGCGGACACATTGGCCGGGTACGTCTGCGCGCCCGCACGCTGGACGACTGCCGCGCCGGAATCCGCGCAAAGCAGAGCGCCCGATGCCCGGTACGCCGGTGCTCACGCTGGAGGGCGTCACGCTGGGCTGCGACAAAAAGCACCCGCTGCGCACCCTGCCCGATATGAGCTTTGCCGCCGGTGAGATCGTCGGCTGATGGGGCGCAACGGCATCGGCAAATCGACGATGGCCCGCACGCTCTGCGGCCTGCTGGAGCCGGTCAGCGGCAAAATCTGCCGGAACGGCATACCCGCCAACGCAAGGGAGCGGCTCAGGAGCAGCTTCCTTGTCATGCAGGATGTGAACTATCAGCTGTTCAGCGACAGCGTGCGGGAGGAGGTGCTGCTCGGCGCAGCCCACCCGGAGCGGTGCGACGCCGTTTTGCAGGCGCTGGGGCTGGACGGTCTGGCGGACCGCCACCCGATGAGCCTTTCCGGCGGGCAGAAGCAGCGGGTCGTCGTAGCGGCGGCCATGCTGTCCGACAAGCCGCTGATCTTACTGGACGAGCCGACGAGCGGCCTTGACCTGGGCAGTATGCAGCAGGTCGGGCAGCTTTTGCAGGAATGGAAGGCGCAGGGCAAGACCCTGCTTGTCATCACCCACGATGAGGAGCTGGCCGCCAACTGGTGTGACCGCGTCATACGCTGGGACGATACGGAAGGAGTGTGACCCCCATGGAATTTCACCCGAACGACTGGCTGGGCCGCTGGCAGAATTTTGAGAGCTATATCACCAGCACTGACCCGTATTTGCAGCTTGCCTGGCAGGAGGCCGAGGCCGCCGCTGCTGCGCTGCCGATGTTTAAAAGCGGCGCGAAGCAGTTCTGGCAGACGGCCTGCGTGACGACGAGCATCGGCAACCCGCACACGCTGGGCGGCTGGACTATCACCCACGCCGACGGCGGCAAGCTCTGCATCGCGTGGACGGACGCCGACGGGAACACCCTCGGCCGGGCGGTCTATCATCTGGACCACGTTTTGGAGCGCGGGCTTGAGGCAAGGAGAACGCCCTTTTCGTCGCCGAGGACGTCCCCGCCGACTGGCCGTTCCGCTGCCTGCTGGCAATGGAGCCGATGCCGCCCCGCGCGGCCCGGCTGCAGGGCGGGCTTTTAAGCCACCTGCATTTCCAGTATGCCAGCGGTCCCGAGCACCTGTTTGACCCCGACACCCACGCCCTGCGCAGCCCTCTGTGGTACGCTACGATGTGCGACGCGACGGCACGCTGCTGGAGCAGTGCAACATTGTCCGCGCTTTGCACCGCCTGCCTGTGTGGGAGGAACTGCCGGAGCTGTGAGAGGATAAGAAAAAGGCTATCCGATTTTGGTGTCGGATATCCTTTTTTATAGCATGTAGGGGAGGGATTCATCCCTCCCGGGAACAGAGCGGCAGCCGCAGCGTTCCCCGGAGCGGTCAAGACCGCTCCCTACAACCCTTTATAAAATGGCTCTGTAGGGAGGGGTCTTGACCCCTCCGCACAGACTTGCCGTTGCAGTAAACGGCCCGGGAGGGATACATCCCTCCCCTACGACCTTACTCCTCGCCCTCCGGCTCGGTCTTGATCGTAATGTTCCGGTCCGTCTTGGCCTCGATGCTGTTGGCGCGGACAATGTCGCGCATGTCGATGCCGGTGGCCTCCTTCATGGCTCCATCGTCTGGGCCATCAGCACCGGCACATTGCCGGAGACACCCGACACGCCGGACGCATCGCCGCCGATGATGGACACCTTGTCGATGCTGGACAGGGGCTGCGCGACGCTCCTGGCAATTTCAGGCAGGACCTTGATCATCATTTCGGCCACAGCGGCGTCGTTGTACTGCTTGTAGGCTTCGGCCTTCTGCTTCATCGCCTCGGCCTCTGCCAGGCCCTTCTGGCGGATGGCCTCCGCCTCGGCCTTGCCGACCAGCGCGATGCCCTCAGCCTCCTGCTGCTTGGCAAACTTCGCGGCCTCGGCGGCACGCTCGGCCTCATACTTCTGGGCCTCGGCCTCCTTCTGGCGGCGGTACAGCTCGGCGTCGGCCTGCTTGCGGACCTCGGCATCCAGCTTGCGCTGTTGGACTCGCCTCCTGGGCGGCCAGGTCGACCATCTTCTTCTGGCGGGCGATCGTCGGCGTCGCCTCGGACTCCTTGACCTCCTTGGCGCGCAGGTTCGTCTGGATCATACCGGCGGCGTTCGCGTCGGCGGCGCTTGTCAGCCTCGGCCTTCAGCTTGGACTTTGCCAGCTCCAGCTCGTTGTTGCGCTGGGCAATAGCGGGAATTTTGCAGTATTTTGCAGGAGGAGGCCGCGCAGTACGCGCTGCCCTTTACCGTGACGCTGCAGGCCGACGGGCTGGACGTGCTGCCCACGACGGGGGATGTCTCGCTGCTCAACGGTCTGCTGACGAACCTTGTCTCCAACACACTGGCCGCGGACCGTGCGGCGCACATTATGCTGCTCTGCACGCCGGGTAGGCTCTGCTACAGGGACAACGGCCCGGGTCTGCCGCCCGATGCCGCCGCCCTGCTGACCGAGGGGCAATGGAGCGAACGTCTGCTCCACGCGGGCGGGCTGGGCCTGCCGCTGGTTGCCGCTTACACAAGCGCCATGGGCTGGGCGCTGACCGTAGGGGAGGGACCGGGTATGAGTTTGCAGTTCACGCTGCCCGCCGCGCCGCCGCTCGACGGCATGGTGCTGACCTCGCCCACCGAGCGTCTCGCTGACCGGCAGAACCGCCGCAGACTGATACGCCGGGAGCTGGCGGTTCTGGTAGCGGATACTTCGATACAGTAAGTAAAAGCGCTGTTCTTGAAAGGGGGCGGCGCTTTTTTGCTGCATGGCTTCCCCCTCGGGGGAAACTGTCAGCGGCCCCGCCCGCTGACTGATGAGGGGAAACCTTGCCTCTGTTGCCCGTAAACGGATCGTTGTGGCAAACCTGCCTCTCATCCGGCCCTGCGGGGCCATCTTCCCCACAGGGAAAGGCTTTAAGGAGACGGGCAGCCTCATTTTTTTTCCACACCGCTTTACTTTAAGCCCAAATTATTGTAAAATGTTATACAAAGAGAATGGTTTACTATGCCTGCACGGCACAGCGGACCGCCAAAATAACTACAGGTGGTGTTTTTTATGGCAATTCAGTATAAACGTATTCTTCTGAAGGTCAGCGGCGAGGCTCTGTCCGGCCCCAAGGGCACGGGCTTTGATGAGGAGACCATCGCCTCCATCTGCGCGGGCATCAAGGCCGCGCACGACCTCGGTGCCCAGATCGGCATCGTCGTGGGCGGCGGCAACTTCTGGCGCGGACGCTCCAGCGGCAAAATGGACCGCATGGACGCCGACAAGATCGGTATGCTGGCCACCGTTATGAACGCGCTGGCTGTCAAGGACGCGCTGCGCCAGCAGGGCGTGGACGCCGTCGTCATGACCAGCTCTTTCATGCCGCAGGTCGCCGAGTGTTTCACAAGCGATAAGGCCATTGCCGCGCTGGAAAGCGGCAAGATCGTCGTGTTCGGCGGCGGCACCGGCAACCCGATCTTCTCCACCGACACGGCCTCCGCCCTGCGCGCGCTGGAGATCGGCGCGGACGCTATGTTCAAGCCACGATGGTCGACGCGTCTATGACAAGGACCCCCACAAGTACGCCGACGCCCGTGCGCTACGACACGCTGACCTTCACCCGCGTGCTGGATGAGCGCCTGGCCGTCATGGACTCCACCGCCGCGACCCTCTGCCGCGACAACGGTCTGCCCATCCTCGTGTTCGATCTGGGCCAGCCCGCCAACATTGCCAAGGCTGTCAAGGGCGAAAGCTCGGTACCCTGGTCAGGGAATAAGACGCAAAAGCACAAATTGAAAAATTCATATTTTCCCCCTATACTATCTTAAAATAAGGAGAATTTCATTATGAGCAGCACGACGAAACCCTATGAAGAAAATGAATGCCAGTGTCAACCACCTCATCCATGAGCTGGCCTCCATCCGCGCAGGCCGCGCCAACCCCGCCATTCTGGACAAGGTCACGGTCGATTACTACGGCAGCCCCACGCCATCCAGCAGATCGCGCTGTCGCCGTCGCCGAGGCCCGCATCCTGACCATCTCCCGTGGGACCGCTCGATGCTCAAGCCCATCTCCAAGGCCATCCAGACCAGCGACATCGGCATCAACCCATTGATGACGGCCAGGTCATCCGTCTGGTGTTCCCGGCCCCCACCGAGGAGCGCCGCAAGCAGCTGACCAAGGATGTCAAGAAGCAGGGCGAGGACGCCAAGACTGCCGTGCGCAACATCCGCCGCGACGCCATGGACAAGTTCAAGGCCATGAAGAAGGCCGGCGAGCTTACCGAGGACGACCAGAAGAAGCTGGAGGAAGAGACCCAGAAGCTGACCGACAAATATGTCAAGATGATCGACGACACCTGCGCCGACAAGAACAAGGAGATCATGGAGGTCTGATCTCTCCATGAACGATAGCCTGTGCGGGCATGTCATGCGACACGCCCGCATAGGCTGTTATTGCATCATTGAATAAAACGATTCCGCGAAAGGAAACCACCGTTTATGAGACCCGCATCATCACCGCCGCTGTCGGCCTGGGCGTTTTGGCCGTTGTGCTGGCGTTTTTTGACACCTTCCTGTTTGACTTGGTATTAAGTGCCGTCTGCCTGATTGCCATCCATGAGGTTTTTTCCGCTATGGGCTTTGGCAAAAAGCAGTGGTATCTCTATGCCGCCGCTGTGCCGCTGACGCTGCTGGTCATGCTGAGCACTTTGCAGATGGTGCGCGGCCTGCTGCTGCCCGCGGCCTTTTTGACGGTGCTGTTCTACAACGTCTGTCAGATCGCTCACGTCAAAACACTGGATTTCGGTAAGCTGACGGGGTTTGTCTACTTCTCGGGCGTCATCACGTTCTGCTTCTACTCGCTCATCCACTTAAAGCGGATGCTGCCCTTCGCAGAATATCGCTATGACGCGATTTATTTCATCCTGCTGATCCTCTGCTTTGCCTGGGGCGGCGACACCGCGGCCTACTTTGCGGGCCGTGCGTTCGGCAGGCACAAGCTGGCTCCTATCGTCAGCCCCCACAAGACCGTGGAGGGCGCTGTGGGCGGCGTGCTGGGCAGCATGGCTGCGGGCTGTGTGCTGACGCTCGTCTACTCGCTGCTGTCTGCCAAATACAACGTCATCAGCATTCAGGTGCAGCCGAAGCATTATCTGGTGCTGCTGGGCATGGGTGCCGTGGCATCGGTGCTGGGCATTCTGGGTGACCTGTTCGCGTCGTCCGTCAAGCGCCAGGTCGGCATCAAGGATTACGGCACGATCTTCCCGGGGCACGGCGGCATTCTGGACCGCTTTGACAGCGTCATGTTCATCGCGCCCTTTGTTTCCATCGCGGTACGCTACTTCTTCTATCTGCTGTGAGGAATCGTAAAAATGAGTAAAGTCATCACACTTTTGGGCTCCACGGGTTCCATCGGCACCCAGAGCCTGGACGTCTGCCGTATGCACGGCTATGAGGTGTTCGGCCTGTCCGCCAATTCCAGCGTCGATAAGCTGCTGGCGCAGATCGCGGAGTTCCACCCGAAGTACGTCGCCTGTCACCGACCCCGCCGCGTTGACAAGCCTCCTCCGCCGCGCTGGCCGGGCCAGGCC
>ENA-OQIO01001387-OQIO01001387.1-human-gut-metagenome-genome-assembly--contig:-NODE-1387-length-11915-cov-1.409145_pt1 | contig 11915 bp, 16 predicted proteins | sample MGYA00242573_ERZ504737 | MGnify/ENA primary metagenome ERZ504737 (study PRJEB26092, sample SAMD00036203) | human gut metagenome | host: Homo sapiens | study: EMG produced TPA metagenomics assembly of... | reverse complement strand
AGCTGCTCAAGGGCGCCCGCCAGCGTGGCGATTCTGACCCCGGGCTGGACCTGTCCGGCCTGGATGACCCATCCGCTTATCCAATGCTTCATTGTGTTGTTGTATCTTTGCAGCGCCGCCTACGCGATAGCATCCGCGGTGGGCTACCTACCCGCAGGCTGGTAATCAGGCTCTGTTTTGCACCGCGTCCGGTTCATGCTGGCGCGGTTTTTTTATTTGTCACTTATCTGTTACATAGCCCGCAATTTAGTCGTTTCAAATTCCTCAGAATGACGGTATGTTTAGCATAGTGTGCTGCAAAAGCGCGGGCAGCCCCCGGTTGATTAGCTATCATATGCTTTTCCTATCGGTATAAACAAAATAATGCGCTAATAAACAACATCACAACAAATGCAAAAACCATAATAATGGGGAGCCTCAGGATGAATATGAAGGGTAAAGCGTTACTGGCAGGATGTATTGCCTTAGTTATGAGCAGCGCGGCGCTGGCGGAAGATATCAAAATCGCGGTAGTCGGGGCGATGTCCGGCCCGGTGGCCAGTACGGCGACCAGGAGTTTACCGGCGCAGAGCAGGCGGTAGCGGATATCAATGCTAAGGGCGGCATCAAGGGCAATAAGCTGCAGATCGTCAAATATGATGACGCTTGCGACCCGAAACAGGCGGTAGCGGTAGCCAACAAAGTGGTCAACGACGGCATCAAATACGTTATTGGTCACCTGTGTTCCTCTTCCACTCAGCCGGCGTCTGATATCTATGAAGACGAAGGCATTCTGATGATTACCCCGGCAGCGACTGCTCCGGAGCTGACGGCGCGCGGCTATAAGCTGATCCTGCGCACCACCGGTCTGGACTCCGATCAGGGCCAACCGCGGCGAAATACATTCTCGACAAAGTGAAGCCGCAGCGTATCGCAGTGGTACATGACAAACAGCAGTACGGCGAAGGTTTGGCCCGTGCGGTGCAGGATGGCCTGAAAAAAGGTGGGGCAAACGTGGTCTTCTTCGACGGGATCACCGCCGGTGAGAAAGATTTCTCCACCCTGGTGGCGCGCCTGAAGAAAGAGAATATCGATTTCGTCTACTACGGCGGCTATCACCCGGAAATGGGCCAGATCCTGCGTCAGGCGCGCGCCGCCGGTCTGAAAACCCAGTTTATGGGCCCGGAAGGCGTAGCGAACGTCTCCCTGTCTAACATCGCCGGCGAGTCGGCGGAAGGCCTGCTGGTAACCAAGCCGAAGAACTACGACCAGGTGCCGGCGAACAAACCGATCGTGGATGCGATCAAGGCGAAGAAACAGGATCCGAGCGGCGCCTTCGTGTGGACCACCTACGCGGCGCTGCAGTCGCTGCAGGCAGGCCTGAATCAGTCTGACGATCCGGCGGAAATCGCTAAATACCTGAAAGGCGCGACAGTAGACACCGTGATGGGCCCGCTGTCGTGGGATCAGAAAGGCGACCTGAAAGGCTTTGAGTTCGGGGTCTTTACCTGGCATGCGAACGGTACGGCGACCGACGCCAAATAATTTAACCGGCGCCTTTCACGCTGCAAATGCGTTGTCTGCGGCCCTCAACCCCGGTCACTTACTGATGTAAGCTCCCGGGGATTTCGGGTCTTGACGCCTTTTTACAACGCGAAATGCTGGGTTAAATGGGGGGCGCTTTCCCACTGCAAATGCGTTGTCTGACCCCGGTCGCGCTGCGCTTACCGGGCTACAGTCGCCAGGTAGCCCGGCTAAGCGAAGCGCCGCCGGGTTCTTCCTTGGTCATGCTCCGCTTATTGGGACTACGGCTTAATGCTTTTCCCAACCATTCTGCTGGGCGCTAAAGCCGAGCGCCTGCATAAAGGCCGCCATCACGCCGCCGGTCCTCCACCCCATGGTCGGCGACGCGCCAGCTATTGATCGCCGGGTTATCACGCAATGTCTCTTCCACTAAGTATTGTCCGACGCCGCGGCGGCGGGTCACTTCACGCACGCACAGATCGCTGAGCTCACCTTCGACGCCGCGCAGGGTAACGCGCACGGCGCCCAGCAGGCGCTCGTTAAAGCGGGCGGCGTAGAGACGATGGTTTTCATCAAGGGTCAGCGTCGACAGATCCTGCGACGGCCAGATTTTCCCCAGATCAATGCGATCCTGATCGCTGAAGTGCTGTAAACGGATAATGGTCAGTTTCATGGGCGGCAAATCCAGTGCAAAACAGAGGCGCCAGTGTACCCAAAATTGCTGTCTGGCGGAGCGCTGTTTTTTGCGCGTACATCAGGGGATTCGTTTTCCTGGCGTTGTCAGGGTAGCGCAATCCGTCATGGATCGAAAAATAAGCAGAATTTTAACCTAATGTGCAGCGTTTTTATTCCGCCTTATGTATCGTTATTTTATGCTGCATGATGGACTTTTTTTGTTTATCTTCACCAAAATACAGAATATTATCTTTGCTTAATCGACTGAAAAAATAGAGGTTTTAATCTGTTTTTTTAGTGAAAAAACTGCGCTAAACCATTAAACTCAATGGTAAAAATGGCGTTGTTTAATAAAAGCACAGAATGCTTTTAACCATAAAAATACAAAACATTTACACCACATCACGAACGGGGTTCTGCAGCATGAAAAGGAACGCGAAAACCATCGTCGCGGGCATTGTCGCATTAGCGATGTCGCACGCGGCGATGGCCAAGGATATTAAGGTCGCCGTGGTCGGCGCGATGTCGGGTCCAGTGGCCCAGTGGGGCGACATGGAGTTCAATGGCGCTCGTCAGGCGATTAAAGACATCAAGCCAGCGGCGGCATTAAGGGCGACAAGCTGGTGGCCGTCGAATATGACGACGCCTGCGATCCGAAGCAAGCGGTCGCGGTGGCCAACAAAATCGTCAACGACGGCATTCAGTACGTTATCGGCACCTGTGCTCCTCTTCCACCCAGCCGGCTTCCGACATCTATGAGGATGAAGGCATCCTGATGATCTCCCCCGGGGCGACCAATCCGGAGCTGACCCAGCGCGGATACCAGTACATCATGCGTACCGCCGGCCTCGACTCCTCGCAGGGGCCGACCGCGGCGAAATATATCGTCGAGAAAGTCAAACCGCAGCGTATCGCCATCATTCATGACAAGCAGCAGTACGGCGAAGGGCTGGCGCGTTCGGTGCAGGACAACCTGAAGAAAGCCGGGGCCAACATCGTCTTCTTCGATGGCATCACCGCGGGGGAAAAAGATTTCTCCGCCCTGCTGGCGCGCCTGAAGAAAGAGAACATCGAACTTCGTCTACTACGGCGGCTACTACCCGGAAATGGGCCAGATGCTGCGCCAGGCGCGCTCCGTCGGGTTGAAAACCGTGTTTATGGGGCCGGAAGGGGTCGGCAACGCCTCGCTGTCCAATATCGCGGGCGCCGCGGCGGAAGGCATGCTGGTGACAATGCCAAAACGCTACGATCAGGACCCTGCCAACAGCGCCATCGTCAACGCGCTGAAAGCGGAGAAGAAAGATCCGAGCGGACCGTACGTCTGGATCACCTATGCCGCCGTGCAGTCGCTGGCGCAGGCGATGGACAGAACCGGCAGCCAGCAGCCGCTGGATTTAATCAAAGATTTGAAAGCGCACGGGGCGAAAACCGTGATTGGGCCGCTGACTGGGATGAAAAAGGCGATCTGAAGGGATTTGAGTTTGGTGTCTTCCAGTGGCACGCCGATGGCTCTTCGAGCGCGGCGAAATAAGCGCTGAAGACGAGTTATCCCTCCGCCTGCGAACCGCGGGCGGTTTGAAAAAGGTTACCTTATGTCCGAGCAGTTTCTCTATTTTCTGCAGCAGATGTTTAACGGCGTCACGCTGGGCAGTACCTATGCGTTGATCGCCATCGGCTATACGATGGTGTACGGCATTATCGGCATGATCAACTTCGCCCACGGCGAGGTCTATATGATTGGCAGCTATGTCTCCTTCATGATCATCGCCGCGCTGATGATGATGGGCATTGACACTAGCTGCTGCTGGTCGCCGCCGGATTCGTGGGCGCCATTGTGATTGCCAGCGCCTACGGCTGGAGCATTGAGCGCGTGCCTATCGGCGGTGCGTAACTCCAAGCGCCTGATTGCGCTGATCTCCGCCATCGGGATGTCTATCTTCCTGCAGAACTACGTCAGCCTGACCCAGGGCTCCCGCGACGTGGCGCTGCCGAGCTTGTTTAACGGCCAGTGGGTCGTCGGCCACAGCGACAGCTTCTCCGCGACAATCACCACCATGCAACTGGTGATCTGGGTGGTGACCTTTATCGCCATGCTGGCGCTGACGCTGTTTATTCGCTATTCGCGAATGGGCCGCGCCTGCCGCGCCTGTGCGGAAGATCTGAAAATGGCGAGCCTGCTGGGCATCAATACCGACCGCGTAATTGCGCTGACCTTCGTCATTGGCGCAGCGATGGCGGCGGTCGCGGGCGTCCTGCTGGGGCAGTTCTACGGCGTTATTAACCCCTACATCGGCTTTATGGCGGGATGAAGGCCTTTACCGCAGCTGTGCTCGGCGGTATCGGCAGTATCCCTGGCGCGATGATCGGCGGCCTGATTCTGGGTATCGCCGAGGCGCTCTCTTCTGCTTATCTCAGCACCGAATATAAGGACGTCGTCTCCTTCGCGCTGCTGATTCTGGTGCTGTTAGTGATGCCGACCGGCATTCTGGGCCGCCCGGAGGTAGAAAAAGTATGAAACCGATGCAAATTTGCGATGGCGCTGCTTTCCGCCGCGATGTTCTTTTGTTCTGGCGGGCGTCTTTATGGGCGTGCAGCTGGAGCTGAATGGCACCAAACTGGTGGTCGATACCGCCGCCGATATTCGTTGGCAGTGGATTTTCATCGGCACCGCGGTGGTCTTTTTCTTCCAGCTGCTGCGCCCGCTGTTCCAGAAAGCGGTTAAGAACGTTTCCGGGCCGAAATTTATTATGCCGGCGATTGACGGGTCGACGGTCAAGCAGAAGCTGTTTCTGATAGCCCTGCTGGTGATTGCCGTGGCCTGGCCGTTTATGGTGTCGCGCGGTACGGTGGATATCGCCACCTTGACGATGATTTATATCATCCTTGGTCTCGGACTGAACGTGGTGGTTGGGCTTTCCGGCCTGCTGGTATTGGGCTACGGCGGGTTTTACGCCATCGGCGCCTATACCTTTGCGCTGCTTAACCACTATTACGGTCTCGGCTTCTGGACCTGCCTGCCGCTGGCCGGCCTGGTTTCCGCGGCGGCCGGCTTCCTGCTGGGCTTCCCGGTGCTGCGTCTGCGCGGCGACTATCTGGCGATTGTGACCTTAGGCTTCGGCGAGATCGTGCGCATTCTGCTGCTCAACAATACCGAGATCACCGGCGGGCCGAACGGTATCAGCCAGATCCCGAAACCGACTTCTTTGGTCTTGAATTTAGCCGTACCGCCCGTGAAGGCGGCTGGGATACCTTCAGCAACTTCTTCGGTCTGAAGTACGATCCCAGCGATAGGGTGATTTTCCTCTATCTGGTAGCGTTGCTGCTGGTGGTGCTCAGCCTGCTCGTTATTAACCGTCTGCTGCGGATGCCGCTCGGACGGGCGTGGGAAGCGCTGCGTGAAGATGAGATCGCCTGTCGTTCGCTGGGCCTGAGCCCGACGCGCATCAAGCTGACCGCCTTTACCATCAGCGCCGCGTTTGCTGGCTTCGCCGGCACGCTGTTCGCCGCGCGCCAGGCTTCGTCAGCCCGGAATCCTTTACCTTCGCCGAGTCAGCCTTTGTGCTGGCGATCGTCGTGCTGGGCGGGATGGGCTCGCAGTTCGCGGTGATCCTCGCGGCTATTCTGCTGGTGGTCTCGCGCGAGTTGATGCGTGACTTCAACGAATACAGCATGTTAATGCTCGGCGGCCTGATGGTGCTGATGATGATCTGGCGTCCGCAGGGGCTTCTGCCAATGACGCGCGTGCAGTTGAAGCTGAAAAACGGTCAGGCGAAAGGAGAGCAGGCATGAGTCAGCCATTATTATCCGTTAGCGGCCTGATGATGCGTTTCGGCGGTCTGCTGGCCGTCAACAATGTGTCGCTGGAGCTCAGAGAGCGCGAGATCGTCTCGCTGATCGGCCCCAACGGCGCCGGGAAGACCACCGTCTTTAACTGCCTGACCGGTTTTTACAAGCCCACCGGCGGCACTATTCTGCTGCGCGACCAGCACCTGGAAGGGCTGCCGGGTCAGCAGATTGCGCGGATGGGCGTGGTGCGGACCTTCCAGCACGTGCGCCTGTTCCGCGAAATGACGGTGATTGAAAACCTGCTGGTGGCGCAGCATCAGCAGCTGAAAACCGGGCTCTTCTCCGGCCTGCTGAAAACGCCGGCCTTCCGTCGGGCGCAGAGCGAAGCGCTGGACAGGGCCGCCACCTGGCTGGAGCGCATCGGCCTGCTGGAGCATGCCAACCGTCAGGCCAGCAACCTGGCCTACGGCGACCAGCGTCGGCTGGAGATTGCCCGCTGCATGGTGACCCAGCCGGAAATTCTGATGCTCGATGAACCGGCGGCGGGGCTAAACCCGAAAGAGACCAAAGAGCTGGACGAGCTTATCGCCGAGCTGCGTAACCATCACAACACCACCATCCTGCTTATCGAACACGATATGAAGCTGGTGATGGGCATTTCCGATCGCATCTACGTCGTGAACCAGGGAACACCGCTGGCCAACGGGACGCCGGAAGAGATTCGTAATAACCCGGACGTGATCCGCGCATACCTTGGTGAGGCATAAGATGGAAAACGCGATGTTAACTTTTGACAACGTCAGCGCCCACTACGGCAAGATTCAGGCGCTGCACAACGTCAGCCTGCATATCAAACAGGGCGAGATCGTCACGCTTATCGGCGCCAACGGCGCGGGGAAAACCACCCTCCTCGGCACGCTGTGCGGCGACCCGCGCGCCTCCAGCGGGCGCATTGTCTTTGACGGTAAGGATATTACCGACTGGCAAACCGCGAAGATCATGCGCGAGGCGGTGGCGATCGTTCCGGAAGGGCGGCGCGTCTTTTCGCGTATGACGGTGGAAGAGAACCTGGCGATGGGCGGTTTTTTTGCCGACCGCGATCAGTTCCAGACCCGCATCAAATGGGTGTATGAGCTGTTCCCGCGTCTGCATGAACGCCGTATTCAGCGCGCCGGCACCATGTCCGGCGGCGAGCAGCAGATGCTGGCGATCGGTCGCGCTGATGAGCCAACCGCGCCTGCTGCTGCTGGATGAACCGTCGCTGGGCCTGGCGCCGATTATCATTCAGCAGATTTTCGACACCATCGAGCAGCTGCGCGAGCAAGGGATGACGATCTTCCTGGTTGAGCAGAACGCCAACCAGGCGCTGAAGCTGGCCGACCGCGGCTATGTGCTGGAGAACGGCCACGTGGTGCTGGAGGACACTGGCGACGCGCTGTTGGCCCACGAGGCGGTGCGCAGCGCCTATCTCGGCGGTTAATTCATCGCAACCCGCGTCGTTCACTTCGCCGGTTTGTAGTCCGGGCGAGGCGCTTGCGCCGACCCCGGGAGCCGATCGCACGAATACATTTAAAAGAGCCTGTTGGCTCTTTTTTTGTACATGTATGTTGTACAATAAAAGAGTACAGCTTTGGAGGTTTTTATGAGAACGGTTAACTATAGCGAAGCCCGGCAAAATCTGGCCGATGTGCTGGAAAGCGCAGTGACAGGTGTACCTGTGACCATTACCCGTCGTGGGCATAAATCTGCAGTCATCATTAGTGCAGAAGAGTTTGAACGCTACCAGGCGGCCAGAATGGATGATGAGTTCGCGGCTATCATGGCGTTCATGGTGATGAGATCAGGGAGCTTGCGGATAAATGACGCTGCAGATTATCTCAGCGGAAGAGATAATACAGTTTCACGACAGGCTGCTCCGCGTCACGCCTGGCGTTGCCGGTATGCCCGATCCGGGGCGTGCCGAAGCGATAATGTATAGGGTGCTAAACAAAATTGAATATGAAGGTGTGACAGACGTGTGGCGACTCGCTGCGATGCATCTGCTGGCGATTTCTCGCGGTCATATATTTAATGATGGTAATAAGCGTACGGCACTGTTTATCACCCTGCTTTTTTTAAAGCGAAATGGAATTATATTGCCAGCGAATCCAGACTTCGTCGGCATGACCGTCGAGGCAGCAGCAGGGCAACTTACCCTGGAACAGATTGTCGCGCGTTTGCGTGGATGACGGTTAACTCGTTGCAACCCGGCGCTTCGCCGGTTTGTAGCCCGGGCGAGGCGCTTGCGCCGACCCGGGAGCGACCGCACGAATATTATCCGTGTCTCAGCTCCCACTTTACTTCCCCCGTCCTTTCATCGGCTTGTCATCTCTCTGACCCGTTACTATCTTTTTTTTGATAAATAAAATGTATTTTTCTGTAATTCGAACATGTCATGTTACCCCGCGAGCATAAAACGCGTGAAATCGCGCATCCGGCACAACAAGAGAGATAACCGATGATATCGTTACGACATACAGCTTTAGGACTGGCGCTGAGCCTGGCTTTTGCCGGTCAGGCCCTGGCGGTTACCACCATCCGTTCTGGCACTCAATGGAAGGCGAGCTGGGTAAAGAAGTGGATTCTCTGGCGCAACGCTTTAACGCGGCCAATCCTGATTACAAAATCGTTCCGGTATACAAAGGCAACTACGAGCAGAGCCTGAGCGCCGGTATCGCCGCCTTCCGTACCGGCAACGCGCCGGCTATCCTTCAGGTGTATGAAGTCGGCACCGCCACCATGATGGCGTCAAAAGCCATTAAGCCGGTCTACCAGGTGTTTAGCGAGGCGGGCATCAAGTTTGATGAATCGCAGTTCGTACCGACGGTGGCCGGGTATTACACCGATTCGAAAACCGGCCATCTGCTCTCCCAGCCGTTTAACAGCTCTACCCCGGTGCTCTACTACAACAAAGACGCCTTCAAAAAGCCGGACTTAGATCCGGAGCAGCCGCCGAAGACCTGGCCAGGATCTGGCGGCCTATACCGCGAAGCTGAAAGCCGCCGGGATGAAGTGCGGCTACGCCAGCGGCTGGCAGGGCTGGATCCAGATTGAAAACTTCAGCGCCTGGCACGGTCTGCCGGTGGCCACGAAGAATAACGGCTTCGACGGTACCGAGCGGTTCTTGAGTTCAACAAGCCGGAGCAGGTGAAGCATATCGCGCTGCTCGAAGAGATGAACAAGAAGGGCGATTTCAGCTACTTCGGGCGTAAAGACGAGTCTACAGAAAAGTTCTATAACGGCGACTGCGCCATTACCACTGCCTCGTCCGGCTCGCTGGCCGATATCCGCCAGTACGCCAAATTTAACTACGGCGTCGGCATGATGCCTTACGATGCCGATGTGAAAGGCGCGCCGCAGAACGCCATCATCGGCGGGGCCAGCCTGTGGGTGATGCAGGGCAAAGACAAAGAGACCTACACCGGCGTGGCGAAGTTCCTCGACTTCCTGACCAAACCGGAAAACGCCGCCGAGTGGCACCAGAAAACCGGCTACCTGCCGATCACTACCGCGGCCTACGATCTGACGCGTCAGCAGGGCTTCTATGATAAGAACCCGGGCGCCGATATCGCTACCCGCCAGATGCTGAACAAGCCGCCGTTGCCGTTCACCAAAGGTCTGCGCCTGGGCAACATGCCGCAAATCCGCACCATCGTCGATGAAGAGCTGGAGAGCGTGTGGACCGGCAAGAAAACCCCGCAGCAGGCGCTGGATTCCGCCGTGCAGCGCGGGAACCAGCTGCTGCGTCGCTTCGAACAAGCGACCAAATCGTAATCTGTAACTTGCCCGGTGGCGCTGCGCTTACCGGGCCTACGATGTGCCCTATGTAGGCCGGGTAAGGCGTAGCCGCCACCCGGCATTGTTCAGGAACCCAATCTCAATGTCATCATCCCGTCCGGTATTCCGCTCGCGCTGGCTGCCCTATGTGCTGGTCGCGCCGCAGCTGATTATCACGTTGATTTTCTTTATCTGCCCGCAGGCGAAGCGCTGTGGTACTCGCTGCAGAGCGTCGATCCCTTTGGCCTTTCCAGCCAGTTCGTCGGCCTGGATAACTTCGTTGCGCTGTTCCACGATCCGTACTACCTGGACTCGTTCTGGACCACCATAAAATTCAGCGCCCTGGTGACCGTCAGCGGCCTGCTCATTTCACTGTTTTTCGCCGCGCTGGTCGACTATGTGGTGCGCGGCAGCCGCTTTTATCAAACGCTGATGCTGCTGCCGTACGCCGTGGCCCCCGCCGTCGCGGCGGTGCTGTGGATCTTCCTCTTTAACCCCGGGCGCGGGCTGATCACCCATTTCCTCGGCGAGCTGGGCTACGACTGGAACCATGCGCAGAACAGCGGCCAGGCGATGTTTCTGGTGGTCTTCGCCTCGGTGTGGAAACAGATAAGCTACAACTTCCTGTTCTTTTTCGCCGCGCTGCAGTCGATTCCGCGTTCGCTGGTTGAGGCCGCCGCCATCGACGGCGCCGGGCCGATTCGTCGCTTCTTTAAGCTGGCGCTGCCGCTGATTGCGCCGGTGAGTTTCTTCCTGCTGGTGGTCAACCTGGTTTATGCCTTCTTCGACACCTTCCCGGTGATCGATGCCGCCACCGCTGGCGGCCCTGTGCAGGCGACCACCACTCTGATCTACAAAATCTATCGCGAAGGTTTCGCCGGGCTCGATCTATCCGCTTCCGCCGCGCAGTCGGTGGTGCTGATGTTCCTCGTCATTATCCTGACGGTGGTGCAGTTCCGTTACGTTGAAACTAAGGTGCGTTACCAATGATTGAGAACCGTCGCGGGCTGACGATTTTCAGCCACACCATGCTGATCCTGGGTATCGCCGTCATTTTATTCCCGCTGTACGTCGCCTTCGTGGCGGCGACGCTGGATAACAAATCGGTATTTGAAACGCCGATGACGCTGATCCCCGGTGGCCATCTGCTGGAGAACATGAAGACCATTTGGGTGAACGGCGTCGGCGTCAACAGCGCGCCGTTCTGGCTGATGATGCTCAACAGCTTCATCATGGCGTTCGCCATTACGGTCGGCAAAATCGTGGTGTCGATGCTTTCGGCGTTCGCTATCGTCTGGTTCCGCTTTCCGCTGCGTAACCTGTTCTTCTGGATGATCTTTATCACCCTGATGCTGCCGGTCGAGGTGCGTATTTTCCCGACGGTGGAGGTGATCGCCAACCTCAACATGCTCGACAGCTATGCCGGGTTAACGCTGCCGTTGATGGCTTCGGCCACCGCTACCTTCCTGTTCCGCCAGTTCTTTATGACCCTGCCGGACGAGCTGATTGAAGCGGCGCGTATCGATGGCGCTTCGCCGATGCGCTTCTTTCGCGACATCGTGCTGCCGCTGTCGAAAACCAACCTCGCCGCGCTGTTCGTCATCACCTTTATCTACGGCTGGAACCAGTATCTGTGGCCGTTGCTGATTATTCAGGATGTGAATCTTGGCACCGCCGTCGCCGGTATTAAAGGCATGATCGCCACCGGCGAAGGTACTACCCAGTGGAATCAGGTGATGGCGGCGATGCTGCTGACCCTGATCCCGCCGGTCGTCATCGTTTTAGCCATGCAGCGCGCGTTTGTGCGCGGCCTGGTCGATAGTGAGAAATAAAATGGCTGGTTTAAAACTACAGGCAGTAAGCAAAAGCTGGGATGGCAAAACCCAGGTAATTCAACCGCTGACGCTGGACGTGGCGGACGGGGAATTTATCGTTATGGTCGGCCCGTCGGGCTGCGGGAAATCAAGCTGCTGCGGATGGTCGCGGGACTGAACGGGTGACCAGCGGCGATATCTGGATCGATCGTAAACGGGTGACCGAGATGGAGCCGAAAGATCGCGGCATCGCGATGGTGTTCCAGAACTATGCCCTTTATCCGCATATGAGCGTGGAAGAGAACATGGCGTGGGGGCTGA
>ENA-OQIO01001385-OQIO01001385.1-human-gut-metagenome-genome-assembly--contig:-NODE-1385-length-11923-cov-1.653018_pt1 | contig 11923 bp, 16 predicted proteins | sample MGYA00242573_ERZ504737 | MGnify/ENA primary metagenome ERZ504737 (study PRJEB26092, sample SAMD00036203) | human gut metagenome | host: Homo sapiens | study: EMG produced TPA metagenomics assembly of... | reverse complement strand
GGATTGTGCGGTGACCTGGCGTCCGCTCGATGACGTGCGGAGTGTCAGTCTCACCATGTGTGCCGGACACGTCGAAGCCGAAGGGGGTGTTGATGACGAACGAGTCGTCCACGTCCACAGCCACGCCGGAATGTACTTGGGAGACCAGCGATAGGCGGGCTTGCACCGCTTCGGCGAGTGCGATGCGGTTCGACAGCACGGCCTCAGGTTCGTCGCCGGACTTGCCGCCGAGGTTCAGGTTGCCGTAATCGCCGGCGCTCAGGCCGCCCAGTCGCGTGGTGTACACCACCTTGATGCCGGGGGCCAGTGCGATGGGGATGGTCACCGGAATAGGGCGACCGGCTTTATCGGTAGAGCTGATGCTGTTGGAATCGAGGATTTCTTCGCTGTATTCAGGCATAAGGCATTCTTTCTTGGGTGCGGGCGGTGTTCATGATTTTCATGACCACCCCCAGTCAGCGGGGGCGGAGTGGTAGGTTATTCGGCTTTGAGGGTGGGCTTTTTGGTGCGCGAGCGGATGGCGGCGTTGATGGGCACCTGGTGCGGGCAGGGCATCGAGAACACGTGCGCCGGATTATTGATGGCGGGTACTGGCGCGCCATCGGCATCGCGCAGGCCGGTTTCCGGCACGGTAAAGACCAATGGTCTCTCGCCAGGCAGCAGGAATTCGACCTGTTGACCGGGCTCAATCTTGTTACGGCTCATCAGCGTGACACGTCCGTCTTCGTCCGCGCTCCAGCTCAGCACTTCGCCCACTACCAGCCATGAGCGGAAGTAGGCGGAGCGGTCGGTGTTCTGTGTGACCTTGTGCTCCGGGTAATAGAAGCCGGTGGAGTAGTCGCGGTGGGCCACCTTGTCGGTTTCCTCGAGCAGCCATTCGGGCAGTTCGACGTGTGGGGCCGGGCGAACGGCCGCATGTTTCCAATCGGTCTCAATCTGTTCGACCGCGGTGTTGGACTTGCGGCGCGTGGAACGGGCGTGAGAGCTCATGCCGTCGGGTTCGACGGCGGTGCCGGCCGGCGTACCAGAGGCAGTTGAGTCGACGGCATCAGCAACCGTCACGCGGTCACGTTCTGCGGCAACCGAGCCGGTGACCGAATCGGCAACCGCAGTATCAGAGCCACGGTCATATCCCTCATCGGCCACACCGGCGAACGCGGCATCAGCATTGCGCATCACTTGATCTTCGGTTCCTTGGCCAAAATCGGGGTCGCCCGGGCGAATCACACGGTCATGGAAAGGCTTCAAAACATTGCCATCAGCGTCTTCAAAACCGCGTTGAATCATGTATTCATTAACCGCGGTTTTGTAGGCGTTGGTCATGGCGGCGATATAGTAGGCGCTTTTCGCGCGGCCTTCGATTTTGAGGCTGGTGGCACCGGAGTCAATCAAATCATCCAAGTGCCCCAGCATATTCATGTCCTGCGAATTGAACAGATAGGCGCCGTTCTCGGTCTGCTCGATCGGGAAGTACTGGCCGGGGCGCTTCTCTTCCACGATCGAATACTTCCAGCGGCATGGCTGGGCGCATTCGCCGTGATTGCCATCGCGGCCGGTCAGATAGTTGGAGAACAGGCAGCGGCCGGAGAAGGCCATGCACATAGCACCGTGGACGAAGCATTCGATGTCGAGGTCATCAGGAATGTTGGCGCGAATATCACGCACGGCCTGCAAGTCCATCTCGCGGGCCAACACCACACGGCGAGCACCAAGCTCGTAGAAGCGTTCGCAGCCTGATAATTAGTCACGCCGGCCTGAGTGGAGACGTGCAGTTCCAGATTCGGAGCCACCTGACGGGCCATCATCATCACGCCAATATCGGAGACGATCAGCGCGTCCACGCCGGTGTCTTTGAGCTGGCCGACGTACTCGCGCATGGCTTCGATCTCGTTGTTGCGCGGCAGCACGTTGCAGGTCACGTACACGCGAGCGCCGCGTTCATGGGCGTAGCGCGATCCTTCCTCGAAATCCTCAAGGCTAAGGTTTTTGGGGGCCGATCGCATGCCGAAGGCTTTGCCGCCGCAGTAGACGGCGTCGGCACCATAATCGACCGCGGTTTTCAGGCCCTCAGGTTGCCGGCCGGGGACAACACTTCGGGCTTTTTGCGGGTGGGGAGGTTCATCGTCGTATTCATCACCGCAATAGTGTAGTGGTGGCCGTGTAATGCGGGAGGGGCTACCGTTAGGCTGGATGACATGAAGATCGATATCGTGAGCGTGTTCCCCGAATACTTTGAGGTGATGAACCTCAGCCTGATGGGCAAAGCCCAGGCCAAGGGATTGTTGGAGATCAAGGCGCACAACCTGCGCGACTGGACCCACGATGTGCATCATTCGGTGATGATACGCCAGTCGGCGGCGGGCCGGCATGGTGATGAAGCCCGAAGTGTGGAGCGAATGTCTGGACGAACTGCTGGGATTCTCGCAGCGTCCGGCTCCCCCGCCCCATCCGGCGCACCGGTGCTCATCTTCCCGAACCCATCGGCCCCGTTGTTCACCCAGCGCGACGCCACCGAGCTCAGCCATGCCGACCATCTGCTGTTCGGTTGCGGCCGGTATGAGGCTACGATGCGCGCATCCCGGACTACTACCGCGCCCAGGGCGTCGACGTACGCGAATATTCGATCGGCGACTATGTGCTGAACGGCGGCGAAGTAGCGGTATCGGTGATGCTTGAGGCCATCACCGCCTGATGCCCGGATTCATGGGCAACCCAGATTCGATTGTTGAGGAATCCTACACCGGCGAGGGCGCACTGCTTGAACATCGCCAGTACACCAAGCCGGCCGTGTGGCGCGGTATTGCGGTGCCGGATGTGCTGTTGTCCGGCGACCACGGCAAGGTGGACCGTTTTCGCCGCGACGAAGCGCTGGCCCGGCACCGCCGAGATTCGGCCAGACCTTATCGCGGCACTGGATTGCAAGGCGCTGGATAAGGCCGATCGCAAGACCCTGATGGCCTTGGCTGGGAGGTCTCCGCCGCCCATCCGCGCCGGCTCGCCGATTAATTCACCACACGGTGGGAGATTCACTACGCGGCGGAATCGTCGGAACGCTCTATATCCGAGTCGTCATCCGCGGATTCGATGTAGAAGACGGCGGTTTCGCCGTAGTTGCGGCTTTCGGTGATTTGCCAGCCTCCGGGGGCAGTGGGATCATCCGAGCGTACCGAGCGTTCGAGCATGATCACCGTGTTCTCGTTGGTGGCGCTGCCCGCCGCCAGATCGGACAGTAGCTGATTGCATTCAGCGGTCTCATAGGCATAGGGCGGGTCGATGAATATCACGTCGAATGGTTCGCCGAAGCCGCCAGCCACTTGCTCGGCTTTTTTGACCAGCACACGGGCCTTGAGCGAAGCATCCCACGAACGATTCTTCTGTAGCTGCGCCAAGGTCTTGGTAATCAGCGCCGCCGCAGGCCGGGAACTTTCCACGGCCACGAGTTCTCGCGCGCCACGGCTCAGCGCTTCGATGCCCAACGCACCAGTACCGGCGAACAGGTCCAGTACACGGGCATCATCCAGCACTCCCCATGAGTCGAGGTGCGAGAAAATCGCCTCTTTGGTGCGATCCGTGGTAGGCCGGGTACCCGTTTTCGGCGTAGCAAGCGCCACACCCTTGAATCGTCCAGAAATTACACGCATAGCTTTCACTGTACAGGTTCATCTGCGCATACCAATCATGAACAACAATGGGGTGCTCGAAGCGCACCAATGATATATGCACTTCGAGTACCTCATGTACGAATGGTCTTGCCTCCACTGAAGCACATTCGAGGGCTTCCCGACCGTGATTTCCTCACGATCGGCATACGGAAAAACTATATCGTGCGATTACGGGGGCGCAGCCCTAGCCTCAGCTGGAGGTGCCTCAGCTGGAGGTCAGGAAGGTTTCGTTGCCTCGGGTGAAGTCGAGGACGGCACCGGCGAGTTGGACCTCACCTGCCAGTTCGGGGTCGGCGGCCAGAAGCTGCCCGGCACGGGTGCGGGCGTCGGCGATCATGTCGCGTCCTTGACCACGCGCAGGAGCTTCAGGCTGGACTTGCCGCCGGATTGGGCGTCGCCGAGCACATCGCCGGCACCGCGGAATTCCAAGTCGGCTTGGGCGATTTCGGCACCGTCGAGCGAGTGGTGAATCACTTCGAGCCGTTGCTCGGCCGGGGAGCCGGGTTCCGCACGGGAAATAAGGAACGCCCACGAGTTGGTGCCGCCACGCCCCACGCGGCCGCGCAGCTGATGCAGCTGAGAGAGGCCGTATCGGTCGGCATCAAAGATGACGATGCAGCTGGCCTGCTTGACGTCCACGCCGACTTCGATCACCGTGGTGGACACCAGGATCGGAGTCTCGCCGCCGGCAAAATCGGCCATGACCTGGGTTTTGACGTCATCCTTGTCGCGGCCGGTCAGAGTCGCAAACCGAATGCCTTGGAACTGTGGAAGTTTCTGCAACCGGTCGCGATTTCGGCCACCGCATGCAATGGCGGGCGAGCCACGGTTTCGCCATTTTCGTCGAAGGTTTCGTAGGGTCGTCGATGCCGATGGCATCGGCCGCCGCGCGCGTCACACGGCCGCCCGCAGCTGTGCGGGCACTGGAACCAGATGCTGCGGCGCGTCCGCGGGCGAACCGGCTGCTGCCGAACGCCGGAACCGCCTTCGTTCTCCTCATCATCCGCATCAATGCGCGGGCACACGATATAGGCCCGCTCCCCCGCGTCGACTCGCGCGCGAATGTGCGCGAACATACGCCCCATGGTGGCGGCGTCGGCCTCATTGACCACCACGGTACGAATCGGTTTGCGGCCGCCAGGCAATTCGGTGAGCCAGGAAATATCGAGATCGCCAAACCAAGTCATGGCGGCGGTGCGCGGGATGGGCGTGGCGGTCATCACCAGTAGATGCGGCGTGGTGCCGTCATCGGTTTTGGCGTTGAGGCTTTCGCGCTGTTCCACACCGAACCGGTGTTGCTCGTCGATCACCACCAAGGCCAAGTGCGGGGCTTGGAAGGTCTTGGAAAACGCCGCGTGCGTGGCCACGATAATGCCCGGCTCACCACTGGCGGCCGCAGCGAGCGCCTTACGCCGGGCGGCAAGCTTCATACCACCGGTCAGCAGGGTGACGGGAATTTCCGCAGTCACCTTGGAAGAAGAGACCGTCGAAGCACCGGACGCGCCCATCGCGCCCTCAACGTCGGCCGCGGCATCGGTCTCCTTGGCACCCGGCTGTGCAAGGGTCAACCCCGACACCATCTTGCTGATGGTCTCGTAATGCTGTTCGGCAAGCACCTGAGTGGGAGCCACCAGCACCGCCTGATAGCCGGCGCCGACCGCCTGCAGCATGGCCGCGAGCGCCACTACGGTTTTGCCGGAGCCGACTTCGCCCTGCAACAGACGCTGCATGGGCCAGTCACGTTCAAGATCGGACGCGATGTCGTCCACCACCTGACTCTGCCCGGCTGTCAGTGTGAACGGCAACGATGCGATGAAGCGGTCGCGCAAATTGGGCAAATTGGCAGATCAGGCAGATCGGTCGCAGAACCGCGCTCCGATGCTTCTGGTTGCGTACTTGGCTCCGCAACCGCTTCGCCCACCGACGCTCGAGCTGTTTCCAGCGCCTCGTTCAGCGGGCAAGGATGCGCCGATGACTTGTGCGCGTGCTGTCGAGACTTCAGCAGCGAGGTCTGCGAAACGAAAGCCTCCTCATAGCGCAGGGTTTCGATGGCCTCCTTGAACCGGGCCGTGGAGGCGGATCATGAATGGCCAGGAACGCCTCAGCCCGATGCATGAGGTTCTTGGCCTTGCGCACCGATTCGGGCAGCACATCTGGATGGATTGGGAGAGCGCCTCAGCACCGGATTCGGCGGTCGTGCCGGACTTCTCTTCCCCGTTTTGGACGGCGATGGTGTCAGTCGCGGGAGCCACAATGCCGGCTGCCCCAGCGCCAGCGAGTTGCCCGTCAGGCGTGGATGACGTGCGGGCCCCCATCATCCACAGCAATCCCAGAATCGTCTCATGAATATGTTCGGACGAGATACGCGAACTGGCGTGATATACCGGGCGGGGCCGGCAGACGCGGGTAAGCGCCTCTTGCACGGTATCGGCGTCGTATTTCAACGCGGCCCCGGAAGGGGCAGTCGCGGCCGGCGGATACGCGGACTGCGCACTGGCATACGGATCGGCACTTCCCGCAAACGCACCATTGCCGGATGCCGCGCCCCGAGCGTAACCCTCAAGCCCCGCTCCTGCTCCGGCCGGCACGGGCGCGACAGTGAGGATTTCGGGATGGGTGAACTGCAGCTGACCCATGTATTCGCCGGGCATACCGGAGACCACCACAGACGTGCCGGCGCGCAGTCGCACGCTGACCCAATCCACATACGATTTACGATACGAGAAGAACGTGAGCCGGGCCGTACTGCCGGGTACGCGACGAGACCGGGCGAAGTCGGCGTCATCGACCGTCGCTTCGAGTCGGTAGCCGCGGCGAGCGTTCATCGGCACCACGCGCATATCTCGTATCACGGCGGCAAATGCCATCTGCTGGCCGGGTGCGGCCTCGCGGATGGCGCGAAGCGGCACCGGTTCGGTGACGCGGAAAGGATAGTAGGTCAGGGCGTCGCCGACAGTGACGATTCCCAGCGATTTGAGCGCGGACACGCGACGCTTGTTGGTGACCAGCGAAGCGAGAGTGGTGCCCATAGTGATGCTCATATTGGCCTATTCTATTCGCACGGCCTCTTTAGGCCGCAGAAACAACAAAACCCGCCAAGCCGAAGCTCAAACGGGTTTTGCTCCACGTTAGTACGCGATTCACGCGGCCACGCGCTGAACCTTGCCAGCCTTGAGGCACTTGACGCACACGCGCAGGCGAGTGTTCTCGCCATCAATCGTGGTGCGCACAGACTGCAGGTTCGGGCGGAAGCTACGCTTGGTACGACGGTGCGAATGGGAAACGGTGAAACCGGTCTGCGGTCCCTTGCCGCACACTGCGCAACGAGCTGCCATGATGGACTCCCTTAACCTTGATGTGTCAAGTCTTTCACGCATTCGACCGCCGGTTTCACCCGACATGCCGAACACACAACTTCACAAATATATAGCCCAATACCGACAACCGCAACTCTTGCGTGTATCATGGGCGAACCTCGGCGGTTCACGCGCGGTTCGAGCGTAACTTGCGAGTGGGCCATCAGCGGTTCACGAGCGGCTCGGCATTGGTTCGCCAGCGGTCCGCAAGTAGTTCGCCAGCAGTTCGCCAGCGGCGAATTACGCTGCAAATCATAGCGTTTACCCGATAAAACACGCCGGCCTGCCTATTCCGCATCCAGCAAACTCTCATATAATCTCGGTATAAGAGACGGCAAGGGACGAAGGGGTCCTCGTGCAACTTACGACGAAGGAGGCTGTCATGTTGAATCTCAAGCGAGGTATCGGCACTCACGAGCCAGCGTGATTTCACTGGGGCAAGTCTGGGTGGACATTATGCTCAATGTGGACAAGGTGCCGGCACAGGGCGGATTCGCCGTGGCCGATCATCCGAAGCCTCCATTGGCGGCAGCTATCGCGTGCTGCAGGCGGCCAGCCGCATGGGCGTGCCGACCGAGCACGCCGGCATTCTGGGCAACGGCCTGTGGGCGCATTTCATCCGCCAGTCATTCCAAGACAACGGCATTACGCATATCGGCCAGGATCGTCTTGATGAGGATTCCGGCTTCCGCGTGGTGCTGAGCTCCGGCGCGCCGAAGAAGACATTCATCGCTTCCTATGGCGCCGAGGCTCATGGCGACTCGGACACGTTCGACACGCTGGAGCCGCAGCCCAAAGACGTGGTGCACATCAGCGGCAACACACTGATGGACCACACGGCCACCGGCGTGGACGGATTCCTGCTCAAGGCCGGTACCGACCCGGCTGCACGCGACTACACGCTGGTGATCAACCCCACCAATACGTTGCGTTTGGTCAACGACCATATGCTTGAGGACCTGGTGCTCGCACGCCCGGTCTGGTCCTGCAACCGTCAGGAGCCATGACGCTGGCCGAGCGACTTGGTGCGCCAATCGACGACAGCAAAGTCACCATTGGCGGCGGACTTGACGACTTCATGCACCAGTTGTGCGACGGCTTGGGCGCTACACTGCGCGCGCCGCTGGTGGTGCGTGTCGCGCCCGCGGCGCTTGGATTCGTGAGCCAGGTGGCGAGACGATTCATATCGAGGGATACCCGACCAAGGCCGTACACACCCGTTCGGCGGGCGGTTGCCACACCGGCGTGATGTGCGCGATGCTGGCAAAGGGCCATAGTCTGGCCGAATCGGTAAAGATCGCCAACGCGGCGGCATCCATCGCCATCCAGCACAGCCTCAACGGCGTGCCGCAATGCCCCGATTACGACGAGGCCATCGCGCTGATCGGCGAATAGTCGACTATAGGTAGCTCCCCCCAGTCCGCTTCGCGGCCAGCTCCCCTCAGCGAGGGGAGCTATTTTTGCTCTGGCTCCCCTTAGAAAGAGGCCCGGCATTATTCATCCGCCGTTCAACCGGAATGGCTCCCCTACCCTAGTCCGCGCTTCTACGATAGATTGAGTTGATACTGTCGAGGAGTGTATATGACTGATCCCACGAATGTCCACGAACCGGTGCCGCAAAGCGCCAAACTGACCGCCCGCGAGAAGAAGTGGATCATCTACGACGTCGGCAACTCGGCATTCGTGCTGCTGTCCACCGCCGTCATCCCCATTTACGCCAAATCGCTGATGCCGGCGGACGGCAACATCGTGTCCGCCTGGGGCTACGCGCAAACCATTGCTTCCTTGGTCATCGCGCTGCTCATGCCGTTGCTCGGCTCCATCGCCGACGTGCAAGGCATGAAAATCAAGTTCTTCCTTGGCTTCTTCGGCACTGGCGTGGTCACCTGCTGCGCAATGGCCCTGCCCCTGACCTGGCTACCGTTCCTAGTCGTCTACATTCTGGCGACCATCGGCCTCAACGGCTCGCTAACGTTCTACGATTCGATGCTCATCGACGCCACCTCGAACGAGCGCATGGACAAGGTCTCCTCGCATGGCTACGGCTGGGGCTACATCGGCTCCACCGTGCCGTTCATCTTCTGCATCGCGCTGATCTTCGGCGGCCCGTCGCTCTTCGACTGGTCCACGGTGGCTTGCACGCGCGCCTCGTTCATCATCACCGCCATCTGGTGGGTGGCATTCACCATCCCGCTGCTTACCAGCTACCGCCAAGTGCACTATCGCGCCACCCGTGACCAGCTGGGCTCGGCCGTGCGCGGCACGTTCAGCGAACTGGCGGGCACGTTCGGCAAAATCGTGAAGAACAAGCCGTTGTGGATGTTCATGATCGCGTTCTTCTTCTACATCGATGCCGTGAACACGGTGATTTCGATGAGCACCTCCTACGGTGCCGAGCTTGGCATCGACTCCACCCAGCTGGTGGTGGCACTGCTCGTCACGCAGTTCGTGGCCTTCCCCTGCGCGATTCTCTACGGTCGTTTGGCCGGCCGGTTCGGCTGCAAAGTGATGATCACGGCGGCGGTCGTGGCATACATGTGCATCGTGTTCTTCGCCGCGTTCTTCCTGAAGTCGGCCGTGGAGTTCTGGATTCTGGCGATTCTGGTCGGCATGTTCCAGGGCGGCATCCAGGCGCTCTCCCGCTCGTACTACGGCAAGATCATCCCCAAGGATCACGCCAACGAGTACTACGGCTTCTACGATATCTTCGGCAAGACCGCCTCGATCATCGGCACCTTCCTGGTGGCCACCACCACGTCCCTGACCGGCAACGCCTCGCTCGGCGTGCTCTCCATCGCCGTCCTGCTCGTCGCGGCACTCGTCTTCCTGCTCCTGCAAAAGGACCCGACGCGGGAGTGATTTGCCGGCCCTCGGCAACTCTGCGCCGCGGGCGACATCTCGCAACCCCTGCCAACGGGCCCTAATAGCAATGGACCATCGCCACTTGATCACTTACGCTCGCGATAATCCTTGATCAGCTGAATGGCGACGGCCGCAACGCCGCACAGCACACCGCCAATCGGCCACGGCAGCCAGAACATCGCCCCGTCCGCGGCGCTCGACCCGACGGACGACCAATCGCCGCGCAATGCCGCAGGGTTCAAAAACAGCAGGCACAAGCCAGTCGCCGTGGCTATCAGCATAATGATGCCGCACACCGCGCCGGTCAGTTTGGCGTAGAAATCCTGCTCGCCCGCATGCTCCTTGCGGTCGTCCTCGGCCGCTTTGTTGTATGCGTTGATATTGAGCAGACTGTATCTCATGCCGCAGTAGACAAACCCGAAAACACTGGGCGCACAGAGCAGCAGAAAAATTGCGTTGGGCCAGCCATCGGAGACGCCGAGCATGTCATCGGCATACACCGTCACCGCAATGCCAATCAGAATAGCCGAGATGCCACCGACGATGCCGATTACCAGCAGCCGCAATTCTCGGCTGCGGTCCTCCCCGGTGTAGAAATCTTCTACGTATGGGTGACGCCGTTTGAAGTCAATACGCGACAGACCTCCTGGAATCAGCATCGCCAGCCCCGCAATCACACCCACACAGACGCACAGAAACGTCAGAAAATCGTTGAGCGGCGTCGCTCCGAGAATGGAATTGCTGGAATCGAACAGGTTGCCGATGCCAACCCCGGCGACAATCGCAGCAACACCGCCGGCAATCAGCAGCGCGAATCGCGGCGATGTTCATCGTAGCCAGTGATATCCTGCGCAAGCTCCGCGATAGGAGCGATTATGCCCGCCGTTTTGGAAGAAGCGGCTAAAGGCGATGCCGTCTCAGCCGAGGAGTCAACATTCGACGAACCGGCCGTAGAAGCCGACGCGGCAGGCCGACTCACATCGCCAAGTACCAGATCATCAAGCGTGCAGCCGAACAGGTCGCAGATCATAAGCAGCTTGTCCATCTCGGGATAGCCTTTTCGGATTCCCATTTCGAAATGGCCTGACGCGAGACGCCAAGCAACATGGCCAATCGTTCCTGGGTCAGGTTGCGTTGCGCACGTAGGTACTGCAGGTTAGCGCGAAAACTCATTGGAATGTCCCTTCATACGTAATCTTTATCATGTCATGTTCGGCCGATGGGCTCACTATGGCATACCGTCCATGTCACCCGCCACCATCTTTGGGTTGCAATCGCCGGTTATTCGAGCGCAACCACAAGTTGCATCGGCGGAATTCCGCCATTCCGTTGACCTGAGCAGCTTTAACATCGCACTCCACGAGACCGAAGCTTTTCCAGCCATGCGAGGGCAGCTTGTCTCACCTGCCACCACGAATCCGCTTCGACCCACGTACACATCTGTGTACAGCAGCGCTCGCAATCGGTTACCTACGACCCATATGATTTGCTGAGCGACCGCAAAACACGCAATAGCCGAGACAACACCGTCAGCGTTAAAGCTTAAGGCGACTACTTGCCCAATAGTCCGGAAATCTGGCTGATGATGTCAGCGGGCAGTCCTGCTTGTTCGGCAATGGATCCGAGGTCCAGATTGGCACCCTGCTCCTGAATTGCGCCAGCGACCTGACTGATCTGGTCGGCGGAGATGTTTTCCTCCGCCAGCGCCTGCAGCTCGTCAAGTCGGTCGGCGTTCAAATGGTCGCCAACGACCTGTTGATTTCACCCAACTGATCGGCATTGAAATGCTCACCGATTACCGCCGGCAAATCACCAATCGAACCGAGATTGAAATCCCCGCCAAGCACATTGCCTAGATTGTCTGCGGCAAAATTTTTCAGGCTATCGAACAGTCCACATGTGCCGCTGGTACTGCTTGTTCAGCAACTGCTGCAGAGCATCGCACAGACTGCATCAATCGCCGCTCTTCGGCAGACAAGTCCCGCTGTGAAACCAATCTCTGCCCTTTGCGCTACATCAGCTGGGGAGCTCACGGTCACCACT
>ENA-OQIO01001382-OQIO01001382.1-human-gut-metagenome-genome-assembly--contig:-NODE-1382-length-11937-cov-1.193311_pt1 | contig 11937 bp, 17 predicted proteins | sample MGYA00242573_ERZ504737 | MGnify/ENA primary metagenome ERZ504737 (study PRJEB26092, sample SAMD00036203) | human gut metagenome | host: Homo sapiens | study: EMG produced TPA metagenomics assembly of... | reverse complement strand
CTCCTTGCATTTTGCTTCCACAAAATCAAGCTCTGCCTTGGTATCGGTCGGGAATGCGTTAATAGCTACCACACATGGGAGCTTGTATACATTTTTGATATTGCTTACATGCTTCAGAAGGTTCGGGATACCTTTTTCAAGAGCCTCAAGGTTCTCATTGTTAAGATCTGCTTTTGCAACGCCACCATTATATTTCAGAGCACGTACGGTTGCTACGATAACAACGGCACTTGGTGTAAGACCTGCCATACGGCACTTGATATCCAGGAATTTCTCAGCTCCAAGATCAGCACCGAAGCCAGCCTCTGTGATGGCATAATCAGCAAGCTTCATAGCCATCTTTGTAGCGGTTACGGAGTTACATCCGTGAGCGATATTTGCGAATGGTCCGCCATGAACGATTGCCGGAACATGCTCCAGTGTCTGAACAAGGTTTGGTTTCAGGGCATCCTTCAAAAGTGCTGTCATAGCACCCTCTGCGTGGAGGTCTCCTGCTGTTACCGGTTTCTGCTCAGCAACCTTGCCGTAAGTATATCCGATGATGATTCTGGAAAGTCTCTCTTTCAGATCCTTGATGTCACTTGCCAGACAGAGAACTGCCATGATCTCAGATGCTACGGTAATGTCATATCCGTCCTCACGCGGCATACCGTTTGTTCTTCCGCCAAGTCCATCTACTACATTACGAAGCTGACGGTCGTTCATATCCACGCAACGTCTCCAGGTGATCTTTCTTGGGTCGATGTTCAGCTCATTTCCCTGGAAAATATGGTTGTCGATCATTGCTGCAAGAAGGTTGTTTGCCGCACCGATTGCATGGAAATCACCGGTAAAATGAAGGTTGATATCCTCCATCGGAACTACCTGTGCATAGCCGCCGCCTGCCGCACCGCCTTTGACACCGAATACCGGTCCCAGGGATGGCTCACGAAGAGCTACCATAACATTTTTTCCAAGTCTCTGCATTCCATCTGCAAGGCCTACGGTTGTCGTCGTTTTTCCCTCACCTGCCGGTGTCGTTGATGGCTGTCACAAGGATCAGCTTTCCGTCTTTTTTGTCTGTTTCTTTCAGAAGATTATAGTCGATCTTTGCTTTATATTTACCATACTGTTCCAGATACTTGTCATCAATACCTGCTTTCTCCGCAATCTTGGTAATTGGCTCCATTGTGCACTCCTGTGCGATCTCGATGTCACTTTTGAATCCCATAATGTTCTCCTTTCTCCGCAGCAACCGTCCGGATCTTTTTATCCCATAAAAAAAGAGCAGTATTCGAATTTCTTCAAATACTGCCCAGACGGTCGACTCATCAAATCTCCGGCTCCCTTGTGGTTAGTCCCACAATTCCGTCAGTCACCGAAGACCTTATTAATTTGATGACTGAATACTAACACATTTATCAGTACTTGTCAAGAAATTATCAAATTATTTTTTTCACTTTTAAAGTGAGCTGAATCTAATTTTCTGAATCATTTCCGTTTTATGTACCAGTACAGCAAAAATTAATATTCGCTGTACTAGTTTTCTCTCCACCTTCTGCACCATAAACATACATCTATACAGAGAAGTTTTCTTACCACACTTATGAAATCAAATCTGCAAATCCTGTAGATACCAGGAATAATATCAGCATTACAACCGGCACTACATAACGGATCATAAAGCGATATAACCCTGCCCGTTTGAAGTGTTCCCCATTTCGTTCCACTTCTCCTATGATCCAGTCAGGCCGATCACCCATCCGATCAGAATACTTGTCAAAAGTGAGATAAACGGCATCAGAAAACTGTTGCTGATATAATCCATCACATCCAGAAGCTGTCCAACGGAACCATTTGGCAGCTTAAGTTCAAAATATAGTTTGTTATAACCAAGGCAGATCAGTACCGCTGTAACAAGAGAATAGATTCCGACAGCACCACACATTTTCTTACGTGGTTTGTGATAAAGTTCCATGCAGTTTGCAAACCAGTGTCTCCATGACAGATACGCAGGAAGTCAGTGCCGCAAATCCCATCATCAGAAAAAATGCAATTGCCACCGGACGGCCAAATACTCCCATGGCATCAAAAACCTTTGGCAGTGAGATAAATATCAGGCTTGGGCCGGAAGCCATTCCATCCTTTCCGAGAAATACAAAAACAGCCGGTATGATCATCATTCCTGCAAGAAACGCAACGCCGGTATCAAAGATCTCAATCTGATTTGTTGCTTTATTTAAATTAACTTCATTTTTCACATAAGAACCATATGTGATCATGATTCCCATAGATACACTTAAGGAAAAGAATAACTGGCTCATCGCATCCAGAAGGATCTCAGGAAGCGTTTTACCGTCAATCCATGAAAATCCGGTTTGAGGTAAACAGCCAGCCCCTGCATACCGGTGCGGACAGTTCCATCCGTATCAGTATGGGACAGTGTCAGTGAAAAATCGCAATGATCACAATCAGAAGAATCAGCCCCGGCATAATGATCCTGGAAAACTTTTCGATTCCCTTTTCCACACCACGAAATACGATCCAGGCAGTCAGTGCCAGAAAGATCAGCATAAATACGATCGGTGCAATATCTGATGTAATAAATGATGTAAAGTATACATCTGAAGCCGCATCTTTCCCATCAGAAATAATATAAGTAAAAAAAATATTTTACAATCCATCCACCGATAACAGAATAATAGGTCATGATCAATGCCGGAACCATAAACGTTAAATGTCCTAAAAATTTCCACTTTGGATCAAGAGATTCAAAAGCCCTCAATGCATTTTTCTTTGTCTTTCTCCCAAGTGCTACATCCGTTGTCAACAGTACAAATCCAAAAGTCAGTACCAGTACCAGATAAACCAGCAGGAAAAGTACCTCCGCCATCTTTGGCACAGAGATATGGAAATCTCCAGATATTTCCAACTCCTACTGCACTTCCGGCTGCCGCCAGGACAAAGCCTATTGAGCCGGAAAAGCTACTTCCTTTTTCTTTCATTTCAATTTCCCCTCTTCAAGTATATATTTGATATAGTCTGAAACCTTCAGCCTAACAGCTATATCTTACCCTAAATAAAGATAAGTGCAAATGGCAGAAGTTTCTTTTTACGAAATTTTATTTCAAAAAAGTTTCTTGCCACTTTACAAAGAACCTGTTTTTCCGATATAATCGTATACAATGAAAATTAATAAGAAAAATAGATAGTATGAGGAAACAAAATGAGTAATTTTACCTGTTATGTAGGTGAACAAATAAGAAAATACCGAAAAGCCGGAAAGATGACTCTGCAGGATCTGGCAGATGCCATCCATAAAAGCCGAGCTACCATATGCAAATATGAAAACGGAGATATCTCCGTTGATATCGAAACTTTATATGAGATCAGCCAGATTCTCCAGGTATCTATGTCCCAGCTTACCACTGGTCTTCCTGAAACAGCCAGTGAACCGTCCAATGCACCGGGAAAAGGACAAAAAAGCCCATTTTTTCAGGCCCAGAGGCTATATTTTTACTTTTACGATGGACGATATCAGCGTACAAAGGATGGCATCATCGATATTTATGAAAAAAAGGGCGAATCCGGAAAATATGAAGCAACCTTAACGATCTGTTCTGTTTCTGCCAACGGAAGAAGCAGTGAGATTTTTTACACCGGAAAAGTTCTTTACAGTGATATGCTGATCCGTTTTTCCTTTGTAAATCAGTATAACCCACTGGAAGAAGATCTCCTGTACATTTTTAATCCTCTGGAGCTTCGAGATTTTACAACAGGACTTTTGTGTGGGATTTCCAGTGCGGATCTGATGCCCTGCGCATTCAAATGTGTGATCACTTTAAAACCGCAGGAGCTTACCGAAGCTTTCCGCCACCAGCTTCTTTTTACAAAAAAAGATCTGAAGCGCTGGGAACAGCTGAATATGTTACTGATAGATAATATGGAAAAGTAGTTTACTGTCTCAAAAAACGGTACATCTTATATTTTATAAGCTGTACCGTTTTCGTATTTTTCTGTATCAGGATTTTCCTGCAAACCCACACCGGATTGCCTGTGTCGGACATATCTTTTTACATCTTCCACATCGGATGCACTCTGTACTGTTGGGATCCTCAGTCGGATCGACCTCCATCTGGCAGATATTTCTGCATTTTCCACAGTGAACACATTTTTCTTTATCTACTCTGTAACGAAAAACGGAAACTTTATTAAATACCGAATAAAAAGCTCCCAGCGGACAGATATACTTACAGAATGGCCGGTATATCATAATTGATAAGATAATGGTGATCACCAGGATTGTATTTTTCCACATGTACAGCCAGCCTACTGCACTTCGCATGGATTTGTTCAGCAGCACCAGAGGGATACCTCCTTCCAGTGTTCCTGCCGGGCAGATCAGCTTGCAGAAATATGGTGCTCCCTGGCCCATGATATCTACTACAAACATGGGAAGTATGATCACAAATACAAGAAAGATCACATATTTCAGTTTTCGCAGAAGCTTATCTCCCCGAAATGTCCGGATCTTCTTTGGAAAAGGAATCTTGTTCAACAGATCCTGGATCAGTCCAAAGGGGCAGAGAAATCCGCACACCAGTCTTCCAAGCAACGCTCCTACAAAGATCAGAAATCCAGCTACATAATATGCCATCTTGAAGTTCCAGCTTCCGATCACAGCCTGAAGGGAACCAATGGGACAGGCCCCTCTTGCCCCGGGGCAGGAATAGCAGTTCAGCCCCGGAACACATACATTTTTCAGTTTTCCGGTATAGATCTTTCCAGTCACAAAGCCTGATATGTGACTGTTTGTAAGGGCCGCCCACAATGCCTGGATCCCATGCCGCGGCCATTCATTTATTTTCATCTTCTTATTATCCAATGCCTATACACTCCATACAGATGTTGATCGCTTTTGTAAAAACTACAGATACCTCGCCCCTGCAGATTCCCAGTATCATCAGTAAAATCCCCAAAAACGCAGAGCTGGTCCGATCCACCTGGATTCTGTTATTTTCCGAATCATTTTTCCACTCTCCATAATGATCATCTTTTACTTTGAAAACGTTTTTAATGCTCTTTTTCCACGATTTCCTTCCATTCGTCCAGTGTATGGCTTCCTGTATAGGTATCGCTACAATGTTTCCATCTTTGTCAACAAAAAATGTTTCAGGAAATGCGGAAATCCCCTGCAGACGACCGTTCATCATAGTGGTATCCGGTGTCAGGAACGGATATTCTGCTTTTGTTTTTTCCTGAAGAATGCCTGCTTTCTTTACAGCCTCCTCGTCCTGATTTCCCTTTTCATCTGTAGTATCAAGCACTACGCCTGCTACTCCGACGCCTTTATCTTTCATTTCTTTATAGAGCTCCTGAAGTTCCGGAATCTCTTTTACACATGGTGAGCACCAGGTTGTAAAAACATTTACCAGCGTCAGGTCATAGTCACTGAACACTTTTTCTGTATATGTTTTTCCATTCTATTCCTGTTGTTTCAAATTTTCCTACAGATTTTACATCCTCCGGGTTGCTGCTGGTATCCTGTGGCTGGTCAAACACGGAAATATTCTGATACGGTGTCATTTCCGTAATGTCGGTTTTGATTCTTTTCCAGCTCCTTTGTCAGCTTTTCATCTGCATCTTTGTTGGTGCTCAGATAATATTTGTATTTCCCGTCACTGCTGCTTCCAAGCTCTTTATGCTCTGTACAGCCTGTGATCTCATCCAGCTTTTTCTGTGAAGCTTCGTCATAAACGCCAATTGTACCGATTCTGTCCAGACCTGCCACCCAGTCGTCATATCCTGTTCCCATCTTCTGTATTTCGGCATTTTTCTGTTCCTCTGTCATTTTGCTCCAGCTTACGTAGCATATGTCACTGCATTGGTCTGATTCTCAAAATCTTCCGTGGTAAGCATTGCAATGCTCTGGTCCTTGATCTGCTTTAACAGCTCCTTCGAAAGTGAAAGCTTCAGTCCCAGAAACGGATATTCATAAGAATCCTGTGCCTTGCAGGTTACGTCGGAAGGCTTAAATGTACCTGCTACCAGATCTGATGAAACTGCCTCTCCATCCATCATCATTGCCGCTCCGGGATCTGCTGTTTCCGTGCTTTCCGCCGCTGTTACCGGCACGCTTCCAAATGCAGATATTCCTAATACCGCAGCTGCCATAAGTGCTGTTATTTTCTGTGTTCTTAATTTCATTGTTTATATTCTCCCTTCTGATATCACCGGCCCATATCCGGAACCGACGTATATTTTATATGTAAATCTTGCTCTCTGTAGCCTTACTATATCATCCCCTGTATAAAATCTCTGTTAAGAAATAAAAAAATTTACAGGAATTTTATGCTATACATGATATGATAGATAACAAAGCAAAATCAACTGTTTTTTAGGAGAATTTATTATGCATATATTGATAATCGAAGATGAAAAGCAGCTCTGCCAGTCTATTGCGGAGGGACTTCGCATGGATGGCTATGAAGCGGACACATGTTTTGACGGGGATGAAGGACTGGAATTATGTCTTGTGGAAAATTATGATCTCATCCTTCTTGATCTGAATCTTCCAGGCGTTGATGGTCTGGAAATCCTGCGCCAGTTTCGGGAATCCGATACTTCCACTCCCGTTTTGATCCTCTCTGCCAGAGGACAGATCCAGGACAAGGTTGAAGGGCTTGATCTCGGTGCCAATGACTATCTCACAAAGCCTTTTCATTTTGAAGAGCTGGAGGCACGGATCCGAAGTCTGACACGAAGGAAATTTATCCAGCAGGATGTATGTCTGCAATGCGGACGTATCAGCTTTGATACCCGTACAAGAAAGGCCAGTATCGATGGACTTCCTCTTTCTCTGACCCGAAAGGAAAGTTCTCTTCTGGAATATTTCCTTCTTCATCAGAACCGTATCATAAGCCAGAAGAAATGATCGAGCATATCTGGGACGGAAGCGTCAACAGTCTCAGCAATTCCATTCGTGTCCACATTTCTTCTCTTCGAAAAAAGCTGCGCACGGCTCTCGGCTTTGATCCGATACAGAATAAGATCGGCCAGGGTTACATTTTAACGGAGGATATGCAATGAAAAAAATAACCGGAAAGCTATCTCTTCAATGGCGTCTGACACTGATCACTGCGCTGCTTATGACAGTCACCTGCATTCTGATGTATTTTTTTTATCAGTCAGTCTGCAGTTGCCGGAATGGAGAATCTGGGAGATTACATGATACGGATCGATAACACAGACTCTGCTCCCATCACCTTTAATATGGATCCCTCCGTCTTATTTCCGGAGCTTTCCGATCAGCTGCAGTTGACCAAAAAACTTTTTCTCACCAAAGGACTCATGGTAACAGGGATCATCATCCTTCTCAGCAGCATCTGCACTTATTTTATCAGCCGTCAGGCATTACTTCCGCTTCGCAGACTCAGCCAAGAGGTAAACCAAATAGAGGTCCAGAACCTTTCAGAGGCTCTTGAAGTTCCTGCTACCAATGATGAAATTTCCCGCCTGACAATTTCATTTAACAAAATGCTCGCACGCCTGGATGAGCCTTTACTGCTCAGAAGCAGTTTTCTGCCAATGCAGCCCATGAGCTTAGGACTCCTCTTGCCGTTATCCAGACAAATCTGGAGGTTTTTGCCCGCAGGGAAGCACCTGCTTTAAAAGATTATCAGGAGATTTTTGCCATGCTCCAGGAACAGACCGGGCGACTTTCCCATCTGGCTGAAATCCTCCTGGATATGACCGGTGTACAGACTGTTGAACGTTCCGAAAGAATCTCTCTGGCAGCACTGACTGATGAGGTGTTCTGCGACCTGGCTTCCATAGCGGAACAGAAAGAAGTTGAACTGATCCAGCAGGAAGGTGACTGCATCATTACCGGAAGCTATCTGCTGCTGTATCGCGCTGTGTACAATCTTGTGGAAAATGCGATCAAATACAATCACTCCGGTGGAAAAGTAACCGTAAATATCCATCCTTCCGAAGAAATAACAGATACATCCACCTCTGTCAATTACGTCTTTCTTGAAGTCTCCGACACCGGAATCGGCATTCCTCCTGAATATCAGGAAAAAATCTTCACCCCGTTCTTCCGTGTGGACAAATCAAGAAGCCGTGCTATGGGAGGTGCCGGCCTGGGGCTTGCACTTGTCAGTGAAATTGTCAGACAGCATAACGGACAGGTAAAAGTACTGGAAAGCAGCAAAAAAGGCAGCATGATTGCAATTATGCTGCCAGTCTGAACATGTTTGTATTACATTTACTTTATATGCTCATGAACGCAATCGCTTTGCGATCTGCGTTCAAATCCGAGTATATTTTCTCAACAATACTGTCTGTATCCATTTCGCAGGTAATAGCCTGTTCCCTGAGAGCTGAAGAAAAATCTTTTTCTCTCCACCATCTGCGCATATCTTTTTCACCAAATTCTCTGTTTCTTGTATTATGTCGTCTCACGGTTTCTTCAAACGACAGATCAAAATAAACAGTCAAAAACAATATCTGATTTTCTCATCCTTTCGTTATCCTAGCAGAAATATCTGATTCCGGCAACTCAAAAAAAGCCTGGAAGAAATCAGCCACAGGCATTTTATTTCTTCCAGGTTTTTCTGTTTTCTGATTCTCAGTCAGCTGTCTTTGATCCGGCAGCTGATACAGCTCTGCATCCAGTTACATTCAGACTTATTCTGCCTGTGGTTTGCTTACCTGTGCTGTATCATTCTTTACTCCGGCAGATTTTTCGGCATGCTCTTTCACAAGATTCCGTCCAAGTAGAGTCAGGCATACCAATGCGATCACTGCAAAAACAGCTCCGATCCCAAATACCACGTTCATCTCATAACCTTTGCTGCTCACCAGACCGGAGATCGCCGGTGCGCCAAAGGTTGCAAATACGATACCGAACATAACAAATCCGTAATTTTCCCCGGTGTGCTTCATTCCGAAAATAGAGCTTGTCAGAGACGGAAAGCTTCCCATGATACCGCCGTAGCAGCCATATATCAGGATAACGGCAACGGTTACTGCCAGGGATCTGGATACAGAGAGAACTCCCATGGCGATCACTGCCATGATCAGCACGCCTTTGATACAGACGATCCTGCCTGCTTTATCTGCCAGTGTTGGAAGCACAAGTCTGGCGCCAGCGTTTACAATAGAACCAAACATCACTGCACTGACTGCCATTGCAGACGGAATTCCAAGGTCGATCTGATAGGTCTGAGATACCGGTGAAACCATAAAATACGAGGTCAATCCAAAAAACATAGTAGCAAGGAGAAGATAAAAATTCTTTGTACGCACCATTTCTGCAGATGTGTACTGTTTTATTTCCGGTTCAGCTGCTTTCTTTCCGACAGAAGCCTGTGCATTCATCAGATTTTTTTCCGGCGCCTGGAAGAAAATTCCGCATAGTATCCAGGAAACTGTAATGGCAGTTCCAATAATAAGAAAGGTTTTCTGCACGCCCTCTGCCTCCAGCAGCTTTCGACTCAGCGGCGCCAGGAAAAATCCGCAAAGTCCGTTGGCAGTTACCACAACGCCGGAAGCAAATCCGGTACGGTCCGGGAACCATCTCTGCACGGTTGCCAGAATCACCGTGTAGATCATTCCCTGTCCAAATCCCTGCATCACGCCATAGGACAGATACATAGGAAGCGGTGTGGGAACGATCAGAAATGCGGATGCCAGGATTCCTGCCGCAAAGATCCCGCCTCCGATCCATACAATCGTCTTTTCCTTAAAGCGGTTCTGCATCCTTCCGCCTACGATATTTCCGAATACAAAGGTGCTCAGTGCCAGATAAAAGCACATGGATGCCTGTCCCTGACTCCAGCCTGCCTGCTCCATCACATAGCTGGTAAATAGACCATACATGGGGATATCCGGTAAAAAAGATCGCGAAAGCTCCGAATATCATAGTCAGCAAACGCTGTTTTTTCTGTATTCCTGTCATAATTTCCTCCTCTGAAAAAGATTTCCGGCCTGCTCTGTACTCTCTGCTCACAGAATGCAGCCTGTTTCTGTACACACGACCTGCACGTTTTCCTGCACATTAGCTCTGCTTATTCCTGATATTCTTTTATTTGTGTGCCATTATTCTTTATTTGCGTGTCAAATGCGTGTTAATTATGTTGTGTGTATGTTATCACACGCAGTCTGATTATGCAATATAAATTTACAGCTTTTTCTGTTTTCTCGTTTTTGTCCAAATTTTCCTGTTATTTCTTTGTATATTATTCACAATAGCTGTATTTCGAGCACACATATGCACGCACATGTTTTTTATTTTAGATACCGTCTTTATACGTTTTTTCATTTTATATTTCTTTATTTACGCAAAAAGCACGCCATGTAACAGGCGTGCTTTCGTGATTTTATATGATTTCTGTTGCTTATTTGATTATCTTCAGCTCATATTCCCTGGTTCCCAGGCCGATCTTTTCTGCCTGATCCAGGGTTGCCTTCCACTCAATATTCGGATTGGAATCCTTAAAGTGGTCATGGTGACAGTGCCATCCCGCTCTGCCAGATGCTCTCCAAGCTGGCTGTTGGCGATCGGTGTTGCCTTCAGGCAGGCATCTGCACAGGCCTGATCCAGTGCAACCGGGTCAAAGCTTGCGAACATTCCGATATCCGGAAGGATCGGCGCATCATTTTCACCATGCAGTCACAGTTAGGGCTGATATCCTGTACCAGTGCAATATGGAAATGGGGACGTCCGTGACAGACAGCCTGTGCATACTCTGCCATCTTGCGGTCAAGAAGCTCGTTTGCACTGCTATTCGGATTGTATACGGCATCATAGCTGCAGGCCCCGATACAGCGGCCACAGCCTTTGCATTTATCGTAATCGATAACTGCTTTCTTGTTTACATATGTAATCGCATCACTTCCGCACTCTTTCGCACAACGGCGGCAGCCACGACAGACATCTTCATGGATGGCCGGCTTTCCGCTGGCATGCTGCTGCATTTTTCCGGCACGGCTTCCGCATCCCATACCGATATTCTTCAGAGCACCGCCAAAGCCGGTTGACTCATGTCCCTTGAAATGGCTGAGACTGATAAAAATATCTGCGTCCATGATAGCATGCCGATCAGGGCAGTTTTGCAGTATTCTCCGTTTACTACCGGAACTTCTACTTCATCGGTTCCTCGAACTCCGTCACCGATGATGATATGACATCCGGTTGTGATCGTGTTAAATCCGTTAAGATTTGCACAGTCCAGATGCTCCAGTGCATTCTTTCTGCTTCCCGGATAAAGAGTATTACAATCTGTCAGGAACGGCATTCCGCCCTGCTCCTTACAAAGATCTGCGACTACCTTCGCATAGTTCGGACGAAGGAATGCCATATTTCCAAGCTCTCCGAAATGCATCTTGATGGCTACGAATTTTCCATCCATATCGATATCTTTGATTCCTGCGGCAACGCAGAGTTTTTTTTCAGTTTTGTCCAGCTGGCTGGTTCCCACCGGACAGCGAAAATCAGTGAAATAAACTGTTGATTTCTCCATTCTGGTTTCCCTCCTGTTTGATCATTTCAAAATAAATTTACCCTTTTCCTGACAATATGTCCAGTTTTTATACAAAAAAAATGTATAAAAAGATGCGCTGCTCTACTCTCGAAAAAGAATCTGCGAAAAATACCGGAACTTTCCATCATTGGTCCAGCACTGCATTCCCACAGCATCTGCCATCTTCTGCGCATCCACACAATAGGCAGACATACAGGAATTATGCTTGTACGGTCCGGCGCTCATGATCAGAATATCTGTTTTTCCGCACTCTTTCATCTTCTCTGAGAGCTGCTCTGTCAGCTTATTATGTGCAAGCTTGGCTTTTTTGTAATCCATGAGTCTGTCCTGCGTCGTCTGGAGCACCAGGGTGTTCTCATAATCCAGGGCACGTTCCTTCATTTCTTCCACAGTCCCGCTTTCCGGTGGA
>ENA-OQIO01001381-OQIO01001381.1-human-gut-metagenome-genome-assembly--contig:-NODE-1381-length-11938-cov-1.916603_pt1 | contig 11938 bp, 13 predicted proteins | sample MGYA00242573_ERZ504737 | MGnify/ENA primary metagenome ERZ504737 (study PRJEB26092, sample SAMD00036203) | human gut metagenome | host: Homo sapiens | study: EMG produced TPA metagenomics assembly of... | reverse complement strand
AAAGACAGAAAACGAGGTAAAGGAAACCAAAAAGAAGCAGCAGTGATGGATGAAGCTGCAAAAGAAAAGTTTCAGCAGAAGTTAAAAGATCTGTTAGCCTTGGCCAAAAAGAAAAAGAACATGTTGGAATACCAGGAGATCAGCGACTTCTTTGCGGACATGCAGTTAGAAGCAGAGCAGTTTGATAAAATTCTTGATTTTCTGGAAGCAAACAATATCGATGTACTTCGGATCACAGATGATGATTCTGATGATGAAATTTTACTCGATGTAGATGATGAAGACGAGATCGAAAGTGGAAAAAATCGACCTTTCCGTGCCGGATGGCGTGTCCATTGAAGATCCGGTCCGTATGTATTTGAAGGAGATCGGTAAAGTACCTCTTTTAAGTGCAGAGGAAGAGATCGAGCTGGCAAAAAATATGGAAGCCGGTGCTGTGGCGAAGGAAAAGATCGCAATCTTAAAGAGCAGAGAAGAGAATGCAACAGAGGAAGAACTTGCAGAGATCAAAGAAGAAATCAAGAATTTACAGAAGGATCTTGATGCGGGTGATGAGGCAAAGAAACGTCTTGCAGAGGCAAACCTGCGTCTGGTTGTTTCCATTGCAAAAAGATATGTGGGACGTGGAATGCTTTTCCTTGATCTGATTCAGGAAGGTAACCTTGGTCTGATCAAAGCTGTGGAAAAATTCGACTACCGCAAGGGATATAAATTTTCTACCTATGCAACATGGTGGATCCGTCAGGCAATCACAAGAGCGATCGCAGATCAGGCGAGAACCATCCGTATCCCTGTCCATATGGTTGAGACGATCAACAAGCTGATCCGTGTTTCCAGACAGCTGCTTCAGGAGTTAGGACGTGAGCCAAGTCCGGAAGAGATTGCAGCAGAGATGAATATGCCGGTAGAGCGTGTGCGTGAGATCTTAAAGATTTCCCAGGAGCCGGTTTCTCTGGAAACTCCGATCGGTGAGGAGGAGGACAGCCACTTAGGTGACTTCATTCAGGATGATAATGTGCCTGTTCCGGCCGATTCGCAAGCCGCATTTACCCTTTTGAAAGAGCAGTTGGAGGAAGTACTTGGAACACTGACCGAGAGAGAGCAGAAAGTTTTGACACTCCGTTTTGGTCTGGAGGACGGCCGTGCAAGAACACTGGAAGAAGTTGGAAAAGAGTTCAATGTAACACGTGAGCGTATCCGTCAGATCGAAGCAAAAGCGCTCCGCAAACTTCGTCATCCAAGCAGAAGCCGCAAATTAAAGGATTACTTAGAGTAAAATGGTAAAGATTTCAAATCGTTTAATGACAGCCGCAGCTCTTGTCACACAGGGATATACACTGGCAGATGTTGGAACAGATCACGGATATATTCCAATCTATCTGTTACAGCAGAAGAAAATTCCAGCTGCAATTGCCATGGATATCAATGAAGGACCGTTAGAGCGGGCAAAAGAACATATTGCTTTATATGGATTGCAGGCATACATACAGACACGTCTCTCAGACGGTGTGGCAGCTTTGAAACCCGGCGAGGTGGAAGCTGTCCTCATCGCCGGCATGGGAGGCGGACTGGTCATGCATATTTTAAAAGACGGGGAAAAAGTCTGTCAGTCTGCAAAAGAACTCATCCTGCAGCCGCAGTCCGAGATAGAGCGCGTCCGTGAGTTTTTAAGAGAAAAAGGATATACCATTCTTGCAGAGGACATGGTGTATGAAGATGGAAAATTCTATCCGATGATGAAAGTGCAGTATCAGGGTGAAAATGCACAGAAAGCTTTGGAAGAGTTGAAACTTTCAGATCTCTATGGTGGATTACTCCTGCAAAACCGCCATCCTGTGTTGAAAACTTTCCTTGAAAAAGAAAAACTCATATACACAGGCATCAAGGAGAATCTTGAAAAAACAGCCGGCGTCAGAAAAAATCCGGACACGGCTTGCAGAAGTGGAAGACATACTGCATTATAATGAACTTGCATTACAGTTTTATGAATAATCCCCCTTATTTCAAAAACATCCGCATCATCTTTTCTTTCAATCCGGTATATTTCTGATACCGGATCGGAAGATCCATCCACGTTTCTTATCGACAATACTGCGGTAATGGCTGAAGGTTTCAAATCCAACCCTGCCGTGGTAGCTGCCCATGCCGCTCTCACCGACACCGCCGAATGGCATATCGCTCGTTGCAAGATGAATGATCGTGTCATTGATACAGCCGCCGCCAAAACGGCAGGTATCTAAGACCTTCTTCTGTGCAGCCTTGTCCTCACTGAAAAAATAAAGCGCAAGCGGATGAGGGTGGGATTCCACGGTATCAAGCGCTTCGTCTAATGTGTCGAAGGTGAGGATCGGAAGCAGTGGTCCAAAAATCTCTTCGCCCATCACAGCGTCGTCCCACGTAATATTATTGAGAACGGTAGGCGCAATGCGGAGCGATTCAGGCTCTGACTGTCCCCCATACACAAGCTTTTCCCCATTGATCAGCCCGAGAATGCGTTCAAAATGCTTTTCGTTGATGATCTTTCCATAATTCGGATTTTTCAGAGGTTCTTTCCCAAACTGCTTTTCAATCTCAGCTAAAATCGCAGTGATAAGCTCATCGCGGATGCGCTTGTCACAGAGAATATAATCCGGCGCAACACAGGTCTGTCCGCAGTTTAAATACTTGCCGAAGACAATACGCTTTGCGGCAAGCCGGATCTTAGCGGTGGAGTCAACGATACATGGGCTCTTTCCGCCAAGCTCTAATGTGACAGGAGTTAAATATTCAGCCGCATGGCGGAGTACCTCCCGTCCGACAGTCTTTCCGCCGGTGAAAAAGATCATGTCAAAACGCTGCTGTAACAATGCCTGATTTTCTGCGCGGCCGCCATCGACCACTGCAACATAATGTGCCGGAAAACATTCTTCGATCATGGTTTTCATGACATCGAACGTGCAAGGGGCGTAGGCGCTTGGTTTTACGACCGCAGTATTTCCGGCTGCTATGGCATCGATCAGCGGATCGAGTGTCAGTAACACCGGGTAATTCCATGGACTCATGATCAGCACGGTCCGTAAGGGGAAGGGGAGGCGGAAGCTCTTTGCTGCAAACTGGGCGGCCGGGGTGGAAACACGTTTGCTGCGCATAAGGCTGCGGAGATGCTTCTGCATCCATGTAAGCTCGGACAGCGTCAGCCCGATCTCACACATATAACTCTCCATATGGCTCTTTCCAAGATCCTCCTTCAATGCCGCAGCGAGGTCGGCTTCATGGCGGATCATAGCTCCTTCAGACTTTCTAACTGTTTCAGTCGGAATTCCGCCGGAATCGTTTTGCCACTGGAAAAAAAGTGGTTCTGTTGTTGTAAAATATCCTTGATCTCCTGTTCGGTCATGAGGATTCCTCCTTTTATCTTCAGGATCGATCAGACAACTACCTGTTCTGACTCAACCTGTATCCGTACATCTGATACTTATATACTATCGAAAATAGCATACTTCTGCAAGTGTTTTACTTCCGGGCAGACAGGAAAAACAATTCTTGAAAAACGGCGCTTATAATGCTACAGTAATAATACTGATGATCTGCAGCAGAGATCATGGCGCAGATCAGTTTGATAATAATGTGACTGCCGGATACGAAGGCAGATTGCGGAAAGGCATGGAAAATGAAATGAACGATTATAAAATAGGCACAAAATGTGTACAGGCAGGATATACCCCGGAGAATGGACAGCCGCGGCAGATCCCGATCATCCAGTCTACCACTTTCAAATACAGCACCAGTGAGGACATGGGAAAACTGTTTGATCTTGAGGCATCCGGATATTTCTATACACGGCTGCAGAATCCGACGAATGATCATGTCGCAGCCAAGATCGCCGCAATGGAAGGCGGCACAGCCGCAATGCTGACCTCAAGCGGACAGGCAGCGAACTTTTTTGCCATATTCAACATATGTGAGAGTGGAGACCATATCGTGGCATCATCCTCGATCTACGGCGGAACCTTCAACCTCATTGCAGTTACGCTTGCCAAAATGGGGATCACGGCAACCTTCGTGTCTCCTGACGCATCGGAGGAGGAGTTAAACGCTGCATTCCGTCCGAACACAAAACTGATGTTTGGCGAGACGATCGCCAATCCGGCATTGACAGTATTAGATATTGAGCTCTTTGCAAAAACGGCGCATGCGCATGGTGTACCTCTTATCATAGACAATACATTTCCAACTCCGGTCAACTGCAGACCATTTGAGTGGGGTGCGGATATTGTGACACACTCCACCACCAAATACATGGATGGACATGGTGCGGCAGTAGGCGGTGCGATCGTTGACAGCGGAAAATTCGACTGGATGGCACACGCAGACAAATATCCGGGACTTTGTACACCGGATGAGAGCTACCATGGCGTGACCTATGCAGAAAAATTTGGCAATGAGGGCGCATTCATCACAAAATGTACAACACAGCTTATGCGTGATCTCGGATGCATCCAGTCGCCACAGAACGCATTCCTGTTAAACCTTGGACTGGAGTCGCTGCATGTGCGTATGCCTAAGCATGTGGAAAACGGACAGGCAGTTGCAGAATTTCTGGAAAAACATCCAAAGGTAGCCTATGTGAACTATCCGGGACTGCTTCCAGCAAATACTATGAACGTGCCAGAAAATACCTGCCACACGGCGGATGCGGTGTCGTTTCATTCGGATTAAAGGGCGGCAGGGAGGCTGCGTCTGCTTTTATGCAGAACTTAAAGCTTGGAGCGATCGAGACACATGTGGCAGATGCAAGAACCTGCTGTCTGAATCCGGCAACCTCCACGCACAGACAGATGACAGATGAACAGCTGAAAGAGGCTGGTGTTCCGGCAGAGCTGATCCGGATAAGTCTCGGTTTAGAGGATAAGGAAGATCTGATCGCAGATATTTCGAATGCGTTGGATGCGATCAGGGACTAATATGCAGAAAAAAGAAAGTGCAGAGAAGAAAAATGAGTAAGATAAAAACAAAAAAAGTGCTGACACCGGAGCAGAAGAAAAAGCGCATCCGCAACATCATCATTGTCGCAGTGATCCTTGTGGCAGCATCCATTGCAACTTACTGGATGCAGCCGCAGAACAAAGCGCTGGCAGAGAGTGAAGTGTTCAGCGAAGAGGAAGTGAAGGCACAGGCGGAAAAAATCATAGGGCTTTTAAATGCAGAGGATTTTGACAGCCTGCAAAGCCTTGTTGTCCCGGACATGCAGGAGATCATGAACAAAGAGCGCATGGACGAGGGCAAGGCGCGGATCTCGGAAGACTGGGGAGATTTTGTTTCCATTAAAACAATGCAGGATGCGGAGATCATACAGAGGGGTGCGCATATCGCAGCCGTTTACGTGACCGCAGAATATGAAAACATCGAGGTGCATTACACACTGGCGTTCAACGAGGACATGAAGCTTGCGTCCTTCGGGATCCAATAGCGGATCATCCTGCGGAAACATATAGGAAAAATAAACATCCTTAAAATTAGCGTAATTGTCTCTTGAAATCGGAATCTGTGCGCCGGATTTTGTGAAGAGAGAGGTTTTACCGAACTTTTCCACGCAGCTTAACGCTGCAATATAGCTGCGGTGGCATTTATAAAACCCTTTTCCACTGTGAAAAATTGTTTCACACTGGTGAAAGGGTTCTTTTATGGAGATCACCGAGCCGTCTTTCAATGTGACTAACACATTCTTATTCTGTGCTTCCAGATATTCGACATCCTGAAAATAAATCGCCTGGTAGCCGGAATCTGTTCTTGCCGCGAAATGAGCCATGGAAGCCTTGTGACTTCGTACCAGCTGTCGAGGACCGCATGGAAACGCACTTCGTCAAGAGGTTTCAACAGATACCAGAAAGTGCGGACTTCATAAGATTCCAGCGCAAATTCCGGTGAGGACGTCAGAAAAATGATCGGAACGTGCGGGTCATGCTGGCGCAGTTCGCGTGCGGTATCCATGCCGCTCAAAAGGGGCATGATCATATCAAGCAGGATCAGATCCATGCCATAAGCTGTGTGCGGAGATCAGTTCGTCACCGTTTGTGAACCGGTAGAGCTGCAGTGTCAGCTGATGCGCCCGGCACCAGGAATCAAGACTGTCTGAAAGCAGATCCAAAAATTCAGTTTCATCATCACAAATCGCAATCTTTACCATAATAAATTTCCTCGCTTAAAGAATAATGCGGACTACAAAGTCCTCACCTTCCATGTAAAACTGGTACTGTCCGTGTTCCTTCTCGACATAATAAATGACGCTTTGGACACCGATACCGTGATTCTTTGCCGTTGTAACCGGGATACCGTTTGAAAAAACAGGTGTCTCTGAAGCCGGATTCTTCTGCAGGATCAGAAGGTGGTTTCCCTTTTCAAAAATGCTCAGATGCACGATACGTTTTTCCTCAGGGAGCTTCGTGACCGCATGCATGGCATTTTCCAGAAGATTGGAAAGGATCGCACAGAAAGTCATCTCAGAGCAGCAGAGTGTCTGTGAAGTCTGGATCTGTACGTCAAAAACGATCTGATTTTCCGCAAACCGTGTCTGGTAAATGGAAAGAACCGAATTCAGCAGCTCATTTCTGCAGAAAGAGTGGATGACAGTGTCGTCATATTGCTTATTGATCTCCTGAATATAATCAAGCGCGCGCTCCGGTTCCTGCTGGGAGATAAAAGTCTGGATGGCGGCAAGATGATGGCGCATGTCGTGCCGCAGGATCTTCATGCGGTGTTCGCTGCTGCGGACCTGCTCGATCTCCGAGTGCAGGGAGTTCAACTGCATATTGGTAAGCTGACCGTATTGTTCAGCGCGGTTTTTCAACTCATATTCCTGAAAATAGACAAACAGAAAAATGACATAGGAAATACACATGGCAAATGCGAGAAATTCCACGACCACCTTATTTCCGGAGTAGAGAAGCATGGAGAACTTTGTGGTAGAGTAATCAAACACATAATAGACAAATGGCATCGCCCCGAGGATATACAGTTCCCGGTCAGATTTTGCAAAAAGCAGTGCGGTAGTCTGGCACAGATACCGGCTTAAGAAAGCGAAAACGGCAACAGTCACGATAATCCTTACAAGGTAATAAACCCAGTCCAATCCGCTCAGGGATAAGGCAAAAATACCTGCAGTTGCTGAACTGGCAGCACAGATAGGCGGTCATGATAGAGATTATGGAAGGCAGCCAGCGGAAACGGTAATAAAACACCAGCAGCAGAAAAAGCGGCAGATGTACGAAAATCGGATAGACGGCTTCCGTGAACAACGAACCGAATACCGTATTGCAGATCAGAAAGAAAAGTCCGGATACTGCTGCACCACTAAGAAGAATGCAGACATTTTTCTTATTCTGTTTTACCCCGAGAAAAAAGGCGGACAGAAAAATGCCAAACAGCATTGTCGTTAAGTGGTGTGTATAAGTTAAAATCTGAAGCAGCATGTGGCAGTCCTCCTTGTTTCACAGTTATGATACATCCATTATAAAAAATTCGGAAAACCAAAGCAAGCCTGCATCTTACAATTCACGCCATATAATTACAACTCACGCCGAAATCCGGGTTTTGGGTGAACGCTGTGATAAAATGAAAAAATGGTAAAGTGCCATATTGTGAAAAAATAAACAAATGCAGGAGGAACACTTATGAAAACAAAAATTTTGAGAAAAAAACTGATTGTGTTTTTACTTAGTTGCATGATGGTTGTCGGATTTATTCCTGTTACATCATTGGCGGCAGATCAGGAAACAGTAACAATTACAATTCCACGTACAATGCATGTTCAGTCAGGTGATTTGACTGTCGCAAAAGGTCAAAGGATGAAAGTTATTCTGACAATAGATGAAGATTATCATGAAAATGGGGATTTTGTCAAAGAAATCAATAATAATTATCAGAAATACAGGATTGGAATCAGTTCGGATGTATATTATCCGCCAACATTTACAATTTCAGGTTGGCCGAATTGTGATATTGATTTAACCGATATGGCAATTAAGAAGAAACCACAACCGATTATCCATACAGTGTCTGGCAAAGAACCAAGATCAGAAGGTGGAAAAGGATATATTGTAGCTATTGAAAATAATATGGAGTATCGTTTGAAAGGAACCGAAACATGGACAACTAGTAAGGGGAATGATACGAATCACTATAGCGAAGAGGTTGAAGCAGGGCAAACCTATGAAGTGCGTTATAAGACCAACTGGACACAGCTTCCTTCTGAAATAATGGAAGTATATGTGCCGAGATATGGTCAGACCGTAAGGGAGTATGGTTTTTTAAAGACAGAATCCTATCTGTATGATGGAACTGCACATACTTGTGAAGCAAATGAAGACTATACAATTGTTGGTGGTATTACTACAGCAATTGATGCAGGGACTTATGAGATATCTGTTATACCAGCAGGAGATAAAACATGGAGAGATGGAACTAGAGGTGCCAAAACACCAACGTGGGAAATTAAAAAAGCTAATCAGGATAAACCTTCTGCCTTATTTGCAATAAAACCGTCTTCACTTGGAGCAGCAGATGGTAAGATTGTAGGCGTAAGTGAAGCGATGGAATATTGTAAATCCGGGGATGATTCATGGATTTCCTGTACTGGAACAGAGATTATAGGATTGATAGCAGGAGAATATGATGTAAGATTAAAAGAAGATACAAATCATAATGCAAGTAGTATTGCTACGATAACTGTTCCTGATGGTGATACTTCGGTATCTAATCCAACACCAACACCAACACCGACTCCAAATCCTACACCGGAAACAACAACCCCAACACCAACCCCAACTCCAAATCCGACACCGGAAGCATCAACCCCGACACCGGATCCGGCACCGGCAACATCAACACCGGCTGCATCAACCACAACAGCACCGGCAGCTTCGGCAGCTGCGGCACCGGCTCAGGTAACATATAATATTTTGGATGGAGCGGGCAGTTCATGGACACAGAATACAGATGGAAGTCTTGCAATCAGAGGAAGCGGTGAGATTTCAAAATTCCGTGAGGTCAAGGTGGACGGAGTTACAGTTGATCCGGTTAACTATACGGTCACAGAAGGATCTACCATCATTACCTTCAAACCGGAATACCTCAAGAGTCTGTCAGCAGGAAATCATTCCTTTGAACTTGTCTGGACAGATGGAACAGCGGCAACAAACTTTACGGTAGCCGAAAACGCTGACCAGAGTGCAAAATCTCCAAAGACAGGCGAAGATTTCAGCATGACACTTTGTACAGCACTTCTGATGGTTTCATGTGTGGGACTTGCAGGAATGTTTATAAGAAGAAAAAAGAGCAGCTTAAGATAAGCTTCCGATATTAGACCTGTGGATGGAATGCCACATGAAACCTTGGATTTTGTAACTACAGCAGGAGGAGAGTACACATGATAAGAAAAAAGAGAATGGGCAAAGGAATTGCAAAAATTCTTTCCGGTTTACTGGTGTTCGGAATGGTGGCAGGACTTGTTCCGGCAGTACCGGGTGGAACAGTGCATGCGAAGGCTGCGGAGATTAGTGGACAGAATGCGACAACGGAACCGCATAAACATTGCGTATGCGGCAAAGAGGAGCTTTCGGTTGAAGGTCATACGCATGATAAGGAACAGACATGGACAGGCATAGATTCGTTAGATAACAAGTTAAATGCAGGTTATTACTATTTGACGGATAACGTTGATTTGACAGATACTTGGACACCACAGGATGGTGTAGTACTCTGTCTGAACGGTAAGAAGATTACAATGAATGCTGATAAGGATGTGATTTGGGTAAATGGTAATAATCACTTTACTCTATGTGATTGTAAGGACACAGGTGTTGTTACGCATGGTACAAAGTCGGATGGCAAGACTAAATACAGTGGTGGTGGCGTGACAGTAACTGGTATTTTTATTATGTACGGTGGAACGATATGTAATAATAACTCTACTTATGGAGGAGGAGTATACATTTTTTCGACAGGTGCGCTTGAGATGTTCGGTGGCAAAATCAGCGAGAACGAAGCGAGTTACGGTGGTGGCGTATGTGGTGATGGACAAAAAGTTACCATGAAAGGTGGAATTATTTCTAATAACACGTCCAGAGAAAATGGTGGAGGAGTTTATTTAGCCAGAGGCACATTTGAGATGTCTGGTGGCACAATAACCAAAAAATACATCAAAGATGTTAGGTGGAGGAGGCGTATATAAAGCGGCAGGTACATTCAATATGTCCGGAGGCGCAGCAATAATCGATAATACATCAACGTCGTCAGGCGGAGGAGTATATAATGCGACAGGTACATTTAATATGTCCGGTGGAGAAATAAAAGAGAACAAGTCCGATACAAAAGGCGGAGGAGTATATAATGAATCGAATTCATCTGCCAAGATAATAATGAGTGGCCAGGCTGAAATTTCCAATAATCAAGCAGCTTCAGCAGGAGGCGGTGTTTTTGCATCACAAGACAATGCGATAACTTTGACAGGTGCGGTAAAGATCACTGGAAATAAAGTTGGAAACACAGCTAATAATCTATATCTTTCTTCGAATACAACTCTGCAAGCAGCATGTTTGAATGGTAGCGAAGCAATAGTAGGCGTGACTACAGAAACAGAACCAACAGAAAATTCTCCAGTTACGATTACAAGTGATGATGCACGTACACAGGGCTTTAGATCTGATAGAGATGAATACGAACTAGAATGTTCAAATGGACATGTTGTAAATGAAAAAAAAGAAAACATGTACAGTGGAAGTCTATATTACTAAAAATGTAATAAAGCAGCAAGGATCCGGAGAGTTGGAACAGACAGTTACAGAGGGAAGTAATATTGTTCCTATCGTTTTAGAAGCAGCTACAGGTTATTATTTTAAGGATGAGGATATTTCTAAACTCAATACGGCGAGTGTCAAAGTAACGAAACTAGTTGATGAATGGAAGTAGAATTCAAATTGAATGTACTCCTAACAATGATATTGTTATTAGTCTCCTGGCATTTGAGAAACCAGCTATTGAAAAACCAAAAATCATAAAACAGCCACAGCCTGTATCCGTGAAAGTCGGAGAAACGGCAACGTTTACTGTAGAGGCAGCAGGTGAGGGCTTGAGTTATCAGTGGCAGATTAAAGCAGGAAAAGGCGGATGGATGATATTACAGATGCCAATACCTCTAGTTATACCACTACTGCTGTAGTCCCAAATTGCAATGGTTTTGAGTATAGGTGTGTTGTTTCAAACAGCGCAGGAAGTGTAAATAGTGGTAGTGCAACATTGACAGTGGATACAACCATACCCCCAACCCCAGAGCCAAATCCGGAACCAAAACCAGAGCCAACACCGAATCCGGAACTGGCTCCGAATCCGACACCGGATTCAGCACCGGCGACAACAACTCCGGCTGCATCAACTACAGCTGCTCCAGCAGCTTCGGCACCGGCACAGGTAACATATAATATTTTAGATGGAGCGGGCAGTTCATGGACACAGAATACAGATGGAAGCCTTGCAATCAGAGGAAGCGGTGAGATTTCAAAATTCCGTGAGGTCAAGGTGGACGGAGTTACGGTTGATCCGGTCAACTATACGGTTACAGAAGGATCTACCATCATTACCTTCAAACCGGAATACCTTAAAAGTCTGCCAGCAGGAAATCATTCCTTTGAACTTGTCTGGACAGATGGAACAGCGGCAACAAACTTTACGGTAGCCGAAAACGCTGACCAGAGTGCAAAATCTCCAAAGACAGGAGAAGATTTCAGCATGGCACTTTGCACAGCACTTCTGATGGTTTCATGCGCAGGACTTGCAGGAATTTTTGTAAGAAGAAAAAAGGGCAGCTTAAGATAAGCATTTGATATTAGACCTGTGGATGGAATACCACATGAAATCTTGGATTTTGAAACTACAGCAGGAGGAGAGTACACATGATAAGAAAAAA